>Ga0126376_10000428_pt1 | contig 20382 bp, 19 predicted proteins | sample PanSoiMetPlot_15_FD_92760 | JGI IMG/M metagenome (GOLD analysis project Ga0126376, IMG submission 92760) | Tropical forest soil microbial communities from Panama - MetaG Plot_15 | ecosystem: Environmental > Terrestrial > Soil > Tropical forest > Bulk soil | place: Panama | collected 2016-02-17
CGCATCGAGGCAGCGCCTGATGTTGGCGGCCTGGCGAAAGCCATGCTGCTCGCCCGAGAACAGGAAATAGCCGACGGCGTTTCCCTTGCGCCGCAGCGCCTCGACCATGACCTCGGTCTGGTTTGGCGGCACCACGGCGTCCTCGGCACCTTGAAAAAAGATGACCGGCTTCGACAGCCGATCGGCGTGATAAAGCGGCGACCGCTCGCGGTAGCGCGCCTCCATTTCCGGAAAAGGCCCGATGAGCCAGTCGAGATATCGCGATTCGAATTTGTGGGTATCGCGCGCCAGTGCTGCGGCGTCGCTGACGCCGTAATAGCTTGCTCCGCCCTGGAAGAAATCGCGAAAGGCGAGCGCCGCGAGGGTAGTGTAGCCGCCGGCACTGCCGCCGCTGATGACAACGCGCCTTGCGTCCACCAATCCCCGTTGCACCAGGAATTTGGCGCCGTTCACGCAGTCGTCCACATCGACGATGCCCCAATTGAGCTTCAGCCGCTCGCGGTATTCGCGCCCGAAACCCGTGCTGCCGCCGTAGTTGACATCAAGCACCGCAATGCCGCGGCTGGTCCAGAACTGCGTGCCGAGATTGAGCGTGCTCGACGCTGATGAGGTCGGGCCACCATGACATTTGACGAGCAGGGGCGGCCGATCGTCCATCCCGCCGACATAATCGGCATTGTGCGGCGGATAGAACAGTCCGAACGCCGTCTTGTTGCCTGTGGTCGGAAACTCCATGGGCTCGGCGTTGGTGAGATAGTTGGCGACGTGCAGGTCCGTACGGTCGAGCAGATCGGTTGCCTGCTTGAGGACGCGATATTGCCGGGTTTGCAAATCGAGGGTGACGATCGATGTCGGCCGGTCCGGTGCCCCAGCGCGAAACACCACGCGATTAGGTTCGGCTTGAATCGACCCGAATTCCGTGAACCCCGTCTCAATCGCCTGCAAGGAACCGCTCGCCAAATCCAGCGTGGCAAGTTGCCCAAGCCCCGCCTGCGTATAGGCACACACGATCCGCCGGGCATCGGCGAACGCGTACGTCGACATGCCGAGATTCCACTGCGGCATGCCGAACTCCGCCGTCATCGGGCAAAGCCGCCGTGTCACTGCGTTGGCGACATTGTAAGCGTAGAGATTCCACCAGCCGGTGCGGTCGGAAACGAAGACGATCTCATTGCCATCGGGCGACCATTCCGGCTGGAACACCGATTCGGACACGCCGCCCGCGATGACGCGCACGCCTACGGGCGCGCCCTTCGCATCGATTTCGGCGAGATAAAGCGTCGTCCCGTTCCATGGCATATTAGGATGGTCCCAGGCGAGCCACAGCATCCGGTTCGCATCTGGTGATAAGCGCGCGGAACAGAAGAAATCGTGACCGCCCGCCAGAACGCGACCCGGCGACGCACCGGGATGGTCGAGATCAATTGCCACGATGGCATTGACGGGTTCGCCTGTGTCCGAATGATCTTCGCGCACGCCGATCCAGCGCCGCCGCCGTCGGTCGAGCACGCCGTCACCATAGCGCCAATGGCGTTCGTGACTCGAAGGCTCCGGCGTCAGAGGTTCCGGGACGGCTTGTCTGCCGCGCTGGATGTACAAACGCTGATCGGCAAAATTGGAAAGGATGCACGTCCCGCCCGCCACCAGCCATGCTGCGCCACCGTATTCGTGTACGCGGGTGCGGACGTTGAAATCGGCAGGCGTTATATCCGTGGCGGCGCCGTCGGGACCGGCGCACACGACCACGTTGCGGCCTTGCTCCTGCGGCCGCCCTTCGAGCCAGCAGATATGATCCCCGTCGACGCGAACGTCCGACAGCATGGTGGCTTGAGTCACAATGAGGTCGGACGTGATCGGCGATTTCCACGAGCCGTACGGCGCGGTCTTGGCGGTGGCCGTTGGCATTCGCAAATCTATCCTAGTTCTGCGGGTCGAGCCGCCGGAACCTCTGAATGCGCTGTCCGGTGTTCACTTCAGCGGTGTAGATGTTGCCCTGGTGATCGACCGTAACGTTATGTAAGGCGATGAACTGGCCGGCCTGACGGCCGACGCGGCCAAATCGCCCCAACACCTCCTTGGTGCCGTGATCGATGATGCGGACTTCGCCGTTGGCGCCATCGTTCATGTAGATAAACTTCTGCTCCTTGTCGGGCGAGAACACGAGCTCGTAGACCGAGCCCGTGGCTAGCGTGTTCTTCTCATAGAAATGCTCGGATACGAACGTGCCGTCTTTGCGGAAAATCTGGACACGATCATTGGTGCGGTCGCAGACATAGACAAGGCCGTCCTTGTCGAAACGCACGCAGTGTACCGGATTGCCGAATTGCTGGGACGGCGGTTTCGCCGGATCGTAAGGTGGTGTCTTTTCGTCGCTTGGTTTCTTGCCGTAGGCGCCCCAGTGGCGCTTGTACGCGCCGGTTTCGGAATCGAACACCACGATGCGGCGATTGGCGTAGCCGTCGGCCGCAAAGACCTCCTTGGCGACGGTGTCGACCGCGATATCGGCCGGGGAGCCGAGCCGCTCGGTTGAACTGCTGTCATTGCCCGTGCCGGACTTGCCGATCTGCATCACGAACTTGCCATCCATGGTGAACTTGAGAAGCTGGCCGTCCGGCTTGCCGCTCCCCGCAAACCATACGAAATCGTTGTCGTCAATGAAGATACCGTGCTCCGTCTCCGGCCATTGATAGCCGGGGCCGGGCCCGCCCCATGCGCGCAACAGATTGCCCGATTGGTCGAACACCAGCACGGGCGGCGCCGCGGCGCAGCACTTGGATGGGGGCGGGTTCTGCTCGGCGGCGCGCTCGCGCGAGGTCAGTGAATTCGGGCGTTGGACGATCCAGATGCGATCGAACCGATCGACCGTGATGCCGGCGACCTGGCCGAGGATCCAGTTGTTCGGCAGGGGCTTCGGCCATAAGGCATCGACCTGGAACTGGGGAATGCCGGTCTTGGCATCCTCTGCAACGGCGGTGAGCGGCGCCGTTAGAATTGGGGTGGCGACGAGCAAGGCAAGGGCAACGCATTTCATCACTTCCTCCCGTGTTTCCCGGAATCCGGGCTTTTCGATCTGCAGATTTAAGCGGTCGGTTGGCGCGAGGCGGTCAAACGACCCCGTTGGGCGCCGTAGCTTCCATCGAGGGTTTACTCCGTCAGACCGACAAAGCTTTAGGCCCTCCTATGCAGAAAGCCTATAGCAGTCCAATTTTTGACCCCGGCGGTTCGTGTTATACAGCCTAGCAAACCATACGGGTACTCGCATATGCCCCACGGCCCTGTTTCGTTTGCCTCGGCCCTCGTGCTGACGTTTTTGCTTGCCGGTGGGATCGCCAAAGCCGGCGGTCCGGAGCCGGTCGAAATTCGCGACGGGGACTTCACCTTGAAGGCAATGATCTACCGTCCCGAAGGCGCCGGGCCGTTTCCTGCCATTATCGGGCTGCACGATTGTTCCGGTTTGACCAATTCCTCAGGCGCTGTTGCCAGCAAATATCGGGAATGGGCGCAACAGCTCGTCAAGAATGGCTTCATCGTGCTGTTTCCGGAGAGCTACAGCTCACGTGGTATTGGCAGTCAGTGCACTGCCCGCAATCGTCCAGTGCGTCCAGACCATGAGCGGGTTGCGGATGCCAACGCGTCGCGACGGTGGCTTGAGCAACAACCCGATGTACGGGCCGACCGTATTTCGCTGCTTGGCTGGTCAAATGGCGGCAGCAGCGTGTTGTGGACCGTCCGTCCGCAGCGCAGAACCGACGACAAGCCCGACTTTCGGTCCGCGGTCGCGCTTTATCCGGGCTGCCGTCGCCTTGACTCGACCGCGTGGAGTACGCGCGTGCCAACCCTGATCCTGATCGGCGCTGCGGATGACGTAGCGTCGCCCCAGGATTGCGAACATATGGTTGCGGGCGCCAAAGGCCGCAGCGCACGGATCACCATCATGGTCTATCCGGGCGCCTTCCATGACTTCGATCATCCCAATCGGCCGCCGCAGGAGCGCACCGGCTACGCGGTTTCGGCCGACGGCTCGGGCCGCATTCACACCGGAACGAACGCCGCCGCCCGTTTGGATTCGCTCAAGCGCGTGCCGCAGTGGTTGGCGCGGTGAGCGCTCCTCTAGAACAGGCTGCCCTGCCCGGGATCGCTGCGGCGAGCCTTCCGCCGCGCGGGCTGCGCGCTCGAAGCGGGGCCGATCAAGGCCCGGGCCTCCGCCGTCGCCCGCACGCGCCCGTCGGCGAACTCGATGTCGAGCCGTGCGCCCGGATTGATCGCCCCTGCCGCGCGCAGCGGCCGGCCGGCGTCGCTGCGCACCAGCGCAAAGCCGCGCGCCAGCACGCCGTGGTAGGACAGCGCCGTGAGCAGCTGGGCGGCGCGGTCAAGCCGCGCGTACCGCAGGTCGATCAGCATCGCGATGGCCCGCTCGGCTCGTAACAGTGCCACGCCGACCCGCTCGCGGGCACGTGCGACGCGCACGCGTTGTGCCTCGGCATTGGCACGCAGGCTCGCAGCGAGCCGCACGGAGGCCGCGAGAAAGCGCTCGCGCCGGCGTTCGCGCTGCACCCGCACGCATTGGCTCGCGCGCGCCGCGAGGGAGGCCAACCGCTCCTGGTCGCGCTTGATACGGTTCATCGGCGTTTGCGATATCAACCGCCCGGCGATGTGCGCATACGCTCGGTGGTGCAGCTGCGCATTGGCGATAAGTGCGCGCGGTAGCCGGTCGGCGGCGCCGTCGAGGCGCTGGCGCGGCAGCGCCAACAGCATATCGGCGGATGGTAGTGCCCGCGTCGCGGCGCGCAGCTCTGTCCGGCGGTTGTCCTGGCCGCGCGCCCAGCACGAGAGGGCACGGCCGGCCAAGCCGTCGATGCGGCCGATCAAATCCGACCTCACCGGAACGGCGATTTCGGCCGCTGCGGTCGGAGTTGGGGCACGACGATCAGACACGAAATCGATCAGTGTCACATCGGTCTCGTGGCCGACGGCGGAAATGAGGGGGATCGAGCTGTCGGCGGCGGCCCGCACTACGATCTCTTCGTTGAATGACCACAAATCCTCGATTGAACCGCCGCCGCGCGCCACGATCAGAAGATCGGGTCGCGGGATTGGGCCGTCGCTCGCCAATGCGTTGAATCCGCGGATCGCGGCGGCGATCTCTTCGGCTGCACCGTCGCCTTGCACTCGGACAGGCCACACCAGCACACGGCGCGGAAACCGCTCGGTGAGACGATGGAGAATGTCGCGAATCACTGCGCCGGTCGGTGACGTGACGACGCCGATGATAGTTGGGAGGTAGGGCAGGAGGCGCTTGCGCGCCTCGTCGAACAGGCCTTCCGCCGCAAGCTTCTTTTTGCGCTGCTCCAAGAGCGCCATCAGGGCGCCGAGACCCGCGGGCTCCAGGCTCTCGATCACGATCTGGTAAGTCGAGCGCCCCGGAAAGGTAGTGAGCCGTCCGATCGCCACAACTTCAAACCCTTCCTCTGGCTTGATACGCATGCGTCCGAACGCGCTTTTCCAGACGATCGCGTCAATCCGCGCACCTTCGTCTTTGAGGGCGAAATAAGCATGGCCGGAGGAATGCGGCCCCCGATACCCGGTGATTTCGCCGCGTACCCGCACATGACCGTAAGTATCCTCGACGGTGCGCTTGAGCGCAGCCGACAACTCCGACACAGTCCATTCAGGAATATTGATGCGCGGTGCGTCCATGCGGGGACCGGTATCCGTCATAAGCTGCGTTCAGTCCAGATGATTGCCGGACGTATGTACGCCGACCGCTTCTTCATGTGGGCAACCCGCTCCTGAGCGTTTCAACCAGCTTGCGGCAAGGCGGTGCCATGCTACACCTCCGGCCGTCTTTTTTTGCGGTCGCGGTGTTCATGAATATTCTCATTCTCGGCTCCGGCGGACGCGAGCATGCACTCGCCTGGAAGCTTGCCGCAAGCCCGCTGGCGGATCGCCTTTATTGTGCGGCCGGCAACGCCGGGATCGCGAACGAGGCCGAATGCATCGCCCTCGAACATGGCGATCACCAGGCGATCATCACGTTCTGCAAGGCGAGAGCGATCGACTTCGTGGTGGTAGGTCCAGAAATCCCCCTGGTGGATGGTATCGTGGACGATCTCGAAGCCGCTGGCATCAAGACATTCGGCCCATCCCGAGCCGCTGCCCGGCTCGAAGGCTCGAAAGGGTTCGCCAAGGACCTGTGCCGCGCCAACAACATTCCGACGGCCGCCTATGAGCGCTTCACAGCTGCTGCGCCGGCCAAGGAATATCTGCAGCGCACCGGCGCGCCAGTCGTTGTCAAGGCCGACGGGCTTGCGGCCGGCAAAGGCGTGGTGGTTGCGACGACGCTCGCCGAGGCTGAGGCCGCCGTCGATGTGATGTTCGGCGGAACGCTGGGCGAGGCCGGTGCCGCGATCGTGATTGAGGAGTTTCTTGCCGGCGAGGAAGCTTCGTTCTTCGCCCTCAGCGATGGCGACAACGTGGTGCCGCTTGCCACCGCCCGGGACCACAAGCGTGCCTTCGACGGTGACCAGGGTCCCAACACCGGCGGCATGGGCGCCTATTCGCCAGCGCCAGTTATGACATCCGCGCTTGAGCGCCGCGCCCTCGACGAGATCGTGCTCCCGACCATCCGCGCCATGAAGGCGATGAGAGCGCCTTACAAGGGCGTGCTCTACGCCGGATTGATGATCACAAACGGCGGACTAAAACTCATCGAATACAATGTTCGGTTCGGCGATCCGGAATGCCAGGTGCTCATGCTGCGCCTGATGTCGGACCTCCTGCCGGCACTGATCGCGGCGCGCGACGGTGTGCTCAAGAACTTCGCGCTGCGTTGGTATCCGGAAGTGGCGCTTACGGTCGTCATGGCTGCCAAAGGCTACCCAGGAAGCTACGCCAAGGGCTCCGAAATTACAGGCCTCACGGATGCGGAAAAGGTCGAGGGCGTCGAAATCTTCCACGCGGGCACCCGTCGCGAGGACGGCCGCATCCTCGCCAATGGCGGCCGCGTGCTCAACATCTGTGGGCTCGGCAAGACGGTAGCACAGGCGCAGGCGCGCGCCTACACGGCGGTCGACAAGATTGTGTGGCCAGAAGGCTTCTGCCGCCGCGACATCGGGTTTCGGGCGGTGGAAAGGGAGAAATCATCCGATTGAGCCTGTCCGCTTGAGGCTTGTCCAATATGCAAGATGCAAGTATATATTTATTTGAATGATAATATATACGGAGCCTCGAATGGGGGTGATCATCAAAAATGCGGCCACCGAGGCCAAAATTCGCAAGCTCGCCAAGCGGACCGGTGAGACCTTGACGAAGGCGGTCGAGCGCGCCGTGGATGAACGCCTCGCCAAAACCGAACCGCGCCGGCGGAAAGGGCGGGTAGACCGCGCCAAGCTCGCCAAGGTCATCGCGTATTTCAGGTCTCTCCCGAAACAGAATGAGCATCTAACCGATGATGAAATCATCGGTTATGGACCTGATGGCTTGCCCAGATGATTGTGGTCGATACCTCGGTCCTCGTCGCGACCCTGCGCGAGGAGGAGGACGCTGCTGAATGGATCGATGTGTTCGATCAAACATCGAAATCGCAAATGTCCGTTGTCTCCTATGTAGAGACAAGCATGGTCATCTATGGCCGGGCTCGCGATACTGATCCCGGTGAGATTACTGATCTGATCGAAGCGCTGCAAATTGAAGTCGTGCCGGTCTCGTTGGAGCAAGGCGAAACGGCAGTTGCGGCATTCCTGCGCTATGGCAAGGGCCGTCACCGCGCCAGCCTTAATCTTGCTGACTGTTTTTCTTATGCGCTGGCAAAGGTTCAGCGAGCACCCCTGCTTTTCAAAGGGAATGACTTTGCCATGACCGACCTGGTCCCCGCGTGGCAGCCCTGAGAAGCGCCATGCCCGATCTCGCCGATCTCTATCCCGGTTTCGCCTCCCACTGGATCGATACGTCCGCTGGAAAAATCTTCGCGCGCGCCGGCGGCAGCGGGCCGCCGTTGATGCTGCTGCACGGCTATGCGCAAAGCAACGTGATGTGGCACAAAGTAGCGGACGAACTTGCGAAGCATTTCGCGCTCGTGATCCCGGACCTTCCGGGGTACGGTTGGTCGGCGGTAGCGGATGCCGGCCCCGATCATGCGCCCTACACCAAGCGCTCTATGGCGGTCGCCATGATCGACGTGATGGAAGCGCTTGGCCATGCGCGCTTCAACCTCGCGGGTCATGACCGCGGCGGTCGCGTCTCCTACCGGCTGGCGCTCGACCATCCGGGTCGGCTGATCAGGCTCGCAACGCTTGACATCGTGCCGACCTACGCCATGTGGCACGACCTCAATGCGCGCCTCGCCTATCGGATATGGCACTGGACGTTCCTGGCGCTGCCGGCGCCGGGGCCGGAAATTATCATCGGCCGGGATGCAGTCGCTTTCTGGGACTGGAAGACGGCTCCTGGCACCCAGGCCAAAAGCCTCGCGGCTTTCGATCCGCGCGCGCTGGCCCACTACCACGCATTCTTTTCCGACCCGCTGCGCATCCACGCAACCTGCGAAGACTACCGCGCCGGTCGCACCACTGATCTCGCCCATGACGAGGCCGACCGTGCGGCAGGAAAGAGGATCGCCTGCCCCGTGCTCGCAATATGGGGCGCAAGCGGCATTCCAAGCGAGACCAAGAGTCCGCTGGACACTTGGCGCGAATGGGCGAACGATGTGCGAGGCTTCGCGATCGACTGCGGGCATTATCTGCCGGAGGAAAATCCGCGGGCGACCACGATGGCGCTTCTCGACTTCTTCGCCGGCCAATAGAGTATTTTTCGATTAGGTCGACATCGGTAGGATCAACCTAACAGGAAAATGCTCCACAGTGTCTCACAGCACTTCATGGTCACCATCGACCGCCAGCAGGCCTTCACGGGCACCAAAGACGTCGCCGCGCCGTTGCGCTTCGACACGGTGCGACTCGAAACTTGGCTCGCAGCCCATGCGCCGGGATTTGCCGGGCCGCTCACGGTGCGCCAGTTCAAGGGAGGGCAGTCGAATCCGACTTATCTGCTCGGGACCCCCGGCCGCCGCTACGTGCTGCGGCGCAAGCCGCCCGGCAAGTTGCTGCCCTCCGCTCACGCTGTCGACCGCGAATTCCGCGTCATCTCGGCGCTCTATCGCCAGAACTTCCCAGTGCCGGAGCCGGTCGTCTATTGCGACGATGCGGACGTGGTCGGCACGCCGTTCTTTGTCATGGGCTACGTCGACGGACGCATCTTTTGGGAGCCACACTTGCCAGCCTCGAACCCGACCGAGCGCGCCGCCATCTACGATGCGGCCAATGCGACCATCGCGCGCCTGCATAGCTTCGATCCGGCGGCGATCGGGCTTGCGGACTATGGTCGCGGCGAGAATTACGTTGCCCGCCAGGTCGAGCGCTGGTCAAAACAATATCGCGCCTCGGAGACGCAAACGATCGACGATATGGAACGGCTGATCGCCTGGCTGCCAAACCACCTGCCGCCGCCCGGGCCGGTGAGGCTAGTCCACGGCGATTTTCGCCTTGACAACACCATCTTGGCGCCGGACACGCCTGAGGTGCTCGCGGTTCTCGATTGGGAACTCTCGACGCTTGGCGACCCGCTTGCCGATTTTTCCTATCACCTGATGAAATACCATATGCCGCCGACCGATGACGGCGGTGGCACGGGCTCGCTGGTCGGCCACGACCTTCGAGCGCTCGGCATGCCGTCCATGGCGGCATACGTGGATGCCTATGCGACGCGTACCGGCCTTGATCCGCGCCCGCACCTGAACGCCTATTTGGCTTACAATTTTTTCCGTATCGCAGCGATTTTGCAAGGCATCGCCGGCCGGGTGCGGGACGGTACCGCGACCAGCGAGCACGCCGCTGCCAGGGCGCTGATGGTGCGCCCATTGGCGGCTACGGCGTGGTCGTTTGCTTGTGCGGCGGGCGCCGGATGAAACGCGTCGCGCTAGCGCTCGGGGCCGGTGGTGCGCGCGGGCTATCCCATATAGCGGTGTTCGAGGCGCTCGACGAGTTGGGCGTGCGGCCGGTTGCGATTGCCGGCTCCTCGATCGGCGCCGTGGCGGGCGCGGTCTATGCGGCCGGTATGAACGGCAAGGCGCTCCGCCGCTACGTCATCGATCTCGCCCACACTCGCGCCGAGGTGTGGCGCCGCCTGATGCTGGCGCGCGCCGGTACCATCGGGGACATGTTCAGCGGCGATTTCACCGACGCCGTGCGGCTCGATGCCGAGAAGCTTGTCGCGCAGTTTCTGCCTGATCTCGTGCCGGACGATTTCGGTGCGCTCGGTATTCCGCTTGCCGTGATTGCGTCCGATCTTTACGGCCGGCGCGAGGTCGCGCTCGCGACCGGTCCGCTCAGGCCAGCGCTTGCGGCCTCGATCGCGCTGCCGACGATCATGCGGCCCGTGGTGCTCGGCGAACGCGTGCTGATCGACGGCGGCGCGACCAACCCGCTGCCGTTCGACCTGTTGCACGGACGTGCCGATATAATCGTGGCGGTGGACGTCTCGGGGCCACCGACTGAGGAGCGCAAGGGCGTCCCCAACACCATCGAGTCGCTATACGCAACCGTATTGGTGATGACGAGCGCAATCATCAACGAGAAGCTCAAGCACGAAGCGCCCGATCTCCTGGTGCAACCGAATGTCGGCACGTTCCGGCTGCTCGATTTCTTTCAGGCCAGCGCCATCCTGCGAGTCGCGGAGGCGGCGAAGACGGACATTAAGGCGAAGCTGGAGGCGCTGCTCGGACTATGACTGCCGAGTGGAAACGCAATCGGCTCATTTTCCATGATTTTTTGGGGTGTTTCGTTTTGCCAAAAATAGCATATTATTTCTGTGTCGCTGACGTAACCGAACGGCAGGCCTACCGCCGCTCGGCAAAGAAGTCGAGCAGCAACGTCGCGGCCTCCTGCTCGGCAATGCCGCCATAGACTTCAGGCCGATGATGGCAGGTCGGCGAGGCGAAAAACCGCACACCATTGTCAACGGCGCCGCCTTTGGGATCGGCCGCCCCGTAGTAGAGCCGTCGAATGCGAGCGAACGACAGTGCGCCCGCGCACATCGTGCACGGCTCCAGCGTCACATAGACGTCGCAGCTGGTGAGGCGCTCGGTGCCGAGAGATGCGGCTGCCGCCCGCAGTGCCACCAACTCGGCGTGCGCCGTGGGATCATGGTCGGTGACCATGCGGTTGCGGCCGCGGGCAATCACCTCACCGTCGCGCACGACCACACACCCGACCGGCACCTCGCCCTCCGCCGCGGCAGCACGGGCCTGCGCCAAGGCCTGTTCCATGAAAGATGCCACGCTCGTTATCGCCCGAAATCTCTGCTATCAGCCGACATGCTTATCGACGAAATCCGCCAAACGACGCAATCGCCATGACCAGAAAGCGAAGATCACCTCCCCCTGGAGGGGGGAGGTTGGCCGCGCAGCGGCCGGACGCGGGTGACAACGCCGCCGGATTTGCCGCGTGGCCGGGTCACCCCACCCCGGATCGCCTGCGGCGATCCGACCCTCCCCCTGCACGGGAGGGTGGAGCCGACCGCATTGCCAAGGTGATGGCACGGGCGGGCCTGTGCTCGCGCCGCGACGCCGAGGAGTGGATCGCGGCGGGCCGCGTCGCCGTCAATGGCGACACCATCTCGTCTCCAGCCGTGAACGTGACGGCGCGGGACCGCATCACGGTGGACGGTAAGCCGCTCCCCCGCCGCGAACGTACGCGGCTGTTTCTCTATCACAAGCCGGTCGGCCTCGTGAGCACCAGTGCGGATCCGCAAGGGCGTCCAACCGTGTTCGATGCGCTACCCAAAAATCTGCCGCGGCTTATGAGCGTCGGGCGCCTCGATATCGGCACCGAGGGGCTGCTTCTGCTCACCAATGACGGCGGGCTCGCCCGCGTGCTGGAACTGCCGGACACCGCCTGGGTCAGACGCTACCGCGTCCGCGCCCATGGCCGGGTCAGTCAAGGCGAACTGAACAAGCTCCGCGACGGCGTCACCATTGACGGCATCCGGTACGGGCCGATCGAGGCGATACTCGAGCGCGAGCAGGGCGCCAATGTGTGGCTCTCCTTCGCGATCCGCGAGGGCAAGAACCGCGAGGTGCGCAACGTGCTGCGCCACCTCGACCTGCAGGTCAATCGCCTGATCCGGGTCGAGTTCGGGCCGTTCGGGCTCGGCGAACTTGCGGAAGGCGCCATAGAAGAGGTCGAGACAAAAAATCTCCGCGAGCAGCTTGGCGCCCGCATCATCCGTGAGGCCGGTTGCGATTTCACCAAGCCAATCGTGGAGCGTCCGGCCGACTCACCGCTGAGCCGAGAGCAGCGTCGAGAGCAACGTCGCGCCCTGCGTGATCGCCTCCGCCCGCGCGAGAACCGCCGCGGCGAACGTGCCGCCGGACAGTTCGACCGCGACGATCACCGGCCATTCCGCAGTTCGTCCGCGGAGCGCGACGAGCGCCCTGAAAAGCCGCCCGGCCGCCCGCGCCGTGGCCATGCCTGGCGCAGAGACGACGCCCCGCTTCACCGAACCTATCGTGGCTCCCGGCGTGATGACCTCAAGATTGCGGACGAAACGAGGCCCGACAAGCGCGCCGGCCTCCTGACCGATAAAAAGGGCCGCCGCATCCTGGTTGAGCGGTTCGGTACGCAAAAGGAAAAGCCGGAGGCAGCGCAAGCACCGATCCGCGGGCGCCCGCCGCGCCGACGTCCGTCGCCTGACCGTGCCTCCGGTCCGCGACCGTCACGACCGCGATTTTCTAAGGAACGATCCGTTGAGCCCCGACCGGCAAAGCCGCGAAAATCCGATTCTCGAACCGATGGCCTCCGAAAGGAAGGACGTGGACAGCCCCGGCCGCATCTGCCTCGTTCGCGGACGCCGGGGCCGCAGCCGTCCGGCCCGCGCCCGCCGCGGAATCGCTGAATGCGCATCGTCAGCGGCCGGCTCGGCGGGCGCACGCTGGCAGCGCCCAAGTCGCAAAACGTACGGCCGACCAGCGACCGCTTGCGCGAATCCCTCTTCAACATCCTGGCGCATGGCTATGACGACCCGATCACCGGCGTGCGTGTCCTCGACCTTTTCGCCGGCACCGGTGCGCTCGGCCTGGAGGCGATGTCGCGCGGCGCGGCTTTCGCGCTGTTCATCGATGACGGCGCCGAAGGGCGGGCCTTGATCCGGCAGAACGTGGAGGCGCTCGGCTTGGGCGGCATCACGCGCATCTTCCGCCGCGATGCGACGAGGCTAGGTGATGTGCATCCGAATGAGCCGTTTGGGCTCGTGTTTCTCGATCCGCCTTATGGCAAGGGGCTCGCGGAAAAATCGCTCGTATCGCTGCGCAACGGCGGCTGGCTAGCGCCCGGCGCGTTGGTAATTGTCGAGGAGGCGGCAGATGCGAGATTTGCGGCGCCGCAGGGCTACGCCGAGATCGAGCGGCGACGCTATGACGACACGGAGTTCACTTTTCTGCGAGGTAAATAAGGGCGGGCAAGAGCGGCCCCGACGCCTTGGTGATACACCCCCGTCAAGTCCGCCTTTGCCCACGTGGTCCAGACTATCAGACTGTCAGTGAGGTAATGTTTAATTGATCATTAAGATTTGCAGATTAGCAACGACGATTCGCGGGGATCTTTTAGATCAGACCTGTCACCAGGTAATTAAGAGGGAGGTTAAAACTGTCGCCTCCACCGCACGTCCACTTAGCCTCGCAATGTAATGACGCGAAGGGCTCCAGGCAGACGCGTCCCCCGAGCGGCAAAACCACGCCCCGGCCCAACGCTGGGCTACCGCCCAATGCCGGAATGGAACGCCGCGACTCTCTTCGATTTCGTCCTGGACATGAGCCACTCAAAGTATGAGTCGATCCTCACTTTATCCTCCGCCGTCGTGACCTCTTTGCAATCGAGGCATTGATAGGTCCTGAGCATAGGATACCCGCCTACGCGGGTGAGCTTCATCGTTCCACGACAAATTGGACACATGCGAGACCCTCGCCATTGCACACGTTGCCCTTAGCCGTTCGTGTTGCGGCTACGATCAATCGTGTCTGTTCCACGGTCGACACCGTCGGCGTCAACACGAATATCGCGGAGCGGTTTGATTCGGACAAGGACCTGAAGGGCAATACCAAAGTGCAACATTCCGGCGCCACAAGGACAGATAGGTCACCGTTGCTGTTGCGTTTTTTGGCCTTAGCACACGTATTCCAGCGCCCATTCCCACCAGCCATAGTACGGGTATCCGCGGGGCACGTAACACAAGCTCGGGGCAACGGGGTAAACGCCGGAAGTGGGGCTGTACCAAAATGACGGATAGGTCGGATATCCGTAGTGCGGACCATAGACATAGCCCGAGCTTGTGCGCAGGACACCGACTGTCCACCCGCGTTTCGCGTTCCGGGCGTCTGCCGGTGTAATCACGGATGCAACACTTAGGACGCCGGCGGCTGCGAGAGCCGCGATCTTCGTGTACCGCATTATTTTCTCCCCCAAACGCAAGGACTATCCCCTTGCGTCTCATACTACCTATTTCTGATTTTGGCTACTGCGAGCCGACTTCGCGTTGCGCGTCCGCGAGGGCCCGTTCGCAGGTGCTGTTGTCGCCCGCGCGATCGGCTACCCGCGCTCGCTCCAACGCCGCCAGTGCGCGCTGGGCCCGTGCTCCTTCATCAAGCCTCGCTTCGGCTGCCGCGATTGAGTCTGGAGTAGGTTGGCGGTGGGTGGTGGCTGCTGTGCTCTGGCGGCCGGCCGGGCCGGCTGCCGCCGTGGCCGCGATCATTGCATCGACACGCGCCTGCATGCGGTCAATCTCCGGCGAGCAGGGGCCCGCCTGGCTGGGCACGGCGAAAAGGGCGATCGCTGCCGCGACCGGCGCGCAGAGGTAATGGATTCTCATGGTTGGACCTCCCGACAAATGTCGGGATTATACATGGCCGGCGCACTGGTGACGACTAGCCGAGCTTAACTCCTTTGCCGACGTGCGCTTGGCCGCCCGTTGTATTGTGAATTCTGGACACAGACACCGCCGATGCCCGAGATTGATTCCATGCATTGCTCGCGGGTTGCAAAGTAGCACATGGGCGTTCCGCTCTTCGTATAGTATACCGCGCACCACGGATACGAGCTTGCCGATTGCGCCGATGCGGCCCGGTTGTCGCTGTACAACGCGGCGATGGCAGCGATGAACAATATAGTCAGGATTGGCAAGCGCATCGATGTCTCCCACAATTCGACTGGATTGCCGGAGTCCCATCCTATTCGATCGTCCCGGCGGGCGCCAGAATGACGGCGCTCCCGGCTTCGAGATTTCATCAGTCAGGCCATAAGGGAAGCCGGGGGAGCGACCCCCGGCCCCTCGGTCCAACAATAGGCGAGAGTTGCCTGATCGCACATGTGGGGAGCGACCCCGTGCATCAAGTATCGTACATCCTAGGGTTAGACCAACGGCTTACACGAGAATATATCATTGGAACGAAAAAGCTGCCATTTCCAAAGAACCACTCTCGCTATGCAGCGCGGCCCCCCAGGTGAACGCATGGAGCAGACGGAGGCGGCTCAGCGGCGCTCAATGTCTCGTGTTGTCATAAACACCCCAAACTCAGCCATGCCTATCGAGGGTGGCTTTCCTTTTTGGTGTGACATCGGTCGTCGGAATGCGTGGCCAGGGAGCAGCTTAGCCCGTTTTGCCCAAAAAGGAGGCCCCAGCCGTGAGGAACCGGGGCCACGTCCGGGGCCTAGCGGGCGAAGGAGCGCCAGCCGGACGCAGAGCTACAACCGGGGACTATCGAGGCGACCCGAGGGCCGAACCATGGCCGGTGACGCGATTGTTGCGGAGTGTTGCACTGGGGACGCGCATCCTTGACATTTGTTCGCTCTTTGTTCTGCGGCGATAGTAGCAAGGACGTCCGAGCGACGAGGCATTTTTGGCTAGGGCTGTTTTGCACGCTGGCGGGCACTGAAGAGTCAGAACATCGGCAGCTGGGCGAAGGCCCGGTCGCTCCTTTAGCGACAGTCCGAAGCCGCAAGCGATTAATGGCCTCAGTGGGGAGAGGGCGACGAGCCCTCTTTGTCGCTCCGCTCGATTTCCTGAGCGTCAGAGAAAAAGAGATAGTACGTGAACATGAGCAGCGGTGGCAGTGCGATCAGGAACCAGTTGCTCGCGTCCGCCACGTAGCCCGTCGCCATCGTAGCCAACCCAACGCACGCCGCTCCGAACGGTCTTGTGTCGATGAATTCCAGCATTGTCGCAAAGAATGAAATGGCGGCCCAACCTTAACGAGTCCCTCCCCCGTTCGATGGAGCCGCCCTGCCTGGCTACCCTCAAGCCAAGCTTATTGAAATCATCGGGCACCCTGATCGCTTCCGCATTGACCTAAATCATCAGGGTCGCCGAACCGCTATCAACTTAAGCGTTTCACGCCCTTTCTATCTCCGCCTTTAGCGCTACCAGCGCGTCCGGCGTGTCCACATCGACGAGTGCCGCGTTGCCGGTCAGCGGCACTTCAGTGACGGCTTCGGGGTAGCTCGCGATGAGATGGCGCGCGCCAGTATCGCCATCGAGCGCCGCCAGCTCCGGGAAAAATCGGCGCGACCACACCACGGGGTTGCCACGCTTGCCGTCGATGGTCGGGACCACGACCAGCGCCCCCTTTTCGGGATCGAAGGCCGCAAGCAACCGGTCGATCAGCTTGGCATCGACTTGCGGCATGTCACCCAGGCAGACGATAGCGCCGTCGGCATCGGCCGGTACTGCCGCAATGCCGGCCTTGAGCGAGGTCGAAAGGCCGTTCGCGAAATCCGGGTTGTGCACCAGCACCACCTCAAGGCTGCTGACGGCCGCCTCGACGTGCTCGCGCTGGTGGCCGGTGACCACGATCACGGGCCGCGCCTGTGATGCCAGCGCCTCCTGCGCGGCGATGCGCGCCAGCGGTCGGCCGCTGATCTCCGCCAGCAACTTGTTGGGCCCGCCCATGCGGGTCGAGCGCCCAGCTGCCAGCACGATAGCGGCAATACGGCGGCCGGGCTTGACCTCGATCGCACGTGGCTGCGGGCGGGTGACGATTTCCATCAGCAGACCGCCGACGCCCATGGCGGTAATATCGCGCCGCGTCACCGGGAGGCCGCACAGGAGCCGCTCCAGCACCCAGTCGAAGCCGTTTTCCCGCGGACTGCGGGCACAGCCCGGGGCACCCAGCACCGGACGGCCACGGACAGATGCTACAAGCATGAGATTGCCGGGATCGACCGGCATGCCGAAATGCTCGATGGCGCCGCCGACCGCCTGGACGGCAGCCGGGATCACGTCGCGCCTGTCGGCGATAGCCGACGCGCCGAACACGATTGTGAGCTCGGTGCCGGCGTTAAGCACTTCGTCAAGCGCACGCGCGAGCGGCACGGTCTCGTGCGGAACGCGTCGCTCCGCCACGATCTTGGCACCGGCGGGCGCAAGCCGCTCCTGCGTCACCCGCAGGGTCTTCTCAATCACCTTGTCGGAGAGGCCCGGCAGCACGGTGGAGATGACTCCGACCTTGCGAATGCGATAGGACGCCACACGCACTAGCGGCGCCGCGCGCACAACCGCAAGTGCCTTGTCGCGCGCCGCGGCGCTCACCGCAAACGGAATGATTTTCACAGTTGCGATCATCTTGCCGGGGACGACCGGCGCGAAGGCGTCGAGTGTGGCGAGCGTGATATCCGCATCGACTTCGTTGAAGCGGTCAATGCCGGCCGGATCGACCACGACCACGCCTGCCGTCTCGGCGAACAGGTTGGCGCGCCCCGTAAAAGAGCGATCCACGTGCACGCCTTCGCCGGCGACTGCCGCTGCAAGCTCCGCGGCTGCGACATCCTCCGATACGTCGTCGGGCTCGATGCGGGCAACCATGATGGCCTTGATGCCGGCGGCCTTGAGCGCCGCGATATCGGCATCGCCGACCACGCTCCCCTTCTTGAGCACGAGGCCGCCCTGGCGGATCGAATGGACGACGATGCCGCCCTTCGCATCGCCAGGTGCGACGGGGCCGAATTTCATTTGAGTTCCCCCCTCCCTACCCTCCCCCGCAAGCGGGGGAGGGTAGGGAGGGGGCTGCTGACAGCCGCAGCGCAGCGGTGATCTCGCCCATGATGGCGACTGCGATCTCGGGCGGCGACACCGCCCCGATTACAAGACCGATCGGCGCATGGATACGGGAAAGCGCGGCGTCGGTCACGCCCTGCGCCTTGAGCCGCTCCAGCCGGCGCGCGTGTGTCTTTTTCGAGCCGAGCGCCCCGATATAAAAGCAGTCGTGGCTGAGCGCGTGGAGTAGCGCCGGATCGTCGATCTTGGGATCATGGGTCAGCGCTGCAAAAGCCGTGTAGCGGTCGACGCCGAGCGGCGGCAGTGCCTCGTCAGGCCACTTAGCGATCAGCTTCACGTCGGGAAAGCGTTCGGGGCTGGCGAACGCGGTGCGGGGGTCCACGATGGTCACGTCGTAGCCGAGCAGCCGGGCCACCGGCGCCAATGCCTGGCTGATATGCACGGCCCCGGTGACAACGAGGCGCGGCGGCGGCACGTGAACGGTCAGGAAAACGCGGCCCTGCGGGGTTTCCTCCATGCCGCTCTTGCCGCTGCGCAGATGCGCCTCCAACATTTCGCGCAGCGGATCGGCGGCAACATCTGCGCCGGTGACGAAGCGCTGGGCGCCCGACGCCACGTTGGTAACGATGACGGCGGCCCGCCGCGCGGCGCGTTCGGCGTTCAGCGATTTGAGGATGTCAAGGCGCATTACTCCACTTTCTCCACATAGACCCGGATGGTGCCGCCGCACGACAGACCGACCTTCCAGGCGGTGTCGTCGGCCACACCGAATTCCAGCATCTTAGGTTTGCCGCTTTCGATGACATCGATGGCTTCGGTCACCACCGCGCCTTCGACGCAGCCGCCCGACACCGAGCCGAGAAAATTCCCGTCCTTGTCGATGACGAGGTTGGAACCGACCGGTCGCGGCGCCGAGCCCCAGGTCTCCACCACGGTGGCGAGCGCAACATCGCGCCCTTCGCGCCGCCAATCCTCGGCAGCTTTGAGAATGTCTTCATCGCGCGCGAGCATTTGGGAATCTCCCGTCATTCGCTGTATCGAAAGAAATATAAGGACGGCCGCAGTGAAGGCCAAGGGTTGGGCGACTTACGCAACCCCTTCGAGCCACCCCTTCAGATTGCCGGGCGAGTTCCTCTCCCCGGTACGGTGCCCCGACAGAGCGCGGCAGAGGGCTTCCATGCTGTCCAGATTATGCACTGGGCGAAACTCGTCCACATGGGGCAGCATTGTTCGCACGCCGCGGGCCTTGGCTTCGAATCCCTCAAAGCGCAACAGCGGATTTAGCCAGATCAGGCGACGGCAGGAGCGGTGCAGGCGGTCGATCTCGAAGGCGAGGCGGTCGTCAGGGTCGCGCTCGAGCCCATCGGTGACCAGGAGCACAATCGCGCCGCCTCCGAGCACCCGGCGCGCCCACTGCTTGTTGAAGGCGGCGAGAGAGGAGGCGATGCGGGTGCCGCCCGACCAGTCGGCGACGCTTGCCGAGCAGGCGGCAAGCGCCTCGTCGGGGTCCTTGGCCTTGAGCGCACGGGTGACATTGGTGAGCCGGGTGCCGAACAGGAAGGAATGGACGCGCTTCCTGGCATCCGTCACGGCATGAAGAAAATGCAGGAACAGCCGCGTGTATTCGCCCATCGAGCCGGAGATGTCGAGCAGCGCCACGATCGGCGGCAGCCGGGTCGTTGGGCCACGATATTTCAGATCGATCAGCGCACTGCCTGCATGCATGCTGGCGCGAAGCGTGCGGCGGATATCGACCACATGGCCGTGGCGGTCGGGTGCGAGGCGACGCGTCCTGACTTCTTCGAGAGAGAGCACCATGCGCTTGATCGCGTCCTTGGCGCGCGCGATCTCGGCCGCCGACATCTGGGCAAAATCCTTTTGCTGCAGCACCTCGCGGTCCGACACGGTGAGGCGCCGGTCGATCTCGATCTCGCGTTCCTCATCCGCGCGCTTGTCCTTGAGGCTTGCAAACAACGCGTCCCGAACGCGCGCGGAGCCCGCCTGCGGCTTTTGCATGGCGCCCGGTGCCCGCGGCATCATCATCGCCATCATCCGGTCGAGATAGCCGCGCTTGCGGAAGAAAATCCGGAACGCCTGGTCGAACAGCACCGAATGCTCGTGCTTTTTCACGAACACCGCATGGAGGGTCCAATAGAAATCCTGCCGCTCGCCGACGCCCGCGGCCCTGACGGCCGCAAGCGCATCGAGCACCGCGCCGGGCCCGACCGGAATCCCCGCCGCGCGCAGCGCGCGGGCGAAATACACGATGTTCTCGGCGAAGCGGCC
>Ga0126376_10000431_pt1 | contig 20266 bp, 14 predicted proteins | sample PanSoiMetPlot_15_FD_92760 | JGI IMG/M metagenome (GOLD analysis project Ga0126376, IMG submission 92760) | Tropical forest soil microbial communities from Panama - MetaG Plot_15 | ecosystem: Environmental > Terrestrial > Soil > Tropical forest > Bulk soil | place: Panama | collected 2016-02-17
CGCCTGCGCGCCGACGCCGCCCGCGTGCTCCAGGAGACGACCGGGCGCATGGACCTGACCAACGCGTGGGTCGTGCTGGTTCAGGGCTACACCGATAGCCAGGGGCCAATCGAGTACAACCGGGGCCTCGCCGAGCGTCGGGCCACGGTGGTGAAGCGGTTCCTGGTCGACCTGGGCGTGCCCGAGACGTCGATCAAGATGGTGACGATGGGCCGGGACGGCGCGCTCTGCGATGACCCGGGCAAGGAGTGCCAGGAGCTCAACCGCCGGGTGCATCTCGAGTTCCGCAAGCTCGCCGCCGCGGCGCCGGCCGCGGCCGTTGCGGGCGCGGCGGCGGTCGAGCCGAAGCAGGCCGACATCAGCTCGCCGGCCGGCGACAAGTAAGAGGCGTGTCGATGGCCCGCATGCGCACCTTCTCCGTCCTGGCGGTTTCCGCCAGGACGGAGCGCAGTGCCGATGAAAGCAGCTCCATCCACCCAGCCTGAGCTCGCCAGGCCATGCGTCGACTCAGCACCGCGCTCGGGTGGGCCTGGGCAGTCGTCCGAAGTCTGTCGACGACCCTCTTCGGCCGCGTCGCCTGGGAAGCCCCAAGCTGGGTCAGCTGGTGTGGCCGGGCGATCGGTCTCGCCCGGGCACGGCTGGCCGCGCGGCCCAGGCTGACCGCCGGCGTCGCAGTCGCGAGCGTCGCTCTCGCGGCGGGCGGGTTTTGGGGCTATCTCTGGTGGCAGTCGCGGCCACGGCCCGTGGTCGTCACGTTCAGCGCGAACACGCCCGAGCGAACTCAGATCGAGCAGAACAAGAAGCCCAACCCGCTCATCGTCACCTTCCACCGGTCCGCCGCACCCATCGCGAGCGTCGGCAAGGGGGTGACGAACGGGATCGCCATGAGCCCCGCGCTGGCCGGCGCGTGGCGCTGGACGTCTGACAGAACCCTCAGCTTTCAGCCGACGGACGACTGGCCGGTCGGCACGCTGCACACGATGACCTTCGACAAGCGGCTGGTCGCTCGGGACGTGCGCCTGGCCAAGTACCAGCTCCCATTCCGGACGCCCGCGTTCGTGATGACCGCCGCCGGCGCCGAGTTCTATCAGGACCCGGTCGATGCGGCGATGAAGAAGGCCGTGATCGCGCTGAGCTTCAGCCATCCCGTGAACACGGCCGAGCTGGAGAAGCGGATCGAGCTCAGGCTGGCCGGCCAGTCGGCCGGAATCCTCGGCGTGGGCCGCCAAATCACGAAGTTCACGATCACCTACGACAAGCTGAAGCTGAACGCCTACGTCCATTCAGCGCCGCTCCCGGCGCCAAAGGAAGAGACCACGCTGATCGTCACCGTCGACCGCGGCGTGATCTCGGCGCGCGGCGGAAGGCCCACGGAGGAAGCGCTGACCCAGACCGTCGCCATCCCCGGCCTCTACAGCCTGCGCGTGGCCAGCGTCGGCGCCACCGTCGTCAGCAATCCCGCGAACGAGCAGGAGCAGGTTCTGATGGTCCGGCTGTCGGCGGCCGTCCACGAGAAGGAGGTTCAGAAGCACATCTCGGCGTGGGTCCTGCCCGTCCTGCATCCCGACCGGCCTCGCGAGCCACACGAGCGGCCATACCACTGGCGCGATCCGAGCGAGATCACCGATGCCATCCTGGCGGCAGGCACCCGTCTCGTCCTCGAGCCCATCGCCGCCGAGCGCGAGAACGTCGAGGTGCACACGTTCAAGTACCGCGCCGACGTGGGGCGATATATGTACGTGCAGATCGAGAGCGGCCTGCGCTCGTTCGGCGGCTACCTGCTCGGCGAGCGAGTGCAGCGCCTCGTGCAGGTGCCGCCGTTCCCGCCCGAGCTGAAGATCCTGAGCCAGGGCTCGCTCCTCGCGCTGAGCGGCGAGCGCAAGATCGCGATCCTGGTCCGCGATCTGCCGGGCATGCGGATCGAAGTCGGCCGCGTGCTCCCCTCGCAGCTGCAGCACCTGGTCTCGCAGTCCGCGGGCGAATTCGCCCATCCCTCGTTCGGCCATCGATTCGGCGCGGACAATCTCGCCGAGCGCTTCGAGAGGAAAGTGCCGCTCCCGAATCTGCCGCACGGCCGGCCCTACTATCACGCGCTCGATCTCTCCGACTATCTCCACCTCGACGGCACGGAGCGACGCGGCGTCTTCCTCATCACCGTGCGGAGCTACGACCCGGCGTCGGAGCGCGACCACTCCACGACGGACCGCGATCACTCGACGATGGAGCGCGACGACGCCACACCGGAGGGCGACGACACTACGCAGGAGGACACCGACGCCAGGTGGGTCAGGCCGCGCTGGGCCACCGGCGGCGAGCTCATCGACCAGAGGCTCGTGCTGGTGACGGACCTCGGTATCCTCGTCAAGAAGGCGCTCGACGGCACGCAAGACGTGTTCGTGCAGTCCATCCATTCGGGAACCCCGGTGATCGGGGCCACCGTCGACGTCATCGGCAAGAACGGACTGGTCGTCCTCTCGAAGCCGACCGACGGCGCGGGGCGGGCTCGCTTTCCGAAGCTCGAGGGGCTGACGCGCGAGCGGGCAGCCCTCATGTACCTCGTGCGGCACGGCAGCGACTCGAGCTTTCTGCCCCTGTCCAGGCCCGACCGTGGGCTCGATGTCTCCCGCTTCGACGTCGGCGGCCTGCAGAACGCGCGCGTTCCAGATCAGCTCAGCGCCTACCTGTTCTCCGACCGCGGCCTCTATCGCCCGGGCGACACGATCCATGTGGGCGCGATCGTGAGAGCGGCGGGATGGACGAAGGGCCTGGTCGGGTTGCCGCTCGAGCTCGACGTGGTGGACCCGCGTGGTCTGACGGTGAAGCGCGAGAAGCTGACCGTGGGCCGCGGCGGCGTCAACGAGCTCGAGCATCGCACCGACGAGAGCTCGCCGACCGGCCTCTATGTCTTCGCGCTCTTCATCGTGAAGGACGGCAAGCCTCACGAGCAGATCGGCTCGATCGCCGTCAGCGTGCAGGAATTCTTGCCCGATCGGATGCGCGTGACCGCGACACTCTCACGCGACGTCGATGAGGGTTGGGTGCACCCGGCGGGGCTCTCGGCCCGTATTCGCGTCCAGAACCTCTTCGGAACTCCCGCCGAGGGGCGGCGCGTCGAGGCGACGCTCACCTTGCGCCCGGCCTTCCCCGCCTTCAAGCGCTACCCGGGCTATCGCTTCTTCGACCCGCAGCGCGCCAAGGACGGCTACAGCAATCCCCTGAGTGACGCGACGACCGACGAGCGCGGCCAGGCCGAGCTCGACCTGCGGCTCGACCGCTACGCCAAGGCGACCTACCAGCTTCATCTCCTGGCGCGCGCCTACGAGCCCGAGGGTGGACGCAGCGTCGCCGCCGAGACCGGGGCGCTCGTCTCCGAGCTTCCGTTCCTGATCGGCTACAAGGCCGACGGCGCGCTCGACTACGTCACGCGCAACGCGCGGCGAATCGTCTCAGTGATCGCGATCGATCCGAGCGCGAAGCAGACGACGGTCGGCGGACTCACGCTCCAGCACGTCGAGCGCACCTGGGTCTCAGTCCTCACGCGTCAGGCGAACGACACGTACAGGTACGAGTCGCGCCTGAAAGAGGTCACGCTGAGCGAGCAATCGCTCGAGATTCCCGCGACCGGTCTCGACCTGCCGCTCGCGACCCCGCGGCCCGGCGGTTTCGCCTACGTCGTCCGCGACGGCCAGGGGCTCGAGCTGAACCGCTTCGAGTACACCGTGGCCGGCCACGCCAACGTCACGCGCTCTCTCGAGCGCAACGCCGAGCTGCAGCTGGCGCTCGACCGGAAGGACTATGCGCCCGGCGAGGAGATCGAAGTCAGCATCCGCGCGCCGTACGCGGGGGCCGGACTCATCACGATCGAGCGCGAGCGCGTCTACGCGCATCAGTGGTTCAAAAGCTCGACCCTGGCCAGCGTGCAGCGGATCCGGGTCCCGCGTGATTTCGAGGGCAACGGCTACGTCACCGTGCACTACATCCGCGACCCGGCCTCGGCCGACATCTTCATGAGCCCCCTCTCGTACGGCGTGGTGCCGTTCACGCTGAGCCTCGCTCAGCGGACCAACGCGCTGACGCTCAGCGCGAGCGAGACCGTGAAGCCGGGCCAGCCGCTCCGCATCACGCTGTCCGCGGCCCAGCCGGCCCAGGCGGTCGTCTTCGCCGTGGACGAGGGGATCTTGCAGGTCGCCGGCTACCGGAATCCCGATCCGCTCGGACACTTCTTCGCCAAGCGCGCCCTCGAAGTGCGGACCGCGCAGATCCTCGATCTCGTCCTGCCAGAGTTCAAACGGCTCATGAGCGCGTCGGCACCGGGGGGTGACAACGAGGCGGCCGCCCAGCTGAGCCGCCACCTGAACCCGTTCAAGCGCCGGCGCGACGCACCGGTCGTCTTCTGGTCGGGGCTCGTCGACGTCAAGGGCGAGCGCGAGCTCGTGTACGAGGTCCCCGCGTACTTCAACGGCTCGCTGCGCGTGATCGCGGTAGCGGTGAACGACACGAGCCTCGGCGTCGCGAGCGTGCAGTCTCAGGTGCGCGGCGACTTCGTGCTGTTGCCCAACGTGCCGCTCGCCGTCGCACCCGGCGACGAGTTCGACGTGACGGTGGGCGTGGCCAACAACATGCGCGACTCGGGCCCCGACACGGCGGTGGCGGTCGCGCTAGCGACCACACCGCACCTCGCCGTCCTGGGCGCCGCCGATCAGACGCTCACGATCGGAGGGCTACGCGAGGGGGTGGCCACGTTCCGCGTGCGCGCCAAGGATGGCGCCGACGCGCGGCTGGGCTCGGCGACGCTCAGCTTCGCCGCCACGGCGGGCGCGCACGGCGCCGCACTCGACACCGACCTGTCCGTGCGTCCGGCGACGCCGCACTACACACAGGTCAGCGTCGGAAGCTTCACCGGCTCGACCGACGTGCGGGTGCAGCGCGAGCTCTTCGCCGAGCATCGGCGGCTCGAGGCAGCCGTCTCCCCCCTGCCGCTCGTGCTGGCTTCGGGTCTCGGCACGTACCTGGCGAGCTTCGGCCACCTCTGCACCGAGCAGCTCGCGAGCCAGGCGATGCCGGTGGTGATTCTGGCCCGGCGTCCCGAGCTCGCGCGCCCGGATCTGCCGGGACCGCCGGCGGCGCGGAGCTTCGCCGACGCCGTCCGGGTCCTGCGCACGCGGCAGAGCGCCGAGGGCGGCTTCGGTCTCTGGACCGCCTCGGTCGAGGCGCACGAGTTCGCCTCGGTCTACGCGATTCACTTCCTGCTGGAAGCCGCGGAGCGCGGCGAGCGCGTTCCCGACGACATGATGCAGAAGGGGCTCGGCTACTTGCAGCGGCTCAGTACCTCGCCCGCGCACGATCTCGGCCGGGCGCGGACGCGCGCCTATGCCGCGTATCTGCTGACGCGCCAGGGCATCGTCACCGCGCCGATCCTCGCCGCGCTGCGCGAGAAGCTCGACGACAAGTATCAGAAAGAGTGGCTGTCGGACCTGACCGCTGCGTACCTGGCGGCGAGCTATCAGCTCCTCAAACAGGAACGACTCGCGGCCAGCTTGATCGATCCGCCCCTTCAGGAGCTCGGCAAGACTGGTTCGCCCTTCCGCTACGAGTCGTACTACGACCCGCTCGTGCGCGACACTCAAGTGCTCTACCTCGTCTCGCGCCATTTTCCGGCGCGCGCGCGCACGCTCGCCGCGTCGGCGCTGGCCGACATGATCAGGCCGATCCAGCGCGGACACTTTCACACGCTCTCGGCGGCCTACACGATCCTGGCGCTCGACGCGTACGCCACCACAGTGGGCGCCGGCGCCCTCGGCAAGCTCTCGATCACCGAGATCGGGCGCGACGGCGCGGCCCGGCCCTTGACCGTGCCGAATCATCTCGTGCCTCGATCGGCGTTCTCCCCGAACGCGGCCGCCCTGCGCTTCGCCAACGGCGAATCAATCACAACGTTCTACTCCGTCACCGAGTCCGGATTCGACAGGACACCGCCGGCCGGCGAGCTGCGCTCGGGCTTCGAGGTGTTCCGCGAGTACCTGGACGCGAACGGCGAGCCGACGACGTCGGTGCAGCTCGGCGAGGAGATCATCGTGCGGCTTCGCTTCCGCGCGATCGACCGCACGGTTCCCGACGCAGCGCTGACCGATCTGCTGCCTGGGGGATTCGAGCCCGTGCTGACGCCGAATCCCGTTCCGGCGGGCTCGGGTGCCCGCGGCTGGGTCAACCCGCTTGGCGGCGGTGGGACCTGGTTGGCGGAGTTCGCCGACATTCGCGAGGAGCGCGTGGTGCTCTACGGCACCGTCGGATCCGGCATGGGGGAATTCACGTACCGGATCCGGGCGACCAACGTCGGCCGCTTCGTCGCGCCGCCGGCCTACGGCGAATCGCTCTACGAGCGAACGATCCGGGCGCGCTCGCTGCCGGGGCGCATCACGGTCGAGCGGCCCGCGAAGTGAGCGGCGTCGTGCGCGGGAGCGCCTTGAAACTCGCGCTCGCGCTGGGCGCGCTGGCGATCGTGGGATCGGCTACTGCACGGCTGCTGTCCGCGCCACCGCTCAGCGAGCACGCGCCGCTCTCGACGGCCGTCTACGCCGAGCGGGGCGAGCTCTTGCGCCTCACCCTCGCCGCCGACGGCCAGTACCGGCTGTGGGCTCCGCTGGAGGAGATCGCGCCGGCCGTCCGCGACGCGGTCGTGCTCTACGAGGACCGCTGGTTCTTCTGGCACCCCGGCATCAACCCGATTGCCCTGGCTCGCGGTGCCGCGCGCAGCGCGCTCGGCGGGCGGCGCCAGGGCGGGTCGACCCTGTCGATGCAGCTGGCGCGGCGACTCGACGGAGTCGATAGCCGCACCGTGACGGGCAAGCTCCGGCAGATCGCGGGCGCGATGTGGCTCGAGCTGCGGTACAGCAAGCGCGAGATCCTCGAGGCCTATCTGAACCTGGCGCCGTTCGGCGGTAATGTCGAGGGCATCGGCGCGGCCAGTCTCGTGTATTTCGGCAAGCGCCCGTCTCGGCTCGACCTGGCTGAATCGCTGACGCTCGCCGTCATTCCGCAGAATCCGCGGCGCCGGCTTCCGTCGATGCGGCTCGGGCCGGCGGACGAGCCTCGACACGAGCTCGCCGGCGCGCGCGAGCGGCTGTGGCGCCGGTGGTCGGCAGCGCGAAAGGCCGACGCCGGGCGCGCCGTGCCCGTTTCGCCGCTGATGCTCGCGACGTCGTCGAGCGAGCTTCCGTTCCGCGCGCCGCATCTCGTGGACTCCCTGCTCCGGGGCGGCTGGCCGCCGGAGCCGGAGATCTGGGCCAGCATCGACGTGCGCGTGCAGGCGACCGTCGAGCGCATGATCCGGCGCTACGTCAACGCGCATCGACCCGCGGGCATCCGCAATGCCGCCGCGCTCCTCGTCGACACGAAGACGATGGAGGTCAAGGCGCTTGTCGGATCGGCCGGCTACTTCGACGACGAGATCGACGGCCAGGTCAACGGAGTTTTCGCGAAGCGTTCGCCCGGCTCGACCTTGAAGCCGTTCGTGTACGCGCTCGGCCTCGATCAGGGCCTGGTGCATCCACTGACGATCCTCCGGGACGTGCCGACGGCCTTCGGCCCCTTCAGCCCCGAGAACTTCGATGGTCGCTTCGTGGGGCCGATCAGCGTGCAGGACGCGCTCGTGCGCAGTCGCAACGTCCCGGCGGTGGCCGTCGCGGCCCGGCTTTCGCAGCCGAATCTCTACGAGTTCCTCCGGAGCGCCGGCGTCTCGAAGCTCGCGCCGGAGCGTCACTACGGTCTGGCCCTCGTCCTGGGCGGTGGCGAGGTCACAATGGAGGAACTGGCTCGCCTCTACGCGATGCTCGCCAACGAGGGCGAGCTCCGCCCCTTGCGGTACATCCACAAGGCCTCGCCGCATACCGGTGCCGTCCGGCTGATCAGCCCAGCGGCCGCATTCATCACCCTCGAGATGCTGCGCGCCAATCCCCGGCCCGACTCCGGCCGGCCGTCAGCGCCGGCCGTCGCGTGGAAGACGGGGACCTCGTGGGGCTTTCGCGACGCGTGGTCGGTGGGCGTCTTCGGTCGCTACGTGCTCGTCGTCTGGCTCGGTAACTTCGACGGCGCCGGCAACCCGGCCTTCGTCGGCGTGACGGCGGCCGCTCCGCTCTTCTTCCAGATCATCGACGGCATCCGCGGCCAGGGGCTCGACCCGGGCGAGCCCACGCGCGCGGTCCCGGCGACAGTCTCGCGCGTGGAGGTCTGCGCGACCAGCGGCGATCTACCGAACGCGCCCTGCCGCGAGCGTGCGACGACGTGGTTCATTCCGGGGAAGTCACCGATCAAGGTCAGCACCCTGCACCGGCCTGTCATCGTCGACACGCGCACCGGCCGCGCGGTGTGCGCGGAAGGGCCGTTCACACGGCGCGAGATCTACGAGTTCTGGCCCGCTGACATGCTCCGCCTCTTCCGCGAAGCCGGCATGCCCCGACGTGAGCCGCCCGAGCCCGCTGTGTGTGGGCGCGCGCAAACGCCGGGCGATTCGAGCCCGCCGCAGATCACGTCGCCGTCGCGTGGCGCGGTCTACACGATCCGCCTGTCGAGCCCGATCGCGATAGACCTCAGGGCGACCGATTCGAGCCGCACGCTCTTCTGGTTCGCCGATCGCGGCTTCCTCGGGCGGACCGACTCCGCCGACGGGCTCGCATGGATCCCGACCCAGGCTGGTCGCTACACGGTGAGGGTCCTCGACGAGGCCGGACGCTCGGACGTGCGTGACGTGAGCATCGAAATCGTCCCGTGACGGCTCACGCGCCGCTCCCGGGGCGACACTGAAGATTGTGCGGCCGAGACCAGGCCGGGACTCTTCAGCGACACCACCTACCGGCGTGTCGTCGGCAAGCACCCGGGATCCGGGCGGAACTCGGCGAGGAAGTAAGTGACTTTGTCCACTCGCTCCTCGTGGGCGATCCGGACCGGCCGGCAGGCCACGGACTGCAGAGCGTCGAGATCTGTTGCGGACAGAAGCGCATAGAGAGAGTGGGAGGCGTCATTCCCGCCCAGGCGCGTGCGAAGGTCCGTCATGTCACGAGCCTGCTGGGGCCGTTGCGGCATGTAGAACGCCAAAGCCGGCTCACGTTCGCGGTCGATGTAGAGCACGCTGACGTCCGATGGCGCGGCCCTGGTGAAGCGCCCGCCCGCTGACCGCGTCGGAAAACGCTGATTGACGGCCGAGTTGTACACGCGCGTCTCCAGGGCAAGCACGACCAACAGCACGCCAGCGCCGAGAACGACGCCCACGCCCGCCATGCGTCCGGCTCGCAAGAACACCGTCGCGGCACCGGCCGCGACGACACTGAGGACGACCAGCGACGCGCCCAAGCCTGCGTCGAGCGGTACCGACACGCCGTGGACGACGATCGAGAGCGGCGCCGCCAGAACGCGGATGCCGAAGATCATGCATCCCAGGACAACGATTCCGAGCGGCGCCAGCAGCAGAAGCCTCACACGTCCGGTCGCGGTGCTCCACGCCCAGCCCACGACGATCGCGAGCGCCGGATACAGCACGAGGTAGTAGGGAGTCCGCGGGCTGATCACTGCCGTGAGGAAGACGCCGGCCGCGGCCGCCCATGCCAAGGGCAGCGCGAGCGGGCGCCACGCGCACCGCCACGAACGCACGAGTTGCACTGCGGCGCCTGGCAACAGGAGCGTCCACGGAAAAAAGTCGGCCGACACGGTGGCGATTCGAAACGGCAGTGGCCTCGGCCGCCGCCGCTGCAATACGATTTCCTTGTCGAAGGCCTGGATCACGGCGCGGCCATAGTCGACAACGGCGTTCATGTCGACGATGGCAGAGAGGGCGAGCCACAGCGCCGGCACCGCCAGCGCCGCGGCGAGCGCGATGACGACATGCGACCGAGACCCTGTACGAGCGGCACGGTGTGCGGCCGATGCGAGGGCCACCGCCGGAACAGGTATCAAAGCGAGTGGGCCTTTGGTCAGCAACCCGAGACCCATCCAGAGACCGGCGAGCGCCGCCGGGCATCGGGCGCCGGTATGCAGCCACGCGAGCGCGCTCCAGAACGTCAGCGCGATCCACAGGACGAGCAGCGACTCCATGCGTCCCATCCGTGCCCAGTGAACGAAGGCCGGGGACGCCGCGAGCACCGCCGCGGCCATCAAGCCCGCGACGGGGCCGGCGATCTGGGCCGCGATGGCGTGGGTAACACCCACGGTTGCCGCCGCGGCCGCCGCCGCGGGTACACGAAGCGACCATTCGGACACCCCGTGCGGCGACCCCAGCGCCACGAGCCAGGCGAACAGCGGTGGCTTGTCGGGATAGACGTTGCCCGCCAGGTATGGCACGAGCCAGTGCCCATGAAGCACCATCTCGCGGGCGACGAGGCCAGGGCGTGTCTCGTCGTCTGACCAGACGCACTGCTCGCCGAGGGCGACAGCGAAGGCTACGAATACAACGGCGGCCAGGAGAAGCGATCGCACCGGGCACCATGATATAAGACACTGCGGCAGCATCAATTCGAGGAGACGAGACCTTAGGAGTGGCGCGTTGGCCTCGGTCCCGAGGCATTCGGTCGCTCGTCGTGCTCGCCGCCGCGACGGTGGTGGTGCTCGGGCTGGTGGCCGTCGCGGTTCCGGCGCGGTTCATCGGCGAGCATTGCTTCAGCGTTCGCACGCAGCCCAACGAGCGACCGCCGGAGATCGTCCAGGCTTCAGCCGGCGTGCCCGGCTACCTCCGCGACGGGTCGTCGACGTTTCTCACCCTGCCCGCGTGGTACGTCGTCTACAGCGCCGAGGAGTACGCGACGTTCGTCAAGTCGCACGCGCCGAGCCGGTTCCCCTACTTCGCCGCCATCCGTCAGTACTGGCGCTACTACGCGAGCTCGTGCGCGGGCACCAAGCGCGTCTTTCCGTTCGAGGCGCGCACCCACCTGGTCCTTGGATTGACCGGGCTCGGCTTCACGCTCGACAACACCGTCAAGGGCGCCTACGAGAACACCGTCGGCGTCGTCAGCGAGGGCATCGGCTTCTACCACACCGAAGAGGATGTATTCGCGCGCAAGACCGCGCGCCAGTACGCCGAGTTCCAGCACACGGTGCCGTGGTACGACTTTCCGTTCGCCGCGCGACTCGAGGCGCTCTGGAAGGAGACGCCGCTGTGGGGGCTCGACGTCATCCGCAAGTGGGAGCGGCGGTTCGCGCTCAGCGCCGAGTATTCGCTGATGGCCACGTATGCGGGGCTCATCCGGTTGGGCGCCGACCAGACCCGACGGCCCGAGGATCTCGTGATCCACGCCTGGATCGATCGCGCGTCCGACCGAATTTTCGAGGACGACCGGATCCGAAAGATCAAGACGCTCGGCGACGGCTCCTCCATCGTCACGCTCCCGCGGTTCGAGGCGTTCACGCCGATGGTCGTCACTCTGACGAAGCAGGGCGTCCGGTTCCGTGAATTCGCCGGCAACGACGAGATCCTCCTGACCGCGATGGCGCCCAGCGCCCTCGAGTTCCGGCTCGCGGCGGGTGAGCTCTTGCTGTACGAGCCGCTTCTGACCAACCCGGGCGCGACGCGGATCGCTGTGAAGGCACCGGTGGAGTCGCTGCGGGAAGTGCTCGCCGAGCTGGCGAGCCACGGAATCACGCTCGAGCGGATCTACGACTACTGAGCTGAGCACCGGCTCGGGCCGCGAACGCCGGTCGGCTAGGCGCGCGACGCGATGAGCGCCCAGCCCGAGTCGGCCAGCGGGCGCGCGCGGCGACCGCGCTCCTCAGCGTTGGGGTCGTTCGCGGTGCCCGCGACCACACGGCCCATGATGCCCTGAGCGATCGCGCCCAGCCGGAACATCGCGAACGCGAGGCAGAACTCCCAGTCGGCGATGGAGCCGCGGCCGGCGCGCCGGCAGTAGTCCGCGACGTACTCCGCCTCGCCGGGGATCCCGAGCTCCGCCAGATTCTTGTCGGCGAGCCCCTCCCACTCGCGCGTGAATCGAAACGGCAGGCAGAAGTACGCGAGGTCGGCGAGCGGATGGCCCAGCGTCGAGAGCTCCCAGTCGAGCACCGCCACCACGCGCGGCTCGGTCGGGTGGATGATCACGTTGCCGAGCCTGAAATCGCCGTGCACGAGCGTCGTCTCGTCGCCCGCCGGAATGTGCTCGGGCAGCCACGGGATCAGCCGCTCCATCGATTCGATCTTCTCTGTCTCCGAGGCGCGGTACTGCTGGGTCCAGCGGTGGATCTGACGCGCAAAGTAGTTTCCCGGCCGTCCGAAGTCGGCCAGGCCGAGCGCCTGCCAGTCGGTGGTGTGAAGGCGCGCCAGCACGTCGATCAGCGATTCGTAGATCGCGCGCCGCTCGGCCGGCGTGACGCCGGGGATCGCCGGGTCGACGAAGATGCGGCCGTGCACGCAGTCCATGATGTAGAACGCGGTCCCAATGACCGAATCGTCCTCGCACAGGGCGAAGGTGCGCGGCACCGGAAAGCCCGACTTGTCGAGCGCGGTGATCACGCGGTATTCGCGGTCGACGGCGTGAGCCGAAGGCAGGAGCTTGCCCGGGGGCTTCCTGCGTAGGACGTACTCGCGGCCGCCGGCCGACAGGTAGTACGTCGGGTTCGACTGGCCGCCCCGGAACTGCCGCACCTCGAGCGTGCCGCTGAAGCCCTCGACGTGGGCGCGCATGTAGCGCTCGAGCGCGGCCGTGTCGAACCGGTGCGCTTCACGGACATCGGCCGTCTGCGCGATCATCTCGCTTCCGTCTCCTCTCGTGCGCGCGTCAGTATAATCCCACTCGCTCGATTCCGACTCCGGGAGGCGCTCATGATCCGCTCGGTGCCCGGCCGCACGCCACGAATCGATCCCGAGGCCTACGTCGATCCGCAGGCAGCGGTCATCGGCGACGTCACGATCGCGGCCGGCGCGTCGGTCTGGCCCTTCGCGGTGCTGCGGGGCGATCAGGACAACTACGTCACGCTCGGCCGGAACTCGAACGTCCAGGACAGCTCCGTGCTGCACGTCCGGCCCGAGCATCCGTGCATCGTCGGCGACAACGTGACGATCGGCCACCGCGCGGTGGTCCACGGCTGCCGGGTCATGAACAACGTGCTGATCGGCATCGGCGCCGTGGTCCTGGACGGCGCCGTGATCGAGGAAGGCTCCCAGGTCGGCGCCGGCGCGGTCGTGCCGCCCGGCAAGGTCGTGACCGCCGGCTGGCTCTTCATGGGCGTGCCGGCCAAGCCCATCCGGAAGCTGGACGCCGCCGAGCTCGAATACATCTTGCAGAACGCGCGCGACTATCTGAACCTCTGGCAGCGCGACTACCGGGGCTGAGACGACGGCGCTTGCGGAGTTGAGCCGACGCCGCACGCGCGGAACGGCGGCTTAGTGGCCGTTGCCGCGGACGGCCTCTCCGAGCGCGACGGCCAAGTTGTGGCGCGCGCCGCCGAGCCGCGGATGCACCGCGAGCGCGCGCCGGAACATCCCTGCCGCTTCGCGGTGGCGGCCGAGCGCCATGTAGCAGAGCCCGGCGCCCGAGAGCGCGCCGAAGTGATGCCGGTTGCGCGCTAAGGTCTCCTCGCAGTCGGCGATCGAGCCCTCGTAGTTCTCGGCCATGTAGCGGACAGTCGCGCGCTTGTTCCACCCCTCGGCAAACGCAGGCGCCTCGGCGATCATCCGCGCAAAGATCGCCTCCGCGCTGGTGAAGTCGCGGCGCTCCATCGCGGCGATGCCCTCGCGCATGAGCGCGTCGATCTCGCGGCTGCCGGAGCGATGCCACATCTCCCACAGCGCCGCCTCGGCGCGGGCGGCGGCCGCGTCGTTGCCGCCCTGCAGCGCCTTCAGGCCTTCGTCTTCGGTCACGGCGCGAATCCCCTCAGAGTGCAACTCCCGCGACTGCTGTCACGGCGGAATCCCCGCATGGCGCTCCAAGCTTGCGTCGAGTCGGCGCCAAGAGCAAGATGGCGCCTGACATGGGGCGATTCACCGGCAAGGTCGTGCTCATCACCGGCGGCGGGGGCGGCATCGGCCGCGCCGCGGCCGTGCGCTTCGCGTCGGAAGGTGCCCGCCTCGTGCTCGTCGACACGGTCGCGGCCAGTCTCCGGCAGAGCGTGGCCGCGGTGGAGAAGGTCGACGGTGAAGTGCACGCCGTCGAGGCGGACGTGACGCGGATGGCGGACGTCGAGAAGTACGCCGAGGCCGCGGTGAAACGGTTCGGCGGCGTCGACGTCTTCTTCAACAACGCGGGGATCCTCGGCGCGCTCAAGCCGCTGGTCGACTATCCCGAGGAGACGTTCGACCGCGTGATCGCTGTCAACGTCAAGGCCGTCTGGCTCGGGATGAAGGTCGTCACGCCGCTCTTGCGCGCCCGCGGCGGCGGGGCCATCGTCAACACCGCGTCGATCGCGGGCTTGCGCGGCTCGCCGAACATCATCGCCTACACCGCGAGCAAGCACGCGGTGGTCGGCATGACGCGGGCCGCCTCGCTCGAGCTGGCGCGCCACAACGTTCGCGTCAACGCCGTGTGCCCGGCGCCGATCGAGACGCCGATGGCGCGCGAGCTCGACGCGGCGATCAACCGCGAGCGGCTCACGGCCACCATCCCGATGCGGCGCTACGGCTCGCCCGAGGAAGTCGCGGCGCTGGTGGCGTTCCTCGCGAGCCCTGACGCGAGCTACATCACCGGCGGCATCTACACCGTCGACGGCGGCGCGATGGCGTGATCGTCGCCGTCAGCGGCGCCGGCGGCCTGATCGGCTCAGCGCTGATCTCTTCGCTGAAGGCGGGTGGACATCGCGCGATCCCGCTCGTGCGCCGCGCGCCGCGGCCCGGCGAGGGCACGCTCGGCTGGGACCCGTCGACGGGTTCGCTCACTCCCACCGGGTCGGCAGCTCTCGATGCGGTCGTCCATCTCGCCGGCGAGAGCATCATGGGCCTGCGATGGACCGCGGAGAAGAAGCGGCGCATCCGCGAGAGCCGCGTGACCGCCTCGCGCCTGTTGGTTCAAGCTCTGATTCGCCTCCCCCAGCCGCCCACCGTGCTCGTCTGCGCGTCCGGCGTCGGCTACTACGGCAGCCGCGGCGACGGCGTGCTCACCGAGGACAGCCGCCAGGGCGCGGGCTTTCTGGCCGACCTCGCGCGCGATTGGGAAGCGGCCACCGCGCCCGCGATCGCTCAGGGGATGCGCGTGGTCAATCTGAGATTCGGCGTCGTCCTGAGCGCGAAGGGCGGGGCGTTGGCCAAGATGCTGACGCCGTTCCGGCTGGGCCTCGGCGGCGTCATCGGCGACGGCAAGCAATGGATGAGCTGGATCGCGCTCGACGATGTGATCGGCGCGATCCTGCACATTCTCTCGACCGAGAGCCTGCGCGGGCCGGTGAACGTCGTCGCGCCGGAGCCGGTGACTAACGCCGAGTTCACCCGCACCCTCGGGCGCGTGCTCGGGCGCCCCACCCTGGTGCCCCTGCCGGCATTCGCGGCGCGCCTGGCGATCGGTGAGATGGCCGACGAGCTCTTGCTGGTGAGCCAGCGTGTGTTGCCGGCGCGACTGGAAGCGGCCGGTTACGCGTTTCGCCATCCCGCCCTGGAGAATGCGCTCCGCGCGATCATCGATCGTTAGCCGTCGTCGTGCACGCGGGCTCGAGCGGCGGGGTGCTGCTCGACGAGCACGGGCAACTGATCGGTCTCGTGATCAGCGGAGTAGCCCTCGGGGGCCAGATCGGCGTCGGACTGAACGAGTTCCTCGGGATCGACGACGCTTGGCGAGCCCTGCAGATCGAGCCACAGATCAGCACGATGGACGCGCGAGTCTCGTTCGTCGGGAAACACCTCACGCGGACCGACGTCTATCGCGCGATCTGGCGCAACCATCCGACCAGCGTCTGCACGAGCTCGGGCGATGGCTCGCGCTCCCCGGGCCTCATCGCGAAGTGATCGTGCGCCGGTAGCTCGCGGAGCTGCGCCAGCCTGTTCCGGGCGACGGCCGCGCGAAGGTTCTCGAGATTCCGATCGAGTGTTCGGCTGGGAAGAGTTTCATCGCCGAGACACTGCACCAGGAGAAGCGGCACGGGTAGCTCGGCCAGTCGTGTCGGCGCGCTGGTGGAGTACTCGATCCATTGTTTCCAGTAGCTGGGGCCGGCCCCGAGCAGCAGCTCGCTCCGTGGCAACGAGCCGGCCTTGATGCGTTCGAGCTGATTCCCGATGGTCTCGACCGTGGCCTTCGGGACGCTCGGATTGGCATCGAGCTGGGCGATCAGCAGCTCGTCGACCGGGAAGACGACCGAGTTGATCACGATCACGCCGGCAACCGCGCCCGCCCGCGTGGCGACGATGGGCGCCAGGGTGCCACCCTCGCTATGGCCGACGACAACGATGCCGTGCCCGCCGACCTTGGGCGCCGCGCGCAGGAACGCCAGGGCGGCGAGCGCGTCGGCGATCTGCGTCTCCTGGTCCAACGCTCCGATGTCGATCGCCGGATAGGTCAGAAATCGCTTGTCGTATCTGAGGACCACGAACCCGGCCGCGCCGAGGCCTTCCGCCCACCAACGGTAAACCGCAGGAGTCGATGCCGCCCGTAAGACGCCGTCGCGATCGATCGGGCCGGAGCCTCCGATGATGAGGACGCCCGCGCTCGCCGGTCGGTGATCGGGGCTTGTGATGGTGCCCTCGAGGCGGTAGGAGGCGCTCTGAAATGTGACGTCCCGCGCCGTAACGCGGGGCCCCTCTGCTCGGTTGGTATGACCGCAGGCAGCCAGGATCACCAGCGCGAGAAGCGCGGCCCACATCGGCCCGCCTCAGCGGACGGTGACGGTGAACGAGAGCTGTCGCACGGCCAGCGCGTCGGTCTCCCAGGGCAGGCGATAGTCGAAGAGCAGCACCTGCTGGCCCGTGTGCGGCGTCGTGAAGCGCCAGATCTCGACGCCCGCCGTCGCTATCCCTCCGGACACGGCCGGATCGTGCTCGAAGGCCGGCAGCCCCTCCAGCTTGAGCACGTCACTCGGCGCCGCGGCGAGCAGCCAGCGGTAGCCGTTCGCGGAATTGGTCGGCAGACGCACGAGCAGCTCCTGATCCTTCCGGAGCTCGATCGTACGTCCGGTGTTCTCCGGCGTGATCGTCACGGCGATGGTGGATCCGCTGCGGCCGACCGAGGAACATGCGGACACCAGGAGCAGCACGGCCACCCAGACGGCGGCGCGGCGAATCAGGAGCGCGGAAGCCGGCAGGGCTCGGCGCAGGCGCGCTCGACCTCGTCGATCGTCTTCGGCGTACCCGCGGTGAGGACGTCGCAACCGTCCGCGGTGATCAGCACGTCGTCCTCGATGCGGATCCCGATGCCGCGCAGCTCGCGCGGCACGGCGTGCGTGATCTTCTCCGCCTTCGCCTTCTCCTCGTCCTCGATCTTTCTCGCGGCGGCGGCGCCGAGGCGCAGGCGGCGCTCCCACGCCTCCTCCTCGCTGTACTCGCGCAGGTGATACGTGGCCGTCTCGCGGCCGGGGTCGAAGTAGAGGCCGGGCTCGACGGTGAGCACCATCCCGGGCTCGAGCACGCGCGACTTCCGGTCGATCCGGTAGTCGCCGACGTCGTGCACGTCCATGCCGAGCCAGTGCCCAGTGCCGTGCATGTAGAACTCGCGATAGTGGTGCATGGCGAGCGATTCGTCGACCCCGCGCGGCAAGGCGCCCAGCGCGACGAGCCCCTCGGTGAGCACGCGCCGGGCCGCCTCGTGCACGGCCTCGTAGCGGTTGCCCGGCCGCGCTGCGGCGATCCCCGCGCGCTGCGCACGCAGGACGATCTCGTAGACCGCGCGCTGCGCGGCGGTGAAGCGGCCGTTGACCGGGAAGGTGCGCGTGATGTCAGCGGAGTGGTAGCCCCACTCGCAGCCGGCGTCGATCAGCAGGAGGTCGCCCTCCTCCATCTTCCGGGTGTTCTCGCTGTAGTGGAGGACGCACGCGTTGGCGCCCGAGGCCACGATCGACGGGTAGCCGTTACGCGGCGAGCCGTTGACGCGGAACACGAACTCGAGCGAGGCTTGCACCTGGTACTCGTAGAGCCCGGGCTTGGCGTAGCGCATCGCCTCGATGTGCCCGTCGCGGCTGATCTCGCATGCGCGGCGATGACGCGCCAGCTCGGCCGGCGAGCGCCGCAGCCGGAGCTCGTTGAGGATCGGTCCGGGATCCTCGATCCGCACCGGCGCCGCGAAGCCGCGGGCCCGCGCCGCGCGCAGATCGCCGACCAGCCGCGTCACGCGGCCGTCGAACCCGCCGCTGCCGAGCTTGTAGAAGATCGCGGGCCGGTCGACCATGTACTCGCGCAGCTTCGCGTCGAGCCGGTCGATCGTGTACGCGGCGTCGGCCCCGTAGGTGGCGATGGCGCCCTCGGTGCCCGCGCGCCGGCCGTTCCAGATCTCCATCTCGCGGTCGCGCGGGCGCACGAACAGCACGAAGCGCTCCTTGGCGTCCGACGGATTGAAGACGGCGACCGCATCGGGCTCGTCGAATCCGGTCAGGAAGAAGAAGTCGGAGGCCTGGCGGAACTCGTAGTTGACGTCGCCGTTGCGCGCGACCTCTCGCGCGCCGGGGATGATGGCGAGGCCGTCTCCGATGGCCGCCGCGAACCGCTGCCGGCGCTCGACGAAGGGGGCTAGATCGAATGGGCTCATCGGGGCAATAATACAACGGCGAAGGGGGAGCGACCCATGCACGTTGGAATGGCGGCCGTCTTCCAGAACCCCGGCAAGGCGCGCTCGGACCGCGACGTCTATCGAAACGAGCTCAGGCTGGCCGATCTGGCCGAGCCGCTCGGCTACGAATCGATCTGGGGCGTCGAGCATCACTTCACCGACTACACGATGTGCCCGGACGTGCTCCAGTTCCTGACCTACATGGCTGGCCGCACCGAGCGCGCGCGCCTGGGCTCGATGGTGGTGGTGCTGCCGTGGCACGACCCGATGCGCGTGGCCGAGGAAGTCTCGATGCTCGATAACATCTCGGGCGGCCGGCTCATCCTGGGCCTCGGCCGCGGCGCCGGTAAGGTCGAGTTCGACGGCTTCCGCCTCTCGATGGACGAATCGCGCGAGCGCTTCACCGAATCGGCCGAGATGCTGCTGCGCGGGCTCGAGGCCGGCTACTGCGAGTACGACGGCACCTTCGTGAAGCAGCCGCGTGCCGCGATCCGCCCGGCGCCCTTCAAATCGTTCCGCGGCCGCACCTACGCGGCGGCGGTCTCGCCGGAGTCGCTGCCGATCATGGCAAAGCTCGGCGTCGGCATCTTGATCATCCCGCAGAAGCCGTGGAAGGAAGTCGCGCGCGAGCTCGAGACCTACCGCACGATTTATCGCGAGGTCAACGGCGTCGACGCGCCGCCTCCGGTCTCGGCGGGCTGGACGTTCTGCGACGCGAGCGCGGCGCGCGCCGAGGAGATGGCGCGGCGCTTCATCGGCGGCTACTACAAGACCGTGCTCGATCACTACCAGTTCCAGGGCGATCATCTCGCCCGGACCAAGGGCTACGAGTACTACGGCAAGATGGCCGAGAAGATCGACCACTACGGCACCAACACGGTGATCGACTACTTCATGAATCTTCAAGTCTGGGGCACACCCGAGCAGTGCTACGACAAGATCCTCGACATCCACGCGCGCACCGGCAACAGCCACTACGTCGGCGTCTTCAGCTACGCCGGCATGCCCTACGAGGACGCCGAGGGCAACATGCGGCTCTTCGCGCGCGAGGTGATGCCCGCGCTCAAGAAGCTCGGCGTGGACAAGCCGGTCGCCGAGCGCGAGCCTGCGGCGTCCCGCGCCGGCCAGCCCAGCGACGTGGGGCTCCTGGGCTCATGAGCACGCCGCTCAGTGTCTACCTGCCGTTCAACATCGACTGCCTGCGCGGCGCCTTCGTCCCGGCCAAGCGCGGGACGAAGCCGCCGACCGAGCGCGGCAACTGGCTCATCATCCAGGATCAGAAGCTCCTCGTCGTGGCAGAGGGTGACAAGTTCTGCCTGCCCTCGGGCGCGCGCCCCGCGAAGCTCGACGGCGCTCTCGGCGAGGCGATCTGGCTCGGGACACTCGGGGGCGACACCGAATGCTGGGTGTCGTCGCTGCCGCGCGATGCGGTCGTGCCCGACGAGTTCAAGCGCGAGACGCTCGTGCCCATGGCGGGCACGAAGCTGCCCGACGATCTGCTCTCGCTCGGCGGCATGGCGATGCAGGCCCTCTGGTGGGAGTCGACGAGCGGCTTCTGCCCGCGCTGCGGCACCGGGACCCAGCGCTTGCCGGGCGAGTGGGGCAAGCTGTGCCCG
>Ga0126376_10000432_pt1 | contig 20228 bp, 11 predicted proteins | sample PanSoiMetPlot_15_FD_92760 | JGI IMG/M metagenome (GOLD analysis project Ga0126376, IMG submission 92760) | Tropical forest soil microbial communities from Panama - MetaG Plot_15 | ecosystem: Environmental > Terrestrial > Soil > Tropical forest > Bulk soil | place: Panama | collected 2016-02-17
CTCTTCAAACTTAATTGCTCTAACCAGGGGCGACGCGCTTCGCTTCGCTCAGCGCTTGCCCCTGGATCATATTCCGCGCCGTTGGCGCTCCCGCATATTCCGCGCCGTTGGCGCTCCGGCCCGTGGTATCTGAAATGATGAAAAACTAGCTAGGGCTTTTCGGCACGGCTCTGCTGGCGCAGACGTTGAATCAGTTTCTTTATCAGCTCCGCATCCCTCGCGTCGGGTTGTAGCTTCAAAAATATTTCCAACTCATCGGCCGCTTCTTTGAATCGCTTGAGTTGATTGAAGAGCAGCGCCAGTTGCCAATGAGCGTCAGGCAACTTTGATTCGGCCAATGTGTCGGCGCGTCTCAGGAATGCTTCTGCCTCGCCCGGGCGGCTTGTTTGACGCAGCGCGATGCCCAGCCACAGATTCGCGTTTATCGATTTCTCGTTGAGTAACAGTGCGCGTCTGAAAGATTCGATTGCCGGTTGCAACTGTTTGAGATTGTATTGCGCGACGCCCAGAGCAAAACAACTCGCAAATGCCCTTGAGTTGATCTCCAAAGCTTTCGTGAGCACTGGAATCGCGGCATCATACCCTCGGTCTTTCACTTGCTCCGTACCCAACAGCTCGAGCGCGTCGAAATACTGCGGGAAGATCTCGATCGCACTCTTCAACGCAGCGAACGCTTCCTGCCGTTTGTTTGCTTTTTCGAGTAGCTCGGACCCTTTTTCGTACTGCTTGCGCGCTGCATCCGGCACTTCCTGAACAAACACTACACCGGGCTTTGCAGTGTTGGTCTTGTTGTTAGCAGTCAGTACGAAATCCAATTCCTCGGATGTCGCTCCAAAACCGTGTGGCCTCGCGAGCTCCACGCGCTTCGTTTGGCTGACGTAATTCGTACCTGACGTCTGCACTCTGACTTGAAAAGTTCCATCCGACAGTTTGCGAAAGACGAAGAGTCCGGAGCCGTCAGTCTTAACGGTTCGAATGACTGAATCAACTTGATCCAACAGTTCGACTCTGATGTCTGCAAGCGGCGTGTGCTGATCGTTCGATACATGACCGCTGATCGTGTTGGAGTTTGTTTGCAGAGCAGGGGTTTGTTGATCGCTCACCGCCGAGAGACCCAGCGCCACCAAAATACTGAAGAATATCCGTGCAGTCATTTGTCGAATCGTCAACAGACAACACGAAGCCATTGACGATGCTCTCTTTGTGACGAGACGGCCTGTACGTGTGATCAACTGGCCTTCCCGCGATGAACATTCTTACAGTCGAGATCGTTTGATTACCTGTTCAAAACAACTACGTTGCTCCAATCCATCTGCGTGCTGCTCGATTCAAAAATCTGCATAGCTGAGTTGGTTTCAGGAGGTGACCCATGTCGTTTTGGATCGGCACCGTACTCAGTCTCGTATTACTACAAACTACGCAAGTGCTCGCCCAACAAGTATCTTCCGATCCGGCAGCGCCGCAGTTGGTCTTCCAAAAGAAAGACTGGAACCTCACTCAAGCGTACTCTGACGTCTACAAGATCTTAAGCAATCAAAATACATGCAGCAGTTTTTATGGTGGACCGCATGCGGCGACTGTCGTGCTCAACAGTCTTGTCGGGAACGTAGAGACGCAGCCGCTTGCGCGAGACGTTGCGTTTCGCATGGCAGGAAAACTACGCATCGTTCACGAACTGTCTACGGGCACATCTTATCGACTGTTTGAAAAGGCGATCGTAAACACGGACGGTTCGTTCTATCGACGTCGAGACGATCCGTTGCAACGATTTCCCGCCGATGTTGGCAGTTTCAGGCCCGGCAGCCGGCGCGCAAGAGCATTGATCCTGCTGCACGAGCTCGGGCATCTGATCGAGGGTGAGAACGGGGAGTGGCTCTTGCCTGATGACGACGATCTCAACGGCTTGAAGAGCAAGGCAAACACGTTACGAGTCCAGCACGAGTGTCGCGAACAATTGGAAAAACTGAACTAGACTTGCACTGAAGTGCCGGCAGCGTTACTTATACTCGTAACGTGGAGCCAAACCAATCATCGGAGCCGAAACGCGCCTGGGCAGCTCGTGCTTTCACGCTGGTCGAAGATGTTGTCTACCTCGGTCTTGGGTTGTTGCTGGCCGGCAGTTCGATAACCCTATTGATCGGCGGGCTGATTATTTTTGTTCAGCAATTGGTTGGCGGTACGTTGGGGTCGAACATCGTACCGCTCCTCGATCGCATCCTCTTGATTCTGCTGGTCGTCGAACTGCTTTACACGGTGCAGGTCTCGTTTCGAGAGCACACGCTTATTCCGGAGCCCTTCTGCTCGTCGGTCTGATAGCAGCCATTCGGCGCGTACTCGTCTTGACTGCTGAGTTTTCGCAAGTCCAGGAGCAAACCGATCAGCTCTTCCGCCGCTTCACCATCGAGCTTGTGGTGCTGACTTTCCTGATAATGGCGCTGGTCATCTCGCTCATGCTGCTGCGCAAGCGGGGCGTCAAGGCCGAGCGCGCCACCTGATTTATCTCACTGTGTTTCTCCACAGATAGGCCGGCAGGGTTAGCCTCAATCTCACACTGGTAACCGCGCATACATGCGCTGGGATGTATCCCGTCACGCATTCACTCCCTGATCTGAATAATGCCGTGCAGCCATCGGGAATGTCTCGAGAGAGCGCGCCGCAAAATGGGAAAGCACACATCGCTACTGCTGAAGCACTGGAAAATGTTTGCCGTTCTCGCGGTAGCTGCGGCGCTGGCAGGTGCGTGGCAAATCAAACACCGAGCTGACCTGCAACTCGCCGAAGCGCGTGCAAGACAGGAAAAACAGAACCTCATCCCATTCGAACAAAAGCTACTCAAACCGATCAGCAGCAAAGCGATCGAGATTTGGCAAAACCACCAAACCGCACGAGCGATCGCCAAGCTCAACGACTCGTACTTCGTCGCATCAGACGGCGGACTGATCGAGTTGGACCATAACGGAAAACTTGTGCGGCACTACACAGTGCTTGACGGTCTGCCCGAAAGTGACCTGCTCAGCCTTGCGGCCTTCGACTCAAAACTCTTCATCGGTACTCGAACCCAGGGATTGATCGAATTCGACGGTTCTCAATTTCGCGGTTATCGCTGGACTGACCGAACGTCGCAGTCCATCGACGCACTGTTGGCCGACGAAGGGCGCTTGCTGATCGGTACGAGAGCCAGTGGCCTGATTGCGTTTGACGGCCGCCAATTCAAGGAGCTCACCGCCGGCACGGAACACAAGCGACTGCTCGAGATTAACCTTCTCTCCAAAGACGGCACGCGCCTCTTTGTCGGAACCTTTGCTGATGGACTTTGGATCGAAGAAGGCGGCCGCTGGTCCCACTTCACAACGGATGACGGTCTACTCTCGAACCGCGTTGTCGGTGTTGATGTCGCCAACCAAAATCTTTTTGTCGCCACGGACTTCGGACTGACAGTTGCACCAAGTGCAACGCCAGCTCGCTTCCTGCCAATCGCCACTCTTCCGTCTCTATCGAGTCTCGCTGTTACTGCTGCCAGCGTGGTGCTTAGTAAAGACAACGGCGAGATCCTTAGCGTCCGAACCGATCGCGAAATCTCAAGTTCGAGACAGGTGATTCCGCTTGCATGGTCCAAAGCTGGAAACTCACCCGGCGCACGATTGATCTCACTCGATAAAGATCTCTGGTTGCTGAGCGACGAGGGTATCTACCGCGCCACATCCAATACTTTCTCCGAGTGGGGACAGCCCGATCGCTCCCGCACACTTACAACCAACCTCGTTTCAGCTTTGACGATCGACGCACAAGCTCGCGTTTGGGCCGGGAGCTTTCGACGCGGAATCGATGTGCTCAGTCCGCAGGGAACACAACTGGCCCATCTGGAGTCTGGCACGAATCGTGAAATCAACTCGCTCACCAGGGATCAGGACACGATCATGGCCGCTTCATCTGCGGGCCTTATGCGTTTTGACTCGACCCTTCGAACCACCGAGCAGTGGTCAACCAAAGATGGCCTGTTGAGCAATGCCGTCCTGCAGGTGGCTCGGTGGGACGTCAACGGCGAAACCGACCGCAACCCACTGCTCGCCTGCGCCACCAGCAAAGGTTTGTCACTCGGGATGCGCGGCAAGCTTCATGGTCTAACTACAGTACAGGGTTTACCAAGCAACAGTCTCTACGCCGTTCTGGTCCAGGGTCGCAAGACTTACGTCGGCACTCTCGGCGGGCTGGCGGTGATTGAAGACGGTCGCGTGTCGCGAGTCTTCAAGGACACGAATTCAAAACTCACAGCCAACTGGGTCACCGCACTCTGTGCAGTCGGGTCTCGCATCTTCGTTGGCACGTATGGCGGTGGACTGTTTGAGTTGGACACGACTGGCGAACTGCGGAGTTTTGCAACCGAGGTTGGACGTGTCGTCGTGAATCCGAATGCGATGTGGAGCGACGGATCGCGGCTCTTCGTCGGAACGCTTGACGGAGCGCTCGTTTTTGAACCGTCGTCTCAACAATGGACCCAGGTGAAAAGCGAGTTGCCCTCACGCAACGTTCTCAGCATCAGCGGCAGTGACAAGTACGTCTATTTCGGCACAACGGGCGGCATAGCTCGTGTCGAGCGTTCTTATTGGAATCGAGATTCGTCCGAATGAAACCCCGACTAAGAAAACCACAGTCGTTACTTCGTCTGCTGATCGTCGCGGCGCTGTTGCTGCCGTTGTGCTTCGGCTACCGTCACAGCTCCGCGCAGTCAGGCGTCCTGATTCCGTCGATCAGCAATAAACCGGATCCCAGCATACTCTCGCTCCAGGTAATGAACGTCGATGTGCTGATCGACAATCAACACGCGCGCGTGCGGGTGATGCAGATCTTCGACAGCCACTCCGCACAGATCCTCGAAGGCAAGTATCTATTCGCACTTCCCGAGACTGCTTCGATTTCCGATTTCGCCGTTTGGGACTCGGACCTTCGAATTCCCGGCGTGATGATGGAAAAACGACGCGCAAACAAGGCCTACAGCGAGATCAAGCAACAGCAGATCGATCCGGGGCTCTTGCAACAGGACGACGAGCATGAAGGCCGTTCAGCGTTCTCCGCCAAGGTGTTTCCGATTCCAGCCTACGGAACGAAGCGCGTTGAAATGGAGTACACGGAAGTTTTGCCGGTTGACAGCCTCGCGTCACATTTCACCTTTCCGCTAAAGCCGTCGTTCGGCGACGCACAACGCGTGGAGGAGTTCAACCTGCACCTGCATGTTCTGAGCGACTACCCAATATCGCCAATCAGCGAAGACACACACGACTATCCACTCGCAGTTACGAAATCCGAGCCGAACGAATTTGAAGCAGACTTCCATGCGAGCGGTTTGGAGTTGAAGCAGGACTTCTCATTCGACTATCGCATCAACGTTCCCGAATCCACGCTCTCCTTCACGACCTACCGCGCACCAGAACAGATCTCTGCATACGACCTGCGCGATCCGGCGGGTGCTGTGCAAAACCCTGACGGCTACTTCGAGGCTCGCACCGTCTTCAATCAAAGCGCCGGCGCGCAACAGAAGCAGCCACGCAACGTCATCCTGCTCCTCGACACGTCGCTCTCGATGTACGGCGAAAAGCTGAAGCGCGCCGTCGAGGCGCTCGACTACTTTCTGAACTCACTCACGCCCGAGGACCATTTTGATCTCGTCCTTTTCAACGAAGAGACTTATGCCTTCTCACCCGCACCACTGCCTGCGACTCCCGACAATGTAGAACACGCACTTGATTTCATCAGAAATTCGATGCTCGGTAGCGGTAGCGATCTGCGCAAGGCGCTCGAAAAGGCAATTGAGCTTGCGCCGCAGTTTCCCGCAGGCGAACGCAGCGTAGTCCTGGTATCAGACGCCAATCCCACTTTGGGTACGCGAAATCTGAAACAGATCCTGCAAACCGTTCAGAACAACACGACGCGTGTCTTTACATTCGGTTTGGGAAGCGACGCGAATGGCGCGCTCTTAGAGGAACTTGCAAAAACAGGTCACGGTTATTCTGCTCGCGCGCGTGAAACCGAGGACATCACCACTGCTCTCAAGATCTTCTTTGATCACGTCGGCAGTACCAGCATCGAGAATTCGCGCTTCGCATCAAACGACACGAGCAACCTCTACCAGATTTACGCGAGCAATGATTACAGTTTCGACGGCTCGAGCCTCGCATTCGTGGGTCGTTACCGCAAACCATCGCCGCGAACGACAGTAACGGTCACGGGCCAGTTCGGAACTGACGCTATCAAGCTCTCGCGCGACGTGGTGCTACCCGAATTGGCTGACATACATTCGCATCTGCCCCGCGTTTGGGCACGTGCGCGAGTGGACGCACTGTTGCGCGAGATGGATCTAAACGGTGAGCGTGAAGATTACATCGCGGAAATCATTCGCCTCTCACAAAAGTATCGCTTCGTCACGCCTTACACCGCTTTCATTGCAGCGCCGCGTGCGCTGCTGCGGCCGCGACTGATTCAGCCAGGCGATCCGGTGCTGCGCGTCAAGACTGACGAATCGATCAATTCAGTCTTCGCGGTGTTTCCGTTCGGCGAGACACTGCCGCTGAAGTTTCTACAGAACGAAGGTGTTTGGGAGGTCCGCTTTTTGGCGCCTGCATGGTTGCCCGACGGAACGTATCACTGCCGCCTCTTGATGACGGACAAGAATGGCAACGGATACCAGGAGACGAAAAGCTTCGTGATCGACAGTCACGCGCCAAAGCTCGGCGTCAAGGTCAGCGATAAACCGATCAGAGCCGGTGACGAACTGATCGTGAAAGTAACTGCTGATAGTGACACGGTGCGATTGTTCGCGCGCATCTACGGTGCGCAGCCGGTGCCGTTGTCATGGTCGCAGCAGGACCAGGCAAACGTTGGAAAACTACGCGTGCCGGCAAACCTCGCGGCGGGTCGTTATGTATTGACCGTTTCAGCGGAAGACGCGGCGCACAATCAATCAACTGCGGAAGTTCCGATCGAGGTCATGTCACGATGAGGCGCCAAACGCAAAGAATATTGCTCACGCAACGGCGCAACGGCGCAACGCGCTACCGCGTTTCTAAACGGTTTTCGTTGCGCCGCTGCGTCGTTGCGCGAGAAAAACTTGCGGTCTCAGCGGTCGTGTTGCTTGGCTTGGTGATCGTCGCACACTTTTCAGTTCACACCCACGCAAATGCTGACGATGTATCGGCGAAGATCGAAGCGGCGCTTTACACTCGCCACGAATTCTTTGGCGCGCAGGCAATCGTTCCTTTTCCAACCGCCGAAGCACGCAACCGCCTCGCAGAAGTCCGCGCAAAGTACCCCGATAATCCGCAGATTTATCTGAAGTTGTCTCAGCTCGACGAAAAACTTGGAAACGAAGAATTGGCATTGCAGGAAATGCAGGCCTTCGTCAAACACGAGCCCGACGAATTGAAGGCACTCGAAACGATGGCCGAGTTCCTCGATCGTCGCGCGCAATTTCTTGCTGAGGCGGAGTCGCTCGAATGCATGTTGCGTGTTGCGCCGCCTGAGCAGCGCATTGAAGTGTTTCGCCGTTTGATGAAATTGGCACAGACGCACCTCCTGGAAAAATATCTCACCCCACGTTTCTACGAACAGACGATCGTTGACAACCCCTCGGCGTATGAAATCGTCGAGCAGTATCAGCAGAAGTTGATCGAGAACCGTGACTACGACAAAGCACTCGCGCTGGTACGGCAAAACAGAGATCACTTTCCCGATCATTACGATGAGCTGGTAGAAAAAGAAGCCTCCCTCCTTGTGGACATGGGCCAACTCAAGCAGGCCGAAGCGGTTTACAAGCATTCTTTCGATCCATTCTGGTCAAGCGAACTGGCCGCGAATTTTTATAGATTCCTCAGGGAGCACGATCGCTTTCGCGCCTACGGTCATGAATTGCGCGAAGCCTTCCAACGTAATCCGGCGAACTTTGACGCGGCCGCGCGGTTGTTTGATTACTCGAAAGAGGCAGGAGACAGTCGCGCGGATGCCTTTGTGCAGCTCGAAAAAACGAGAGCGGCTCGACATATCAACTGGTCCCACGATGAGTTGATCACAATCACGCGGCTCCTGCTCCAGGAAGGTTATGGCGAAGCTGCTTCCCGCTTTTTGTACACGCTTTACGTGCAGGGCGACATGAAGCAGGGAAGTCAACTGCGCGCCAGAGTTCTCTATCAACTTTTCGAAATACTCTCCGACGCAGGCAATCAAAGACTCTCCCTGACGCGCGGTGATTTGAAGTTCTACCAGGACATCGCCACGGCTGATCCACATCCCGGAATGATGGGCGGAGTTTTGTCACTCATTCTTTCCGACACCGATCCCAAGCACGAGCTCGCGGTTGAAGAGAAACGGGCAGTTCAGCATTTCAATCGAGCTGCCGCCTACCGCATTTTCACAGCCTACAAACAGGAGAATCCGACGGCGCCCGAGTTGGCCCAGATGTACCTGGACATCGTCAGGCTCTATACCAGCACAAAAAACCTCGACGTCGCTTCGCAGACACTTGCTGAATTCGAGCAGCGTTACACGGACGCACCTAAGTTTCCTGAAGTCGCACTCAAACTCGCCGACGCCTACATCGTGACTGAAAAGTACGATGCGGAGCGCGCACTCTACGCGCGCATTCTTGATTATCTCGGTCAGCATCGCGCCAAGGGAACGCCGCTGATTCCGCGTTCGAGTTCGAGCTCTGATCAGAATAAGCAAGCACTGAACGCTCTCTCGGAACCAACCACCGTCAACCCAACGGTTGTCGCTTATCCACCGATCTCGAATCAGGGAGTCAACTACACGATCACCGCGCCCAACGAAGGTCCTTACAACGACCGCGCAAGTGCTTCGTTTTCCGATCAACTCACTTCGCCTGAGGACGAAGATAGCGCTCCCCAGGTCAACTACGAAACAGTCTTACAGCGGTACGTTGCATCACTGGCGAAGGACAATCGCACCAGTGACATTTTGGCTCTCTATTCGGCCGAGATTAAGAAGCATCCCGGTGAGCAGGTCCTGTACGAACAGATGCTGCAATGGCTCGGACAGACCAACATGGTCGACGAGCAGTTGCGTGTCTATCAGGAAGCGTTGCGTGCGTTTCCTTCAACCATGTGGCAGGACCGTCTGGCGCGATGGTACGTGGGCCAACAGCGAACCAGGGAGTTTGAGGCTCTTTCGCGCGAACTGATCGCAAAGCTCGACGATGCCGAAGCGGAGAAGTATCTACACGAATTTATCGACAGCAAGGTTACGAGTTTTGATGCGCAACTGTACCTCGCTTTGTATTCAGTCGCGCATCAGCGTTTTCCGCACAACGTGAATTTCGTCAACGGACTGTTGCGGTTCTACAGCGAGCATAAACAGTGGCAACAGTGGCGTTCTCTGATCGCCGAGTACTACTTCGAATCGCGAGAGTGCCGCGATCAATTTTTGAGCAACCTCGCGAGCCAGGGCGAACTGCGTGAATATCTCACGCGAGCTCGTGCGGCGCTCAGTCAGTCAAAAGATTCCGAGGCTTTGCTCCCGTACAAACTTTTTCGCGCCGATGCGAGTGCGCAACTTTCGAACTTTGAAGAGGCCATCGACGCGTATCGCGAACTGAATCGTCTCTATCCGAACTCACCCGAGTTTGCTGAACGGTTGATCAACTTCACTCGCTCGTTCGGTCAGCACAATCGCCGTTTTCTCGAGGAATCTGCGGCTATTTCGCGATCGTTTGCAGACGCATCACCCGCAGTCGCTGCTTATCGAGTTCGCGCCGGTGAAGTGCAGGCGGAGCTTGGCGACTATCCCAAAGCGCGTGCTGAGTGGGAACAACTCATCCCACTCGCGCGCGGCGATCACGATACCTATCTCGATACCGCGACGATCTACTGGGACTATTTTCAGTACGACGATGCGTTGCGCACGATCCACACGCTGAGGCAACAATCGAAAGACGAAACGCTCTATGCTTTTCAAGCCGGAGTTATTCTCGAAGACAAGCACCAGCTCCGCGAAGCACTCAGCGAGTATGTCAGGGCGCTCGGCGCAACAAACGAATACGCCGACGTAGAAGAGTCTTATCGCGCCAAAAGACGGCTCGTCAGGCTTTCCAAACAACCTGGTGTTTTTAACCAGATTGCCGCCGCTATGATTCAGGAACGCCGGCGCATTAAGAACGACAACTTTGTCCTGGACTATGCAGACTTCCTGGACGGTGCCCAGCGATGGCCCGAGGCCGCGCGGTTGTTACGTGACACAGTAACGCGCAGCAACTCACAGGAGTTTCTGCGAGGAGCACGCAGCCAGTTCGAAGATCATAAAGATGTCGCTGGCCAGGTTGCTGCACTGCAACGGTTGATAGCCACGGCGCCGGCTCGTCGAACCGAAATCTCGGATCGCCTGCGTCTCGCTGACGTCTACAGCAAGAACAATCAACCTGGTCAAGCCGGCGGCGTATTGCGCGCGCTGGTCCAAAAGTATCCGACAAACTATGGCGTGCTGACCGATAGTGCCGAGTTCTACTGGCGACTCGGCCTTCGTTCGAACTCGCTTGCTGTTCTGCAGTCGGGCATGCAACACGGCATCGGGAAATTTCATTATCTATTCGGACGGAAGCTGGCGGCGCGCGATGTTGAGATGCAGAACTTCAGTGGCGCACAAGCAGTGCTCGAAAAACTCAACAACGAAGATCGTCTGAACACCGACGTGTTCCACGAGCTCGCGAAAGTTTATGTGCGCACCGGAAATCAGCAGAAGCTACGCACAATCTTCAATGCAAATATCGAGGAGATCAAGAAGCAGGACATTGATACGCGTGAGATTCGATTTCAGGTTGCAAGCCTTCGCAAAGAAATGATCGAAGCGTTCACCTTGCTAAAAGACTACTCGTCTGCAATCGAACAGCACATCGAGATTATCAATCGCGATCCGGATGACGACGAATACGTTGACGAAGCGATTAATTACGTTCGCCGGTATGGTGGCGGCGACACGTTGCTGAATTACTACCAACGAGTCGCACGCGAGGCGTACAAGAACTATCGCTGGAATGTGGTGCTCGCGCGTATCTACGACGCGAAGGGTGATTTTGCCAGTGCTGCGCGGCAGTATCGTGCCGCGCTCGACAACCAGCCGGAGATGACCGAGCTCTACGATTCGCTCGCCGGCGTTTACACACGCGCGAAAGACTACGACGCAGCTCTCGGCGCGCTACGAAAGGCGCAGGAGCTGTCGAACGATGATCCGCGGTACACAACGCAAGTAGTCGCTTTGCTGGAGAAGGCCGGGCGACACCAGGAAGCTGAAGTCGAAAGACGCAAGTTGCCACAGGAAGAGGTCAAGAAGCTTTCAGTGAGTGATCAGTTTGCGGAAGCTGCGCGGCTGCGCTCAACCAATCTGATGTATTCCCTCGCGAATTATCGCAACGCCTTCGACGCTTTTGCCCGTGACCCGTTCAAGAATGAGTTGAAATCTTCGGACATCGTTGGCTACGTGCAGACGGTTAGAACTCAAGAAGGACTCGATCAAATCATGCAGCGGCTTTGGGACTTACGTGGCCGTCTGATATCGGAGGCTGGAAAGCCCAACTCGCCAAACGCCGGTAAAGCGAGGGAGTTGCTGGCGACTCTGGACGGCGCGATCACTGAAGGAATCGGCGGTGTCGCTGCTGAACGAGCAACGAGTGATGAGCTGACCGCATTGTTTAAGTTCGTCGACGACCAGACAAAAACCACGCTGAGCAAAGGTGTTGATAACAACGGCACTTTGTCGCTCTTGCGCAATCTCAGCAAGCGAGCCGGATTTGGCTCGATCGAAGAAGAAGTGCTGATCGCATTCAAGGAGAAGGACTTTGCATCGCGCGATTGGCCGTCGTATCAAGCTCATCTGCGCAGCCTGGTCGACTTCTATGATGAACGTGGCGCTTATCAAACGATTCTCAGTCTACTCGAAACTGAACACGCACGCGTTCCGAACTCCATTAATTTTGACTTTGCGAGTTTGATTGCGAGCAATGCGCGTCTTGTGGGAGACAACGGGCGTGAGCTGCAGGCTTTGAGAGAGAATTATCAAAAACCGCTTGACGCTCAGACTCCATTTCTAACGTCGCAGGATCCGCTGATCGAACGGTATTTCGACGTTCTTTGGGCCAACGGTGAGAGCGGCCGAAGCGAGCTGCTCTCATGCGCGCAACACTCAACGCCGCATCAGCTTCAGCTCATCGCGTTCCTGTTGCGCAAGGAAGACAAGGAGTTGGCCCATGCTGCGATTGAGAGTTCGCCTTTGCCGGCTGTTTGGAAGTCCTCGCGCAACGGCGAAGCCAGTTTGGCGCTGAATGAGTTTGACGATCGCAACGAGAAGTATTTCTCCGCAGCGCTGAACTTCCGGCCCATCGGTGAGCTGGTTAAGCAAGCGCCGGATACGAAAGAGCAACTGGTCGGTGACGATTGGTATCGCCTGGCTCAGACTTATGGTCGCTGGTTGTATTCGTCAGCACAGCCCGAGCAGAAGTTGAAGTCTCGATCATTCTTGCCGGCGATGATTGAGAACCGGCCCGCGGACTCGGGTGAGCAGGCGAAATTCGGGCGCTGGTATCTCGAGCAGAAGGATTTTGCCCTCGCTAAACAGCACCTCGTCCTGGCCCACGATGCACAACCTGACGACCGGACCATCCTTGCGGACCTTGGCACTGCATTTTTCCTGAGCGGCGATTTGCGAAAGGCGAACGAACTGTGGGATGAGATCATCAACCGGAGCGATTCGGCCGGCGATCATGTGTTGTATGTTGAGACTCTCGTCAAACACAAGTTGAACGAACAAGCGCGCCTCCGTGTGACGCCGTTTGTGACGACCACTTTGCGCAGCAAACTTCAGCACGAACAGCAGTACGACTCCGCTGCAGGAAAGCAGCAGTTTGCCAACTTTGGCAACCTCATCAAGATTCTTGCGCGCTCGTTTGCTACCGTTGATTCTAAGGGAGACCAACTCACTCCCGCGCTCGAGGCGAAGAAGGCGAAATTCTTCGTTCAGTTTTGTGCCGCCGCTCCTGACAACCAGTTCCTGCCGGAGTTCCTGCTTCGCAACTCGCTCGTGTCAAAACATGAAGCGGGGCAGTTCTACCAGATTCTGATTAAGCGTAGCTCGGGACTGGCAAGCTATGACCATGACTATGCTTACGCCGGACTGATCAATAACAGTTTCGACGATTCCAGAGTTGAGTATGCTCTCGATCAGGAAACCGATTACAAACGCTCGGAACCGGAAAGCGACAAGCTCAAGTGGCAGCGAGAGTACCTCGACTATTTACTCGAGCAGCATCAAACAGCGCCGGCGCGCCTGTTGATCGCTTCGATTGAAGCCGAGATCAAGTGGCGGTACGCGCGCCCTGTGTGGTTGTGCTTTGCGTCTGAGCGATTGGACGTTCGCGAGGGCCGTGTCGCTCCAGCTCTGGCCGAGCTTCAAAGGCTCGTTGGAATCGAAAACAACTCTAGCTCGAGCGAGACAAAACCGCCGAGTATTGAGCGTTTGAATCAGGCGGTTGCTCTCCTTCGCGACGAGGGACGTGGCGAAGAAGCGCGCTCATTGCTCGAGGCAGCCTATGCGCGAGAATTGGCACTGGGACAGTTCGAGTCAACATATTTCGCCGGATTGGCGCGCCTCGCGTTCGAACACGGAGACAAAGCGCTTGGGTTGAAGTGGCTGCAACTGATGATCGATCTCACGAAAGCTGATCAAAAGGAAGAGACGGCCGCCGCCATCGCGTCGATGCCGTTGATCGCAAAGCACGCCGATCAAGCGGCAGCCTCGACGGAAGAGTCTGCGACGACCAATCCAGCAACGGCGTTACAACTCGCTGCAGAGCTGAGCGGAGAGTTCGGCGAGCTTGAAGTTGCGCTTGCGTTTCGAGAGCAACTCCTGGTTGAGTCACCGAACGATGAACAAAACCAGATTGAGCTCGTGCGCTTACTCGCTGCGAACGGAAAGCTCGATGATGCGATTCAGAACCTCGCAGACATTATTGGTAATCGTACCTTGACCCGAAACACGCGCTGGCAGGCTGTGTGGCTCGCCCCCGAAATCGTCGCGCAGAATTCTTCGCTTTGGACCAGGCTGCGCGATCGTGTGCGTAGCGTGAGCCCAAACGATAGCGAGATGAACGTGGCGCTCGAATCTTTTTCGCTCAGCTTTGCCGGACAGTTTAGTGACGCTGTGAAACTCCTCGACAGTGCAGAAAATGCGCGTCTGAGAAGCCTTCGGGCAATCATTGAGAAGAAGGCGGGGTTGAATGAAGAGAGTCGGAACAGCTTTAGCCGCGCGTTGGTCGAGACTGAGGAGTCGGCTGCGTGGCAATCGTTTGCCTTTGTTGAAGACGAACCACTCGAACAGATCGTGGCGCTTTATCTGAAGGAGAACCAACCCGGTGCGGCATTGAAGGCGGCGGAACGCGTGGTCGCCTTCCAGCCGAAAAAAGACGCGGCAGAGGAGCATGATCGAGCAGAAGTAACTGTGACTCGCTATCAAACTCTGCTTCAACGGACCGAGGAACGCGGGCGCGCATCGCACGTGGACCTGCTCGAGTTGCTCTCGATCGCTGCAGAGCAGAGCAGTGACTTGAACCGCGCATTCGAGTTGGAACAACTGAGGCTGGCGCTACTAAGCAAACAGTCGGACCGCGACGTCGCGCTGGCGCGACTCGATCATTTGCGTGATTTGCAGAACGGAACACAACCGCGAAAATTGTCGCTCGTTATAGATCAGAGACTTGTTGGAACTGGTTAGGCGTGAGGGCAACTGTAGGGGCCGGCCCTCTGTGGCCGCCCGCCGTTCGAAACAGCATTTATCAGTGAACGGGCGGTCACAGAGGGCCGCCCCTGCAGTTGCCACTGCAATGCCGATTCACAGAAAGAGAGCACCATGCGCTGGAAGTCACGCTTAACAGCATTCACAATTTGCTTCGCCATCGGCCTGGCCGCCGCATTCATCGTCGCTCTCATCCTGCGGCAAAGACATCAGCCGCGAACACAACTCACGTCTTGTCAAGCCGATGATTATTTCAACCGCCCGGAAGAAGTCCTGGCCGCGATCAAGAGTGACGACGTGGATGTGCGACGCGCGATGTTCAAGCGCCTGCTGGTACGACCCGATATCTCCACCGTCTATTACGACTACGAGCGTGACCTCAACTACCCGGAGCGACCCGATCGCGCCCGGCTCGAGTACGTGCAACTCGACGACACGCCCGACACGGAAGCGTTACTGACTTTCGTCCGTCTCGAACATCCGACAGCTTTGATCTTCAGCAAAGACTCCTGCGGCTGGAAGCTGGTTGCCGCGCTGAGCAGTTGGTTGCGCTTTGAAGATTACCCATATGAAAACTGGCTCATTCTGCCCACGACTTTAAAGCCCGGCATTCACGAACTGTTGGTTCGCGACAGCAACGGTGACGCGACCTCGTACGTTCGCAGCGCGCGGTTGCTGCGCTTGGACCACGGTCACCTTGCACAGATTGCCAAGTTCGACGAAGAGACTCTCGAACCGGTGGAGAATTACGCCGGTTATGGTTGGAACGACGTCAAACGAAAGCGATCCACTCACGTAACTTTCTTTCCTGGTTCAACAGACGCGGCCCCGTTTATCCAGGTCGAAACCACGACCTCGTTAATCAAACTGGAAGGTCCAATACCCTCGTACAGCTATTGGTTGGAAACTGACGGCACCTGGCACACAAGGGAAAAAAACTGGAGCGCCAGATCTGCGCGATTGCTCGAAGTGCCGGAAGTTAACAAGGAACCCAGCCTGGCCTGGATCGAGAGTGAAGGAAGGTTTGTCGGCAAATGAACATGATTACAACCAAGCAGAGAGTGCGATGGATTACGGCCTTAGTGGTTCTTATCGGTGTAGCACTGATCGTCTATGCACGCTCAAGTCGTTCCAGCAAGAACGCCTACAGCCTTGCGGGAGACTTGCCACGCGGTGCGTTGGTCTATGCACAATTCCAAAATCTTCCCGAGCTGATCAAACAATGGGAACAGTCGCAGCTCAAGGAGCGATACCTCAACAGCACGAACTATCAGCAACTACAACACCGGCACCTGGCGTTGAAACTGATCTCGCGCTGGGAAGAATTCAATAACGCCGTCGGATTTCCGATTGACCTCGACTCGATTGGTTCTTCAACTGACGGCGCCGCGGCTGTAGCCGTCTATGACATCGGACAACTCGACCTGCTTTTCGTTGCGCCGATTAGCGACGAGAAAGTCGCGCTCACACAGTTTTTCAAGAGCAAAGATCAGTTCGAAGAAGTCGAGACGCCGGATGGACTTCCTTATTACAGTCAGAAAGTTGAAGCGGATCGTGGCCGGCAAAAGCAGGTGCTCGCCTTCGCTACTGTGAACGGACGTTTCCTCCTGGGCACAAACGAGAAATTGTTTTTACGCGCGCTCGCGAACATCAACAAGCACGCAACGAAAGACAGCATTGCCGACGATCCGGCGTTCAAGAGTCTGAGCCAGAAGGTGACTCCTCACTTCGCGACCGTCTGGGTGGACCAGTCACGTCTCAACATGGACTACTACTTCAAACATTACTGGCTGATGCAAAACGTCGCCGAGTTGAAAAATATTCGTGCGGGCATTTTTGATCTCGAACGGCAGGAGTCGAAGTGGATCGAACGGCGCGAGTTTTTGACTACTGTGCCGGCTGAACGCCGTAATTCCGTGATGACTGCTGCGGAGTTGAAGCAGTTGTACTCGCGCACGCCGGACGATGCGCCTTTCGTCAAACTACGTTCGCTCGCAGACAATGCCGGCGTGTCTGGCACCGTGATACGAGACACGCTTTTTGACAGTCCTGTTGAGCAGGAAAGCAGCACCAGGTCCTGGTCGTGGGATTCGTATAGCTCCGATGAGTTCTATCCGATCAGCGACGAAGACTACGATTCGTACGACCGTTATTCATACCGGGACGAGAATTACGACAAGACGATTAACGATCCATACGATGCTCGTATCGTCGACCGCGTCGAACCGGGTCGAAACCCGCTGGCTGCGGAATTGGAACATCAGTTCCTTGACGGACTGCAGAACGTTCTAAGCCCGGGGCGTCCTTCCGCGGTTGCGGTCGCAACCACGCCACACGTTACACAGGGCCCGCTGTTTGTAGAGTTTCGTAGAGCCGCCATTTTCAATCTGCAGTCGCCTGGAAATTTGCGACGTGAGTTGTTGGAACAGGTTGTTGCGCAGGGCGCGCAGGCTCGTTTGACCGTTGTAAATTCCGGCTCGCAACTCAAATGGGAAAACCGCAGTGAAGCTGGTCTAACCTGGCGCGCGCTGAATCTTCCGATGCTTGGTTGGGAGATCTGTTATGCGATTGATGGGAATATGCTGATTCTTTCGAACAGCAACGAGACGATGAAACAGGTGCTGCAATCTCATGGCAAAAATCAGCTCTCTATCGCCGCTGATCTCGATGAGCTGACCATCATTCGTCTCGATCGACGCAAAGAGTCGCTCGATGACATCGTCAACGTACTTGATGCCGATGCAATCAACCATCAACAGGGAAGCGGCTCAGAGGAATTCTTCTCCGGCAACATCAGCAGCCTTCTGAACGTTGCCTCAGACGTCAGTCACATCGAGATCAAACGCAGGTCACAGGGAAACAATCTGTATGAGGAAATTGAGTTGATGTTGAAAACGACAACGGTCGCGCAGTAAGTGATACAATCAAACGACTCCGACTTCACATCAGATTGGAAACTTTTAATGGGACCTTTTCAACAAAGACTGCGCACCAGTTGCCGTCTCACCTTTCTAACTCTTGCAGTGGTGTGCCTGCTTTCGACCCCACTCTTCGCGCACCCCGGATCGGGCATCGGCGTGGACCAGCACGGTCAGGTCTACTTCCTCGATACAGGCTCAGGTCTGTGGAAGATCGACGGTCAGGGTAATCTGAGCTGGCTTTCGAAAACTCTCTTCCACTGGCTCGCAATCGACGCGGACAATCGGTTCGCAAATTCACCTCTGCCGAAAGGCGCGACCGCGGAAATCCAGACGGTAGGCACCAATCCAGCGGTGCTCATCGCGAGTGAATGGCCCATTGCGATAGGCCAGGACGGGAATCTGTATTTCCAGTCCGGCCGGCGCGGGAGTTTAAAGGTGATGCGGATGACTCCTTCCGGGAGTACATCAGTGCTGGCCACGTTGCCGTTAACCGTACAGGGGCAGCCGATAGCGGATCTAAACGGAATCATCGCTGGTCCCAATGGCTCGTTGTATTACACGGAGGACAGTGCGATCCGTCGAATCAGCGCGCAGGGTCGAGTATCGACTGTTGCGAGGGTTCGCGCCCCCGCAAAGCCACCCTCGATTCCGGCAACAAATCAACACCCGTATCTTCGTGGACTCGCGGTGGATGCGAATGGCGTGATGTACGTAGCTGATACCGGCGACGCCCGGGTATTGAAGATCACACCCAACGGACAGATCACCACGTTATTGCAAACTCAAAGTCCGTGGGCGCCTACCTCAGTCGCTCTCTTCGGCAGCGACGTGTATGTGCTTGAGTATCTGCACACGAATGAGGACGTTCGGCGGCAATGGTTGCCGCGCGTCAGGAAATTAGCATCGGACGGGACTGAAACTATCATCGCGACAGTTGATAAGATGCCCGGCGCTCGTTGATTTTCGATGAAGGAGTGACTTGAAAGAGTGTTCCTTTCACGAAAGAAATTAATATGGGCGGCGCTGATCGTTGTCTTGATTTTCATCGGCCTGCAATTCACTTCGCCCGCGCGCACTAACCCACCTTTCGATCAGACGAAAAGTCTGGAAGGAACAACCGCTGTTCCGGCCGATGTCTCCGCCCTGTTCGCGCGGTCTTGCGACGACTGCCACAGCAACAAGACGAACTGGCGGTGGTACACGTACGTCGCTCCCGTGTCGTGGCTCACCGTGGGCCACGTCAATGAGGGACGTCGGGAATTGAACTTCTCTGAGTGGGGAACCTACACCGAGCGAAAGAAGGGAACGCGGTTGAGAGCGATCTGCCAGCAGGTCGAAAAAGGAGACATGCCCCTCGCTTCGTATGTGCTCGTGCATCGAGAGGTAAAGCTCACGCCCGATCAAGTAAAAACGATCTGTGACTGGACCAAACAGGAAGGCCAGCGCTTGACTCCGCATTGATGGTCTAACCAGGACATAAAGAGCCTTCACGTAGAGGCGCAAAGGGAACGCAAAGGCACAACAGATTCGTGACTTCTGTTGTGCCTTTGCGTTCCCTTTGCGCCTTTGCGTGAACCTCTTCCCATGATTTCGGATGGTCCACCCGGTAGTCCGATCCTTCCTAATTCCTCAGCAAAAACGCTTATTTCGCGTTAAGGAATAACTAGCAAGCAATTAGCAAAAGGCTAAAGACCTCAATCTCTCACCACTCCTATATTCCCACTCGCATTAAGCAAGTCCCCAATCTGGACCAGTTGATTGCACGTGATGATTTCAATGAAAACCACAAATCAAATCTCGAGTTCAGACCTACCAAACGGCCCACGGGGGAGCCTCTTATCACGGGCTGAGGCGCCCCTCCTTTCTCGAAGGAGTCACAGCATGTCGAACAAATACCGAAAAGCAGCGCGCCTTATTTCTGTACCAGTGATCGCGTTACTGCTGGTCAGTCCAACCTGCCTGACTTTCATCGAGACTGCAGAGGCCGGGAATGTGAATTCTGATTCGCGAAGAGAAAAAGTGTCTCCGCTGATGAAGGGCAACAACCAACGAGCGGACGAAACAGTCGACGTAATTTTGGCGCTCAACGGATCTCCAAGCGGACGTCTCAATGCCCTGCTCGCGCAGAACGGCGTGCATGTGCGCAGACAGATGAAAGCGCTGGGAACCTTGTCAGTGACTGTGCCTTACGAATTGGTTGATGAACTGGCCTCTTTGCCGGAGGTCGCCCACATCTCCACGAATGAAGTTGTGCGCACTATGGGACACGTTTCGAGCACTACCGGCGCTGAGGCCGGGCAAACCGCGGCAACTGCTGCGGGGAGCGGACTGATCGACGGCGCTGGAGTCGGCGTTGCCATTCTGGATTCAGGAATTGACGTCAATCACGCGCAATTTTTGGCCTCGGGTAGCTCTCGCGTCGTCGCCAGTGTTGATTTTACCGGAGAGAATCGCACCGACGATCCGTTTGGACACGGCACATTTGTGGCGGCAGCAGCAGCCGGTGGCGCCGGAGCCGGAGCTGAC
>Ga0126376_10000434_pt1 | contig 20206 bp, 14 predicted proteins | sample PanSoiMetPlot_15_FD_92760 | JGI IMG/M metagenome (GOLD analysis project Ga0126376, IMG submission 92760) | Tropical forest soil microbial communities from Panama - MetaG Plot_15 | ecosystem: Environmental > Terrestrial > Soil > Tropical forest > Bulk soil | place: Panama | collected 2016-02-17
CGCCGCGGGCCGCGCCGTGGGCGGCTTACTCAATTGAGGATCGTCGGCGGTCGCCACGGCGGACCCCCTTTATTGGTGTTGCGACTGAAGAAGGCGTGAGCGGCCCGGGAGGGCGAAAGCAATGAGTCCGCCCCGAATCATCACTTTCTACTCATACAAGGGAGGAACCGGGCGCTCAATGGCGCTGGCGAATGTTGCGTGGATTCTGGCCGGCAATGGCAAGAAAGTCTTGTTGATTGATTGGGATTTGGAAGCCCCCGGTTTGCATCGTTACCTCCATCCGTTCCTGCGTGACAAAGAGCTGGTCGCAACTGAAGGGCTAATCGACTTTGTGGTCCAATATGCTAACAGGGCAGTTATCAAGGTCGAAAAAAAGAAAAAGAACTGGTACGTGCCCTATGCCGACATCCTTCACTATGCGACGTCACTCGATTATCCGTTCAAGAAAGGCACAGTCGATTTTGTCCCGGCGGGACGACAGGGACCAGACTATGCAACGCGAGTCAATTCATTCAACTGGCAACATCTCTACGAACGTCTGGACGGCGGTATGTTCTTCGAGGCTGCCAAGGAGAGTATGGCGGGGTATGACTACGTTCTAATCGATAGTCGCACCGGCGTTAGTGATACTTCCGGTATTTGTACCGTTCAAATGCCTGACGTACTCGTGGTTTGCTTCACATTGAACACCCAGAGCATCGAAGGCGCAGCGGCCGTGGCTGAATCGGCGGATGCACAGCGCCGGAACCCACTAGGCAAACCAACTTTGAAGATTTTTCCTGTTCCGACCCGCGTCGAGTTGACCGAACAAGGCAAACTAAAATCAGCGCGTGAAGTTGCGCGCGAACGCTTTAACCCTTTCCTTCGTCATTTGCGAGACAAGCGTGATGCTTACTGGGAAGGTGTTGAAGTTCTCTACCAGCCGTTTTATGCCTATGAGGAGATTTTGGCGGTCTTCGGCGATTCACCGGGTGAAGCAAGCTCGATGCTGTCAGCGATGGAGACTCTGACCGGCTACCTGAGCGGAAGTAAAACTCCTTTGCGAATGCCTGTGTTGTCGCAGGCAGAACGCGATGTGGAGCTGGCGAAGTATTCGCGAGAACCTCAAACTGCCCTTCCTAATCTTTTGCGCAGGCTTCAAGGTCACACAGGAGGTGTTCGTACAATAAGTTTGAGCCCTAACGGTAGATTTGTGCTGAGTGGATCTGAAGATACAACCCTCAAGTTATGGGATTTCACCTCAGGTGAAATTTTGCGCACTTTGAGTGGTCATGAGGATGCAGTCCAGTCAGTCGCTTTCAGTTCGGACGGTGAGATGGGCGTCAGCGGTTCCAACGACAATACGATAATTGTCTGGAACTTGAGTACGGGAAAGATTGTCAAAAGACTAATGGGTCATTCGGCGCCGGTACATTCCGTTGCGGTCAGTGCGGACGGTAAATTTGTGCTGAGCGGATCTGCTGATAACAGCGTCATTCTTTGGGACTTCAATACCGGACAGCAACTGAAGATTTTTCAAGGACACTCAGGTGCTGTAGCTACCGTTGCTATCAGTTCAGATGGGACGTTTGGAATTAGTGGCGGGTACGACCGGATAATTGTCTTATGGGATTTGATAAAAGGCCGTACTTTGCGAACTTTTAGTGGCCACACACGAGAGGTTACCTCGGTGAGCTTGAGTCGCGATGGACAACGGCTGCTCAGCGGCTCTGGCGATCAAAACTTGATGCTCTGGGACATTGAATCGGGACGTTTGATTCGGAACTTGCGGAGTCACACCGGCAAAGTCTATGCGGTTGATATGAGCAGCGATGGGCGTTATGCGGTTAGCGGTTCAGCCGATAGAACCGTGCTACTTTGGGATCTGGAAACTCTCGACGTGTTAAGAAGATTCGAGGGTCACTCGAAACCGGTTAATGCGGTAAAACTGAGTACTGATTCTCGTTCCGCGATTAGCGCTTCGGATGATGGCAGCATGGTCGCGTGGGACCTGTCGGGGGCGATTACGGAGGAGGTCAAAGATAAAACCATAGGAGTTCCGTCACCGATCGCCGTGACTCCAGGCGTGAGCAAACCCGCAAAATTGGCTGAACGAGACTACTATCTTAGTTTCGCCAGGGCCGACGCAGATAAATACTTCCAGCAATTTGTATCAGATCTGTCGCAGGAAATGTCCTTAATTAGAAATGAACCAATTTCGTTGTTGCAGGACCTTTCCATTGGTGAGAGCTGGTCTGATAGTCTGCGAAATGCAGTCAGAACTTGTAAGGTAGCGATCTGCATTTTAACGCCCTCCTATTTTCGCAGCGAAAGTTGTGGAAAGGAATACGAGATCTTTCGCCGGCGCGGTTTGAGAGTGAAAGGAGACGGAATTTTTCCGATCACATGGCTTCCCATCTACGACATTCCGGTACCGATGGTTGACCTTCAGAGGTTCTTGAAGGATGTGCCGCAGGTATACAACGATGAGGGCTTGGCTTATCTGATGCGCCTCTCGAGATATCGTGATGAATACCAGGTGGTAATTAAAATTTTCGCTCAGCAGTTGCATGACATTGCGTTAAATCATCCGTTGCCTGAACTTACTCGTATGCCACCCAGTGACCAGATTCCAAACGCGTTTCGCGTCAAGGGCCCGGCTCAGCCTCTGGGCGCTGTTGGTATTGGTCCTGGACCGTTCGAAGTGAGTTTCATTTTCGCAGCCGAGACACCATTTGGAACCCCGTTGCGGGAAATCGCGACGGAAGTTGCCTCAAACCTGCGATTGTTTGCATCGTTCGGATCCCCACGCGAGAAAATGCTGATCTCGGATCTCGTAATGTCGGCTGGAATAAATAGGATTCTGATTATTACTGTTGGCCCGGAATCGCGTGCGGTTCTCGACAGATTGAGCCAGTCGATCCAAAAAGTAGATGCAAGTCATTGCGCGCTCCTTTTATTAGGGGACGTCGAGCCGGAGCCGTCGACTCGTGCAAGCCTGGCATACGTGGGATCCCATATTCAAAGTGAATCATCATTTCGCTATCATATCGAGAGGGCTATAGTTAGGATCCGACAGTCAATGATTTTGAAAAGTTCTTCCGCCCCTGCTACCGGAGGTAGTCAATCATATCCGAGCTTACCGAGTACTTAAATGCCGGGAAAAATCATTACGTTCTACTCATACAAGGGCGGCGTTGGACGCTCAATGATGTTAGCCAACTTAGCCTGGATTCTAGCGGCCAATGGAAAGAATGTGCTGGTCATTGATTGGCACATTGATGCGCCCAGTACACATCGTTACTTTGGTCCATTCCTGATTGATCGGCAGTTAACGGAATCACCAGGGTTGATGGAATTTGTAACGGACTATGCGCTGGAAGTAACACAAGGTAAAAAAAATCCGCGCGAAGTTAATCCTAACCTTCTGCGCTACGCTGTATCCGTAGATTGGAAGTTTCCGCGGGGCGGTTCAATTGACCTGGTTCCAGCGGGACGGAGTGGACCATCATACTCAGTGGCGATCAGTTCTTTCGATTGGCTGTACTTTTTTGAACGCCTGGGTGGGGCTTCATTTCTGGAAGCAGCCAAAAAGATGATGCGGGACGACTATGACTATGTCTTCATTGATAGTCAGCCGGGTGTCAGTCAGGTTTCGGCGATCTGTACCGTGCACATGCCGGACGCGCTGGTGGTTTGCTGCGGACTAAACCGCCAGAACATCGCCAGCGCCGCTACAATTGCGCGTTCAGTTGCGCAACAGCGGCATGGAACTCCGTGTCTTATTTATCCGCTCTTGATGCGTGTAGATTGGGCCGAGAAAGAGATGCTGGACAACACGCGCCGCGAGGCGGCTCGAGAGTTTGAGCCGATGATGAACCATATTCGAGATCGTGCGGAGTATTGGAGCAATACGGAGGTGCCTTACACGCCATATTATTCTTACGTCGAATTGTTGGCGCCATTCGCTGAGGGGACTCGCAGTGCCACATCCATATTGAGTTCTGCGGAACGCCTGGCGAATTACATTACGGACGGCGAAGTAAGTGCCGTCGAGCCGCTGGATCCGATCGAACGCCAACTCGGCCTTACGGCTTTTTTGAACGACTCTCGTTACGACGTGATGCCCAGCTCGTTATTGAGCGTGGCTGACTCGTACTTCCGTGCCGAACACTATGAGCAGGCCGTGAATATCGCTACTCAGGTGATCGACTTACAACCAACAAATCCGGATGCCTACGATCGACGCGCTGCGGCGCATTGGTACGGAGGGCAGCTCAAGGCAGCGGTTGAGGACTATTCTCTAGAACTCGAGTTGGAACCCAACTCTCTTTCGGCGCTCAACGGCCGGGGACAATGTCTTGCTGAATTGGGTGAGTTTGACAAAGCTGTTGACGACTTACTTCGCGCAATCGAGCAGGCCAGGAAGAGTTCTGATGTTTCAACAGCCGCATACTCGCGCAATGGGCTTGGCTTAGCGTATGCTGGGTTGGGGCGTTACGACGAAGCGTTTAAATCATTCAGCCGTTCGCTCAAAGATGCTCCTGGGAATGCCTGGCTGCATTTCAACCGGGCACAAGCCTACGAATGGATGAAAGAACCAAGAAAGGCGCTTGAAGAATACCGGCTGGCGCTTGAGAAACAAAGCCCCCCATTGAATCGATGCAAACGCGAACGAGCCGAAACTCAGGTAAGTCGTCTAAGCAACCGAAACTGAAGATTCTGTTGAGCGGATTCAATCCGTTCGCAGACCTCGTCGTGAACGCCTCACAAGCCATTGTGCAAGAAATCGAGAAACGATGGGCGCCCGGCGAAGCAGTAGAACTAACGACTGAAATTTTGCCGACGGCGTACCGTGCCGCCGAGAATCGGATTCGAAGTCTCATTCGTGAGATACGGCCTGACTGGATCTTATGTCTCGGCGTAGCTCAGGGTCGAGATGCGATCAGCCTGGAGCGCGTCGCTTTGAATTTGGATGACGAAGTCTCTCCGGACAACGCAGGAGATGTGAGACTGGCGCAGCAGATCGCAGATGGTCCTCCAGCTTATTGGTCCACCTTGCCGCTCGAGCAAATGCGAGCTGTATTGGAGAAACGCGGAATACCGGTGAGCTTTTCAAATCACGCAGGAACATATGTTTGTAATCATGTTTTTTATTCGGTATTGCACGAGGTGCAACTGCTGAGGTTGGACGCGAAGTGCGGCTTCATTCATGTACCGGCGATTTTGCAAAAGCGTGGTTGGGACCGACGTGAATCGGGCCTGCCATTACAGACGATGGTGGCTGGAATCGAGAGTTGTTTGGACGCTATTGTGAGCTACGCTTCAAGAAGAGATGCGGGTGAAACAGTTTGAATTCAATTCCACAGTTATCGCTCGCTACATAAGCCCGCCAATTAGTGAATCAGACTTTCATAGCGAGATCTGGCGCGAGTGTCAGCCGATAACGATCGATCATTACTGGTCAGGTGAGACGGCGATGCCGAGACGTCACGCTGAAGCGCGGATTTGCTGGTCTGAAGAGGCGCTGCATGTGCGTTTTGTGTGCCGGCAAGAGGAGCCGTTGGTCGTGGCGGATAATCCGATAACAGAGAAGAAGACACTTGGGTTGTGGGATCGGGATGTTTGCGAGATTTTTCTGGCCCCCGATCCTGAGAAGCCGTGGCGATATTTTGAATTCGAGGCGGCGCCGACCAGTGAGTGGATCGATCTCGGAATCCAGGTGAAGCCGTCAGGAAGAGAGACTGATTGGGACTTTGCTTCAGGATTCAAGACTGCGGCAAAGCTCGAGCAGGAGCGACTGTTCGTCGGGATGGGGATTCCGTGGAGTGAAGCGCTTCCTAAACCTGAGCCCGGAGACATGTGGCGGGTGAATGTGTTTCGTTGTGTTGGGCCGGAAGCACCTGAACGGTATCTGGCGTGGCAACCGACAAGAACTGCAGAACCGAATTTTCACGTGCCGGAAGTGTTTGGAATACTGCGGTTCCTTTAGACGGGCTGGTGTCTCATTACATTCGCCACGTACTTCTCAAAACTCGACCGATCCGCATCACTCATCTGCTGAATCCGCGCGCCAATCAGATACCCACTGCCATCTTCGAGATTCTCATACCTCACGGTCACAACCTTCATCTCGACTGGTCCAGTCGGCAGCTCCAGCTTAACGTACAGCTTCCGCTCGTCTCCGGCGAGATAGTGTTCGCCGATCCGGATCGCGGGAACAATCAATGCCAGCCCCGAAACACTCACGTCGAGCGTATATCCATCCAGTGCCGGCAAACGCCGCAATCCGTTCGTACTCACCCTTGAATCTGACAAACTCAAAGTAAAGCTAAGCCGCGCATGCACACGTCTGCTGCGCCGCCGGTTGCCAATGAAACGGCGTAATTGCGACACGATTCTGCGGGGCAGTTCCGACATCCTTCGCAACCGCTAAGAGTCTCGGACCAAATGAGGAAGGGCACAGATCGGCAAGCGAATCGGGGGAAGCTCGCAAAAGCCATTCTAAAAAACCTACTCGCAGTGGCGCAACAGTTTAATTCTTTAATACCAGCGGCTTGCCGCCGGCATCGCCGCTTCGCACTCCCGACGCGTCGAGATAGAACGAAAGTCGGCCCGTCCGGCCGTATTGGGCGGGTTCTGCGGTAGCGTACCAGGACTTTCCATCGGCGGCCCGGACCACCTGAAAGTGATAGCCGGTGCTTTCGGTGCCCTCCAGGTCTTTCGGGATCAGACCCGCGGTAATCAGTTCGGCGGTATTGCCAAACTGCCCGTTATGACCCTGGCTATAGACCACTTGAGCGAGTGAGATGCGCGTCAGCATGTCCTGAACGTCGCTGTGATGGGCGTTGATTCGGGCTTCGAAGAAGAATTTCTTGCCCGACTTTTTGACGAGCTCGAGACTATCTTTATCGCCGACTACCCAACTGTTGTCGATCTTGATCAGCGAGGCAGGCTCGATTCTTTCTTTCCCGTCGGCGTCCACAACCTTCACGAAAACTGTTGCCACATCGCCGCTTATTTGTTCGCCGGTTATATCGATTGTTGCCGGAATCTTTTCGCTTACCGCGAGCGCCATCTTCTCGAAGTCAGGTCGCAGTTCTTCGAACTCCTGAGTTGAGAGTCCTTCGATGGCGGGACGGTAGATGGACATCCCAAACGCTTCGCGAAACTTCTTTTCGCGCATCATCCGGTAAAACTCACGCATCGTCTCGGTGGGCGAGCGCTGCGTTTGTGCGAGACCGGTTGAGAAACTGAACAGGAATGCTAGTAACAGCAGGAGTGCAATGCTTCGAATCTTCATATGTTCAACTGTAGGGGCGGCACTCCGTGGCCGCCCGTCGTTACAAACACGCATTGTTGGTGAGACGGGCGGCCATGGAGGGCCGCCCCTACAAATGTTACTCAGCGTTCGTCTCTCCAGACGTCACCACCCTCTCGACGAACGACTGCCGCCGGTTTCAACACCAACTCCCGCCCCACAAGATAAAGCAGGATCGTGAGCAGGAGAAACGGAATCATACCCAGGACGTCTGAATTCGGACCTTCAAAGAACGGATTGTGATGCGTGGCCCATTCTTCGAAACCCTTCAACCACGTCACGATGCTCTCCTTCAAGTTTAGGAAAGCAAAGATAACGCCCGCGAGGGTTGCGCCGGCAATGTAACCGGAAGCGAGCAGCACACCGGGACTCTTATCAGTCTCGGCCGCCATCTGCTCTTCCGTCAGACGCTGGTTCTCAGGTTTCTTTCGCAGGTACTTATCCACCAGCCAACGCACTGCACCACCGACGAAGATCGGCGCCGACGTCGAGATCGGCAAGTACACTCCGACAGCGAAAGCCAGCGAAGGCACACCACTCAACTCCAGCACAATCGTGATCATTACTCCGAGCAGAACAAGTCCCCAGGGAAGCTCCCGACTCAGAATTCCCTTGATGATGTATGACATCAACGTCGCCTTCGGCGCGGTGAACTTGGCCACTGTATTATTCGTGCCCGGTACTTTGTCGTAGATGCCGTTGATGCCCGGGTCGGCAAGATAGATAGGTACGCCCTGATCGTTGACGAGATAGCGTCCGGCTGGTCCGTAGTCAGTCGTCGTCTTGTGTACGACGTAATAGTTATTCGTGTCAGCGCTTGCCTGACCACCCTGCAATCGCTCCTGTTTCGGCTGGTCGCCACTCTTCACAAACTGATCCGGATTGAAATGGAAGCCCGCCGGGAAGCTGAAGTCTTTGTTCTGAGTAACGGGAACGTAAATACTGCCCGATTGATTCATCGCGAGGAGGATTGGTCCCAGAGCGATTGCCGAAGTTAGCGCACCAACCAGAATCGCAACCTGCTGAAACTTCGGAGTAGAACCCACCAGAAATCCGGTCTTTAGATCCTGAGACGTCGTGCCACCATTTGAGGCAGCGATACAGACGATGCCGCCAATCGAAAGCGCGGTGACGAAATACGGCGGCGCGGTCCAACCAATGATCAAAAACACCAGACAGGTCAGCAGCAGTGTCGCCACAGTCATTCCCGAGATGGGATTTGACGACGAGCCGACTTCACCGGTCAGTCGAGAAGAAACAGTTACGAAAAGGAACCCAAAAGCGATAATCAGGATCGCACCGAGGATGTTGAAGCGAAGGTTGAGCTGAGGAACGATCATGATGACGACCATCAAAGCGATGATCCCTCCCAGCACAAACTTCATCGAAAGATCCTGGTCCGTCCGCGGTGCGTTACTGGTAGAACCTGCGCCAGATCTTCGCAAGTCAGCCAGTCCGCCCTTCAAACCACTCCAAATCGTTGGCAGCGATCGGAAGAGACTGATGATTCCACCTGCTGCGACCGCGCCCGCGCCGATGTAGAGGATGTAACCTTTTTGAATCTGGGTGACGGTCATGTCTTTGATGAGGTGCGTCGTTTCGGGAGCGAGAGGCGTCATCCAGCCGCCGCCGAAATATTTGATCGCCGGAATCAAAACCAGATACGCGAGCACACCACCCGCGACCATGATCGAAGCAATACGTGGTCCGATGATGTAACCGACACCCAACAGCGCCGGGTTGTTTTCGATTGTGATCGAGCCACCTTCAAACGGTTTGCCAAACTCTTTGCCCGGATATTCTTTCCACGTCTTAAAAATCTGTTCGATACCGTAGTAGAGAAAACCGATACCAAAGCCGCTGATGATCGTCTTGCCTCCAGTCGCGGCCTCGTCAACTACTGACGTGTCCCTGGATCCTTCCATCGCAGCCGCGCGGGATTCTTCAGAAGCGCCTGCTTTCAAAACCTCAGCGCAGGCTGTGCCTTCGGGATATTTGAGATGTCCGTGTTGAGCGACAATCAGTGCGCGTCGCAGTGGGATCATCATCAGGATTCCCAGTAACCCGCCGAGCACGGAAACCAGCATCACGCGCGACAGTTCGAGATCAAATCCAAGAATCAAGATCGCGGGCATCGTGACGCCGATACCGAATGCGATCGACTCGCCGGCCGAACCCGCTGTCTGAACAATGTTGTTTTCGAGAATCGTAGCGTCGCGTATTCCGAGCTTCGATAACACTCTGAAAAGAGTGATGGAGATGACTGCTACTGGTATCGATGCGCTGACAGTTAGACCAACTTTGAGGACGAGATAAAGTGAGGAGGCACCAAAAACGATGCCCAGGACCGTTCCCATGATGAGCGGTAGAATGGTTAGCTCACGCAGCCTGACTCCGGCCGGAATGTACGGTCGGAAAGTGGCCAAATAAGGATTATCCGGCTTGAATCCGACCTTGTCTGGGTACTCGTTTGCAGGGATGCTTTCACTCGACATCCAATTGACCTCCAACAAGTTTTGTACTTCGGGGAGTGCGCAGGGGTTAGAAAACGCCGCTACTTTACACGGGCCGCACGCGCTCGGGCAAGGCCTATTAATACAATGGTTTTGAACCCGATAAGGGCAGCCAAGGTTGCCTTTATTGTAGGGGCGGCACTCCGTGGCCGCCCGCTGTTAAGGTCACGACGGGCGGCCACGGAGTGCCGCCCTTACAGTTTTTGGTAAACTGCCGCACACCATGCGCATTCGAACAATCGCACTGCTGCTCTTTCTTCTCGTGACCGGACTCGCCACGGCCCAAACGAAAATTCCGACACCGTCGGAGGTGCTCGGCTTCACGCCCGGTGAAGATCGCAAACTCGCTTCGTGGAATCAGGTGGTCGATTATTTCCAGCGTCTCGACGGCGCCAGTGACCGCGTGATGTTTCAGACGCTCGGAACGACTACGATGGGCAAGCCATTCGTAATGGCAACCATCAGCTCGCCCGCAAATCTCGCCCGACTGGAAGAATTCAAGAAGATTCAGGACCAGCTTGCTGATCCGCGCAAGTTAGGTCCACTCGCGACACGCGATCGCAAAGCAGCGGACCTGATCCGCCAGGGTAAGACCATCGTGCTGATTACCTGCGGCATTCACTCGACGGAAGTCGGCTCGTATCTCTCGAGCATGTTGATTGCACACCGGCTCGCTTCGTCAACCGAACCGGAGATTCAAAAGATACTCGACAACACGATCATCCTGCTGGTTCCATCACTAAATCCCGACGGTGTCGACATCGTCAAAAACTGGTACGACAAAACACTCGGCACGCCTTTCGAAGGAACCGATCCTCCTGAGCTCTACCACAAGTACACCGGTCACGATAACAATCGCGATTGGTATGCCTTCACGCAAGTCGAGACGCAGATTACTGTCGACAAGATTCACAACGTCTGGCATCCGCAGATCGTTCACGACATACACCAGCAGGGCTCGTTCGGTTCGCGTCTTTTTCTGCCGCCGTACATGCCGCCCGTTGAGCCGAACGTGCCGAAGGCCATCGTGCAGGGCTACACAGAGCTCGGGAATTACATGGCCGCAGAGATGCGCGCGAAAGGCTTCGAGGGAATCACGACCAACTCGACATACGACGCATGGTCTCCGTCACGGGCATATTCCCATTATCACGGCGGCGTTCGAGTCCTGTCTGAAACCGCGTCAGCCAGGATCGCCACACCGATGACGTTGAAGTTTGAAGAGCTGCGTTCGCGTGAAGGATACGATCCGCAGAAGGAGTCGCCGAAGTTTGGTCCACTCTGGCGCGGTGGTGAGTGGCACCTGAGCGACATCACGAAAGACATGACCACGGCGGCGTTTCTGTTGCTGGATCATGCGGCAGAGAATCGCGAGCAATGGTTGCGACGGTTCTATGCGATCGGGAAGGAGGCAGTGCGGCCACGAAGACCGGGCGAGGTATTCGGCTTTCTGATCGAGCCTGCGAACGACTGTGAAGCACTGTTGAATATCTTGCGGCGAGGTGGCGTCGAGATCACGACGGCAGGTACGAACTTCAAGCTTGGAACCAGCGAGCTGCCTGCTGGAACGAAGTTAGTCAGGATGGACCAACCGTACGGGGCTTTTGCAAAGGCGCTGCTGGAAGTGCAGCACTATCCAAATCTGCGAGACTCGACCGGCCATCCGATAGCGCCATACGATGTGACAGCGCATACGTTGTCGCTGTTGATGAATGTCCCGGTTCATGCAGTGAAAGCACCTTTTCGGTACCAGCGTGCAACCGGAACAACAAGCGAAGTCGCTGCGGCACAAAATGGCTGCGCGCCGGCGCCGCGCAAAGATCTGTTTGCTATCTACCACTCGAATGTTCCCAGCCAGGATGAAGGCTGGACCAGATGGATTCTCGACTCGAAGACAATCTCTTACGGTGTGCTTGGTGATAAAGAACTGCGTGCCGGTATCACGGTGTTTAAGCCGTCACCCAGTGTCACTGGAAAGTATTACGTGATTCTAATTCCTGATCAGCCTGCACGCTCTCTGCTCGAAGGTTATCGTAGTGGCTCAATGCCTCCTGAATTATCCGGCGGTCTCGGACCGCAAGGAGTGAAGACGCTGCGAGATTTTGTCGAGACTGGCGGCACGTTGATCTTTCTGAATCGCGCGTCAAACTTCGCCATCGAGCAGTTTAAATTACCCTTGCGGAATGTCGTGGGGGGATTGCCACGCACAGACTTCTACGTGCCTGGATCAATACTGCGCATCGAGCTCGACACATCTCATCCGCTCGCGAGGGGAATGCCTAAAGAGACGGTTGCGTGGGCTGAAGATTCACCGGTGTTCGAAGTGACAAATGACCCGAGTGCAAGCGTGCCCGCGACGAACGTTCACGTTGTTGCTTCGTATCCAGCGGACAAGGATCCACTACTCTCCGGCTGGTTATTAGGTGGTGATTTGATCAAGGGCAAAGCCGCGCTGGTGGAAGTAACGATGGGAAAAGGCCGGGTAATTCTGTTCGGGTTCCGGCCGCAGTACCGCGCCCAATCTCTTGCGACTTATCCCCTATTTTTCAATGCACTAACCTCCAAATAAAAGCTTTTTTGTGCCTTTTTGTGGCTACCTTGAACTTTTGCTACGGAGAGGCGTATAACTATCATCGACCGCGATGGTCATTCTTCTATTCACTTCGCTTGTTGTTTTAGGTCTTATCGCTATCGCCATTTACTTCTGGCAGAAACCCGCGAACACGTCGCAAATCAACGATCCACTGCTGCCACTAAATGAACCGCGAGGCTTGTTTTCCGATTTCACCGTTAACCAGATTAGGGAGCCGGTTAAGGCTCAAGTCTTGGAAAAGTCAGCCAAAGTAGACGCTGAGACTTTTCAACAGGCCATCACAGCAATTCATGCTTTCCAGGAATTGCCCAATAGAAGCTCAACCACAAAGCTGCTGCATGCTGCAGCTCTTTCTGATAATGCAAAGACGTACGGCAGAGCCGTTGACCTCGTGCTGCTCTCGTGGCGTGACGGCAGCCTGTCGGATCTCTCTGCACGTGAGCTTCAGTCGTTAATTAATAGTGAGTACTGGGTTCTGTCATCGCAGACTCGAACTTCAGGTGCAGGCTTTGTACTGAAACAGACATTGTCGAGTGCGAATCGAGAACTCGAGACTACAAACAATCCCATCTGACCATCAACTGCCTCCAGTTGAATTGAAAGAGACATGCTATGCAAAATCTTGACATCACAATCCTGATACCCATTGTCATCGCCGCGTTCGTTCTTCTAATTATCTTCCTCATTGTCGTGAATCGTATCTTCGCGAACGTCGGCGCGAGAGAGATCGCAATCAAAGAACGAAGATACATCGGTGCCAAAATGCCACCGGGAAGAGTGGTAGCCACGGAAGGCGAGGTCGGTATTCAAGCCGATGTGCTAAAGCCCGGCCTGCATCTCATCAAGTTTCCCTTTGAACGCGTCGTGCGCAAGGTGCCGCTGATTGAGATTGGCGCTGATGAGTTGGGAATTATCGAAGCTATCGACGGCGAGCCGATGCCTTCGGGTCGTATCTTCGCACCTGACCGTGCCCAAAATGCTCACAACAACTTCCAGGATCCGATCGCGTTCATCAAACGCGGCGGCATTAAAGGCATTCAGCTTCGCACACTGCCACCGGGTCTCTGGCCCATACATCCGTATCTCTTCCGCGTTTCCATCGCGAAGGCGACACTCGTGCCGCAGGGCAAAGTCGGCGTAATCACTGCTGCCGACGGCGCTCCACTCGATCCGGGTCGATTACTTGGCAAAGCCATCTCCGACCACAAGAACTTCCAGGACGCGGAACAGTTCATCGCGGCGGGCGGACAAAAAGGACCGCAGGTCGACATCCTGACGCCGGGCGTCTATCGCATCCTGACTCAATCCGGATCGATCGAAGGTAGTAATGAAGCGAAACCAGGTCTCTTCAACGTCCGGCTCTTTGATGCGACTATCATCAATGAGAACCAGATAGGCCTCGTGGAGGCTTTGGACGGCGCTCCACTCAATCAACGCGACTATGTCGCCGAATCGGTCACCGGCCATGACAACTTCCAGGATGGACACGAGTTCATTGGCAAAGGCGGCCAGCGCGGTCCGCAAAAGGACATCCTGCTGCCCGGCACCTATTACATCAATCCGCTGCTGTTCAAAGTCATTTCGGAAACAGCGAAGGAGATCAAGCCGGGAGAGGTTGCAGTCGTCGTATCGAACGTCGGCAAAGATCCTTCAGAGGAAGTCAGGCGTGAGATGGCGGCCAAGGTGCGGCAACGAATGGAGCGCGAGCAGCGGGAGCAGGTTGAAGTATCGGCTACTCGCCTCGACATGATCGATGACGGCCGCACAGTGGAACAGATCAAGGCCGACCTGATGACAGGTGACCCAGCGGATCGACGTCTCGACGAAGGCGCGCACGAAGCTTATGTCGTGCCGGAAGGCTATCGTGGTATTCAGGAGACCGTAGTTGGACCAGGTCGCTACTACGTGAATACGCTCGCCATCAGCCCAATCGTCATTCCGACAACAAACCAGACTGTAGAATGGACGGCGGGTGAAGTGGCCAACACGTTCAATCCGTTCGAAGTGATCTCGAAAGACGGTTTTACGATGCAATTGGAAGTGCGCGTCGTCTTTCGTGTGAAGCCGGAAGACGCGCCGTTCATGGTGGCGAAGATAGGCGGTATCGAGCGGTTGATTCAAAACGTGATGCATCCGCTGATCGACTCGATCTTCCGCAACCAGGCGTCGGAATCGTCGGCAATGGCGTACCTGCAAAACCGGCATGAAGAACAGGAACGTGCCGAGGCTCGCGTGCGGGCGCACTTATTGAAGTATCACGTCGACGTAGTGAACGTGCTCATCTGCCACATTCATCTGCCGGAAGAGCTGATGAAGACTCAGACTGAGAAGATCCTCGCCGAGCAGCGGCAGAACATGTACAACGCTCAACGCGAGGCGGAAGAGAAGCGCATTCAACTCGAAAAGACCAAGTCGCAGGCCGATAACCAGAAGGATCTCATGGCCGCGACGGTGGGCGTCGAGATTGCGAGCAAACGGGCCGAGCAGCGTAAGGCTGAAGGCGAGGGCGAGGCCCACTACATCCAACAGACGGGCCGTGCTGAAGCTGAGAAGGTTCGGTTAATGGGTGAGGCGCAGGGCGTCGCTTATCGCGAGCAGGTTAACGCGCTTGGGCCGCAGGGAGTCGCTCTCGTTGAGACGTTGAAGGTCATCGGCGAGAAGGGCGTCCGCATCACACCTGACGTGATGGCTAACGGTGGCGGCGCCGAAGGAGGTGGTGGCATTGGTACGTTGCTGCTGCTGAACCTGTTTCGCGACCGGCTCAACATCCCCGGCCCGAACGGCGAGAAGGTAAGCTCAAGATAAAGCTTGAATCCTGCAAATCTTGTAAATCCTGAAATCCTGTTAGACAGGATGACAGGATTTACAGGATGCACCGGATATTGAGCTCTCCGATCTCCACAGAAAAGACAACAATTCTCCACCGCTTCTTGCCGAAGCTTCTACATAATTCGCCGCGATGGGGAGAATGAGACAACAGTTGATGTTGATTGCTTTGATTCTGTTTATCGCCGCGATTAGCTTTTTTCTCTCAGTGAACGTCGGGCAACTCGGCAAATAAGACTAATTCTTCTCGAAATACATCTGTGCGGCCATCTTTGTCAGCTTCCAAACCCGCGACCAGGCAATTCGACCATCACCATTCTCGCGTCCCGTCAGCTTGTCGAAGATCAGCTTCCTGAACATTCGTCCCTCGCGCCTGAGCATGAATTCCTTCGCAAACGGCTTGGCAGTTTCGAAGAAGCTGAAGCCCGGATCGGTTACGACACCGATACCCTCGAGCGTCATCAGCGCGCGCATGATGTAAGTGAAATTTGACGGCAGACGGAACGGATACTCGTAAATGACCTCAGCCAGATCGTAAGTGAGCTCCTTGAAGTTCACTTCCCCGAGCTTGAGGTTGAGATAGTGTGTGAAGAGACTCTCCACCACCGGCCGCACCGTTTCCGGATCGACTCCAGGCTTCAGGAAATTCAGGTTAATGATGTCCTGACCCAAACCACGCACGTCGCGACTCACGACGTGGAAGAACGCATCGATCATCTGCGTCTGAAGCTTCGGCGTGATCCGTCCAACCATGCCAAAGTCGAAGAACGCGAGATGGCCGCTGTCCATCACGAGCAGATTTCCCGGGTGTGGATCCGCGTGAAAGAAACCATCTTCCAGCAGTTGCTTCAGGTAGGTGCGAATCAATAACCGATTTACTTTTACGGGCGAGATGCGGTTTGCTCGCAGTCCCTCGAGATCAACCACCTTCGTGCCGCGAATAAAGTCGAGCGTGAGCACGCGCGTGTTTGTATGCGACCAGTAGATCTTCGGCACTAGAATCGCGCGCCAGGTGCGGAAGTTGTAACGGAACCTGTCGGCATTACGTCCTTCTTTGACGTAATCCATCTCTTCGAAAATGGTGGCGTGAAACTCACGCAGCATTCCTTCCCAATCGGCGTTCTCATTTGCTTTCGGAAAGAAACGATTGGTCAACTTCACCAGCCGAAACAGAATCGCCACGTCGAAGGAGATTGTTGATTCCAGATTCGGACGCTGAACCTTAACGGCTACTTCCTGGCCGGTGTGCAATCGCGCACGATAGACCTGCCCGAGCGACGCCGCGGCAATCGGTTCGCTGTCGATCTCTGCATATGCCTCGTGAATACGACGGCCGAGCTCTGCTTCGACAATGGCAAAAGCTTCCGCCGTCGAAAACGCCGGTACCTGGTCTTGCAGCTTCTGAAGCTCTTTCACATACGCCAACGGCAACAGATCCGCGCGCGTGCCGAGCGCCTGACCGATCTTGATGAAGGTTGGGCCAAGCTCCGTCAACGACTCACGCAGCCACACGGCCTGCTTCTCGAGTCGAGCTTCTTTCTTCGCGGAACCTTCAGCGCCGCGGAAGATCAGGTAGCGCAACGCGCGAATGAAGCGATCGAAGGCGACGTAGAGTTGGGCGGTGGCCCAGGCTTTAAATCGCGCGCGCCGGCCGCGTTCGCGCGCCAGCTCACGCGTCCTCGTCACTGCACGGCAATTGAAATCCGCGCGTATGTCGTAGGTGTCGAGAAAGAGATACAACGAAAAGAGTCCGAGCACGCGCGCAACTCGCGCCGCCCGTAACCAGCCGTGCCAGTCTCGACCTGCGAGGATTTCGTTGACCAGCTCTTCTGAAAGCGGCTGCACCGGCGCAGTCTGCTTTGGCGGCTGTGGCACAGCCGGTATCAATTGGGTTGTTGGGGTTCTTTTAACTAGTGCCTGGTTCGAAGTCATTTTTAATTTATATCAGCGAGAGCATGTGCTTTGTGCCTGCCCGCTCAAAGTAGCTGTTGGCCCGTTGCACGTCTCTCGCAATCTGCGTTTTCAACTGTTCCACTGAGCTAAACTTCCGCTCGTCTCGAAGGCGATACAGGAAACGAACACGCACCACATCCCCGTACAAATCGCCGTCCCAGTTCATTACGAAGGTCTCAACCGAAGGTTCCTTAGCATCCGCAAATGTCGGTCTCAGCCCCACGTTTGTTACGCTCCGACGCCATTGACACTCAATCAACGTGCCAGTGACGTACACGCCATTCCGGGGTATGACGCGATTGTGCGGGTGCAGGTTGGCCGTCGGAAAACCCAGCAAATGACCGCGTTCCGAGCCTCTTTCGACTCGCCCTTCGACACCGTAAGGACGACCCAACATACGTCGCGCGAGGTTCACCTGGCCCGCTGCCAGCAGTTGACGGATTTTGCTCGAACTCACGCGGCAGCCGCGCTTCACTTCCGGCACTTCACCGGCGATGAAACCGAGCTCACTGCCCATGCGCTTCAGTAGCTTAATATTTCCTTCCCGGTTGTGACCGAAGGCGAACCCTTTTCCGAGATAGACCTCTTTTGCATGCAGTCGATCGACCACCACATCGCGCAGGAAATCCTCAGCGCGAATCTTCGAGAAGTCTCTTGTGAACCGCACGACGATCGTCTGCTCGATTCCGAGAACGCCAAACCCTTCGATCTTCTGATCGAAAGTTTGCAACAACGGCGGCGCTGTTTCCGGATGAAGAACAGCGCGCGGATGCGGATCGAAAGTGATCACAGTCGGCACTGCACCCGTCGCACGCGCACGCTCCACAACAGTGCTCATGATCAGTTGATGACCGAGATGCAGACCATCAAACACGCCGAGCGTGAGCACTGTCGGCCGTTGAATCTCCGCGTTATCAGTTCCGTGAAAGAGACGCATCTCAGGATGATTGGACTACCAAACCGTCGTAAGCGAACTCTACTCCTGCCGGCAGTCTGGCGGAATCGCGAGCATGCTTGATGTCGTGGGCGATGTGCGTAAAGAAAGTTCGTCGTGGCTTCAACTCTGCGACATAGTCGAGCGCTTTATCGACCCATAAGTGTGTCGGATGTTCTCTGAAGCGCAGGCAATCAAGCACGAGCACGTCCAGGCCTTGCAGCGCGTTCATTGTCGCGCGCGGGATCTCGCTGAGATCTGTCAGATACGCAAAGTCGTTGAAACGATAAGCCATCACCGGCAGGCGGCCATGGATCACTTCCAACGGTGTTACCAGTAAATCTTCTCCGATACAGAAACTCGCGCCTGGTATAACGATGTTGGGAATCACTTCTGGCAGTCCCCCGCCAAAATGGGACGGCTCGAAGATGTACTTGAAGATACGCTTGATATCGACCCAGGCGCGTTCGTTCGCATAGACACCGAGTGCACCGTAGCGAAAGTTCAACGGCCGAATGTCGTCGAGACCAAAAACGTGATCTGCATGACAGTGTGTGATCAGAACTGCGTCGAGATGCTTCAGTCTGTAACGCAGAGCCTGTTGGCGAAAGTCGGCAGACGTATCGACCAGCACCGTGCATCCGCCATGTTCGATAATGATTGAAACTCTCAGCCGCTTGTCGCGAGGATCATCCGAGATGCAGGTCTCACATTCACAACCGATTGACGGCACGCCGGTCGAAGTTCCGGTACCGAGGAAGGTCAATTTCATTTCTTTGTACTTTGTGCTTGGTACTTGGTGCTTTGTAAATGAACAAAGTACAAAGCACTAAGCACAAAGTTCATCTCCCCCCAGTAATATCGCTGCCGGTGTATTTGCGCGGCTGCTGCGGCGAGTTAACGAGCGAGACGTACTGCATCCGCAAATCCGCCAGTAGCCCGTCAAGCATCCGCTTTTCCTGTGGGGTCAGGTTTCCCGCAGTCTTCTTCTGGAGCATGCCGAGAACGTCGATCCAGTGTTTGCCAAGCTCGACATCGACGTCGCGCTGATGCGTGACGGGATGCTCCATCATGCCGAGAGCCGAAGCCGCATTTGAAGCTATCGACATCAGGAAATTAACGAAGCTGGCCGGGTCGCGCGCGTCCGCAAGGTCTTCTTCAGTGAACTCTTCTTCTTCGGCCTGAGGCGACGTTTCTGTGGCTCGTGGCGAAGCTTCCGCCTGCGGCGCTGCCGCTGCCTCTGCCTGCGCGGCGGCAGCGGCCGCTGCGGCTTGTTCCGCCACGGCTATGGGCGGTTCGGGCTTCTCTTCAGGTGGAAGATCGCGGGGACTTCCGTCAGCATTGAACAGTCTACGGTCGGTAACTTTGAAAGTGGGTTGTTCCTCTTGCATGGCTTTATTAAACCACAAACGCCAAGGCGCACGAAAAGAGGGAAGACGCCCTCAGGATTTACATGTAAATCTTGTCTAATCTTGTAAATCCTGTCCAAGGACTTTGTGGTTAATCACTGCGCACTTTAGACTACCCTCATGCCTGCAACATTCAACGATTTAGTAGCCCTGATGGATCGCCTGCGCTCGCCCAATGGCTGCCCGTGGGATCGCGAACAAACCTACGCCACGCTCGCTCCGATGCTGCTCGAGGAAGCCTACGAGGCGTTCGAAGCGGTCGAGGATGCGCGCGAAGGCCGGCCAGCCGAGCTGTGCGATGAACTTGGCGATCTTTTGTTTCAGATAGTTTTCTACGCCCAGGTCGCGAAGGAACGTGGCGAGTTCACAATCGACGACGTGACCACAGCAATTCACGACAAAATGGTGCGCCGCCATCCCCACGTCTTTGGCGACGTCACTGCCAACGATGCCGCAACCGTATTGCTGAACTGGGAAACTATGAAAGCCGAAGAGCGGCGCGCAGCAGGCAAATCCGAGAACGCAAATACCTCGCTGCTGACTGGCGTCTCGTCGAAAGCGCCGGCGCTGATGGAAGCGCATCAGCTATCAACCAAAGCAGCTCGAGTCGGCTTCGATTGGAAAACTGTCGACGATATCTTCGACAAGTTACAGGAAGAGATTGAGGAGTTGCGCACG
>Ga0126376_10000435_pt1 | contig 20198 bp, 16 predicted proteins | sample PanSoiMetPlot_15_FD_92760 | JGI IMG/M metagenome (GOLD analysis project Ga0126376, IMG submission 92760) | Tropical forest soil microbial communities from Panama - MetaG Plot_15 | ecosystem: Environmental > Terrestrial > Soil > Tropical forest > Bulk soil | place: Panama | collected 2016-02-17
GAAGCCGGCTTGTACGAGAGTGATTTTAAGATGGTTCGCGTAACGCGCTGGGCGGCGAAACCAGCTCCGCACGCGAACCGCATCACCGGGCCAAAACTGTTAGCGGCTGCGATTCCCACGAAGTACAGGCCAGGCACTGACGATTCAAACGTCGAGGAGAGCACTGGTGCGTTGTCGAGGCATTTGAGGCTCGAACGAATTTCTCCACTGAGGAACGTCAATCGCTCTAGATTTACTTTGTAACCGGTGGCGGCAATGACGTGCTCGGTCTCGATCTCGCGCACTGTGCCGTCCAACGCACGAAGACGAAGACGGACCTTGCCGTCCTGAATCTCGGCACGTTCGGGCGTGTACCCGAGCAGGAGCGGCACGCGACCAATCACTTTGCTCTTGGCGAACCACCCCCCAGAGGGTCCGAGGGCTGTTCGGACGATCCTGAGACGGAGACGCCTTGGCAGATAGTGAAAAGATGACGGCGCGTATGCATAGAAGGTTGACCGCCAGCCAGGTCCAAGGGTTGTTTGCGGATGCCTGATTCTCTGCCACAGAGAACGACGCTTGCCCGTGGGCATGCCGTGAAATCTCAACGACGCCTGACGAGCGACCAGCTGTACTGCGGTGCCGGCTTCATGAAGTAATCCGGCCAAGTCAATCGCCGAAGCACCTCCACCAATGACCACTACGCGGCGACCCTTAAGAGGTTCGAGATCGGAATGGCGGGCGCTGTGGGAAAGAAATTCCGGCGGGAGATCTGCGAACTCCGGCGGCACGAATTCGAAGTGCGTAATGCCAACGGCCAGTACTACGCGTCGGGCCAAAACGACTTCGCCATCCTCCAGCTGGAGCTGAAAGCCATCCGCCACCCGATCGAGGTCCACCACCAACTTTTCTGTCAATTCGGGCACCATTCGTTCCTTAAAAGCAAGCCCGTACGCAGTGAAGGTCTCAACTCGGACTGGAAGGCCTGCGTCGGAGTACTCAATTCCGCGCTCGGCGCAGAAGTCTTTTAGAGTGTAGCTATTATCAGGATCGTAGATGTTCGACGCGAACCCGTCAGATTTGAGCATCATGCCTTTGGGCATGTGCGTGCGCCAGCTGTCCATCGGATGACCGAAAATGCGGAAGCGAACGCCCGCACGCCGCAAATGTGCCGCGGTTGAAAGCCCGTACGGACCAGCACCAATGATCGCAATCTCTAGCATGGTTGGTGAATAGACTCCTTTGGCGAGGCTGATGTTCGGTAACAACGGCCGGGAAGTGCGGTCGCACGTCCCTCGAGATCCGGTTGGAAGGCAGCAATTCTGTTGCCGTTCCTAATTCTTTTATTATGTGTAACTTATGGGTCTGATCGAAGGGGCAGTGGACAAATTATTATCCCTTCGGGACAGTTGATTGCTCACAAGCAGCCTTGCTTGACGGGCTGCTCCAAGTATATGAGTTTTCAAACACTTGAGTCAGAATGTCCACGGACGGAGAAAGGCTACAGTACAGTCGCGTGTTTCGGGAGTTCTTAACTGCTGTTTCGCGGATGGCGGCCGGGAATCCGCCAGACTGTCTTTCTACCTCGACGCGCCGTTCTTGACAACCTTGGCGAATTGCGCGGGGCGATCTATGGAACCAAAAATCAATCGTGTTGACGAGCTCAGGCGTTGCCGTTGCGTTTTCTGAGTACGTAGCCAGCCAGATTCCTCACAGAATCGAGGTTGTCTTGAATCACCTCTTCATCTTCCACCGTGATACCGAAGCGATTTTGAAGGAAGGCCACGAGCTCGAGAACACCAGTGGAATCGATCACGCTTCCGAGAAGCGACTGATCGTCCGCTAGTTCTTCGTTGCGCCCAAAGAGGAAGTTGTCTACCAAAAAGGTGTGGATTTCACGTTCGATCTCTATTGTTTGCATTGCGCGGATAACTCCTGCGATGGATTTATAAAACTATGACCCTGAAGATCAACCTGACCGCCGTTGAGCTTCAATATTTGGTGCACGTAACTACGTCCGGCCTCGCCCCTGCCGCAGGCGCGACGGGCCCCAGAACCCACTTTTCCCGCGATGGATCGTATTGTTTCACGATCTTCCCAGGGTTGCCTGCCACAACTGAAAACGGCGGTACGCTACGCGTTACCAGGGAATTCGCTCCGATCACAGAATGCCGCCCAATCACGAGTTCACCCTCGTCGCAAACGATAGCTGCACCAAAACCGATCCAGCATCCTTCCTCAATTGTTATCGTCCCTCCCTTTGTCAAACCCTGACGATAAATGGGAATGGTCGGATCCCCAAAAGTGGGCAAATGATCCATCACAAGTGCAGATGGACCAAAAAGGACATTTCGCTGAATATGAATCTTGGTTGCGGCCACAATCGTGACCCGTCTCCCGATCACGCAGTTCTCATCCAGAATAATCATCGGATCATCGTGGATAGGAACCAAGGGGATATCCAGTCGCGCATCATCGTGGATCACCACGGATCTGCCTATTTTGATATGCTTTGCGACGGCGCGTCGTAATTCGCACGAACGGTGGATGGACACGTCAGGGCTCACCGAGGCAAACGGGTAGGTGCAACAGAGCCATAGGCTGTTGAGCTTGTCAGCGATTCGAGGAATCCAGCGGAGAGGATCCTCAAACGACCTGGATCTTGCCTCACTCATCGATCTTTGCCGCGTCTCGCTTGGAAATCCAGTTTTCACCCCTGCGAACCTCGCCAGGAACCAATGGGGGCAGAGTAATCCGTTAAGGAATCTCTGCCGAGCCGATGAATAAGCAATCCAGAAGCCACTCCGGACAGCCAGCTGTAAACCTATGAAACAAAGAAGCTTGTATGCCCTGTGGTTTGCGAAGACTGTGTCTACGGCTGTCGCAACTGGAAATGTTTTCCCAAATAGGCTCAGAACCTGCTGCCTGCCAGGGCAGCGCAAGGGATGCCGTTCGGGCTTTCAGGCCCCAGGCGGCGAGGACTCCACCCGTTCGGAACTGCGGCTTCAGCCTAGGGAGATACTGAGATCGCTCAGAAGAAGGGCCACAGTGCCACGATGTCAACAAAGGCCCTTGTTAGACATCCTACGCGGAGAAAATGCGCCTCCTGCCAAAGGAGGACGATTACACTTGCTTGGAACGACCGGTAAGCTCATAACGGATACCGTCCCCCTCAGCGTAGGCATAAGCGATCTGCGCGCGTTCCTTATTCTTGCCTTCGATGCGCCAAATCCCGTCGACATTCACGATCGTCATCTGAGACCGGTCGCGCCACCAGCTATCAACCTCAGATGGTAGCATCCAAGAAATCTTGCCTTCCGTGCGTAACCGAGAAAGAAAGCCTAATAAGGCTCTATATACGCCGCGCGACTTTTGCTCGTGGATATAGTCAGGATGGACGTTGAAGCTTACCAGGCCGTGGTTTTTGATTATGAATTGGGCCTGTCGCTCCCACAACTGAGTCGTGTAGTCCTGCAGAATATGAAAAAGCGAATAATCCTGCGTCGTAGTCAGGGGTATCTCCAGAATGTCCCGAACAAAATAAGGCATAACTGTGCAACAGCCCCCACGCTGAGGGTCCAAGTGTCCTACGTTCGGAACTGACATGTCATAGGAGAACTCAAAGGAGTCAAACCAATTCAAGTTCCGGTACAGCATACCGGCACGAAACCCTTTCGTTCGATACAGCTTCAGATAACCATTGATCTTTTGAGCCCGCCGTAGAAATTCCTCTCGCTCTCGAAATAGATGCCCATCGTGGTTCAGGTCGTGAACATTTACCTCAAATCCCTTGCTTCGAAGACGATCCAGAAAACCCGGCGGGATCGAATATCGTTTCTCAGGTACGATCTGGAAGGAGGACCTGAGATTAAATGATGCGTCGATGTCCATAAGCTGGTCGCAGAGACTTAGGCCCGCCGATTCTTCAACATCGTGAGTCATGATCGCGCAACTCTCGCTACCGTCCGGCCAGAACCAGATGAAGGGGATTTTGTCGACCTCATGGGCTTTCATCGACAGGGCAAGCAGTTTCTCCAGGATCCTGTCCGCGGTTCGATCGACGGGCCAATTGGGAAAAGGAATCTCTTTCCAATCCTTCAGTGCAGCTCGCTGCAAATGCTTCCGCAGGGAGACTCCCAGGTAGGGGCGGATCCGGTAATAGACGTCCCGTTGCAGGGACTTCCAAGCAGCCCTCCACCCATTCGACGTTCCATTGCCCATGTAACGTTCACAACGTAAGTTGTCGACAACTTGAGACGGTTCAAACGACAGGGACAAACCGGACTGGTCCGCCCGCGCATGCTTCAAAGCGTCGTAATTTGCGCTCCCGGACACGTCCGGGCTCTGACCGGCGGAGGATCGGCCATAACAGATAACATCCGAACCGAAGCGAAAATAACCGTCACGTGGGTCAGGCTGGCTTGACAACTCAAACTGAGCAAACACCTCGGGACATCGATAATGGTTTAGGGTTGCCTTATCAGTTAGCAACAAAGGAGCTTCTCCCAATACTTTCTCTACCCGATGTGTCTGTACAGCAATCTCCCTGCCGAGACCAACATGAAACTGGGTAGACGAGCAAAGGCATACTTAGCGAATCGGACTTTCCAGCCTGCCGGGGAGGCTTTCGTCAAAGCACTCATTCCATATCGGTAGTATGTTAATACGCTCCGTTGAGCACCCCATCGATCTTTGAAGTCGATAAGGCCTGGATTGTCCAGATCCGACCGTCCGAGGTCGAACTTCTCCAAACCATCGCCCTTGGCCTCCTGAATAGCTCTCCAAAACAACAAATGCATGCCACCTAGGTTACTGAAGGCCTTGTCCGAGCAGCCGTATTTGTAGACCAAGGTGTCTTTATATCGAAGTGTGAGAATACTCGCCACCGGCTGATTGTGTTTGTAAACCAGTCGAATCTTTAGGCTTTTCCCCGTGCAGACAATTAGGTTACGGAACCACGCAATGGGCTGTGGAGGTAGGAGTTGGCGGCGGCGCGTCTGCACCATCAATTCGTAGAATTGGGAAAGAAGTGTTTCCGTTGCTCCCTCTTCATACGTCAGACCCTCTCGCTCAGCCCGCCGTATCTTTCTCTGAACGCAGTCTTTATGAAAGTTCCGGTAAAGAGTCTCAAGGCTGGGCCGAAGATCCAAGAGATGGAAACAAAAAGTCCGACCTATTTCCGAGCCAGCCAGAGCACCAACCTGGAGCCGCGGTCTAAGTTCTACATACTCCTTTCTATGTAGGTGAGACTTCAGACTTGACAGAAGAGATGCCAATTCCTCCTCTCCTCCTACAAGCGGCTCACAATGATCGGAAAATGGAAGTGAAACCAGGCGCCGCCCCGTCAACCAACTGTGGATGCGACAACAAACCAATCCATTTCTCAAATCTTCCCTTGGAGCGGAGGTAGTAGATACGTGAGACTCGTATCCGTAGGTCCGGCGCAGGGCCTCCAGCCAACCCGGCGTGTGAAAGACCGACGCGCCCGGGTGTCGTTCTAGAAAGGCAACCCACCGTTCGTCCCTGAGAGGATCAACCTTATAAACAGTCATCATTGGCTATTGCGTGTTGCTGCTCGGTTCTGCTGTTCGAGCGCTGGACGTCTCAGTATTTTGAAGCGGCACGTGTTTTCCAGGAAAGATATTAAGCGCCGCCTGCTTGATCTGAGGCATCTTGCTGTCGATCTGCTCGCGCAGGAAATCCCTTTGATGGTACGCGCGTTCGATAATTCGAAAAATCTCTGCTGGTCTCATAGTTCGAGGGTCGGCCACGAGCCCTTCCACTCCAACAGACTTCATCACACCAACGAATTTGTCACTGTAAGCAATGGAGATAGCGGGGACTCCCTGTGAGATCGCCGCTATACAAGCGTGCATTCGCGAACCGATGAAAAAATTACACCGCCCAATCAAGTACTTGATCTCGCTATGGTTGTAAGTGCCCGCAGCGACCCCGAGGCGCCCAGCATATTTCCTTCTGCGCTTTTCGTACAATCTGTGGCAGGCTGTAATATCGCTTTCACCGTCTCCCCCAAATACATGCGGAATGAGCAAGACAGCGACCTCCTCTTTCTCGAGCAGAAAATCCAGCAGCCTCTCGACTAAATTATCGTAATCGGCATTAAGCCCGAAGTTATTATTATGATTGGTCTGAGAGCCTAGTAGCAATCCGCTTACGTTCAGGCCAACTAAACAGGATCCTTCCTTTTCTCCTGGCGCAAAGCCTATAACACCACTATCTCGAGGAGGTGCGGGATCAAGCAAGAAGCCCAGGTCATAGGAGAATTTTAGTTTGTTGTCGTCAAAATTTGGCCCGAGCAACGTTCGGACGTCCCGCAGCCCTTTGCTGTCCCTCGAATAGATCACTTCCGAGCGAGACAGAATGAATTTAGCGATCCATCTTGAGAATGTTCTCTTGAAGGGCCCAATCGTCTGCGGCAACTGCACCAAAGGCTTCCTCATGGAAAGAACAAGCAGTTGGGGCAGAGCTACGTAAAGCAACCTCGCAAGACCATAGATGTCACTAAAGCTATCGCCGCCGGCCAACGAAGTCACGAGGTCCGCTTCTTGAATGCGACGCAAACATTCCTTGGCCAAAGTAAGTTTTTGTTGGATCTTCCTTAGCGGTATACATCGCGATACCAGCGTAAGACAGATTAGAAAGGCGATGTTATTCCGTAAATAAAACTTCTTCGAAAACCTCATATTTACCAAGGGGAGGCAAATTTTCCGCCCTTGGAACTCCAAGTGATAAGTGAGACCGGTTTTCGAGTAGTCCAGAAGAAATACCTTTGCGGCTGGCCAGCGATGTAGAAAGCACTTAACTGCCCCTGCCGTGAGCGCGCTCACGCCCATGTTGGAGGTTTCAAAACTGGCGCCGAGAAGGCATATGCTTACGCATTCTTCGGCCGGGATTTTCGGCGATGGTTCAATCATATGCCCGTGACCTGAGACCATGCTGCGATGCTCCCCGTGACGCAAGCTGTCTCCACGACTTCCTTGTTACCGGCTCAAAGCCGGGTGACTTGAGATGAAAGCGCAGATCCTCATGACCTCACGGCCGCGGCTTGGTTCTGTTGTCGAGCGAAGCCGATATCGGAGGAATCATCCGGTCCCGAGAGCCACACACGCTTTGTCGGATCAAACTGTTTGACGATTCTCGCCGGAATTCCTGCAATGACCGAGTATGGTGGAAAACTTCGGGTGACCACCGCCTTAGGCGCAACGACACAGTTCCGTCCCAAACTTAGTTCACCCTTGGAGCAGAGAATAACGGCACCCTGCCCAATGTAAGAGCCTTCGCCGATTCTAATTCTGCCGCCTTCAGTCACGCCTTGTTGATCGATCGGCGTGCTGATGTCCTCAAATGCATGATTGTGGTCCTGCATGAGTCCTAAGGACTCAAACATAACGTACGGTTCCAAGTGAATGCAATTCTTTGCAGAGATCATTGAATGATTGCCTATCACGCAATGATCCTCGATTATGATTACCGGCTCTCCCCACTCCTCAAGAGATGTCCGGACGTGAAGAGCCCCGTTTTTCCTGATAACCACCGAGTTCCCCAGCTTAATTCGATGGGCGTGCGATCGTGGGAGGGAGGAGATGGGATGGATCGAAAGATCAGAAACCTTGGACGCAAATGGGTAGGTCATGCTCAGCCATAGGCCAAACATTCTGTTTGTGACTCTATCGAGCCACCTGAAGGTATCCTTAGATGTGATCCGGATTCTTTCATCACCTGGTAACATAAGATTTTCCTTTAATCGTTACGATAGGCCTTTGACAGCAATGGCCCGAAGCCCACAATAAGCGCTAACTATTCGCTTGGCTGCTACAAAGCGGCCAGTCTTGCTCACCCCGTTGTGAGCCATCTGACAAATCACCAGAGCTCTCTAAAGCGCTCCCACAGGCCGCCTCGCTGCCCTCTGTCGCAGAATTCCCGCCAGAGCACCCTGGCGCTATAGAGACAAGCAGCGCCCGCCAGGGCGACACCGACGGGCGTTCGAAGACTAGCCAAGGGCGTGTAGGGCAGCAATCGGATGACGCTGGCCGCGCAGACCGTTGCCAGCATCAACTGAATGTTTATCCGGGTCCAGGACAGATCAATTTGACGACGTAAAATTGTCCAGACCACGAGAAAGTAGATGACATTGCTCACGAGAAAAGCAGCGCCCAATCCCGTTAGTCCAAGCCAACGCACGCCAAACCAAGCACCAACCAAAGTTGTGAAGCCGGATAGTGATTCCGTGAAGAAGTAAATCCCCGGCTTACATCTGGTGATAATGACGATCGACAGCGTAAAGCTCGAAAGCCTAAAGATGTCTCCGATCATCAGCCACTCGAGTAGATCCGCCGCCAGATCGAATTTTGATGAGAAAACGATTGGGATCAAGGGCCGAACCAATGCAATAGTCCCGAGGATCATTGGCGCACCTAACAGCAATACGACTCTCTGTTGGTTATTTATGAGGTCCACCAAAGCGCGAGGCTTTTGCGCCACAGCGGAGACGCGCGGGAAATAATCCTGAGTCATTGCCGTAACCAAAAAGCCCAAATAGGTGACGGCGATGGTGCTGGCGGCGCGGTAGTTGCCTACACTCTCGGCATTCAGTAAATGAAGAACCAATATCGGCAGGAGAAGTTGCGTTCCTTTACTGAGTGCAGCGCTCGTCATGAAAGGTACACCGAATTTCAAGAGCGACCAGGCGGCGCTCAGCGAGACCCGGAGCGGAACGGGAACCGGGAGAGGACCGATCTCCCTTCTCAGAAAATACCGGGCTCCCCACCAGGCCGCGAACGCAACCGCGATGGAGGCAGGCACGATCGCGCGTTGACGCCAAATGAGTACCAAGGCGATCGCGAGCACGGAGCCTAAAACCTTGGACCACACTCCGAAGTGTGCCAGGGCTTTTACCCGGTGATAGGCATTGAGTACATTAGCTTGGATGTATGAGTCGAGACTGAATAACACCGCGATGGCCATAAAGACCAGGCCCCATGCGTGATCCGCGGTCCCAAGGAACCATTGACTGAGAGAATTTCGGAAGGCGACTGCTCCGATGACGACCAGAGTTCCGGTTGCCAAAAAGATGATCCATGCACCTTCGCGCAGACCGGCAATTCCGACCTCATCGTTTTCAGCGATCCGGCTTGCTCCGGACCGGACCAATGCAGCTCCGACTCCCATCCCAGCCAACATCGTTGCCAGCTCGACAAAGTTCTGGAGTAAACCGTAATACCCGAAGCCACTGGGTTCGAGCACAACAGCAAGAACTTTTGAAGACGCCAGTCCCGTCAACAGGGTCAAAAACCAGCTGGCGGACAGTAGGCTCGTTGCATACAACACCGACCGCATGGGACGTTGGACGGTCGGAGCAGGAGCTTCTTTGAGAGTTATGTGCAAGTCAGACATATTCGATAGAACGCGAACCTAGAACCTAAAGACACTGGCTGGGCCTGCGGATCGACGTGGCCGTAGCGGGATGAATTGAATTGAGGGATGAAGCAGTTAAGGGACTTCCTCTATTCGAAGTTTAGCTTGCGACTTGCTTTAGGTACTCTTAACCCCGTTTTGCTTTGAACCCCGCTAAACGTGCCCTACCAGCACACATGGAAACACGCGAAGAAGGATGCGTTTGGCTAGTTGACGATAGCCGACAGATTCGTGGGAGGGGCTGGCGCCGTTCCCGAGCTTCCAAATTGATACATTCCGCGATCCCAGTTGCCATCTACGTTCCGTGTGGTTCCGTTGGGGTCGATATTGTAGGGTGAACCGAGGGCCAGACCGCCAGTCCAATCCGCATTCTCACTGGTCAGCGTGAAGATGCCGACACCGTTCGTTGGCCAAGTCGTGAAAGGATTTGGCGCTCCGCTTGCCACTTTTAGATCATGAGTACCCGACCCTGCATTTGGCATGTTGAGAAATGAGTTGTAGTCTTCAATGGAAGTCGCCGTTAGTTGGAATGCGGGGGTATCAAGAGTTCCATACCAGAGGTTATTAGCGATATGAAAGTCCCCCGAAGCCCCTTGATCGGTCCGTATAACCATACCGCTGCTTCCACCGCTGTAGCCTTGATTGACTATCGTATTTTGGTAGATCAGCCAGTTTGTACATGCATGGGCGTTAATGCAAGCAAGAAGCCCATTGTTGATGATATTGCGGTTGGTACAGTTATTCGGACAAGTGTAGATGGCATTTCCATAAAAAGAAATGTTCGAAGAGCTTCCCCCATCATTCAGAGCAACAACTACACCGACGCCTTCTATGTCTCTAAACTGGTTGTTGGACAGAGTAACGTTGCTTTGCGCCCCGGGACCAAGCTGGACTCCCTGGCCGTGGCATGTGGAACTGTCCTTGTTTTTCCAGATCACGCTGTGGTCAACAGTGACACCAGAGGAACCGAAAATCACAATGGGAACGCAACTCGAGTCGTGGAGGTAGATGTGCTGGGCTAGGAAGTTCGCATTGGTGTCGCCGTTCCCAATCCGGATATTCTCATTCTGGTTGCTGATATTCCCTGCATCTCCGGTACCTACTATTTCCACATAACGTAGGGTAACGTTTTGAACTGTGGTGCCGTTTCCGACAGGCACGTTCCAGCAAGACGCGTTTGTGCAACCAGAACCATCAAGTTTGATTCCGCAGTCGCTAGACGAACTGCTGTTCCCGGCCCCACAGCCCGGAGCAGTTGAGGTCCCATTCCCGTCGAGGGTCACATTCCCCGCACCAGACGTAAGTGAAAACTGTGAAGCGCCAGTCGAAGAAAATACTGCCTGCGAACTCCCCATCGTGCCAGCACTCCAACCAGTATCGGTACAATGATCAGATGCAATGGCCTTCTTAATTGTGATTAGGGCCGTGCCGGAGGTTGTAAAACTGTACGCGGGATAGGTTCCATCCCCCAAATAGTAGGTGTCTCCTCGCACCAGGCTTGCGGGAAGACCGGCATAGGCGTTATTCCAATCCGCGCCGCTGCGCGTTCCGCTTCCTGATGGTGAAACCACGTGGCAGGCGGCTGCCGCAGGTCGGGACGTAATTGAGGACGCCAAGACGGCAAAACAAATAACAATGAGCGGCTTCATTCTCCTGAATGCCCCCCTAGACGCGCAGCTACTCACCCCATTCACGGTTTCCTCCGACCACTTCCCAGCAAAGAAATTCTAGCCGCGCTAGCATCACGCGCCTGCTGGTCAGGCGTACATATTTGGGCCAGGATGAACACCCTGTCCGCCCATCACCCGGAGCGCTCACAAAACGGCTAATTCCACGAACGTGGCGGCCAGTGCTCCGGGTTTGCGTCCTTATCCTTTCGAGCTTTGCGCGCTCTCAGAAATCGCCACGAGGCGACCGATAGAATTACCAGTATAACGAAGGCCCACATATTTGCGGAGCGAAATAACTCCTCTATATTGAGCTCCTTAGAAGATAAATGGCGATAGTAAAACTGTACAAACGCGGCACCCATCTTGTTCCTTGCCAGCTGTAAGTCGCGAAAGTCTGAGAGCCTTCGAAGCAAACTAATTCGAACTGAGGATTGTGAGACGTCAATGAGCCCCAAGTTGAGGTCCGTCGAATAGGTCATCAAGATCTCTTTTGATTGTTCCGCCGGTATCGTTACGTGGAAGGAAAGCCTGTTTCCGATTCGCTCATAGGAAAAAGGCTCACCACCAGCGGTCAGGGATCTGATCGGGGGGACGAAAGACTCGTCTTTTTCGACAAAAAACGTCTCGTCATGCGCTTCGGGATTAGTTAAGTTGAATTGACTGGAAAAAGTCATTACATCGTAATTGCCGTCTCGTCTCTTCCGCACCAGAAAGAGATGGCGCCCGATTTCGCCTAGGCTCGCCCAGACGGTGTCCGGTTGAATGTGATTTACAACATCGGCCGTGCTATCGAAAGCGCCAATTCCACTGGCAAAAAGATCTTGATGAGCATAGAAGAGAATTGGACTCTCGAGGAATGCGTCCGCAGCAATCGCGGAGGACAGCCAACTATTTGAACCCGGACCGGTCACTGGGAGGCGCGCGATCGTAGGGAAATTTGCTGCCCCCAAATGCTCCGATCGCAACCCGAACAGGGGGTCGTCAGGCTTTGGAGCGCCGATGGGAACGACGTCAGCGTTGACATTCGCTAGGAAATTGTACTGTTTAAGTAAAGCTAGGGTGGGCTCCGGCGGCACCACTTCGTGGGGCCACACCATCACCTTATCATAGGGCAATGCGTTCAGGGCCTTGAATCGTTCCATTCTTGCCATGGCTTGTTCGATAGCCATCCGTTGATTGCTCAATGGCGTCTTTGCATAATCGCCGAATTCCTGATGATTGTGATTATTCCCATGAATACAAATTGAGTATCGATCTAGATTCTTCCGAATGAGCGAGGCGGCCGTGGCCTTGCTGCGGTTAAAGTTCCAGGGAATGAAGGCTATTGTAGTATGAAAATTGTGCTTCTGCATCTCACCTAGCAGCCCGTGGTAGCTGAGATTCCCGTACGGCTCGGTCAGCCACGGATCATCGATCGTAAGATTGGCGTAGTGGTGAAGACTGTGCCACACCATATCGCCCGCGGCATATCGTAGGAACATCAGGAACGGAGCAATACGTTGCAAGACTGAATACAAGTTCGCGCGATCCGGCGCATCTGGCCCTCTATACTCGGCCAGCACGAAAACATCTTGTTTCCCGATACGTTGGCCAACGAAAATTGGCAGGTTGTCATCAGCAGTTGCAATACTTATGATTAATGTAGGTTTTCGCGATTGGTTGAGGAGCAGCCAATGTGTGGAACCGCCGCGAAGCGGGATCGACTGACCCGAAAGCTGTCGGGCAATCGCTGCTCCGCCCGCGATGGCATAGGATCCCGAGGATGAAACCTCAACTGGACCCTCGCCAGCCAGGATGCCATCAGCTGACCACATGCGGAGAAAGCCGGAATCTGTTCCTCCTATGATTCCAGCGATCATTAGGGGCGCCGAGCCTTCTGACCTCTGAAGAGCCGCGAGGATGCGGGTCCTTTTCAGACGGGACAAGGCTCCGGCGCTAGCAATTACTCCCACCGTATCATGGTTGGCGAGGCCGCGCAGGATTTCTTGCTGGTTCGCAGGGCTTCCAACAACAAATTTTCTTACCTCCAAGCCATAAAAGCGGCAGGCCAGTTCTCCTTGCTCATGCCAACTACTGGACTCATTTGGGCTTTCAATGAAAGCTACATTGGCGGCACAACGGGCGACCGGCCGAACTAGCAAACAGCCAAATAGGGCTAAAACGATTCGCCGGAGCGGTAGGCCTGGAGTCGTTGAGTTAGGAGGACAACGTGGCACGATCGCCGAGGCAAGATGTTTTTTCATGATTTGCGCTCGGTACTCATTTCCGTGCTGCAGTCAAGGCAAATTCTAGTTCTTCGCTCTTTTGTGCTTCTTGCTTCAGAGCCACCGGCTTTTTCTGAGCGAGCGCGCCGTAAACTACGCTCAATGCGATCCAGGTCCAGAGCATGTGCCCGGTCTGACCCCAACCGTAAATGGCCACATTCGTCATCATAAAGCAATATTGCACAATATTGATGAACAGGACCAAGCAAAGCGCATCGTCAGGTTTCGGTATTCTCCACCAATCTCGGAGCGTTCTCAGAATCGGCACAAGAATCACAAGCGCAATCAGCACCAATCCAACGTAGCCGGTTTCAACCATCGATTGGACCCAGGAGCTGTCACAGCTCTCAAAAGGATAAGCTGGATTCGTATTAAAGGGAGCGACAATATGCAAGTCATAAAAAGACTCCATCCCATAGCCCCAGATCTCGCGTGAAAAACTGCGTGCTAGCACATTCTGGCCAACTCCCCATAGCGCGTATCTATACTGGTATGAACTAGCCAGCTCGTTATCCGTCTGATCGGCTACGGATCCGCGATAAATGTCGTAGACCGTTTGCCATACTCCTGGCCGGATGACAAAAGCAAGTACGGTGATGATTGATACATAGGCGAGATAGCGCCTTGTCCGGGGGGCAGCGATGAGGAGGAAGCAAAATCCAATGATGAACGCCATCTATGGACCGCGGCTGGTCGTCTTGTAAATGTTTAAGAACATCAACACAAGAGCGAGCCAAAGGTACACTTTTCGAGCATTGCTCTTGGCAATGGACAAGAAGTAGAACGCTTCGATCATTGCAAAGGCTACCGCCGACCCAAAAAGACTATAGTTGCTAAATGTGGATTGAACTCTCCAGCCCCTGCCGTCGGATTCTGACATTCCAAAGTGATGTGTCAGGGCAGGGAACCATTGTGTCACACGCCAGTTCGTATAGGGCTCGAACGCGCCCGCGATGCAGCTCACAAAAATTGCAAACACCATGGCAGCCAGAATCTTGTGCACCGTTTGAGTCGTTGAAACGGTTTTAACCAAAATCCAATACAGTACGTAATATTCGACGACTTGAGAGAGCATTTGCTTGATGCTCGTCACAGGCACGATAGAATTCGCTGTTGAAAGGACACACCAGGCGCTGTGAATCAAGAGGAGGTATTTTAGTGGCGTCTTCTCAAGCAGTGGGGCGCCAGCGCGTTTGAAAAGGAAGTAAAACAATACAAGCGCGCATACCGCCACCCTTCGGGTTGTGAGGCTAAAAAAAGGCAGCGGTAGGGTCGACTCCTCAGGCGAGCAGACGACTACGAAGATGAAAAACGGCAGTGCCCCTTCGATGCCTTTTCTTACGGTAAGATACAGCAGAACGACTATTACTACGATGTCTATAAAACAAACGAAGATCACTTTTGAACTTCCTGCCAGCGTTTGAATCCAAAGCGCTCGCTGAGATCATGGCCTCTGCTAGCCCTGCTGCGCATTGTTGGCTGTGTTGCTCCAGGACCGTAAGGAGAGAGAGGAGACCTCACCCCCGCGCACATTCAACGGAGAACGGGTTGCTCCCGATCAATAAACATCCGGTGCCACAGCTCGAGTGTGAGCAACGAGAATATTTCTTTCGAGCGATCATGACCGTTGACGTTGGAATCAATCAGTCGCTCGATGCCGGCCTTTTGGAAATACCCACGTTGTAGGGTTCTTGAGTCCGTCAGAATTGACCACACCATATTCTTGAGATCGTTCCTGATCCAAGGCACATATGGAACGGGGAATCCCGTTTTCTTCCGTTGGCGAATCTCCCTGGGAACACGTGCCGAGAGAGCTTTCTTGAGGATATACTTGGTCGTTAGGCCCTTCAACTTGTATTGGACTGGCAGAGAAGCGGCGAATTCGAGTACTTGGTGGTCCAAGAAAGGAACGCGAAGCTCAAGAGAATTGGCCATGATCATCTTGTCCGCTTTGATCAGCAGATCATCCGGAAGCCATGTTTTGGTGTCAACATATAGCATCTGGTCAAGGTGAGTCGAACCCGTGACCAACGCAAAGTACTGGGCCGCCAAATTCGCGGGTAGATCAGGATCCAGGTGGCTGAGAAATTCCGGCGTAAATAACGCATCTCGGTTTCGCGAAAAATAAGTGAAAGGATTGGAAGTGCGACCGAAATAGTACTTCTCCAATGGCAGGGTCATCAAAGGCGCGTATTTGGCCAGTTTCCCAAAACCGTACAAGCTGCTCAGCGCTGCGGCAACGGTCGACGTGGGACCCGCCATCGGACCCAAGGCACCCTTGATCCTTTCGAGCCAAACCAGATTCCTGTAATTCTGGTATCCGGCAAATGCTTCGTCCCCGCCTTCTCCTGATATCAAAACGGTAACGCCTTGTTCTTTCGCGAGTTTTGATACGTAGTAAAGCGCAATTGCCGGAGGTTCACATACAGGCTCCTCCATGTGCCACACGTAGCGAGGCAGACAATCGACAAAGTCGCGCGGCGCGATGGTCATTTCGTGGTGCTTGGTTCCGAACCTCTCCGCGGCCATTCTTGCGAAGGGACGCTCGTCGGTGCACAGGCCCCTTTCGAAACCGATCGTAAAGGTGCTAACTTTGCGGTCCGTCTGCTCCACAGCAAAACAGAGCACAGCTGTGGAGTCCATACCTCCACTCAGCAATACGCCCACCGGCACGTCGCTGATCATGTGATCCCGTACTGTTGTTTCCAAAATTTCAACTAACCGATCCGTAGCATCGGCTAGATTCGTCCCTCCCGGCGGTTTCTGGAAGCGCAGATCCCAATACTGCTTGACGCTTACTTTGCCACGTTTCACGCTCAAGAAATGGCCCGGGCTCAATTTCAAAATGTTCTTAAATACCGTCTTTTCGCCTGGTGTATAGAGATAACTTAGATAGGTACCCAGAATGCTTAGGTCAACGGCTGCCTCTACGGACGGGTCAGCTAAGATTGCTTTGATCTCGGAAGCAAAAATCAGGGCTTTATCGCTTGCATAATAATAAAGGGGCTTGATTCCCACTCTGTCCCTGGCAATGAGAAGCGCCTTGTTTTTCTCATCCCACAGGGCAAAAGTATACATGCCACGAAGCTTTGAAATACATTCTTCCCCAAATTCCTCATACAGGTGAACGATGACCTCTGTGTCCGTTGCCGTGCGGTAGCGGTGCCCACGTTGAACCAGCAGCGAAGTTAGCTCTTGGTAGTTATAGATCTCACCGTTAAAAACGATCCAGATTGTTTCGTCTTCGTTGGTGATGGGCTGCCTTCCGCTGGCTAGATCGATGATGCTCAACCGACGATGACCCAAACCAATCGAACCCGATACATACAGACCTTCGTCGTCGGGTCCGCGATGGCGCATCGAATCCATCATGGACCGAATCAAGCCTCGATCAACGCAATCTGGCTGTCCCCCGAGAATGAGTTTTCCGCAAATCCCGCACATCAGCGCTTCACCTTACTTCCCGCCCTTCTTACCTCCAAACGCTGTCCATCAACAAGAGTCGGCGCAACTGCTGCCTTCGCACGTAACGGATCAGGGCCTTGTCGTCAACCTGAGGCACTCTCCTTAGGTAGCTGCTGAGGAATCCATACCCAAGTCCGATGGAACCGATCAAGAAAGAGCTTTCCACAACTCGTTTTATACATTTCAAAAACATGAACAAAGGGTGGTAGCCCGTGACGTAGTCCGAGCGGCCGTCTTTAACAGAGTTTTGCCAGCTTCCGTCCGCCGCACCTGTGGGTCGAAAGTGAAGCACTCTCAGGTCCTGAAAAGCAAGCGTCTTCCATTGCAACATATTCGCCTTTGCCTCATCGACGGTATCCCAGCCCGGGCCTCTCAACAAACCGCCGATTGCATCCCAGCATTCACGCCGATAGATCTTGGTTGCGCCCCTCACATGAAACATCGGGCAAGGCTCTTTTCTCGAGACTCCGTCAATCACATTCCAAATCACCCCGCCACCTATGCCAAGCAGAGGGTCCTTTCGGAACTCAGCGAAGCACTTTTCGAAGTAGTTAGGTTCTAGGCATACGTCGCCGTCCAGCTTAACCAGAAACTCCCAATCATTTGAGTTCAGAAATGGGTAGCCTTGATGAAATGCAGCCATGACCCCCGATGCATTTTGGCGACTCCCACGATTCGGGAGGTGTAAAGTCGAGATCCACGGATGTTGGGCGTCTGAACGCTCCATGATCTCGCCGGTGCTATCCGTCGATCCGTCATCAACGATAATCCACTGGACTGGCTTGATGGTCTGCTGAACCACCGATCGAATGGTTTTCTCAAGGTGCCCACCTTCGTCCCGCACCGGGGTTATGACTACGTAACGCACCTGCTCTCCGTACCTGCTCGAGTTCATGTGTGTATTCACGGCTCAGTTTCCGTTCTAAATAGTGACCCGCCGCAGTGCAAGGAAGCCGTCAGAAATCTTTGACAACACTCGCCCTCTAACCCGCACCACCCAAGCGCAGCTTCTTATGGGTTCGAGGCGACCCCGATGTCCTTCCGGGCGCTTCTTTCCCAGTGGTTGAGTCCCACAGCCCATTGAAGTACGCGCACCCACTTGGTAAGCATCGGGATCAGGTGCTGGCGGCGAGCGTCTCCGGCGAAGAGCAGCAGTGAGCCGATCAACGCTAAGCGCACAATGGCGGCTAAAGCCACCGTTGCTTTGTGCAAGCTGCCATAGAATCGGCCCCTCGTTTTGGCCATGAATCGATACGTCGAATCCCTAATCCATACATCTGAGAGAGACTCTTTCCATGAGGCGGTACTCTTACCTCCATGGTGAACCACCTCAGCGTGACTGGTGTAATAGACTCCGTATCCCGCCTTTTTTAGCCGGTAGCAGAGGTCCAGGTCGTCTCCGTACATCACGTAATCGAGGCTGAGCATCCCGACTTGCTCAAACACACTGCGTTTCACCATCAGGCAAGCCCCGCCAACGATATCTACCTCCATGGGAGTGCTTGCGCCGTCCAGCAGTGGTCTCATTCCCCACACGCGCCAATGCGGAAATAGCTGCCTCAAGAAATTCGAGTCAACTAGCTGGTTCAAGATCGTCGGGAAGGCCTGGACAGATGTCTGCACCGAACCGTCTGAATTCAGTAGACGACAGCCAACCGCTCCGGCCCCCGGAACGGTCTCCAGATGGGTGAGCATTATGCCTATCGCACCTCCCAGAATTTCCGTGTCGTGGTTTAGCAGCAAAAGGTTTCGTCCAGTAGAATACCGGTAGGCGAAATTGTTGCCACGAGTAAAGCCGAGGTTCTCTTCGCTCTGTAAAAAGATAGCGTGAGGGAACTCCGCCTTAAGGATCTGCTCAGACCCATCGTAGGATGCGTTGTCCAATACAATGACTTCGAACTTGATTCCCTTGGTTTCTTTGTACAAGGAGGCAAGGCAAGGCCTGAGGTAATGAGCCGAGTTCCAGTTAACAATAATGATTGAAAGGTCCATCACCGAGTTGATCCTCGCGAATTCTAACCCTGATTCCGGGCTACGCCGAGATACTGGCGCAGGCCTTCCTGCCATGGTTCAAATAGATTTAGACCGTGGGTCTTCAGTTCACGATTTTCGAGAACCGAGTACTTTGGGCGGGATACCTTGGCTGGAAACTCATTCGCACCCGCAGCGGTCAGTTTAACTTTCGTTTTGGTTAGCCCAAAAATTTCCCGCGCAAATTCGTACCACGAGCAACCACCTTCGGCCGTAGCATGGTACAGCCCATAGCGATCAGAATGACTAAGTTTCACCATCTGACAAGCCAACTCCGTCGTAGGCGTCGGGGTCACAAACTCACCATCCACGACTTTAACTTCCCCTCGTTCTCTGGCGAGTTTCAGCATGAGTTCGACGAAGTTAAGTCCACCCTTGGCGCGACAAGGGTGTCTGCCATATATCGCAGACGTCCGCAGCACAAAACATTTGTCAGTGGCCGAACGAACAAAGTATTCGCCCGCAAGTTTGGTGTTGCCGTACACGTTGACGGGCCGTGGCGCGTCCTTTTCCTCATAGGGGCTGCCTTTGTTTCCATCGAAGACATAGTCGGTACTGACATGCATGAGAACGGCGTGCATGTCATGAGCTACGAGTGCCACATTCCTGCTGCCCAAGCCGTTCACGGCAAATGCCTTCTCTGGATCTCGCTCGCAGTTGTCGACGTGATGCATCGCAGCCGTGTTTACGATAAGTTGTGGGCGCAGGTCTTGCAATCGGTTCGCGACGGAATCCACGCTCGACAGTTCGATGTCAGCATGAGTAAGTGACTGAACTTCGTCGCCATTTTCTTCGAATGCTCGCACTACGTCACTGCCAAGTTGGCCGTTCCCACCGATGACCGCAACTCTCATCGAGTTTGCACACCAGTCATAGATTGGATTTCGATTCCGGTCTCCAGTTTCCTGAAGGACTGGATGTTCGAGTATAGCGGGTTATCCCAATCTTGGAATTTGTCCATATTGTCGACCAAGGTCCCGACAATGGAGTTCACATCGCCAGTGGGATGAAAACTCAAAACATTCGTTGCCTTCTGGATGCTTACTTTATAGTTGCGGAAATCTTGAACGTGCTTAATATGTAGGTTCACTCGCACGTCTAACCGCGCTTCCACCGCCTGGCGAACTAAATCGCCGATTTCGCCAACGGTGTAATTCCCAGAGGCTACGTTGAAAATGCCGGAAAGCCTATAATCGGCCTCGATGGCTCGGATATAGGCGGTCGCCGCATCTTCGATACTCAGGATCGGCCTCCAGATGGAGGGATTATTGATGGTGATTAAGCGATCTCTCAAAGCGTTTCTAAACATGGTGTTGATAATCAGATCAAAACGCATTCGCGGGCTATAACCGGA
>Ga0126376_10000436_pt1 | contig 20181 bp, 18 predicted proteins | sample PanSoiMetPlot_15_FD_92760 | JGI IMG/M metagenome (GOLD analysis project Ga0126376, IMG submission 92760) | Tropical forest soil microbial communities from Panama - MetaG Plot_15 | ecosystem: Environmental > Terrestrial > Soil > Tropical forest > Bulk soil | place: Panama | collected 2016-02-17
CTCTGGATGTATTCTTCCGCGCTCGGCCCGATGGGTGCTTTGGAACTCGCGACGAACGACGGCGCGCACTTTCTGGGCATGGATAAAGATCTCGGCTCCATCACCCTCGGAAAATTGGCAGATCTCAATATCCTCAACAAGAACCCGCTCGACGACATTCGCAACTCCAACGATATCGCCTACGTGATGAAAGGCGGGGTTCTCTACGATGGAGAAACGCTCGATCAGATTTGGCCAAAACAAATTCCGTTCGGCGAGGACTACTGGGTTTTCCCGCCGGCGCTCTTGAATGACGATCGCCCAACCGACTACTGGGACCGGCACTAGCCGGCGCGCGTTGTGAGTCGTGCGCGGTATTCTATAGCGCGGTGAAACCGGTGATCGTATACCTTTCGTTAGGCTCGAACCTGGGAGACCGGAGAGCGAATTTTGAGGCGGCGATGAATGCGCTTGCGGGTGCGGGAATTTCCGCAAACAAAGTGTCGTCGTTGTACGAGACGGAGCCGAAGGATTTTCTCGAGCAGCCGTGGTTTTTGAACTGCGCTGTCGAAGCGGAGACGGCGCTCGCACCGCTCGAGTTGTTGCGTGCGCTGCGCGGCATCGAAGCACAACTGGGAAGCAAAAAAGAGTTCGCGAAGGGGCCGCGACTGCTGGATATCGATATTCTGCTGTACGGCGAGGAGACGATTGATTCGCCGGAGCTGCAAGTGCCGCATCCGCGCATGCTGCAACGGAATTTTGTTCTGGTGCCCCTCGCAGAGATCGCCCCTGACCTCCGCCATCCGGACTGGAAACAAACCGTTGCTGAATTGCAACGAAGAACCAGCGACACAAGCCGGGTGATGCGCGTATAAGTACCGGTTGCAGTTCGGACAAAGCGGGTCGCGGTTTGTCGTCTTTTGTCGGTGGACGGCGCTTTACACTGATGCGGTGAAGTGACAAGGTAGAGCCACTAGGCCGCGAGAGGTACCCCACATGCCCAGACGTTTTTTCGTTGTTGCTGCCGCATTCTGTTTTGCACTGACTGCCCGGCCGCAAACCTCCCAAGTCCATGTAAGCGTTCGTGCGATTCTCGTGGACAAAGACCTGAACCAGAAGGCCGTTCCGTTCCTCGCCGTGAAAGTGAAAAGTTCCGCGAACAAGACCGAGCAAGAAATCAAAACGGGGCTCGACGGCACAGCGCAAATTGATTTGGCGCAAGGGCGTTTTGTTTTTTCCACGTCAAAACCAGTCGAATTCAACGGAAAGAAATATTCCTGGAACCTGGAAGTTGTCGTCAAAGGCGCGGCGCAAGAAGTCGTTTTGACCAACGACAACGCAACAATTGAAGAGGGCTTGCCGGAAACAAAGAGCGGCGATCTGACGGCGCTTTTCGACAAGCTGAAAAACTCCATTTTCACCGTTCACGCGGAGGCCAAAGACGGTTCCGGATTTTTGGTCGATTCCACGGGACTCGTGGTGACGAACAATCACGTGGTGCAGTCTTCCGGGTACCTCGCTTTGCAATTCGACAAACTGAGAAAAGTTCCCGCCAAACTTCTTGCATCGAACGCGGACAAAGACGTGGCGGTGCTGTGGGTGAATCCAAAAGCGTTTCCCGAAGCGCAAATTGCCCCCATTGTTCCTGCCGACAGCAAGGCGCACATCGAAGTGGGCCAGCGCGTGTTCACCATTGGAAATCCATTCGGCCGCGAGAAAGTTCTGACTACCGGCGTCATCAGCAAAGTGGAGAAAGCCGCCATCACCAGCGACATCACCATCAATCCGGGAAATTCCGGAGGGCCGCTTTTCACGCTCGACGGCCAGGCCGTCGGAATCACGACGGCGGGGCTGCGAACCCTGGCTTCGATTGTTCCGATCGAAGAAGCGCGGCCGCTCCTCGAACAGGCGAAGAAAAGCATGCAGGGAGCGGCACCGCCTGGAACGAACCTGCTTCCGGTGGAGCCGGCGGATCATTTCCCCGCGGACGCGTTAAAGGCCCTGTTGCAGCAGCAGAAAATGGACACCAGGCCCTATTTCTTCGATGTGGGAGAATTTCAAATCGGCATTTTCACGCCGATGATGCGCTATTTTCTCGCGCACGAGCAGGAGATGAACGCGGCGCGGAAATCGGCAAAGCGGACAAGCGGCGACGCGTCGCAGGCAAAAGCGCCGGAGGGCGCACTCTCCGCGGCGCAGGAATATGAGTCGACGGAAATGATTCTCGTGCGGCCGAAATACAGCGCACTCTTCAAGGTAAAATTCAAAAACGGATTTCAGAAAATGCGGCTGCTTTGCGGGGGAAAAGAGATCGAACCGATCGATCCCGGCCGCAGCGAATTTGAATTGCTCGATCTTCGCGGGCGAGTGGCGGACACGACGTACCAAGGCCGGTACACCTACTTGCCAGAAGCAATTTCGCCTTCGTGCGGAGGCATGACGCTGGAGATCTTTTCGGAAAAGGATCCGAACACGGCAATAACGAAGACGCTGGACGCGGAGACGGTCCAGCGCGTGTGGAACGATTTCGAGCCTTACCGTAAAGCGCAAGCGGCAAAGACCCCATAATTTTTTTCCAAGCAAAAGCAAATCCCTCGTGATCCTCCTTAGCTCGTGCGGTGCAGGAGCAAACGGTGGAGCGTGAGCGGCTTGGGCTCGAGCGCATCGAGCTCGATTTGCGAGAAGTGGCCTTCGCGAATTTCGCGCCAGCGATAGACGCCTGGTTCGGTTTCCTCCTTGATCGTTCCCTTGAGGGAAGAGAGAAATTCTTCCGCGTTGCCGCGGCTTGCAACTTCGCGATAACCGGGACGGGCAAGCGCTTCCACGGCGTAGCTGCGGAGAAGCTTCGGCCAATATTTTGCGAAGAGTTCATCGGAGGCGAAGATGTCGCTCCAGGCGACTTCACTGCCGTAGGCGATGACGACGCCGACGATGTGTTCGCCCTTGAGGCCGCTGGTTTCGCGAGAGAACCGGCGCCGCACTTCTTCCACAAAAGAATCGACGCTACCGCCGACGTATTTTGATTTGTTGTAGAGCCGGTCGTAAGACTCGGTCGGCGCTTCTGTGGCGACGACCCTGTTGAGAGCTTCTATCGAGACGCGAGGAGCAGGAGCTGCGCTTTTTCCCTCAACAGTTGTGCCGCTACGGACGGCGTTCCACACGTCGTTTTGGTCTTTGTTAACGGCGGCTTGTTCGCGGACGCTCGGGTGGACGATGGTTTTCGCTGCAGAAAAATTCGCGCCGGAAGACCAGCGGCCGTGCTCGACGCAGAAGACATCGAGAGGAAGCGGCTCGGCGCCAACGGGCACGATGCGATCCTTGCCGATGATGCGGTCCTGCTTGCCGCCGCTGATGAGTTCTCCGGCGAGGAGAAGCAGCGGCCGTTTGCCACGATTGATGAGGACGAGCTGGTTGACGCTCGCGCCGGAGGAATAGGAAGGAATGATGCGGCCGTCGCGTGTGCGTGAGAGCCCCGAGGCTCCTTGTTCACTGACGAGGACTTCTCCGGAAGCAAGGCCTTCTTCGAGCGTGAGGAAGTGGCTGGTGTCGGCGGCATAGCTTGCGACGACAGGGAAGACGGAAATGTTTTCATAGCTGATGGGGTTGAGGAGACGCCAGCCGCCTTCGCCTTTGGGTGGTTCCGGCACGGGCGAGGGATTGGCTGAGAAAAATCCGAGCAGGCCGAGAGATGAAAAGCCGAGCAAACTGCCGCAGAGGGCAGAAAGGAAAGAACGATCCATGACAAGCCTCCAGAAAGCGCGCTGCAAGGACAGAGCAGCAGCGTGCCTTGTAGAGAGAACGAGGAGGCGGCGAAAGCTTGCAGAAGCGCTGAGACAAAGAAGCCAGGAGGTAACGATTTAGCGAGAAGTTAAGTCCGGGGCTTATTGCGGATGCGTTGCAGAAGAGCACGCAAGCGATTGAAGGGAAAGGAGATAAGGTGGCGAACTGTGCAAAAGAGCGTACCCACAGGAAAAAACCGCTCGTGGTAAAAAAGAGCGCCTGGCGACCGTTTACAAGCCAAAAGAAAAAGGCGGCCTAAAGCCGCCTCTGCTAGCCGCGATTGCTATTGCAACGCGCAGGGTCTGCACGTCGGAACGTCAAAACGTGCGAAGGTCGAGACGTCAGAATCAAAACCCGCATTTTCAAGAACAAAAGGTGCGGCACCTGCGCCAAGGTCCGCATCTTTTACGGACCTGAGAAAATTCCCGGCGGCTCATTTTCCAGCGAGTGGTTGCTGCTTCTTGCCGATCCAGATTTCTAGTGAAGACAGGGGTTTCTCGGAATATGCGGAAAAATCCTGAATTCCAGTTTCATAACCGAGGCTTGTCATAATTTGCTTCGCCTTGCTGGCCGGAGCCGCGCCAGTAGCGGCGAAAAAGCGCACATAGTTGTTAACAGTGGCCACATCGCTGGTAACAGTTTCAATAGGATTGACGGCGAATCCTTCTTTATTCAGCGCGTCGCGCAGGCGCTCGGCATCTGGTTTTTGTTGTTCGTTTGCGATCTGAATGTAGACCTTGACAGCTGATGAAGCCGCTGCGGAAGTTGCCGGCGATTCTTTTGTGTCGGAAGAGTTTCCGATGCCAGCCTTGTCGAGGATTCTGTTTGCCTTGTCAGCCAGAGCCTGTCCCTTTGCCCCGCTGGAGTAAACAGTTAGAGCCGCGACTAGTTCCGCAGAAAGTTCGTATCTACGAACACTGCGATCCAACATGTCCATTCCCAGTTGCTCGTCTTCGGGCGCTTTGCTGACCAGCAGTTTTAGGTATTCGAATTGGCCATCGTTAAGGCGTCGTTTATCCGCGAGAGCCTCATCAGTCTTTTTGCGAAGATCCGCCAGCGTATCTTGGTGCATTGAGTAGCCGATGCCCACAAGAAATACGACCAGCGGTATGGCGATTTTCGTGATCAGGTCCAGGACATCGACCCAATCGCGTCCCTTATGTTCATTTTCTGATTCATTCGGCATGGGGATTCATCCAAGAGCTGAGCTCGCTCAGGACAAATGAGTACGTGAGTCCATATGACGCGGCTATCAAGAATGTACGGGAGAGTGTTACGGAATCGGGACAGATGTCCAGCGGACCCGTAATCAGCGACGGACCATACCACAAGGCTACAAAAAAACAAGTTGATTGTAGTTTTGTATCCCGTATTGGCATGGAATTGTCGGTGGCTCGCGTTGCTCTCGAGTGAGAATGCAATGCCGGAGAAGGAGCGACGACGAAGTATAATCGCGCGATGAGTGAAGCGCGGTCACCGCTGTGGAACATCCAGCCAGCGACACGGCTCGACCGGAAAGATCCGTATCTTTTGCTGCAACAAGTGACGCTGTTCGTGCGCGACCAGGACCGCAGCTTGCGCTTCTTCGTAGACTGCCTGGGATTCACAGTGGCTTTGGACCATACCTCGGAATTCGGCCGCTGGGTCATGGTGGCGCCGCCGGATGGGACGGCAAGAATTTGCCTGGTCGCTCCGCCGCCTGAATCGGATGAGTACGCGCTGATTGGCAAGGCAAGACTGCTGGTATTCCTAACAGACAACATTGAGGCCAATTACCGCAAATGGAAGCAGCGCGGAGTGAATTTTGACCGCGCGCCGGAAAGAGCGCCTTTTGGTAGCGTGTTCTCGAGTTTCGAGGACCCCGACGGGAATCGTTTTTCGCTGCTGGAATTCGACGAAGCGACACGACTGGTGGAAGAGCAAAGGCGGCTGACGGAGGAAGCCCTCGAAGCAGAACGCAGGGCGGCTCAAGAACTGGAGATTGCCAGACAGGTGCAAGCGAGGCTCTTTCCGCAGCGGATGCCGGAAGCGAAGGGACTGGAATATGCGGGAGCTTGTTTTCAGGCTAAACAGGTGGGCGGCGATTACTACGATTTTCTCGATTTGGGGCGAGGGCGGCTGGGGCTGGTGATTGGAGACATTGCAGGCAAAGGGATGGCGGGCGCACTGCTGATGGCGAATTTGCAGGCGAATTTCCGGAGCCAGTGCGCGATTGCTACGGACGAGCCGGCGCGTTTTTTGCGGTCGGTGAATCAGTTGTTTTGCGAAAATACGGCGGATGGGGACTACGCGACGTTTTTTTATGGCGAGTACGACGGCGGCACCGGGAAGTTGAGATATGCAAATTGCGGGCACCTGCCGGCGTTGTTGTTTAAAAAGAATGGATCAGTGGAAAGGCTGTCCGCGACGGCGACAGTGCTGGGATTGTTCGCGGACTGGGACTGCGAGATAGAAGAGAAAGCACTGAATACGGGAGACGTATTGCTGCTGTACACGGACGGCGTGACGGAAGCGTTTAATGCGGTGGGAGAAGAGTTTGGAGAACAAAGATTGACCGAAGCGCTGCTAGAATACGCGGCTCTCGCGCCGCAGAAATGTATTGAGGCGATTGTAGGCGAAGTTCGCAAGCACAGTCCGCAGGAGCAGCACGACGACATCACGCTGATCGTTGCCCGGTGCAGATGAGGCGCAGGATTTGTCGGGCTGTCCATTTTGGCCGATCCCAAGCGTCATCCGGATAGAGGCTCAGAACTTCCCGCAGCGGCCGGGCATCCAACCGGTGTGGGAAGGCCCGGCCTTCTTGAATTCAAGGAAAAGAAAGAATGGACACGTTTCTAGCTCCAATTGAAAAACCGAAAGGATTATTGCAAAGGCTGGCGTATACGTTCTCGAAAAAGCAATTTGGAAAAACTCCGACGCCGCTGAAGGTGCATTCCGCGCGGCTTCCGGCGGCATTTGGATTGTTCTACGCGAAGATCAGCCGGCTGGACCAGAAGTTGACGCTGCCAGCGGAGACGCAATTTCTGGTTCGCGAGCAAGTGGCACGAATCAATGTGTGCGAATTCTGCATGGATATTGGGAGATCGTTTGTGGTGAAGGCGTCGATGAATGAAGCGAAGTTCGACGCGCTCGCTGACTACCCTACGAGCGCGCTGTTTTCTGAAAAGGAGCGGGCGGCGCTGGACTATGTGACGGAATTGACGAGGACCAAGGCGGTGAATCCGGAGACGTTTGCGCTGATGGCGCGACACTGGTCAGAACGGGAGATTTGCGAAATTGTTTGGCTGGTGGCGACGGAGCATGTCTACAACATGACGAACATTGGCCTGAACATTCATTCAGACCTGCTGTGCGACATCAGCAGGAAGAAGAAGCAAGCCTGAGTTTCGGCCAGTTGAGGTTCTTCGCGTCCCGATAGGAACCGGTTAGCGGTGAGGATCGCCGAGGTTGGTGCGGGGGCCACGACGCTTGTTTTTGTTGAGCTCGGATTCCTGGCGTTCGTACTCCGCGAGCTCTTCTTCGGTGTAGGAAGAATAGGAGTCACGCGCCGCAAACATGGAGTTGGTGCGGCCGGCTTCTTTTTTCTTTTTGCGTAGACCGCCAAATTCATGACGGACCTGTCGCAGGGCCACTTCGATGGCTTTCACTTCAACGAGCAGGTCGCTGACCCTTTCCAGAAAATCGTGCAGGTGATAGGGGCGGACGAGATATGGGACGCGCGAAGATTCAAGCGTCTGCAGATATTGGCCCGCGTTCATCGAAGGGACGAGGTAGAGAACGCGAAGGCGGCCGCCTTCGTCCACGGGAACGGCGGCGAGTTCACGAAGGATCGCGAAGATGGGCCCTTCGACAGGGACAAGAGTGATGTTGGCGATCACCAGGGACCACTCGGCGGACTTCAGTTCGCTGAGAAGGAGGGGGGTATCGGAGATGACGCGGACGCGCCAACCTTCGGCGTCGAGAATCTGGCGAAGAGCGTTGGCGCCGGTGGCGTCGTTGTCGAGCACGAGGATACTGACTTGACGCTGAGGAACCGCTTGCGGAGGGGTCGCCATTTTCGGAGTATAGCGCCGAGAGAAGCGGTGAGCTGTTAAAAGGCGCGGCCCAGAACTTAAGGGGTACCTGTACACAAGGGCAGGATGGAGAAGAAGAAGCGTGAAATGACGATGTAACGAAAAGGGCCGAGAGTTACTGGCCGATGACGAGGCCGGAGCCAGGGCGGATTTTTTTTGGGGAGCTGGCGTCCCAAAAGACACGGTTCACGGCGGATTTGCCGGAGGCGTCGCGGGCGGTGAAGAAGATTTGGATGCCGTCGCGGGACCATTCGGCTTCGGTCGGCAGAAGATTGGAGATGTTCAGAGGGACGCGGCGCTTGGAACGAAGTTCGTAGAGAACGAGATCGGCACCAAGATTATTTTTTGGATCTTTTGGCAAGCCGGAAGGCGTTTTGAGCAGTGAGCCGGAGATGAGGAGCAAGTCGGAGTTGACGGGACTGACGCGGACAGCCGCATCGGCATTGGACTGAAAATCAGGGCCGCAGAGGTCGAGGGCGGAGATGGTTTGTGCCGTGCCGCCGTCGTCGTTGATCCAGAAAAACGTAGAAGTGTTTGCACCGATGAGTGTGTGAGCGTCAGACCAGCCGTCGAGGAAATTGATAGGAGTGGGAGAGAGTTGCGTCGGCAGTGTGGCAGATGTGAGGCTCGCGGGGAGCGCCCAAATGTGCCAGACGGAGGCGTCGGATTTCAAGAAAGCGATACGGGAATCGTCTGGTGACCAGAACGGTTCCTTGATGAGACCGCGGATGAGTTCGGACGTTTTTCCGCTAGCGGAGTCATACAGCTGAAGGCTGACCTCAGGGCCGTTTTCTTCGCGAATGAAAAGAAGTTTCTTGCCGTCGTGCGACAGAGACAATTGCGAGCCTTTGGGCGCGATGAGTTTGGGGACGTCGCTGCGGGCAAGCATGACTTTGCCGGTCGGATCGAGATACGCGACAACTACGGGCGGCTTGAAGTTGATTGCGGGCGGTGCGGGTTTCTTTTTGTCGGGATCGTCGTCGTCCAGATTCTTTTGTTTAAATTCCGGGAATTGATCGGGGGCAATTTTGGCGCAGCCCTTGAGCGTGCCGATTTGCGCGTGGTCGAGAGCAACGCGGAAAGTGTATTTCGTACCGGACATGCCGTCCGAACAGGTTTCGCGAGACAGATGCACGGCGACCGCCGCTTGCGTTTGGGAATCTTTTGCGTGGTAGGTCCAGGCCAAGCCGGTGGTTTCCGTGTCGACTTCGGCGGGCTCCAGCGGAATCGGCGGATAACCTACGCGTTCGAGGCGCTCAGGCCCTTTCATGCCGAGGCGTAGATTCCAGGATGGTTCAGTGCCTTGCGCGATCAAAAGAATCGGATAGTGGCGTGATTGGGAAACGGGCGGGCCAACGGGAGTCTTGGATTGAGGTTGGGGGGATTTTGCCGCTGACGTTTGTGATTTCGGCGGAGACGTCTGCTGCGTCTGCGCGCAAAGCGAACTCGCGTTCGCAAGCAACAGCGCTGCTGCGAGAATTGCGGGCTGAGCACGAAACCGGACTTTCATCAACGCTCCCAAGGACCGGAAATTTTAGCGGCGTGGCGTAAGGACTTCAAAGTCGGCGCGGCAACCGCGGTCGACCCAGATGCCGTTGCTGTCATAGCCCCAAGTGCTGCCTTCGGTGCAGGGACTGCCGCTGTGCCGTTTGACGAGGCGCACGCCCCAGCGCGTTTCGGCGGAGCAGGCGTGACGATGGCCGTCGTTTGAAGAGCAGGTCACAAGTGAAACGGTGCCCGTATTCCAGTCGGGGCCGTAGTTAGCGGCGCTGCCTCCGGAATAGCCGCCGACAAGAACTTCGAAGTCCGCACGGCAACCGCGATCAACCCAAATGCCGCGAGGGTCATGTCCCCAAGTGCGCCCTTCGGCGCATTCAGCGTCGCTATGGCGTTTGGTGAGTCGCACCGCGCCGTGTTGACCGGTGTAGCAGAAGCGGCGCCGCATATCGTCCGAAGAGCAGTAGACGCTGACGGTGTAGGCGGGATCTTGCTCGTCGGTGTACTGGTCTCCCCCAACTTCAAATTCACCGCGGCAGCCGCGGTCGACCCAAATGCCACGGTCATCGTAGCCCCAGGTTGAGCCGTAAACGCAGTCGGTTTCACTGCGCTGGCGAAGCAGACGGACGCCGCTCGATGTATCGGCTTGGCAGGTGTGCCAGCGCATGTCATCGGAAGAGCACGAGACGACTGGCGTTTGCGAGCCGCCGCTGGTGTAACTGCCGAGGTCGAAGTCGGCGCGGCAGCCTTGATCGACCCAGATGCCGCGGCGAGTGTAGCCCCAAGTACGGCTGAAGATACATTCGGACTGGCTGCGCTGGCGGGCGAGTCGAACGCCGTTGGTTGTTGTGGCTGGGCAGAAATGGCGTCCGCCGTCGTCAGAAGCGCAATAGACGGTGTAGCCGGAATCCCAACCGTTCCAATTCACGCTGCCGATTTGAAACTCGGCACGGCAGCCGCGATCGACCCAAATGCCGCGCGAATCGTAGCCCCAGGTACGGCCGAAGATGCAGGGCGAACCGCTGATCTGGCGAACGAGTTGCGCGCCACCGCGGGCGTCGATTTCGCAAGTGTGGCGATGCATGTCATCGGAGGAGCAGGTGATGGTCTCGGTTTGCGATTGATATTGAGGAACAGCGGAAGCCGAGCCTTGAAGGCTCAAAGCGAGCAGGCTGAAGGCTGCCAAGGAAAGGAGCGTGACGGCAAAAGCAAGTTTGCGGTTCATGGGGACCACTCCTGAACAAGATGGCGGATACTGGATCCGCGAAGATCATGGACTGAAAAAAGCTTAAGACGGGTAAGCGAGGGAGTAAAGGAAGAGGTGCTCTGGAAGAGGCGAGAAGAAAAACAGCGCGAGGGTACTCTGGGCTGAGCACCCTCGCCTGCGGTAGAGGATATCGAGCGGGCTAGGGAAGATTAGCGGCGCCAATCATCGCGGTCGTAGTCATGGTCACGATCATGACGATAGCGTCGGTCGTAACGAGCGCCGACAGCGAAATCGGCGCGGCAGCCACGGTCAACCCAGACGCCGCGTTCATCGAAGCCCCAGGTTTGACCGAAGACGCAAGGTGCTTCGCTGCGCTGGCGAATCAGGCGAACGCCGCCGAAGGTGTTCGCGCGGCAGCCGCGGAAATTGAAATCGTCAGACGAGCAATAAAAGGTGCGAACACTTCTGCTAAAGCCGGGGTCATACGTGTAGTTGCCGGGTCCTACGGCGAAATCAGCGCGGCAACCGCGGTCAACCCAAATGCTGTCGCCTGCGACGCCCCAGGTGCGGCCATAAATGCAGGCCGCTTCGCTGCGCTGACGAATGATCTCAACGCCACCGTAGGCGTTGAGGGGGCAGAAGTGGCGGTAAAAGTCGTCGGACGCGCAGTAGAGCGTGTAAGCATGATTCGCTGGCATCGCTGCCGCCGCGCTACCGGATGTTCGGTGGAGCGCTGGTAAGAGCAAAAACCCAAACGTCAGAGCTCCCAGAACCAAAAGTCGTTTCATGATGACCTCAAAAAGGGGCTGGCTTGGGAGCCAAGCCCTCGTGGTGGGATAAACCCGGGGACTGAAGAAGGGTTGCGCTCGGAAACTGCACAGGCAAAGAAAAGGCGAAATAGTTGTTGACACGGCGAAGAAAAGGCGAAATACTCGCCAGGATCTTCGAGGTGGGCTATGTCTCTGGCTTTCTCCGCTGTACTCCCCGAACCAACCCCTACGTTGTCCCTCTTTCCTGAAAACCCTGAACAGAGCCCAAACGAAAGGGTCCCAGAGCTTGCCCAGCTTTCGGATGACCCGCGTGGCAGCTTGCCCGAGCGTGTTTTCGCGGATTGCCCTCCGCGAGAACGAACGGCGTATCGAGCGAATGCCACGAAGCTGGTCGGCATCGCCCGCCTCGCTGCATCCTCTCCCGCTGCGGAATCGCGCAGGTCGTCGCCCGAACGTCCCGAATATTTTGTGCTGCCGGTGCGGTCGATTCTGAACCGGTGCGATTCGAACCGAGTGCCGTTCGAATGGACGATCAATCCCTATAGAGGGTGCGAATTTGGGTGCAAGTACTGCTATGCGCGATACACGCACGAATACATGGAGCTAGATGCCACGGAGTTTGAAAAGCGGATTTACGTGAAACAGGGAGCGGCGGCGTACCTGCCGCAGGAGCTTGCGCGGAAGTATTCGTACCAATCGGGGGCTTCGGGCGGAGTCGCGCCGGAGCACATTGCGATCGGCACGGCGACAGATCCCTACCAGCCGGCGGAAAAGGAATACGGGGTAACGCGGGCTTGTCTGGAAGAGCTGGCGAAAAAAGAGGGACTGAGCATTTCGATTACGACGAAGTCGAATCAGATTCTGCGCGACTTGGAGTTGCTGAAGCAGATTCGGAAGCGATCCGCGCTCTTCATCAACATGACGGTTTCGACGACGCGAACACGATTAGCGCGGTTGCTCGAGCCAAGAGCGCCGAGCCCGGAACTGCGATTGGCAGCACTGCGGCAATTGCGTGAAGCAGGGATCTTTGGAGGCGTGTTTGCCTCGCCGCTCTTGCCGGGAATTACGGACCGCGAGGGAGATTTGGAAGCGGTGGGCGAAGCGGCTCATGCGGCGGAAGCGCAGTGGTTCACGTCGGGAGTGCTTTTCCTTACGCCGTCTTCGTCAAAAGTGTTTCTGCCGTTCCTCGAGGAAAAGTTTCCTAGGCTGGTGGAGAGATACAGGCAGTGGTATGCGCGGAATACGTATGCGCCGGAGGAGTACCGGAAGAAAATCGCTGAGCGCGTTTTTCGTTTGCGGACCAAATACGGATTCGATGTTCGGCCGTGGGATGAGATGAAGCGGCCGGTATTACCCGTGGCGCAGATGCGTTTGAATCTGGGTGCAGCAGACTACCGTTTGCTTGAGCGGGCAATGTCCTGTGCCGGTGGTTAGGGAAGGATGATGCGAGGTTGTTCGCGCTTTAGTTCTTCGGCTTGAGGGAATTGGAGGCGGAGAAATTCGATGAAGCGGCGGGAGCGCGAGCGGCCGTTGCTGCGAAGCAAACCCATGCGGAACAAGAAGATCACGACGAAGAAGATATCCCGCGTCTTTAATGTGTCGAGCGTTCCGGCGGCGGCTTGCTTTTGCTTCAGATCATCCAGCAGCGCCCTCATAGCCTCGTAGATTTCGCGCTGGACGGGAATGTCCGGCAGATTTTCGTAGTAAATGCCCGAGATTAGAGTTTTGTAGGACTCCGCGAGCGTGCGCAATGCCGCAATTACATCCGAATCAGTGGCCGACGGATGCGTCATGCACGCTTTGGCCATAGTGAAGGCAAGCGCGGCCATCAGCGGCTGATGCGTGTCGAGCGTTCCGGGCGGAATGCGCTCTTCGAGAAACGGCGTGTCGGCGGGAATCTGGCGCTCGTGTTCGTCTTCATAGCGATGCGCAGCGGCGAGATAAGCGCAGTCGGTCGGACAATCGATTGATACTTCGCGTTCCGTGCCACAGCAAACGGCGCAGATTTTTTCGCCTTTCGCCGGGCAGAAGCGGCCCTCTTTTCTTTTTTGACAAATCGGGCAGGACAAATCGTTCCCCTGGAATTGCCAGACGGCAGAATACCCTGCACAAGAAAAAACGCAAAATCGCCCTCAAGCGGTGATGACTTTATTGTGGAAGCGCCGCGCAGCGATGATCAGCAATAGAGCACCGATAATGCACAGCGCGAGGCCGTCCTTCCAAAGATGAGTGATATTTGCTCCGCGGAGAATAATCCCGCGGGTGATATTGATGTAGTAGGTCGCGGGAATCAGATAGCTAATCGGATACAACAGAGCAGGAATCGTTTCCCGCGGAAAAATGTAGCCGGAGAAAAAAACGCTGGGAAGGATCGGAAGAAAGGCGAGCTGCATTGCTTCGGCCTGTGAATTCGCTTTGCTGGAGATGAGGATCCCCAGCGATAGCGCTGCGAAAAGGTAGGGCAGGGAGAGCAGCGCCAGCAGGAAGACATTGCCGTGAATGGGCACGAGAAAGACGAAGCGCATAAACGTGAGGATGAGGCATAGTTCGAAGAAGCCTATGCAGAGATAGGGAAGCAGTTTGCCGAGGAGCAGTCCGAACGGCCGGACGGGCGTGACGAAGAGCTGCTCGAGTGTGCCGCGTTCTTTTTCCCGCACGATGGAAAATGCCGTCAAGAACGTGGTCACGTTGAGCAGCATGATGGCCGTGAGGCCCGGAAGAAAGAAATTCGGCGATCGTGAGTCTGGATTGAAGAGCAGCTTGGGACGCATGTCCACGGCAAATTCGGAGCGGTCCTTTAATACGCGTCGAAGTGACTCATCGAGGCCAATAGCCGTAGTGACGTTGATGGCCTGGCCCGCGACGGAGGAATCCGAGCCGTCAATCAGCACTAGCACTTGCGCGCTCATTTGATGGAGCAGGTGGTCGGAGTAATCCACGGGAATCTTGATGCCTACGCGCGCCTTGCCACCGACGATCATGTCCGTGAGGTCGTGGTCGTTTTGAACATACTGAACGACGTGAAACGTGTCGGAATTCTTCAGGCGGTCCAGTAGTTCGCGGCTTTCGCGCCGTCCGTCCGCGTTATAAACGACGGTGTTGATCTGTCGAATGTTGGTGTCGATCGCAAAACCCAGCAGAAACATCTGCAGCAGCGGCATGGTTAGGGAAAAGAAGAGCGTGCCCGCATCGCGACGAACGTGCAGCGCTTCTTTATAAAACACGGCGCCTACGCCGCGGAAAATATTATTCACGGTTGGCCTCCAGTTTCTCCTGATGTTTGTAGGTGAGCTCGACGAAGACATCTTCCAGGCTCGGCGCGAGCGGACGGATCTCCGCGACGGCGATTCCTTGTTTGAGCAAATCGGCGCGCAAAGCGTCCAGATCAAGGTGATCTTCAATCAGGGCATGGATGGACTGACCAAAAATTGTGGCATTGCGAACGCCGGGAAGCCCGCGTACTGTGCGCAGAGCGCGGGTGACTTCCGGCGTCGTAATTTCCACACGAATCGTTCCTTCCGGCTGAACTTCGGGAAGCTCGCGCAAGGTGTTCGGCGTGCCGTCGGCGATGAGTTTTCCGTAATAGATGTATGCGACGTGGCTGCAGCGCTCGGCTTCGTCCATGTAGTGTGTCGTGACAAAGAACGTGATGCCGTGACCCGAGAGTTCGAAAAGCAAATCCCAAAGCTGGCGCCGCGCGACGGGATCGATGCCCGCGGTGGGCTCATCGAGAAAAAGCAATTTCGGTTCGTGCAGCATGGCGCAGCCGAGCGCGAGGCGCTGCTTCCACCCGCCGGAAAGTTTTCCCGCAAGGCGTGTGGCGTAAGGGCCGAGACCATTGAGTTCGACGACTTCCTTGATCCGGCGCTTCAGCCGTTCAGGTGGAAGGCTGTAGATGCGTCCATAAAACGTGAGATTTTCGAGAACGGTCAAGTCGTTATAAAGGCTGAAGTTTTGTGACATGTAGCCGATGCGCCCGCGCACTTCTTCCGCGCCTGTTTTTACGTCCAAGCCTTCCACGCGAGCGGATCCAGCCGTAATGGGAAGAAGCCCCGTCAGCATTTTGATCACGGTCGTTTTGCCACTGCCGTTCGGGCCCAGGAAGCCGAAAATTTCTCCCTTTTCCACGCGAAAGCTGACGCCATTCACCGCGACAAACTCGCCAAACTTGCGCACGAGATTTTCCGCGACGATGGCAGCACCGTTCGAAGATAGGAGAGTCGTCATCGAATCAATTTCACGTCCGCCGCCATACCGGGCAGAACGCGGTGGGACGGGTCGTTAATGCGGACTTTCACGCCAAAGACCTGATGGACGCGCTCTTCGCGCGTTTGCACGTTGCGCGGCAGGAATTCCGCCTGTTGATTGATCTGTTCGACTACGCCGTCGAAGGTCTCTTTCTGGAAGGGGTCGACGCGCACTTCCGCCTTCTGTCCGACGGCAACTTTGTTGAGCTCGGTCTCGGGGACATAGATGCGCACATAGATTTGGTCGCTTTCAAGAAGCGTGGCCACGGGAGTGTTGGGCGCAATGATGTCGCCCGGACGGACGTCGAGCACTTCGACGACGGATTCGCTTGGAGCGAGTACCTGTCGTTCGCGGAAGCGCGCTTCCTCGTATGCGAGTTCGGCGGTGGATGCTTGGACGTCTTCGCGCCGATTGCCGCGCTCGAATTTTTCAAGTGTCGCTTGCGCCTGTTCGTACTTGGCTTTGGCCATTGCAATCTCTTCTGGGCGGAAGCCGCGTTTCAACTCGTCAAGTTTGTGCTGCGCATTTTCCTTTGCTGCCATAGCCATTTTCCAGTTGGCTTCGGTCGTGTCGCGCTGCTGCTTGGACACCAAATCCTTTTGTGCGAGCGCGTTGTAGCGTTGAAAGTCAAGACGGGTTCGCTCCTCATCGGCCGCTGTGCGGTCGACCTCGGCCTCGGCGGCTGCGATGTCCTCTTTGCGATACCCGGCAACATGCATGTCGTAGTCGGCCTTCGCTTGATTGGCGGCGGCTCGGGCTTCCTCAATTTCCTCGGGTCGGTAGCCACGCTGCTGTTTCTGCGCGTTGGCTCGCGCCTGTTCGAGGGAAGCCAGCAGTTCTTTGTCGTCAAACGTGATCAACGTCTGTCCGGCCTTGACCCTGTCGCCTTCGCGAACAAGAACCTCAAGTATGCGGCCGCCTATTTTTGACCCGACACGGATGTTGCGCGCTTCGACCGTGCCGGAACCTTGCAGACTCTTGTCTTTTTTGAACCACCCGGCGTAGACGCCCGCAACTGCAAAAATTGCGACGGCGATCGCTGCGAGAATGATGATTTTTCGCTTCATCTCAATTCACTCCATTCTGGAGCGGGACCGTTTCCTGTGGCGTTTGTCGATTTGTGCGGAGCGATACCCGTCCAAAGAAGGTACAACGCAGAGTCGATGCGTTCGGGGAGGGTGGCATCTCCTGTAACCGACCAGATCAGCAATGTGCCGAAAATTGTCTGGCGAAAGGCGTGTGCGATTTCCTTCGCCGGCAGATCTGCGCGAATTTCTCCGCGGGCTTGGCCAATCTCCACGATTTCGGTGTGTAAGCTATGCGCGCGCTCTTGTTTGGCGATCATGGCTTCACGTACCGGCATCGACGAAAGATAGCCGAGAAGGATTGCGCGAATCATTCCCGGATTGCGCAGCGGCTCTTCCGACATGCGCGCCACAAGGCCGCGCATGAATTCAGGGAGTGACTGGCCCGACTTGCGAAGCTCCTCTACCGATTGTTCCAGCTTCCCCAGCTGCATTTCGGAAAAGGCCAGCAGGATGTGATCTTTGCTCGGAAAGTAGTTGAAGAAGGTGCCTTTGCCAACGTCAGCGGCTTCCGTAATGTCCTCGACCGTTGTTTCGGCGACTCCTTTTTGCGCGAAAAGCTGCAGCGCCGACCGGAACAGACGTTCACGAATATCTGCACTGCGGCGTTCGCGGCGAGAGGAGGAAAGAAGGTGTTCAGCGGCACGGGTTTGAGGGAGCATACTGCCTCCTGGTCATATATGACCATAGGTCATTTAGAGAAAAAGCGCAATGATAAAAAAAAGCGGCGCCCGTCGATTACGCGAGCGCCGCGAAACGAACTGGTAGGTATTCCTTATTTCAATGATTCAGGGTCGGAAAGGTTCTTCGGCGACTTCTGGTTCAAATAGGCCACGAACTTCTGGCCGGACGCGGGGACGGCAACCGCGCCCTTGAAGATGATCTCTTTGGCATCGACTTTCTTCCCGTAAAGCTTCTCATTGGCCCCGTTGTCAGGGCGGACGGTTGAGCCGGCTAGGGAGATGCCAGCGAATAAGCCGCGCGCACGGGAGTACGTCAAAACTTCAGCGCGCATGGTCACGTCCGTTGCCGCTTCGGCATTGCGGCCCTTCGGCCCGGCAGCGGCGGAAGCGTCAGCACCAAGTTTTACCTTGCTGTTCAGTATGGCGCGCGCCCCGCGGGGGTTCATGACCAAGAGAACAAAATCCGTCGCCTGGCCGCCGATCTGAAAGCCAACGCTCAGACCTTCGAGCGCCATCATGGTCGGCGCACTCCAGGGCCCAGTGAAATGCTCGCCGGTGCGGCAAGTCATGGCACCTCGCCCGCCGCTGGCGCCGACGATGAACGCGCCTTTAATCACAGAAGGATAAACGATGACGCATTCCGCCTTGTCGATAAGTTCCTGCGGAATGTCATCAGGAATGTCCATAATTTCTTTCAACACGACGCCGCAATTTTCCAGTCGATCGGTTTCTTTTGAATCGTCTTTTTTGGCGGCGAGCGGGCCGCCAAGAACGACGAATGCGGCCAAGAGTGCTGCGAATTTCTTCATGATGCTCTCCTTCGTGGAATTGATTCCAGATTGCATGGGTCGTGGCTGGGTGCCTTCGAACCTTCGAATCCAGTCTCCGCCGGGTAGCGTGGCAATGCCAGCGCCTGTCTGGAGGAAGTGTTCCGCAACGTATGGAATATACTTGTGCTTCGCGGAATTTTCCAGCTGGGAGGCGGCGGAGTGTCGAAAGTACGGCTTATTGACGGGCGTGTGGCCACGGCCTGCGGCCTCTTGTCGTTTTTTGTGGCTGCGCCAGCCGCGGCGGCGCAGGATCATGCAAAACACGCGAACGCGGCGTGCTGCAGCGCGACTCTTAGGAAGACGCACGAACCGGCCGGAGACATTTCCGAAGAAACAAAGGCCAAGTTTGCGGACCGTGTAGCGGCCATTCTAAGCGGAGAACAAACCGCCAAAGGCGAATGGGGTGTCTTGATTGTTGACGAAAAAACGGGTCAGCTTTTGTTTGAGCAGAACGCGGACAAGTATTTTGTCCCCGCGTCGAATATGAAATTGTTCACGACGGCGCTCGCGCTAGCGACGCTCGGGCCGGACTATCACTTTCGCACCACTCTCGAAGCGCAAAATACGATTTCACCGGATGGAAAGCTGGTCGGGCCGCTCTATTTTGTCGGGCGCGGCGATCCCAATCTTTCCAACCGCAAGTTTCCGTTTGATGGCAAAGAAGAGTTTGACGGCCCACCAGAAAAAGTAGTGGCGGAGCTTGCCGACAGGTTGCTTGCGGCCGGTGTGAAAGAGATCGAAGGCGACATCATTGGCGATGATTCCTATTTTCCGCGCGAGCGCTACCCGAGCGGCTGGGAAATTGACGACATGGTTTGGGAATACGGAGCCGCCGTCTCCGCGCTCATCGTCGAAGACAACACCGTCACTGTGCTGCTGACCCCGGGCGAATCGGCGGGCGACGCGGTACGTGCGGAAATCGCCCCGCCAACGACGGATTTCACGGTGACGAATCTCGTGACGACGTCCGCGGCGGCAATCAAATCGGACCTGACTTTGACGCGAGAACCCGGCGCAAACGTGGTTATGATTTTCGGCACGCTGCCAGCGAGGAGCAAGCCACGCAAGCTGATTCTCGCGGTGGAAGAGCCGGCGTTACACGCGGCAACACTGCTGAAACGAGCGCTGGAGGACCGCGGTGTGAAAGTGCGCGGCGTCGCGCGCCTGCAGTCGGTTGCGCCCGGCGTGAAGGATGCCGCGGGCCGCATCGTGCTAGCGACCCACACGTCCGTGTCGCTTGTGGATGCCGTGAAGCTGGTGAATAAAATCAGCCAAAATCTGCATACGGAGAGTTTGCTTCGCGCCGCGACGAAAGAAGCGTGTCTAAAGTCCGGCTCGCCAATCGCAACCGAGCCGCCGAAGGATTGTTCCGCTTTGAGCAGCGAAGATTACGCCGCCTTTGCGGCGAAATTCTACCTGGGAGCAGGAATCGCAGCCGGCGACGTCGTTCAAACGGACGGCTCCGGTCTTTCGCGCCACGACCTGGCGACGCCGCGTGCGTTTGTTACATTGCTCGAGTATACGGCGAAGCAACCGTGGTTTCCGTCGTTTTACGATTCCTTGCCCGTGGCCGGGCTGGACGGAACGTTGGAGGACCGCTTGAAAAACTCCGCCGGTGCGATGCGCATTCATGCAAAATCCGGCTCTGTCGAGCACGTGCGCACGCGGTCTGGCTACGCAGAACTGCCCAACGGGAAACGGCTGATCTTCTCGATGATGAGCAACAACATGGGCAGCAAAGGCCACGAGGCGACGGACGCGCTCGACGCAATCAGCTCGGCGATGATCGAAGAATTTGGCGGCGAACCGATGGGCTGCTGCCGCCGAAAGCAGTGACTCTCCAACATGACCTCCCTACGAATCATCACCGTGTTTGGCAGTTCGCGGCCCAATGAGGGCGAGGCGGATTATAGGGAGGCGCGGGCGCTCGGTGCGGAACTCGCGCGGGCAGGATTTGCCGTTTGCACGGGCGGCTACGGCGGCGTGATGGAAGCGGCGTCACGTGGGGCAAAAGAGGCCGGGGGAAAGA
>Ga0126376_10000437_pt1 | contig 20169 bp, 16 predicted proteins | sample PanSoiMetPlot_15_FD_92760 | JGI IMG/M metagenome (GOLD analysis project Ga0126376, IMG submission 92760) | Tropical forest soil microbial communities from Panama - MetaG Plot_15 | ecosystem: Environmental > Terrestrial > Soil > Tropical forest > Bulk soil | place: Panama | collected 2016-02-17
CAGGCGCGAGACGTCGGCAGCTTTGGTGATGGAGGCGCGGGCACTGGTGGAAGCGGCGGCGCGGGCGGTAGCGGCGGAAGGGGTGGCGCGGGCGGCAGCGGCGGCGCCGGCGGTACCGGCGGCACCGGCGGCACCGGTGGCATCGGCGGCACCGGCGGCAGCGGCGGCACCGGCGGAACCGGTGGCGTCGGTGGAACGGGTGGCACCGGTGGCGCGGGCGGGGCACCCGGCGCGTGGGTCTCAGTGGCCGGCGTCACCAGCGTCGATCTGTACGGCGTTTGGGGCTCGAGCAGCGCGGACGTGTTCGCGGTGGGCGGGCCGCCCTTCGGCCAGGGGGACGGCGTCATTGCGCACTGGTTCGCCGGGGGTTGGTCTGCAAGCCCGAGCTCGGTTCGCTTCTTTGCAATCTCGGGACGCAGCGTCACCAGCACGATCGCAGTAGGCGAGATGGGGCAGGAAGGCTTCTACATGCGCTGGACCGGCGACACCTGGATGCAGGGCTTCGCAGCACCACCGGTCCTGCACGGTGTCTGGGCGAACCCGACCGGCCCGGAAACCTACCTGCTCGCAAGCGGCAACATCTATCGATCGACCGACGACATTTTATGGACGTCGGTTTTTTCCGGAAGCGTCTCGCTCAACTCCGTGTGGGGCAGCTCGGCGGGCGACGTCTACGCGGTCGGAGACGGCCTGAGCATCCGGCATTCGACGGACGGCGGCATGAGCTGGCGCGAGCAGATGTCGGGCACGACCCCGTTTAGCGCGTTGCACGGCGTGTGGGGCAGCTCGGCGAACGACGTCTACGCGGTCGGCTCGACGGACGGCACCTCATCGATCTTTCACTCCACCAACGGCGGAACGAGCTGGACTTCTAAGCTGCCGGGCGGGTCGAACCTCAATGCGGTGGGCGGCACGTCGTCGAGCGACGTGATCGCAGTCGGTCCGGGAGGGGTGATTCTCCACTCGACCGGCAACGACACGTGGACGGGCGAAACCAGTCCCACCACGCAAGACTTGCTGGGCGTGTGGGGCCTCTCATCGGGCGACGTGTATGCCGTTGGCAAGGCGGGAACCATCCTGCATAGGACGCGTTGAAAAATGAAGAAATTTACACTTTTCATGCTGGTTTTGGCGGGAGCGGGTTGTATGCAGACGCGAGAGGTCGGCAACTTTTCCGATGGTGGCGCGGGGCATCTCGGAAGCGGCGGCTCAGGGGGCAGTGGCGGAACCGGCGGGATGGCCGGCACGGGCGGGATGGGCGGAACCGGCGGAACCGGCGGAACCGGCGGCGCGCAGGCTGCCACCGTCATCTCGGCCGGCACCTATCACTCGTGCGCGGTGACCAGCACCGGCGGCGTCAAGTGCTGGGGCGCCAACAGCACCGGGGAGCTTGGCGACGGAACCACGATGGAGCGGCACACACCGGTCGACGTGGTCGGCCTGAGCGCGGGCGTCTCGTCGGTGGTGGCGGCCTTCGGCTATTCGTGCGCCCTGATGACTTCCGGGGCCGTCAAATGCTGGGGCGGCAACGGCAGCGGCTCACTCGGCGACGGAACCACCGCCGATCGCCATACCCCCGTCGACGTCTCTGGCCTGTCCGGAGCCATCGCGATCGCGGCCGGAGGCGGGCACACGTGCGCCGTGTTGAGCGGCGGGGGCCTGTCGTGCTGGGGCCGCAACGACTATGGCCAGGTTGGCGACGGCTCGATCGGCAGCGACCGCTGGTGGCCACGCAGCGTGAGCATCGCCGGCGGTGTCGCGGCCGTGACGGCAGGTGCCCAGCACACATGCGCAATCACCGCGACCGGTGGCGCCAAGTGCTGGGGCTACAACGGCGACGGCGAGCTCGGAGTCGGCGACACCAACGGCCCTTACACGACGCCCGTGGACGTCCGGGGTTTGACGTCGGGCGTCATCGCGATCGAAGCCGGCTACAACCACAACTGCGCCATCACGAGCAGTGGCCTCGAGTGCTGGGGCTACAATTTCCAGGGTCAGCTCGGGGACGGAACGATGACGAATCGGCTGACGCCGGTGGTCGCCGGCCTCTCGACCCTTCCGATGCGCGTGGCAGCGGGAACGGATCGCACCTGTGTCGTGCTCGGCGGCGGCGGCGTCGAGTGCTGGGGCTTCAACCTCTCGGGCGGCGTCGGCGACGGAACGACCATGGATCGCTGGTCGCCCGTCGGAGTGGTCGGGCTGGCGTCGGGGATGGCGGCGGTCGCGACCGGCGAAGATCATTCGTGCGCGATGACGGCCAGCGGGCGCGTCAAGTGCTGGGGCAGCAACGGGGGCGGCAAGCTGGGCGACGGAACCACCACGCAGCGACTGACGCCGGTCGACGTGGTGGGATTCTAGCTGTGAGCCTGCGGCTCGTCTGCGCGGCGCTCGTGAGCCTGGGCGTCGCGTGTGGCCAGGGCGGCGGCTCGCGGGACGGAGGGACGGGCGGGGTGAGTGGAGGCGGCGGCAGCGGCGGCAACGGCGGAACCGCGGGCGGCGTCGGGACGCCCGGTTTCGCCACCTGTCAAAGCACGCAACGCTCGACGCCCGCAGCGACCTGCAACATTGCCGCCGGACAAGTGTGCTGCGCCGGATACGGCGACCCCGCCGCCTTCTACCCCGCTGCCTGCAGCACCTCGATGTGCAGAGACGTCACGTGCTCGGGTAGCTGCATTCAGTACCAGTGCGACGGCCCCGAGGATTGCTCGAGTGGCGTGTGCTGCATGACCGGCGACCTGGTTTCGTGCGCTGCCACCTGCGACGCGCCGGGAATCAGGGTGTGCCATGCCGCAGCCGAGTGCGCGGCCGGTGAAAGCTGCTGTCTGAACCGCGGTGCCCGTGCGTGCAGCAGCACGGCGTGCAACTGACCTGGTCTCACCGGCAGGTCGGCTCGACCGCCGCCCCACGCTGACCGAGCCCCGGCCCATCCTGTAGAGGATTCCTTCATGTCGGGAATTCCCGCAAGCTTGGTACAAGGCTTATCGGTGGTTGCAGATGGCACAGCGTGTGCTCAGAAGCGCAGAAGTGGTAGGGCGGATCGATGGGCGCACTGTTTTTGTGGCTCTGCTGTGTGGCCAAGGTGCCGCCTGTTCGAACGATCTCCGAGTGCGTGCAGATGCCGCCCTGATTGATGGGAGCGCAGACGGCGATGCCGGGCCGGCGGTGACGCCCCTTGCCTGCCCTTCCCCTCGCGGCGCGATCGAACTTGGCGCAGGACGGTATGCCTTCCAGGCTGATTGCACGGTAACCGGCATCAACCTCCACGGCGATGCGGCAGTGCTTTCTGGCGGCATCCACTTGACGGTCGATGGAGACATCCTGCTCAGCGACAACGCTTCACTCGCGATCTCGGGCGGTTCTTTCACGCTTGCAAACCACACCGTCTTCGAGCACCGCATCGAGGCGCGCGGAAATGCCGTGCTCGACATCGCGGGAACGGCTGCTTCGACCAATGCGGGAGTGGCTGGCAACCTGAGCAGCAGCTACGACGGATACGACAACTCCTTGCTTCGCGTCGACAAGGTCGCGTTCGACTTCACTGTGAGCTGGCTGCTCGCCAATCTTCACGACCGTGCGCGGGTCGAGACGAAAAACTCTGCTCATTTCCCTTCCGAGGCCTACCCCGCGGATCATGCGACCCTCCGCATCGAGGGTGCGAGCTCAGACACGGGTGTGTGGCTGCTCTTTGCCCCGGGCTCGCTGGGCGTGCTCGACAACCTGCCCAGCACAAGTCCCTTCGATTTCAGTTTCGGACGGTCGACGCCCGGGGTCACGGGTATTGACTATCAAGTAGACGTCGTTCAGGGAAACGCCGGCTTCGGGATCTTCTCGCTGCCCCGCTCGAACGTGACCCTTCGCAACAATGTGCAACCGGTGGGGCTCGACTACGTCTTCTATGACGTGACGACGCCGACCCTGCTGAGCGGCCTTCAGGGAGGGCTGCACACGCAAACCTATCAAGACCAAGGACGCACGCTGGTGCTGGACCACGCCACGCTGCCTCCCATTGGTTGGCAGGTCTATAACTTCAGCCCGTCGGTTGCGCTCGCGAACGTCGTGCCGGTGACCATTACGAATTCGCTGCTCAACGAGCTGGGAGCCCTCGATCACGGCGCCTTTGAGGTGCAGGATTCTCACTTTGGCTTCGCTCTCCTGGCGGCGATGAGACCGGGCAGCTCGATCGCGGTTCGCCGTGCAGTCATCAATTCGCAGAGCATTCTCGCTCAGTCGAATGGCCTCATCCGGATCGAAGACTCGGAGATCCACGGTTCCTTGGTTCAGGCCTCGGACAGCTCACGCGTTCTCCTGGTCAACACGCGACTCCTGACCAACCAATGCCACCCCGAGTGCCTGCCCACCTGCCTCTCGCTCGACGGGTCGCCGCCCACCAGATGCAATCCGTTCAACCCGAGCACCGACATCCAGTTCGTGGTTCATGACCAGGCTGCGGTGCTCGCAGCGGGAATCGATGAAGTGACAACGATTCCAGCGGGCTCGAGCTATAGCTTTACTGGCAGCGCCTTTGCGGTGACCGCTACGCCTGAGAATTCTACTTATTCACTTCGCTACCGAAGCGCGTCCCAGTCGAGCTTCACCGATCTCGTCGTTGGCGCGGCCGCGGCTCTGCGCGCCCAGCCGCTTGGTCGGCTCGACACCTCGGGCCTTTCACCCGGGGGCTTCGTGGTCGAGCTGGAGCTCCATGTTCCCGGCGAACCGGGGCTTCTCGCCCAGCGCACCTTCATGATCAGGTAGGCCTCGACGAGTGGCCGGGCCTTTGTGAGCGCGCGCGCGCTATCATGTACACCGCCATGCCGGATACCAAACAGGACGTCCTCGACATGCTGCGCGAGCTGGCCGAGCTCACCACGCTGGACGAGGGAGACCCCCAGTCGTTCCGTGTCCGCGCGTACGAGAGCGCAGCGCACGCGATCGAGGCCCAGGCGACCGACCTCGGCAGAATGACGGTGCAGGAGCTTCAGAAGATCGAAGGTATCGGGAAGGGCACCTCGGCCAAGATCCGCGAGCTGCTCGACACCGGGCGCGTGCAGAGGCTCGAGGAGCTGCGCGGCAAGCACCCAGCGAGCGTGGTCGCGCTCCTGCGCATCCCCGGGCTGGGTCCGAAAGCAGTCAACAAGCTGCGCATGGAGCTGGGCCTGCAAAGCGTCGACGATCTGCGGCAGGCGCTGGCCGCACACCGCGTGCGCGGGCTCAAGGGATTCGGTGCGAAGTCCGAGGAGAAGATCGCGCACGCGCTCGCGCGTTTAGACGAGCAGGGCGCCAGCAGTCGCACGCCGATCTCGGTGGCACTGCCGCTGGCAGAGCGCATCGTAGCGCGCATGCTCGAGCTGCCCGGGGTCACGCACGCCTCCTATTGCGGCTCCTTGCGACGGTTCTGCGAGACCATCGGCGACGTCGACATCGTCGTGGCCGCGGCGCAGCCGGCTCCGGTGATGGAGGCGCTGGTGTCGATGAACGTGGTCGACCGTGTGCTCGGCGGTGGCGAGGCGAAAACGAGCGTGATCACCCGCCGGGGCACCCAGGTCGACCTGCGTGTGGTCGCGCCCGCGCAGCTGGGCGCGGCGCGCCTGTACTTCACGGGCTCGAAAGGCCACAACATCAAGCTCAGGCAGCGGGCGCTGACCAGGGGTTGGACGTTGAACGAGTACGCGCTCTCGGAGCTCGAGGGCGGCAAGACGATCGCGAGCGAGACCGAGGAGGAGATTTACCGGGCGCTCGGGCTGCCCTGGATCGCGCCGGTGTTACGCGAGGATGCGGGGGAGATCGAGGCGGCAGAGCGCGGTGCGTTGCCGCGGCCGATCACTGAGGTAATCGGCGATTTCCATGTCCACACCACGGCCTCGGGCGACGGGCGCTCGTCGCTGGAAGAGGTCGTCGGGGCCGCCCGCGGGCGCGGGTACCGCGTCCTCGCCATCACCGATCACGCAGAGGGGACGCTCTCGGGCGTGGGGCGCGACGCGTTCCTCGATCAGCGCGCGAAGATCCGCGCGTTGCAGGCCCAGCTCGGCAGCTCGCTCAAGCTGCTCCATGGGGTCGAGCTCAACATCGGGCCCGCCGGGGAGCTCGACTACGACCCCGAGTTCCGCCGGGAGTTCGACTTTTGCCTGGCCTCGGTACACGATCACTTCGATCTCGATCGAGAGGCGCAGACCCGCCGCGTTGTCACCGCGATGCAGGACCCGTCGGTGCGCATGATCGGGCACCTGTCGGCGCGCATGATTGGCGGGCGCCCACCCATCGACCTCGATCTCGACGCGGTTTTCTCGGCGGCCGAGGCGACCGGCACCGCGCTCGAAATCAACGGTGGCCTGCCTCGTCTCGATTTATCGGTCGAGGCGCTGCGGCGCGCGCGCCTGCGCAACGTGACTCTCGTCCTGACCAGCGATGCCCACCACGCGACCGAGCTCGAGCGCGTGCGCTTCGCCGCCCTCAACGCCGAGCGCGCCTGGATCGAGCCCGATCGCATTGCGAACGCGGGCGACGCCGAGCGCCTGGTCGCGTGGACGGCAAAGAAGGTGCCTCGACCGACGACCTAGGCGCGGGCTCGCTGCCGCCGCGGAGGTGAGTCGTCGCCGTGGGGAGACGCTCTCTCCGCGCTCGGTCACCGAGCACGAACGGCGCCGGGTTTGGCCATGGCCTGCCGGCTTGAAGCAGCAACCAGGCTCCCCCTCGACGTAAAGCCGTCAAGAAGACTGTCGACCGGCGGTGGCATCGGTCTTGCTCATGATCTCGCACGTGAAAGTCCGTAAGCCCGAGTCGCTATCCGGCAACAACAGCGTAAAGCAGAGGTGTCACATGAGGCAGTTGAGCACGACGTCTCTTGCAGAGGCGGCGGGCGGCCGTTACGACGCCGACCAATGCTTCGCCGATGTCTGGCATGTCGCGGCCGCAGAAGGCTTCCTCGGCGCGGTTGGGGGCGCCTACTTTGGTGGGTGGGGCGCGCTGATCGGTGGAGTCGGTCTGGGGGCAGTGGGCGCGCTGTACACGTACTCAGCCGACCCCAACTGCCAGGATGGTTACTAGGCGGTCGGGGCAGCTGCTAGAAAGAGACTGATCGGCTCACTCGACGGGGGACTCGAGCCGGGCTGGATAGGGCCGGGTGCGCCACCCAGTGATGTGCACGTGGAGGTAGCCCACGGACAGCCGGTCCAGCGGATTCACGTAGACAGCCGAATTCTCAATCCCCAGGCGCTGCGCGATCGCTTCCGCCTTCTTCATCACCGACAGCGTCGCCGCCACGTCGCTCGAGTCAATGGGAACGCCGAACCGCTTGCCGATGTGCTCGCGCTTCTGGTTGGGCACCACCAGCACGTGCGCCCGGCGCGACGCCGGAATTCTGCGCAACCGCCAGTCTATCGCCGCCGACGCGACGTAGTGCGGATTGGCGGGATCGGTCCGATCCAAGAACGCTGTGACCTCCTGGTCACGGTAAAGGACGTATCGATTTCGGAAATCTCCATCGACCGCCATCTTCTGGAAGCGGGAGCCCAGGGCCCGCATGGCGCGCCGGCGGAGCAGGTTGAGGTCTTGATAGGTTCCTTTTCGCTTGGGCGACAAGGCTTCGTACTCGGAGATCTTCCGAGTCTTGGCCGCGCCCGACCGCGATGCCGTGTTCAGACGAACCGCCGCGCTCGCGGGGAGCCCGAAGCAAATCGTCCAAACCAGAAGGAGCAGAGCGCGTTTGGTCCAGGAAGTCATCGCGGGGGGTCCCTCCTGTCGAGTCCCTGCGTCATTCCACGGGTGCTGGACTGGTCACGGCGAGCGCGCGCGCCCTGCCCAGCTCAGCGGCTGCCGCGAGCGCCCGCTGGTAGAGACGGCGCGGATCGGTATCGAAAATCAGGGTCGCCAGCGCCGGCTTGTCGAATGTCCCCAGGATCTCCTCGCGCAGCCTACCGCTCATGCCGCCAGTCTCGAGGACGGCCACCACGGTCGGGCTGTACATGGCGAATACGGTGCCCGCGAGCGTCTTGTGATCGCCGCCCGCCACGAATACGACGTGCGCATGTTCGACCACTGGACGATACGCGGCAAACTCACCGACGCCGGCACCGCGACCGGTCAGCTGGATCTCATCGAGCCCCTCGACCGGGTAGGCCGCATTCAGGTGCTGGTCGAGGGTCGCCGCGGGAGAGATTCCGATCGTGGTGACTCCCCGCGACCGAATGCGCTGGGCAACGTCGGACGTGAGCCCAGAACGCGTGGGCACGACCACCAGCGGAGCGCGTCCGCCCGGATGTCCACGGGCGATGAGATCCGACAGCTGGTCCACGCGAGCACGATCTTCGCGGTTCATCCCGGTCTCGTGTCCCAGAAACGCGAAAACCTCGTGGCGGGACGAACGCTCGCGGTCGACCAGCGTTCGCGAGCTGGTCCGAGGCAGAGCCGCGGATGCCGCGCTGGGGCGCGAGACCGACGGGGTGGGTGTGAGGGCCGCCTGCGAGCGTTGCGCGGCCAGTGCGCGCATGGCTTTCTCGAGCAGGCGTCGAGGATCGCGATCCGACACCACCACCGCATCGCCCTGTCCGATGTGGGGCAGAATGTGCTCCTGCGCGCCTCCGGCCACGCCGCCCGATCCTTCGAGCAGCGCGATCACTTTCGGCTCGTACATGCCCGCAGTGAGCTCTCCCAAAGTCCCCGAGCGCCCGTTCACGTAGACCAGAATGTCCGAATAGCGCACGATGGCAGCCTCGCGCTCGATCAGACCGACCCCGCCTCCGGTCCCGGCGAAGTGCAGGATGCTTATCGACTCGGTCGGGGCCTTCGGTCTCTGGACGTGCTCCTCGAGCGAGGAGGCGGGCGCAATGCCGATGGTCAGGCCGCCAGCCGCACGGGCGGCACGGGCCGCCACCTCCGGAACGCCTGGACACGCGCCGTTGACGAGGACGCTGCCGCGGCGCGCGATGTCGGTCCCCAACACGCGCAGCTTTTGTGTGAGCGCCGGTGGGATCGTCGCCTCGTCGGCCGAGGAGCCCAAGATGGCCACCTTCGGAGAGCGACTCCAGGATGGAGGAAGCAGATCAAGCGGATTGCTGCGGGTCGTAAGGGGAGCGCTGGGCGCTCGGCCGCCGAGCTGTAGGATGTCGGTGACCGGATCGGCTGCGCGGGCACGGGTCCCCTTGGCGCCCCGCAGGCGCAGTTCGTTCGCAGAGGACCCGGGCGCCGGCTGCTCCGCTCCGGCAGCTCGAGAGCGCGCGCTTCGCGGCGCCGCGATGGCCGGGGCATGATCCAGGACCGGCGCGCTGACCGCGAGCACACACACAAGTGCTGCCAGGAACCGCATCGGGCCACGCACTGAGCAAACGGCAGGCCAGGCTCCGGCGACGGAAGTACCTGAACTTCCAGCAGCGGACCGGCGAGTCGTTTGGCCACTGACCAGCCGGCTCGCCAGCCCAAGCGGCGCGCGAAGAGGCTGCAAATCGGCTTGTTTCCAGCTCGATCGAGGTGGCATTGCCCTTGCTATCCACGCACGCGTGACCGGGTTCGGCCTCCATCCGGAGCGCGCGCAGGCGCGGTCGGGCGCTCGCCGTTGGCGAATGCGTCCGCTGGCTTTGTGCGTCGCCATGCTCCTTCTCGGAGCGCGCGCCTTCGCCCAGGTCCTGCCCGCCGATGCTGGTCCGTCGGCGGAGCTGAGCGACCTTTCGCGGCGAGTGGCCGATCTGCAGTCGATCCTGGAACGCGAGTTCGGGTTGAAGGAAGTTCTGGTTGGTGGAGGCAGCGCCCGGGAGATCCTTGACTCGCTCTATTTTGGGAAACCTCTCCGTCCGCGTGACATCGATCTGTTCGTCGTCGCCGACGACAAGGTGACCCGCAAACGCGCCTTCCAGATTGCCCGAAGGCTCCGGTCGGCTGCGGCCGAGGAACTGACGCTGACCGACATCGAGCCCCGGCCGAGAGGGAATCCAACCCTGCCGCCCTCGATCGCGTACAACGCGGGCTACGGCTTCTTCCTCAAGGGAACCGACGGGACGACGTTCGATTTTTCGCTTTTTCACTCACGGGGCGATCTCGCGCTCAATGGGGCGCTCAACATCGACACGATCATGCTGCGCCTGCGCAAGGGTCAAACCATAACTGGGCTCGTGAACCAGATGCGTGGCAAGTCCTACCGCGAGGTCGTCGCCCAGGGAACCGTGCTCGACATCTACCGGGGCTACGAGGCCTGGCAGCAAAACCGGCTTGCGGTGGCGCACCCGGCGGAGGTCGCGTCGAAGCCGGTGCTTTGGACCATCCGTCTGGCGCGCAGCTTCGGCAGGGCCGGATACCAATCCCTGCCCCCCGATGTGGTCGACCTGCTGCGAGAAGCGGATGCCAGCGGCAGCCCGCCCTTTCGCCTGCAGCTGGCCTCGCGCTATCTCGAGCGGCTGCTCGCGGACCCGCAAGCCCGGGTTGAGCTCGAGATGGTCAAGAAGGCAGGCGTGCTGCAGCGCCATGACGACGTGCGTCCTCTCCTGCGCGGTCCGCGCGCGTGGCGCGTAGACCCGCTGCGCCAACGGCTCGAGGCTTCCGCGCGCCCGGCCGGGCGTTCCGCGCGAACCCAGGGCGCGAGGCGCTGATACAGGCCAAAGCAAGAGAGGCCCCGATGTCAAACCCGCGCACGCCGCTCATCCTGGTCGCTACCAGCGTTCTTTCGCTCTCGCTCGCGGTCGAGCTGATCGCGCACGCCCAGGGACCGCGACGGATCGGCATCATCGCTTCGGTCGGGGAGACTTCCGCCAAGCCCGAGGTCATCAAGCAGATGATGCGAGAGGGCACGGAGTGGTTCCGCTTCAACCTGGCGCACAAGGACCGAAAGCTTGCTGTACGCGAGGCCGGGGTCGTCCGCGCCGCCTCCCATGAGCTCGGCCGCGAGGTCCCCCTCTTGTTCGACCTTCCCGGGGGAAAGATCCGGACCGGCCCGGCGCCGGTCGAGGGTTCCGTGACGCTCGAGGTGGGCGCGCCATTTACGCTTCTCTACGAAGTACGGGCCGTCCCCTCGACCCGTGAACAGGCGACGGTCGATCATCCGCAACTCGGACGCTACACGGAGGTCGGGTCGCGGATCCTTCTGCACCAGGGCAAGATCGAGCTCGCGGTCACGGCACTCGCGCCCGGCGAAATCCGCACCCGTGTGGTCCGCGGCGGCGTCCTCCGCGGCCGCGCGACCGTCAACGTCACCGGCCAGGATCCGCCCTTTCCGCTCATGACCCAACAAGATCGGCGGAAGCTGAAGATCGCGGTGGCCAGCGGAGCCACTCACGTCGGCGTCTCCATGGTCCAGAACGAGCGTCAGATGCGTGCCGTCCGCAGGGCGCTCGATCGGTTGAATGCCCACGAGGTCAAGCTGGTTTCCAAGATCGAGACCCTATCGGCGCTCGAGAACCTCGAGGCAATCGTCGATGCGTCGGACGTCGTGATGATAGCGCGCGGCGATCTCGCCACAGCGGTGGGCACGAAGGAAGCGCTGCGCGCGGCGGAAGAGAAAATCGCCGAGGTGTGTCATCGAAAGGGCAAGACGCTCATCGATGCCACCGGGTTCGAGGGGACCGATGCCGAGGCCGAAGTGCGCCGGGCCCGGTCACTCGGTCCGAGCTTCATCATGCTCAAAGGAACCGCCATCGAGCCCGATCCGGTGCAGCTCGTGAGCCGTCTCCACGAGCTCCTGAAACACTAGCACTAGCTTCCTTACGCCCGTCAGGGCGAGCTGCCCAGCGGGCTGAACTGCCGGTTTCTCCAGCCTCAGAGCAGCCCGCAGAGCGCTTTGTCTCCCGTCGGTGACCAAATGCGCTGTGGTGCGACGCTCAGCGTTGACACGAGCGGTCCGTCGCCGCCGCGAGCTGCGCTTGTGCGTTTGTCAAGCTGGGTTGCTCGCTCACCCCATGTGTCGCCATTTCGACACGGCCCCGGTCGCCTCGCCTTGAAATAAGTGGCCGACAATCCTTGGTGACTCCTCCGGCACGAAGCGTGCTGATGGCCCGATCGAGCTCGTGAACCCTTCGAGAGAGGAGACCCCAGATGAGAGAGCACATCCGAAAAAAGAACATCGGCAGGGAGCTCGACCCCCAAGAGCTTGCCACGGCAGCGGGCGCAGGCTGGTTCCAAAACAACTGGCTGCTTGGCTACACCGGCCAATGCTATCTGGCCCAGAACCACGCGTACAATGAGGCCTATGTCAAGTATCTCGTCGATTCGCCGGACGACTTTGATGGCGCCCGTGACGCCGGGACGAGTGCCTCCGACGACGCCTTCGATAACGACCCAGCCTGCTGGTAGAGTGCAGTAATCACCCCGCCGCGATCGAAAATATGTGAATACAATCCGTTAGATACGCGCGTGTCCGAGCTTCCGCGAAAATAGGACTTGCTTTTTGCAAGTAAAGGTCTTATTTACTTGTTAAAGGCAAGTTCAGACCATGCGCGAGCGCAAATCAAATTGTCCGATCCACGCCGGCCTGACCGTATTCGGCGACGCCTGGACCCTGATCGTGGTGCGCGATCTCCTTCGGGGCCGCAACACGTTCAAGGAGCTGGCGACCACCAACGAGGGGATCGCGACCAACGTGCTCGCCGATCGCCTGGCTCGGTTGGAAGCGGACGGAATCGTCACCAAGGAACACTTGGCGGGGCGGGGCAATCCCACCCGCTACGATCTGACCGAGAAGGGGTTGGACCTGGTTCCGATCCTGATCGCGATCTCGGAATGGAGCCTCAGGCACGACGCGCACACCGACGCGACGCGCGAGCTGGCGCGACGCCGCAAGCGCGAGGTGCTCAAGGCGGCCGGGGAGATTCGCCAGCGGCTCCGTGAGAAGGGCCGAAAGGAGTCATCATGAACGCCCATCAAGAAGTGGCCGCTTCGAACGCAGGCGCTGGGGCGAGAGTCCTCCCGATGCCGGAGCATCCGCTGGCCGACGCACCCGAACGCAGCAAGAGAGCTCCGGCAGCGAAGCACGCGCGCGCACAGCGCACACGGCTGCTCGCGCTTCTTGCCGGTGCGGTGCTTATCACTGGCAGCGTCGGCTACTGGCTCTACGCGCGCCAGTTCGAAGACACCGATGACGCGCAGATCGACGGCAACATCTACAACGTCAGTCCGCGCATCGCGGGCACGCTCAAGTCGGTGCTGGTCGTCGAGAATCAGCGCGTGAATGCGGGCGACTTGCTCGCCGAGATGGATCCGGCGGACCTCGACGTAGCGGTCGCCCAGGCAAAAGCTGCGGTCGCGCAGGCCGAGGCCCAGCTCCGCGCCGAGGATCCGACGATCTCGATCACCGCAGCCAGCAACGAGGCCGCTCTCGCGTCGAGCACGTCCGATCTCGCCTCGGCGCGAGCCTCGGTCGCGGAAGCGCGCAAGTCCGTCGAGCAGATCACCGCGCAGCTCGCACAGGGCGAAGCGAACGACAAGACGGCGCAGATCGAGCGCGAGCGGGCAGAGCGACTCATCAAGGACCAGGCGATCGCGCGATCCGAGTACGACCAGCGCAACAATGCGGCCGCAGCGTCGGCAGCGAACGTGGAGGCGCTCCGGCATACGCTCGAGGCCGCCCAGGAGCGAGTGGCCGCTCAGCAAGCGCGCCTCGGGATGACGGCGAGCCGACTGTCCGAGGTGCGGACGAATGCTCCGCGCCAGCTGGAGACGCGCCGCGCCGCGGTGACGGTGCGCCAGGCTGCGCTCGACCTGGCGAGGGCGCAGCTCGCGCAAGCGCAGCTCAACCTGGGCTACGCAAAGATCACCGCCTCGGCGAGCGGCGTCGTGGGTAAGAAAGCAATCAACATCGGAGATCGGGTGGCGCCGGGACAGCAAGTCCTCGCCATCGCCCAGATTGGCGATCTCTGGGTCACGGCCAATTTTCGCGAGACCCAGCTGCGCCGGATTCGACCCGCTCAGCGCGCCGGCGTGTACGTCGACGCACTGGCGACCACTTTCCACGGAACCGTCGAGAGTCTTGGCGGCGCAACCGGCTCGCGCTTCAGCGTGCTGCCGCCGGAAAACGCTACCGGCAACTACGTCAAGGTCGTGCAGCGGATCCCGGTGCGCATCAAGCTCGATCCCGGGCAAGCCGGCCTCGATCGGCTGCGGCCCGGCATGTCCGTCGAGCCGACGGTGAGGGTCCGGTGAGCTCCGAACGCCCCAGCTATTTCGAGACCGGTTGGACCGGCGGGCACAACCCGTGGATCATCGCGCTGGTGGTGTCGATGGCGACGTTCATGGAGGTGCTCGACACCAGCATCGCCAACGTCAGCCTGCCGCACATCGCCGGAGATCTTTCTGTCACCCAGGACCAGAGCACATGGGTGCTCACGTCCTATTTGATTTCGAACGCCGTTGTGCTTCCCATCAGCGGATGGATGGCAACCAGGATCGGACGAAAGCGCTTCTACATGATCAGCGTGGCGCTCTTCGTCGCCAGCTCGTTTCTTTGCGGCATCGCGCCCACCCTCGGGTCATTGGTTTTCTTTCGCATCCTCCAAGGAATCGGAGGTGGTGGGCTCGCGCCGAGCGAGCAGGCGATCCTCGTCGACACCTTCCCGCAAGCCAAGCGCGGCGCTGCAATGGCGGTCTACGGCATGGCGGTCGTGATGGCGCCCGCGATCGGACCGACACTCGGTGGTTTCATCACCGAGCACTTCTCGTGGCGCTGGGTCTTCTTCATCAACATTCCGACGGGGCTGCTCTCTCTTGCGCTGACCAGCCGGATCGTTTCCGACCCGCCTCATTTGACGGCTATGCGCGAGCGCTCGGGCGGCATCGACTACATCGGGCTGCTCTTGATCTCGGTCGGGCTCGGTTGCTTGGAGTTCGTGCTCGACAAGGGCCAGGAAGATGACTGGTTCCACTCGGCGGCGATTGTCGGGTTCGCGGTGGCCGCAGCGGTCGGTTTCGTCTCCTTCGTGATCTGGGAGTGGCGCCACAAGGATCCAATCATCGATGTACGGATGTTCAAGAGCCGAACCTTCGCGAGCGCGGCCGGGCTCATGCTTGCCGTGGGCGTCCTGCTCTATGCGCCAACGGTGCTCTTGCCAGCCTTCGAGCAACTGCTGATGGGTTACACCCCGCAACAAGCCGGCGAGACCATGTCCCCGGGTGCCCTTGCCCTCATTCCGCTCATGCCGGTCGTTGGGGTGCTGGTCGGGAAGATCGACGCGCGCAAGCTCATTGCCGTAGGCGCTCTGATCATCGCCACGTCGATGCTCTACATGGCTGGTCACTTGTACGTGGGCGTGGACTTCAAAACTGCGCTTCTATTGCGGCTCTATCAAGTGGCGGGGCTCGCGTTCCTGTTCGTTCCGATCAACACGCTGGTCTACGCGGGCGTTCCGCCGGAGAAGAACAACGCGGTGGCTGGAATCATGAACCTCGGGCGCAACTTGGGTGGATCCATCGGCATCGCCTTCGTCACGACGGTGATCGCGCGTCGCGCGCAATGGCATCAGGTGGCGCTATCGAGTCACACCACTCATTACGATCCATCCCTCGGCGCGCGGTTGGACGGGATCGCTCGATCTCTGCAGCACAGCGGCGCCTCGGCGATTGAAGCCGGTCAGCGCGCGCTCGCGATCGTGTACCGGCAAGTGCAGCTACAAGCGACGCAACTCGCCTATCTCGACGCGTTCCGCTATCTCGCCATTGCCGCGCTCTGCATGCTGCCGCTCCTGTTGCTGGCGAAGGCTGCGAAACCCGGGAAGGCGATGGTGGGGCACTGAGAAGCGCCCGCGAAGATCCTCCGCTAGAAGCGTCCATCATCGGATACGATTCGCCGCATGAAGGCCCTGGTGGCACTCACGCTCCTCTGGTCCAGCGCGGCCTTTGCACAGAAGTCCGATTGCAACGCGCCCATGAGCGAGCCCATCGCGTACGTGACGACGCCGGGCTATCCGTTCACGCCGGTGTCGTCGCCAGATGGGTGCTGGCTGTTCGTGGCGATAAACAGCTCCAATCCGAAATCGAGCAACGGCGTGGCCGTGTTCAGCCGGAAGGGCGGCAAAGTCACGCTCAAACGGCTGGTTCCGGTCGAGGCCGGGCCGGCCGGGCTGGCGCTGACGCACGACGGCAAGCTCCTGGTCGCTGCCGATGAATCCTACGTCGTGTTCCTGGACGTCGCGCGGATGATCTCGGGCAAAGGCGACCCAATCCTCGGTTGGATCGACGACGGTCCGTCGTCCGGCAGCGTCTACGTAAACACCACCGCCGACGACGAATTTCTCTTCGTCAGCGACGAGGGCGCTCGGGCGATCACGGTGATCAACCTTCGCCGGGCACGCACGAACGGTTTCAAGCAGGAAGCAATCGTCGGCAAGATCCCGGTCGGCAATGCGCCCATCGCGCTCACGTTCTCGCCGGACGGGCGGTGGCTTTATACGACCAGCCAGGGTGTGCCAGATACGATGAATTGGCCACTCGTTTGCAGGCCCGAGTGGGATCCGAAGGCAAAGCAGCGTTTCCCGGAGGGCGCGATTTACGTCGTCGATGTCGCCAAGGCCAAAACCGATCCCGCGCACGCCGTGGCGGCCACGGTGCCCGCCGGTTGCAGTCCGGTGAGGCTCGCCATCACGCCGGACGGCGAGCGCATCTTCGTCACCGCTCGCAACAACAACGCGGTACTCGCGTTCGACGCCGGCAAGCTGGTGAGCGACGGCAAGCACGCGCGCATCGGCGAGATCCCGGTCGGCAGCTCGCCGGTCGGCATTGCCGTCGTTGATGACGGCAAGAAAGTTATCGCGACACACTCCAATCGCTTCGCACGCGAGCAGACGGCGCGGCAGGAGTTGACCGTTATCGACGCCGGGCGCGCGAAAGAGGGGAAGGCAGCTGTTCTCGGCACCATTCCGGCCGGCATCTTCCCTCGCGAGGTCGGGGTCTCGCCCGACAAGCAGACGCTATTCGTGAGCAATTACCTGTCGAGCGAGCTCGAGGTCGTGGACCTGAAACGCCTCCCGGTCAAATAGCCGGCCCTAACAAGTTGCGCCCGCTGCGCCTCGCCCACCCGCCCCCTATCGTGATCGCGATGACGCGCGCTCCGGCGCCGGGATTCGGCGAGTAGCCGCCCATACCGCGCCTCGGCGGGCCAGATTTGCGCAGCTGGTCTTGGGCAAGTTGCACGGGATCCCGGAACTTGCGCAATGCACACGGCCGTCCGGCTCGTGCAATCTGGGACACTTTCGAAACCACGTCCCTGGCCTTCGTTTTGCTCGTGGCGGTCGTATATGCGTCGCACTTCGTGGCTGATCGTAGCCGGTGCGCTAGCAGTCATTGCGGCACTGTGGTGGTGGCGCTCTTCGCGCTTTCGGCGGGCGGTCGCCGGAGATGCCGTGCAAAATGCTCCCTCCGACTCGAACGCAGCGGACGAGGCATCGTCGAGCATCGCGCCGGATGCGCCTGGCACCGGATCGATCGAAGGCACGGTTCGCGATCCTGATGGCACACCGGTCGGCGGCGCAGTCGTCGCGGTCGCTCGAGTATCGTGCGCGGGTGTACGTGCTGGCCGTCGGCTGCGCCTGGACGAGCGTCCTGCTGCTCCGATCATCATGCCCCCGTTTTCCCAACGGGCTCGCGAACTCCTCGGGTCTCGTCGGGTGCTACATGACCGGCCATCACGGAATGTTCGCGACCATCGAGCTGCCTCCGAATTCGCCGCTCTATCCTGGAATGCATCGGACCAGTGCGCTTCAATCGCGGCAGTACTTTCGCTGCCCGCGCGACACGCCCTACGTGCGTCACGACCTCACGCTCGCCGAAGCCGAGAGCCCCCGGCCTTCCCTGCGCGACCCCCAGGGCAAGCTGCTTCTGGGAGACGACATCGTCGAGAATTGGCGCGCGAGGATCGGTCGGACCACGGTCCGGATGCGGGCGCTCTATGATACGCATGCCGCGGCGGAAAGCCGCCTCGTCTTCGATGCGAGCTCGCACGACGGCTGGGGGATCGATTGCCGCGGATCGAGTATAGGGACGATGACGCGACGCATGCCCGCATGGCAGCGACAGAAGAGCACTTTCGGAAGCTGTTCGATCATTTCTGCAAAGCCACCGGCGGCAAGCCGGCGGCCTTTTCCATGAACCCCCGGTTGCGCATCCACCCGTCGGGCGGTTGCCGCATGGGCGCCGATGCGCGCAAGAGCGTGTGCTCGAGCCACGGGCGCACGCATGATCACGACAATCTCTATGTCGTCGGCGCCCCGACTCTTCCCAGCGGCGGATGCACGAACGCGACGCTGACTTTTGCTGCGCTCGCGCTCCGCTCGGCGGACGAAATCGTCGCTCGGTGAGCCGCAGTGACGCCGCGATCGGAGCCGTGGGCCCTTCGCTCCAAACCTGCGGGTGTCACGTTGGCCTACGTAACCACGTCCTCAGGCGAGGTGCTTGAGCTTGTCTGGATTCGCGACGACGTAGAGCGCCGCGACCCGATCGCCCTCGATCTCGAGCGCGATCGTCCGGATGCCTTCGGCGGTGCGAACGATGAAACCGGGCATGCCATTGATCCGTGCCCGCTCGATCTGATCGGGTCGCGGCAATGCGCGCTGGCCGGCGGGGCTGGCGAAGATCTTCAGGAGCTTGTCCTTGCCGCGGATCGGCTGGTTCGCGACAAAACGCTTGTCGCCGCTGTCGGTGTAGAGGACAACGTCATCGGCGAGCAACTGCGCGAGCAACGAGATGTCGCCGGTCGTCATGGCGGCGTGGAACGCGTCGGCGAGCTTGGTCTGCGCGTCGATATCGGCGGCGAAGCGGGGCCGGGTGTCGCGAACGTGCTCACGGGCGCGGGTGGCGAGCTGGCGGCATGCCGCTTCACTACGCTCGAGCACCGCGGCAACGTCGGCGTAGTCCATGTCGAACACGTCGTGGAGCAGGAAGGCGGCGCGCTCGAGCGGGGAGAGGCGCTCGAGCGTGAGCAGCAGGGCGACCGAGAGGTCTTCGGCGAGCGGCGCGGCAGGCTCGGTGACGAGCGGCTCGGGCAACCACGTGCCGACGTAGAGCTCGCGGCGCGCGGTCGCGGACTTCATGCGATCGAGACAGAGCCGCGAGACCACGCGAGCGAGGTACGCGCGCGGATGCTCGATTGTCGAGTGATCTTGCTCGCGCCAGCGCAGGAACGCGTCCTGTACGATGTCTTCCGCGTCGGTGACCGAGCCGAGCATGCGGTACGCGAGCCCGACCAGAAACGACCGGTGCTGCTCGAATTCGGTGGTCACGCGGCGGCCCCCAGATGGAGATCCCGCAGGTCCTGGCGAAGCGGACGAATGCGCCGAAGTCGGGATCCAACGTGCCGCATATAACTGAAATCATAGCCGAGTTTCTTCTCGAAAGCGGCGAGGCGTGTACGGATGAACCACTTCATCATCACCTCATGACGAGGTGGCCGGGGCGGTTGTGACATGAGAGGCGCGCGCGTCACGTCACAGCTCCTGGCCGTGCTTCGCCGGTGGCAGCGAGCGGAGGTATCGGTACAGTGCGCGCAGGTCGTCCTCGGAGATGTTCTTGGAATTGTCCCACGGCATCGGGCTCGCGGTCGGCACCGCGTTCTTGAAGCGGTCGACGAACTGGTCTTCGCTCCACGTGTAGATTTGGCCCGTCTTCGGATCCGGCGTGAGGTTCGGCGTGACGAACTTCGTGCCCGGCGAGGTGCGCGACTCGACCGTCGACCCGCCCGCGAACGAGACGCCTTCCGCTGCGCCGGTGCGCCGGTTGCTCTTCGTGTGGCAACCGCCGCAGCTCGCGACCGAGTTCGCGAGGTACTCGCCGTATTCGACGGTCGGTCCCGGCATCACATGCCCGCGGATCGGCTTCGTCGGTCCGCGCGGCTTGATGAGGAGTGCCTTCGCCGCGCGCCCGCCCATGTTGAAGTCGCTCGCCGGCACCGAGTGATCGATCGGCGGCCGGCTGCGCAAGTACGACACGATCGCCGTCAGATCGTCATCGCTCATGTCCGTGAACGGCATGAACGGCATCGTGACGCGGCCGCTCGGATGCACGCCGTAGCGCAGCACGCGCGCGATCTCCGGATCGGTGTACTTACCGATGCCGCTCGCTTTGTCGGGTGTGATGTTGGGCGCGTAGATCGTGCCCGTCGGTAGATGGAAGGCGAGGCCGCCGACGAGGTGCGGCTCGGTCTCGACGACGGGCGACTTCGTGGCCGGATCGAGCTGGCCGTGGCAGGCCGTGCAGTAGGCAGGGCCGGTCACG
>Ga0126376_10000438_pt1 | contig 20150 bp, 19 predicted proteins | sample PanSoiMetPlot_15_FD_92760 | JGI IMG/M metagenome (GOLD analysis project Ga0126376, IMG submission 92760) | Tropical forest soil microbial communities from Panama - MetaG Plot_15 | ecosystem: Environmental > Terrestrial > Soil > Tropical forest > Bulk soil | place: Panama | collected 2016-02-17
GCCGTGGGCCGCCAGCGAGGCGCCGGCCTGGGCGGTGGTCACGACGAGCGGGAGCAGACGCTGAACCAGCTCCTGGTGGAGATGGACGGCTTCGACACCAACACCCACGTGATCGTGATCGCGGCCACCAACCGGCCCGACGTGCTCGACCCGGCCCTGCTCCGGCCGGGCCGCTTCGACCGTCACGTGACCCTGGACCGGCCTGACATCCGGGGCCGCCGCCAGATCCTGGACGTACACGCCCGCAACAAGCCGCTGGAGGCGGCGGTGGACCTGGACGTGCTGGCGCGGCAGACGCCGGGCTTCAGCGGCGCCGACCTGGCCAACCTGATCAACGAGGCCGCCATCCTGGCCGCACGGGCCAACCGCAAGGTGATCGGGATGGAGGAGATGGAAGAGGCGATCGCACGAGTGATCGCGGGCCCGGAGAAGAAGAGCCGCCGGATCTCTGAGCGCGAGAAGGAGGTCATCGCCTACCACGAGGTCGGGCACGCGCTGGTGATGAAGGCGCTGCCGCTCTGCGACCCCGTGCACAAGGTCTCCATCATCAGCCGGGGCATGGCGCTGGGCTGGACTCTGAGCCTCCCGGAGGAGGACAAGTACCTCGTCAGCAAGGAAGAGCTGAAGCAGCAGATCGCGGGCCTCATGGGTGGTCGCGCGGCTGAGGAGATCGTCTTCGGTGACGTGACCAGCGGCGCCGAGAACGACATCCAGCAAGCCACACAGATGGCCCGCAGGATGATCACGCGCTGGGGCATGGGCGACAAGGTGGGCACAGTGCAGATGGGCCAACGAGAGGAGCTCGTCTTTCTCGGTCGAGACCTCGGCGAGCAGCGCAACTATTCGGAAGAGGTGGCGGCCCAGATCGACGGCGAGATCAAGGACCTGATTGCCGGTGGATTCGACAGGGCCAAGCGCATCCTCTCAGAGCGGCGTGCCAGGATGGACAAGGTAGTCGAGCGGCTCAAGGTTCAGGAGACTATCGACGGCGCCGAGCTTGACGAGCTCCTGGGCAGCGCGAGTGGTCCGGCCCGGTGGGAGGACCACGAACCAGCATCCGCCACGCTGGCCTGAGACCGACCCACCCCCCTGCGAACACAACTCGTGGCCGCCGGAGCTACGTCGAATAGGTGGCGAACCTCGCCGTTCGAGCGCGTGCGGCGGCGTCCGTCACCACGTTTACTACAGCCGGTCTGCCGCTCTGGGCGGCCCGAGTAAGTGCCGGGCTGATTTCGGCCGGGTGCTCGACGTGCTCGCCATGGCAGCCGAGCGCCTTGGCGACGAGGTCGAAGCGGGTGTAGCCGAGGTCGCGGCCCGCCTTGGGCCGGTCGGAAGCGGTCCAGCCCCCGTTGTTGCTCACGACCGTCAGGACGTTGATCCGGTGTCTCACGGCCGTGTCCAGCTCCATCGCATTGAGGCCCATCGAGCCGTCGCCGTGGAGCACGAGGACCTGACTGTCGGGGCGCGCCACCTTGGCGCCCAGGCCGAAGGGCAGGCCGACACCCATAGTGCCGAACGGACCGGAGTTCAGACGGTGTCCGGGAAAGTACGTGGGAATCGACTGGCGGCCGAAATTCAGGATCTCCTGGCCGTCCACGCACAGGATGGCGTCTCGCTCCATGAAGTCGCGCACCTCCCTGCACAGGCGCAGCGGGTGGATAGGCAGCTGATCCGTGCTCATCGCGCGCTCGGCGTCGAGCCGCTTCTCCTCGTTGATGTCCGCGAGATACGCCACCCACCGGTCGTAGCGGCCTGCGAGCCGGCGATCGACGGCGTCCAGCAGCTGGCCCAGCACGGCCCGGGCGTCGCCCGCGATGCCCACGTCCACGTGACGCGTCCTACCCAGCTCGGCGGGATCTAGGTCGATCTGGATCATGCGCGCCTCTGCGGCGAGCCGGGGCGGCCGGCCGAAGTCGATCACGTAATTGAGGCGGGTGCCAACCACCAGGACCAGGTCCGCTTCGCGGAAGGCGGTGGCCCGCGCGCTTAAGAAGCAGAGCGGGTGGTCCTCGGGGATGACCCCGCGGCCCTGAGGGGTTGTCCAGAAGGGCATCCTCGACCGCTCGACCCAGGCCTGCAGCTCGCCGGCGGCGGCAGACCACAGAATCCCACTGCCGGCGATCAGGACCGGGCGCTCGGCTTTCTCCAGCAGCGCAATAGCGCGATCCACCAGCTGGGCGTCGCCCAAAGGCCGCTGGCGCGTTAGGTCCGGCTCGACCCAGCGAACGTCCGACGAGTCGACATCGCGATAGAGCACGTCGCCGGGCATGTCCAGATAGACCGGCCCGGGCCGAGCGGCGAAGGCGTGCCGGAAGGCGGTCGACAGGAGCTCGGGAATCCGCCGCGCGTCGTACGCCCGTTCGGCCCAGCGCGTGATCGGCCTCATCATCGCCACCTGGTCCATTTCCTGGAAGGCGCCCATGCCGAACTGGCTTACCGGGCTGGAGCCTCCGATCGCGATGACCGGAGCACAGTCGACAAAGGCGTGGGCCACGCCGGTCACCAGGTTGGTCGTGCCTGGCCCGGATGCGGCCATGCACGCGCTCGGCCGGCTGAGGACGCGACTGTAGGCGGTGGCCATCATCGCAGCAGCCTGCTCATGGCGGACGTCGATCATGCGGACGCCAGCATCCAGGCAGGCGTTCTCAGCGTCGATCATGGGGCCACCCATCAAGAAGAAGACGTGATCGACCCCGTGCTGGCGGAGCGCCCTGGCCAGAATCTCGTTGCCCGTCACTCAGATCACTCCTTCATTCGCAAGCCGGATGAGCTCGGGTTCGCTCAACCCGAGCATGCCGCAGTACACGTCGCGATTGTGCTGACCCAGCAGTGGAGCCGGAGCCACATCGACGTGCGAGCAGGACATACGCACCGGCCAGCCTGGCATCGTGAAGTCACCACGCTCGGGGTGTCGAACGGTGACGAACATGCCGCGCTGTCGTAGATAGGTGTCCTCGGAGAGCTCGAGTGTGTCGAAGACCGCGCCCGCTGGGACGCCGGCACTGCCTAGCGCCTGCATCGCCTCTTGCTTGGTCCGCTGCCGCGTCCAGGCCGAGATGACCTCACCGACCGCATCGGCGTGTGCGGCTCGGGTCGCCGGGCTGGCGAACCGGGGGTCCTCTTTGAGCTCGGGCCGGCCGATGACATCCAGCAGGGCAAGCCAGTGCTGATTGTGGGCGCGCGCCGTGTAGATGAACACGTAGTCATTGGAGCCGCCGGGGCGGCAGGGGAAGATGTCCAGCGGTGCGGTCATGCCGAGCTGACCCTGGTTCCCACTTCGTTCGGCGGCACGCCCGGTTCGCGCCTGCACCGCATAGGAGACGCGGCAGTAGTTGATCACGGCCTCCTGCATCGCGACCTCCACGCGCTGTCCCATGCCGGTCTGCTGGCGTTGGAGGAGGGCTGCCAGGATGCCGATCGCGCAATGCAGGCCGGTGCCGGTGTCGGCGATCGTCGGCCCCGGCTTGAGCGGCGGACCGTCGCGCGCGCCGGTGACGCTGACCGCGCCGCCCACTGCCTGGCCGATGTGGTCGAAGCTCAGGAAGTTGCCGTAAGGGCCGTCCGGGGGAAAGCCCTTGATCTGCGCGTAGACGATGCGCGGGTTGATCGCGCTGACGCTCTCGTAGTCGAAACCGAGCCGCTCCACGCTGCCGGGACCAAGGTTCTCGATGAAGACGTCGGCGCCTTTCAGCAGCTGCACGAGGATCGCAGCACCATCGGCGTGGCGCAGGTTGAGGGTGACGCTGCGCTTGTTGGCGTTGAGGAGCAGAAAGTAGTGCGAGTCCAGACCGGGCCGGTCTGTGGACGCGTCGCGGGCCTGCTCGCCACCACCGGGCGGTTCGATCTTGATCACGTCAGCACCGAGCCAGGCCAGTGCCTCGGTGCAGGACGGGCCCGCCTCGAACTGAGTCAGGTCTATGACGCGGATTCCGCTCAGGGCGGCGCCTTCCATCACAGCTTGTGACGCTGGCGCCGGCGGCCCGCCGGGCGCGATAGAGACAGGAGATTGGTCATCCCGCCGTCCAGGAAGTCGTTGTTGAAGCCGTCCGCTTCAGCTGACGGAGTGGTCACTTGGCCGTTCCCTCCAGAAGTGATGACTCGACCGTATCCGGATTGGGCGGGTTCGTGGGACACTGGCCGGGATGACGATCGAACTGACCACGGTGGCCGAGGCCGTCGCGGCGATCCCCGACGGCGCGAGCGTAGCACTGGGCCGGCCGGATGCGGTTGGGCTGGTCGAGGAGCTGATCCGCCAGGGCCGCCGCAATCTGCACCTGGTGGGAGTACCGACCGGCGGCCGGGCGGTCGAGCTGCTGATCGCCGCCGGCTGCGCGGGATCTCTGGAGTCGAGCGGCGTCGATCTCGGCGAGGACGGCTTCGCCCCCGCATTCACACGTTCGGTCGAATCCGGGGCGTTGCGCGTGCTGGACTCCACGTGACCGGCCATGCTCATGGCGCTCCAGGCTGGGGCGTCCGGCGTCTCATTCACCCCGGTCCCGGGGCTGCTGGCCAGCGACCTGCTGCGGTGGCGTCCTGATTTCCGCGTTATCGACGACCCCTACCGGCCCGGGCAAAGGGTGGTGCTCGTGCCAGCCATCAGGCCCGAGTTCGCGCTGCTGCACGGCAGCCGCGCCGACGTCGCGGGTAACGTGGTGATAAGCACCATGTACGACGATCGCCTCGTGGCCCAGGCCTCGCGGCACGTCATCTACTCGGTGGACGCGGTGCAAGAGCAGGCGGCGTGCAGCCTGGCACCTGACGAACAGATGATCCCGGCGGCATTTGTAGACACGCTGGTTCTTGTACGCGGTTGAGGAGGTCATGGCCTGCGCCATTGCGCGGGCCATTCGTGACCGCGAGCGGGTGGGGATCGGGGTCAACTCGCCTATTCCGGCTGCGGGGGTGGTTCTGGCCCAGCGCAGCCATGCTCCCCGGCTCCGTTTCCGGCTCCCAGGCCTGGAGGGTGGGGTGCCGTTCATTGGGTCAAAGGAGTTCTTCGACTTCGCCCAGCGCGGCGAGCTCGACGTCTTCTTCCTGTCCGGCGTCCAGATCGACATGAGCGGGCGCATCAACCTGCACGTGCTCGGCGACTACGGGCGGCCTCGGCGTCGCTTCCCCGGCGCGTTCGGCTCGGCCGTACTGTACCCCGCGGTAAGGCGTGTCATCCTTTTCAGGACAGAGCACACTCCGCGCGTGTTCGTCCCTCGCGTCGACTTCGTTACGGCCGCCGGGACTCCCGACCGCGTTGTGACCTCACGGGCCGTGCTTGGATTCGACAACTCGGCCGGCCGGCTGGTCCTGGACTCCTACCATCCCGGGCAGTCCGTGGAGAGCGTCCGGGCCGCCACCGGGTTCGAGCTACCAAGCCGCGCCGACGTCGTAGAGACGCCGGCGCCGACGGCCGACGAGCTCCGTGTCCTGCGGGAGGAGGTCTACCCGCTGCTGGCCGGGGTGTATCCGAGCTTTGTGAAGCAGATGCGATCTGTTGCCGCCTCGGACAAGGCGGCGCCGTAACGCCGCGGCTGCCCTGAGGCCGTGACGCAATCACACATCCCAGAACGCCAGTTCGTACGCGCTGGATACCAGAAACGCCTCCCGCATACGCTCTCTCACTGTCTGCCCCGCATCCGCGGCCAGGCGGTCGACCAGCTCGCGGCACCAACCCGCGAGGCGGCTGTATTCAGGGTCGGAGTAGGCGTCGATCCACCTGGCGCAACGCTCGTCGGCAGGACGGCCGCGTTCAGCCAGGCGCAGCCCGATCTCGTTGAAGCCCCACATGCAGGGCAGGAGCGCCGCCGCCAGCTCGGCGAAGTCGCTGGTGGCTGCCGTCCGTATCAGGAAGTCGGTGTAGGCGCGGGTGATCGGAGCCATCTCCTCGGTCTCAAGCTCGGCCGCAGTGATGCCGAACTCTGCCGCGTACGCGCGGTGGAGATCCATCTCGGACACCGCGGTCGTCCGCAGGAGCTCGGCAAACCAGCGCAGCGTGGTCAGATCGGGCGCCCGTGCCGCGGCCAGGCCGAACAGGCGGCAGTACTCGATGAGGAACCGGTAGTCCTGCCGGACCCACCGCTTGAAACGCTCGATATCGACCGTCCCATCACCGATGCTCCGGACGAAGGCGTGCTCGTGCTGCGCCTCCCAGATGGCAGCGGCAGCCGCGCGCAGCTCAGCGCTGAAGCTCACTCAGGAGCGTGTCCCAGTAGAGGAGCTCGTACCCTTGAAGCAGGCGAGCGGCGCGGCGCACCAGCTGCGGCGGCACACCGCGCTTCAGACCCGCGGTTATGATGGCGGGCGCCCTCTCCTCGAAGGCCGGCGCAGGCTCTGCGAAGAGGTCGAAGAAGCGCACCTGCTCGGTGCTGAGGCCATAGCGGTCGGTGAGGGCACGGCTGAGCCGGCCACAGTTCTCGCCCCAGGCTCGGAAGTTGATCAGGTACGCGGCGGCCACCTCAGCGTCCGAAGCGTACGCCGCAAGCCATGCCGTGAACGCCGCATAAGCGTGTGCCCCGGGCAGCGGCTCGTACTCCTCGAGCTCCACCGACCTCATTCCCAATGCCGACGCAAACGGCCCAAGTGCTTCGAACGCGACCCGCTCGCCGGCCAGCACATCGAGGAAGAAGTCGCTGCCAAACCGGCTGACCAGGTGTGCGACACTCCGCACGGCGCCGGATATGATGGCGTACTGTTCGCCGGCGAACGGCCGCAGCTGCGAAAGCTCGATCGCGCCTTCCTCGACTGCGGCGACGTACGGGTGTGTGAGCAGCCGCCGGCGCACTGTCGCCAGCTCGGACTCGATCTGGTGGCAGAGAGCCTCTGCCCTCATTCAAACAGGTTAGTGGCCGGAGGCTGGCGGCGTACTTTCAGCACTTCCGACAGCCACCGTCCGCTTCTCGGTCGGTGACACAATTGCAGGCCATGCGGATTCAGCTCGCGGATCACCATAGCGCGTGAGCTGGCTTCTCAATCCTCGCTCCATCGCCCTGGTGGGCGCCACGGAGCACTCACTCTGGTCAGCCGCCCTCCTGAACAATTTCCGCAGCTGCGGCTACACAGGCCTGGTGCATCTGGTTCACCCCCGCAGAGCCGAAGTGTTCGGCCTGCGGTGCTTCCCCCAACTGGAAGCGATCCCTGGCGACGTCGACCACGCCTACGTGATGACCGGCACCTCCGCCGCTCTGGACGTGATCGAGGACTGCGGCCGCAAGGGTATTGGCAACGTGACCATGCTCACGTCCGGCTTCAGAGAGACGGGCCCCGGCGGAGAGGCGCTCGAGGCGGCCCTCGTAGGCCGCTGCCGGGAGCTCGGCATCCGCTTACAGGGGCCAAACTGCCTTGGCTTCGTCAACTACCACGATCAAGTGCCCGCGTTCGGCCTTGTCCTCGCGCCGCCACTGGAGCCCGGGGCCATCGCTCTGCTGAGTCAGAGCGGTGCCATGCTCCTCCAGTTCCACCGGCTGAGCCAGGCGCGGGGGATCGGCCTGGCCTACACCATCTCGATTGGCAACGAGGCCATGCTCGCCGCAGCCGATTTCCTGGAGGAGCTGCTCGAGCGGCCCGAGGTGCGCGTGCTGGGCGCGCTGCTGGAGGGCGTTCGCAACCCCGACCATTTCCTGGACGTGGCTGAGCGAGCCCTGGCGGCCGGTAAGCCGCTCGTCGTGCTAAAGGTCGGCCGCGGCGAGGCCACCTCCCGATCTGTGGCGGCCCATACCGGGTCGCTGGTCGGGGCGGATGCAGTTGTCGACGTTGCCTTCCGCCAACACGGAGTGGTACGGGTGCGCAGCCTGGAGGAACTCGTCGAGACGTGCGGCCAGTTCGCGGTGGGTGGCTGGCCGGCCGGTCCGCGAACAGCCGTCATCACGACATCCGGCGGCTCGTGCGGGATCATCGCCGACCTGGCCTATGGGACCCGGATCGAGATGCCCGACTTCGGGGGCGAGACGAAGCGTCGGGTAGCGGAGATCCTGCCCAATTTCGGCACCCCGCAGAACCCACTCGACACCACCGGCGTGATCGTCGACCAGCCCGACCTGCTCGGCCAGTGCATCGACGCCGTCCTCATCGAGGGCGGCTATGACGCGCTGCTGATCAACTCGGACGCGCCTCGTGATCCGGGCCCAGCCCCCGCAGTCACGGAGCGACGGATCGCCGCACTCGCCGGCGCGCTGGAGCCGGCGCGGATTTTCACGGTCCTGGCCAGCAGCTCCTCCCTCGACCCGGCTCCATACAGCCGCGAGCTTGCGGCCCGGCACCACCTGCACTTCGCGGGCGGCCTCGAGATGGGCGTGCGGACGCTCCACCACGCCATCGGGTACGGGTTGGCGCGTGCGGCCGCAGCGCGCCGGCCGGCCCGAGCACCGGCACGTCGCAGGCTCACGCCATTCATGGTGGAGGGATGGAGGGGCACGGTCCCTGAACTCGAGACCAAGCGGATCCTCGAGGAATACGGGATCAACCCGCCTGCCGAGCGCCTGGCCAGGGACGCGGACCAGGCTGCGGCGATCGCCGCTGAGATCGGCTTTCCGGTGGTCCTCAAGGTGCAGTCACCCGACATCGCGCACCGCTCAGACGTGGGCGGGGTGCGCCTCGCTGTCCCGGATGAGGCTTCTGTGCTCGCCTCCTGGGAAGAGGTGCTCGCCACAGTGCGTTCGCACAGGCCCGATGCACGAATCGACGGCATGCTGGTCGCCCAGCAGCTCGAGCCGGTGGTCGAGCTCATCGCGGGCCTGAAGATGGATGAGGTGTTCGGGCCGGTGGTGGTGGCCGGTGCTGGTGGCATCTTCGTCGAGGTCTTCGACGACGTGGCGCTTCGGCTTCCGCCAATAGACAGCGAGGCGGCGCAAGCGATGCTGACGGAGCTTCGGGTCGCCCCCCTCATGTTGGGTGCAAGGGGCCGGCCTGAAGGCGATATAGCGGCCGCTGCGCGTGTCCTGGTGCAGCTGGGTGAGCTGGCGCTGGACCTTGGACCGCGACTGCGTGCGCTCGACATCAATCCACTGCTGGTGCTGCGCCAGGGCCAGGGGGCGCTGGCGGCGGACGCGCTGCTGGTACTTGAGTAGACGTCGACGGAGCATAGGAAGGAGGACGATTAGAGTGAGGTTCGATGGGAAGGTCGCCCTGGTAACAGGTGGTGGGCGCGGTATCGGAGCGGCCACCTGCGAGCTGTTCGCCCGGGACGGGGCATTAGTGGCTGTGTGCGATCTCGACGAGGCTCCTGCCCGGGAAGTCGCCGGCCCACTCGGGGAGAAGGGTCTGGCCGTGGCCTGTGACGTCTCGCGACGAGACCAGGTCGAGGCCGCGATCCAGAAGACGCTCGATGCGTTCGGCCGCCTCGACGTCCTCGTCTGCTGCGCGGGGATAACGCGCGACAACCTGGTTCACAAGATGACCGACGAGGACTGGGATGGGGTGATCGACACCCACTTGAAGGGCACGTTCCTGTGCGCGCAGTCTGCGCAGCGGGTGATGGTTCCGCGGCGGTACGGAAAGATGGTCTTCCTGTCGTCGACGTCGGCGGACGGCAACCGCGGCCAGACCAACTATTCAACCGCGAAGGCCGGACTTCAGGGTATGGCCCGCACGCTCGCAATCGAGTTGGGGCCGTTCGGCATCAATGTGAACGCCGTTGCTCCCGGCTTCATCGAGACGCGTATGACCGAGGCGACGGCCCGAAGGATGGGGGTCGCGTGGGAGGACTTCAAAAAAGCTGCCGCCGAGCGGACGCCGCTGCGACGCATCGGCCAGCCGGTGGACATCGCCAACGTGATCGCCTTCTTGTCCAGCGACGAGTCGAGTTTCGTCAGCGGCCAGACGATCTACGTCAAAGGCGGCCCCTAGTCAAGGCCTGCGGGCGTGCCGATGCCGACCCACCTGGTCTGTCTGACCTTTGACTTCGACACGGTCTCACCGTGGATCAACCGGGGCGAGGCGACTCCCACGCCTCTGTCGCGAGGTGAGTTCGGCGTGGTAGGCGCCGACCGCCTGCTGCGACTTCTCCAACGCCGCGGCCTCCGTTCGACCTGGTTCATCCCTGGGCATACGATCGAGACTTACCCGGATGTCTGCGACCGCGTCCATCGCAGCGGCCACGAGGTGGGTCACCATGGCTACCTCCACGAGCCGCCGGCGACGCTTACGCGCGATCAAGAGGCCGCTGTCCTGGATCGCGGCAGCGACTGCATCAGGCGGCTGACCGGCACCGCACCAGCCGGCTACCGCTCGCCGGCCTGGGACCTCTCGCCACACACCGTCGACCTGCTGCTTGAGCGCAGCTTCAGGTACGACTCCAGCCTGATGGGACACGACCACCGCCCTTACCGCTGCCGGACGGGCGACGTGGTTACGGCCGACGGGCCGATGCGATTCGGACCCGAGACAGAACTCTGGGAGATGCCGATCAGCTGGTCGACTGACGACCACCCCCACTTCGAGCTCGTGCGCCGGCCGGGAGCACCTGTGCAGGGCCTGCGGCGGGCCGGGGACGTGCTGGAGAACTGGCTGGACGACTTTCGGTACATGACGCGCGAGGAGGAGCGCGGCGTGCTCACGTACACGATGCACCCGCAGGTGATCGGTCGGGGCCACCGGATGCTGATGCTGGAGCGTCTCATCGACGGGCTGAGCGAGCTGGGTGCGCGGTTTGCGCGACTGGACGAAGCGCTGGAGGTGGTGACTACGTGAACGGCATGATCGTATGTCCGCAGCCGGCTGCCGCCGAAGCCGGCCTGGCAGTCCTGCGGCAGGGAGGCAACGCTGTTGACGCCGCCGTCACGACAGCCCTGGTGCAGGGCGTGATCGACCCGATGATGTGCGGGATCGGAGGCTCGGGCGTGATGTTGATTCACCTGGCTGACGCGGGCAGGCAGGAGGTCATCGAGTTCTACGCCCGTGCCGGCTCGGGGGTCCGGGAGGACCAGTGGGAGCACCTCTTCATCCGCGAGGCCGGTGACCGCTACGGCTACGTGCTGCAAGACTGGGTCAACGACTGTGGTTATCAGAGCGTTGGCGTGCCCGGAACCGTGGCAGGCCTGGCTGAAGCTCTCCGTCGTCATGGCACCATCTCCTGGGCTCGGGCTCTGCAGCCGGGCATCGAGGCCGCGCGTGCCGGCATGCTGGTGACTGGAAACTTTCGCAACTACCTGATCACGGACTACGGCCCTGACGTGGCGCCCAGCGAGGAGCGCATCAGGTGGACCCCGGAGTCGAGACGTATCTATACGAAGGAGGGCCGGCTCTACTCACTTGGCGAGGTCATCGCCAATCCTGACCTGGCACGGACCTACGAGCGGCTGGCTGATGCCGGACCGGAGGACTTCTACCAGGGCCAGATCGCCTCGACGATCGCGGCGGACTTCGCCGCCAACAGCGGCTTTATCACCACTGAGGACCTTTCGGGCTATCGGCCGAGGGTGTGCGAGCCGGTCTCAGGCAGCTACCGCAACCGCCGGTTGGTCACGCCCGGACCGCCGGCGGGCGGGATGACCTTGCTGCAGATGCTGAACTACCTCGAGGGCTTCGACCTGGCGGAGGCCGGCTGGCCATCTGCCAGGTCGGCGCGACTGCGAGTAGAAGCGATGGACTGGGCCATGGCCGAGCGCGAGCATCACCTTGCCGATCCCCTGTTCACGCCGGTGCCCGTGGCCGAGCTGACTGCCAAGGAATATGCCGCTGCAGCGCGGGCCGCCCACGACAGTCCGACCACGACCCAGGTGTGCGTGGTCGATGCGGCCGGCAACGCAGTCTCCATGACCCACACGCTCGGCTCCTCGAGCGGGGTGGTCACACCTGGCCTCGGGTTCATGTGGAACAACTACTTGAACTGCTTCGACCCCAGGGCTGGCCGCGTCAACTCCCTGGCTCCCGGCAAGACCCGGGTGACGATGATGGTGCCCACCATGGTCATGGCCGGTGACCGGCACGAGGTCGTTGTCGGCGCCCCGGGTGGCACCCGGATCGTGAATGGTGTCCTTCAGACCCTGCTCAACCTGATCGATCATGGCATGACGCCCCTGGAGGCGGTCAGCGCGCCGAGGGTCGACTTCCAGGGCGAAACCGTCCAGGCCGAGCTGCGGGTGCCCACCTACGTGCTGGCAGCGCTCCGTGAGCGCGGCTTCTCCGTGCGACAGAGGCCCCTGAGCTACGACAGCTACTTCTCACGAGTACAGGTGATCCAGGTAAGTGCCGAGGGGGAGCTGATCGGCGCCTCGGACCCGCGCGGCGACGGCGGGATCGCGCTTTCCACGTAAGAGGCGTGAGCTCAAGCCATCTGCCGGATGATCAGCGCGTCACCCTGGCCGCCGCCGCCGCACAGAGCTGCGGCGCCAAGCCGGGCACCCCGGCGGCGGAGCTCGTGAGCAAGCGTCAGCACAAGCCGCGCCCCGCTGGCTCCGATCGGATGACCCAGGGCCACCGCACCACCATTGACGTTGACCAGCTCTTCGTCAAGCGCCAGCATCCTGGTGACGTTCAGCGCCACAGCTGAGAAGGCCTCGTTGATCTCGACAAGGTCGAGGTCCTCGGTTTTCAGGCCGGCCTTTTCCAGGCTGCGGGCGAGAGCCAGCGCCGGCACAGTGTGCAGCCACGCGTAGCGTTCCGCGCTCATCCCATACGCGACGATCTCCGCGAGCGGCTGCACTTTCAGCGAGTGCGCCCTCTCGGCCGACATCACGACAACGGCGGTCGCGCCGTCTGAGACCTGGGAGGCGTTGCCGGCTGTGATCGTGCCGTTTGGGCTGAAGGCGGCAGGCAGGCGGGCGAGCCCCTCAGGAGTCGTCTCGGGCCGTACGCCCTCGTCCCGGCTCACGGTCACCGCGCCGCCCTTCAGCTGCGGAACGACTACTGGAACCGTCTCCTCGGCCAGCCGGCCCGAGTCCCACGCGGCGGCCGCCCGTTGGTGGGAGCGGGCCGCCCACGCATCCTGGTCCTCGCGGCTGATCTCCAGCTCGCGGTTGACGCTGTCGGACGACTCGCCCATGTGCTGGCCTGTGAAGGTCGACCAGAGGCCGTCGTGGACCATGGCGTCCACGAGCTCGGTGTTGCCCATCCTTGCACCGAAGCGAGCCTTGGGCATGAGGTACGGCGCTTGTGTCATGGACTCCATGCCGCCGGCCACCACCGATTCCACCTCGCCCGCCCGGATCATCTGGTCTGCCAGGGCGATGGCGTTGAGGCCTGAGAGACAGACTTTGTTGACGGTAACCGCGGGGACCTCGCTTGGCACTCCGCCCTTGATGGCGGCCTGCCTGGCCGTGATCTGCCCGGCGCCCGCCTGGAGCACCTGGCCCATGATCACGTAGTCGACGTCGGGGCCTTCGACGCCGGCTCGCTGGAGGGCAGCGCGGATGGCGGCGCCGCCGAGGTCCACCGCCGGCAGGTCCCTGAAGGCACCACCGAACTTGCCGATCGGAGTACGCGCCCCGGCGACGATCACGGATCGCGCGGTCACCGGCCCATGCTACCTCTGTTCAGCGGCCCTGAAGCTGATGTTCCCCTGGTCCGTGGTCACGTTGATGGCGCTGCTGGGGTTTGCGCTGAGGTCTGCGCTCCATGTGCTTGTCAAGGGACCCCTGGTGGGGTTGAAGTGCCAGATCGGGTCGGCATTCAGGTTCCCGGTGCTGGTCGCGACGATCGCGCGTGCGTCGGTCGGATGCGGGAGAGTGATCGAGACGTTGCTCTGCCGGCCGGCGTCGATATTCAGCGCGTTGCGGCCCGGCGCGAGCGAGCCCGAGAAGAGGATGTCCCCTGCCCGCGACTTCACGCTTGCCGTGCCAGACACGGTGACATCGTCGAGCTGGACCGTACCTGGCCCGCCATCTACGGTCGAGCTGTTGCGCAGCAAGACATGACGGAGCGTTGTCCCTTCGCGGCCCCGGATGCGAACGTTGCCGTCCAGCCGGCCAACCGTCAGGTTGCCGAAGCACGTGATGTCCAGGTCTGTCCGAGCCGGGACCTGCACCCGCAGCTCGGCACTGCGGTTGAGCGGCACGATGGGGTTGAGGGAGCTGGTCTCCCGGACGGACACCTCGTTCGCCTCGTGGCTGATGCTCACCCGCGCCTGGTTGACCGCCCACCCGGCTGCGGCGCGTGTAATCGAGCTTGCTGAGTGCTCGTAATCCACGACGATCCGCCCATCGGCCCCGGCCTCGACGACGACGTCGCTGTGCTGTACGTCCAGGCGGAGGACCGGCGCGTCGCCGACGTCGTACGTAGTTGTGCGGCGGACCTGAGCGGTGGTGGCCAACACGCTGCTGGTGCCCGCCAGGACACCGAATACCAGCACCGGAACGGCGACGATTCCAAGGAAAGTGCCGAGGACGCGCGCGAAGACGGGGATCGGTTCCATCAGCGGCCTCCTTCGAGGTCACCACGACAACCGCTTCGGGGGCTGGGTCCCTGCGGAACGAATCGATAGCCGACCCCCCACACCGTTTGGATGCAGTCCCCGAATGCACCCAGCTTGCCACGCAGCCGCCGGACGTGGGTATCCACAGCCCGGTCGAAGCCTTCAAAGTCCTGGTTCCAGATTCGCTCGAGCAGGAAATCGCGGCTGAACGCCCGGCCGGGGTGGGTGGCGAAAAGCACGAGCAGCTCGTACTCCTTGGGCGTCAGATGCAGCGCCTGCTCGTGCAGGGTAGCGGTGCGGGCGCCGAGGTCGATCCGCAGTGGCCCTTGCACGACGGGAGCCGGCCCGCTCGGAGTTACCCCACTGCTTCGCTGACCCTCGATCGCCACTCGGCGCAGCGCGGCCCGCACCCGTGCCAGAAGCTCGCGCATCGAGAACGGCTTGGGCACGTAATCGTCTGCACCAACTTCGAGGCCAAGCACCCGATCGACCTCTTCGGTCCTTGCGGTCAGCATGATGATCGGCATCAGGTAGTCCTCGCGCAGGCGGCGGCACACAACCAGGCCATCGAGGTCCGGCAGCATCCAGTCCAGGACCACGAGATCGGGCGGGCGCCGCTGGACGCTAGCCAGGGCGGTCCGGCCGTCAAATGCCTGCTCTACGTCGTGCCCCTCCGCTTTGAGATGGTCGCGCAGCAGGTTGTTCATGTCGACCTCGTCCTCCACCACCAGCACAAGAGCCATCGATTACCCCTCGCGCCTGCCTTCGTACTTGGAGAGGGGAGGGGGTGCCGAGGCGGGAGCGACGGGCAGGTGGACTGTGAACCGGCTACCGCTCCCGACCTCGCTCTCTATGGTGATGGTCCCGCCCATCGCCTCGACCAGGTCCCGGGCTATGGACAGGCCCAATCCGAAGCCCCCGGTGCTGCGTGTCCGTGATGCGTCGGTCCGGTAGAAGCGGTCGAAGACCCGGTCGAGGTCCTCGCGAGGGATGCCGATTCCGGTGTCCGAGACCGTCAGCGCCACTCCGCCAGGGCCGTCGGCCTGGGCTTCGATCGCGACCAGACCGCCTTCAGGCGTGTAGGAGACGGCGTTGCGGACCAGGTTCATCATCACCTGCGTCAGGCGATCCGCATCCGCGAGAACCAGAGGCGGCTCGGGTTCAGGGATGCGTTCCACAAGCATCACATTGCGCTGAACTCGGGCCATCGGGCCAAGCGCGTCATGCACGTGGCGGACGACCTGTCCGACCGAGACCGGGCCGACCGTAAGTTTGAGCTCCCCGGCCTCGGCTCGGGCCACGGCGAGCAGATCGTCGACCAGTGCGCTCAACCGCTCGGTCTCACGGTCGATCACCTCGAGATAGCGCGCCACCTCCCGGTCGAGCGGCTTGTCGTCGCGCATCGTGAGCGACTCCACGTGTGCCCGGATGCTGGCAATCGGCGTTCGCAGCTCGTGAGAGACGTTGACGATCAGCTCCCGGCGGCTCTGGTCGGCGCGTTCCGCCCTTTTTCGCTCGCTGACCGCGACCAGGCGCGCCTCGGCCAGCTGCCGCCCGGACTCGCTCAGCCCCAGGAGGCGGGCGGCGGCGGCGGCCCAGCCGCGGCCTGCGACGTCGATCATATAGAGCACCCAGGCCAGGACCAGGAAACCGGCCGCGACCAGCAGCCCGAGGGAGACGAGCAGGGCCTGTGGCGTGACGCCGGCAGCGCTCCCCATGAGCCAGACGAGAGGCCCGGCGAAGTCGATGCTGTTGGGACGGTAGGTCAGCTGGTCGAGCAGGTACCAGACCGGCGCCCCCAGCATCGCGATGCCCCCGCTGATGCCGGCGACTGCCAGCGTCAGCGCGACTACCCCCGCCGGAAACTGGAGCGTCAGGTAGACGATGCTCTTCCAGGTGACCGCGCTGGCCAGGTGGTCGCGGGCCCGCTGCCAGAGCTTGCGTCCGGGCGGCCGAGGGACTGACATCGGTGGGACGTCCGCATCCAACCACCAGCGGGCCAGCTGGCGTTCGAAGACGGCGAAGCCCCAGGCAAAAGCGAAGGTGAGTACGAGGATCGGGATCCCGATCAAGAACGGGGTGGCACTCAAGCCCACGCCCAGGCCGCTCAACAGGACCATCAAGTAGATGGATCCGACCAGCGGCCTCGTCGCAATGAATGCCGCCGACCGGTACGTCCGGCTGCTGACCATCGGCTTCAAGAACCGACCCACGGGCAGCGAGTCTATGAGGTGCGCGAGGCGAAAGGGGTTCGAATTGGTGTCCGATTCTCGTCAGATCTTGAGCGCATGACGGATCCATGCTTCCTGGGCCGCCACTGCATTGTTCAGGTTCGCACCCACGAAGTCGTGGTCAGCGCCGTCGAACCAGGTCAGCCTGGCGTCGATGCCCTTCTGCTGGAGCGCAGCGTGGGTGACGTTGGCCCACTCCGCCGGGATCGTATGGTCGGCCGTTCCCTGGATGATCAGGACCGGCGGCTGGCCGGCCTCGAAATAGGTCCGGGGAGAGAGGTGGCGGTAACCCTCGGGGTTGCTGTCTGGTGTGCCAAGTGCTCCCAGGGACTCGGGCCGTTGCAGCCACCATTTCCGGGCGTTGTCAGCCATGTCGCTACTGACCGGTCCGTGCAACACCACGGCCTTGATGCGTGGGTCTACGACCATCGCGAGCTGGCTGATGCCACCGCCGTTGCTGTGGCCGATGAAAGCGATCTTGCCCATGTCCGCCTGAGGCAATCTGTTGAGCGAGCTGACGAGGTCAAGAGCGGTCACAAGCTCACCGACGATCTGCGGCAGGTCCGCCGGCGCCGGCCCCGAGCCGGCATAGCCGGGCCAGTTGGGCGCGACCGAGATGAAGCCGTGCGCTGCCATCGGATCGCCGAAGATCCCGGAGTCCTGACCGATCCAGTAGCGCTCCGGTGGGATGAAGCCGTGGTTCACGACGACGACAGGAAAGGGTCCGTCGCCATCGGGAAGGGAGATGGTGCCCGTCATGGTCTGGCCGCCACTCGGCCAGCTCATGTGGTACTTGGTGAAGCCCGAGCCACGGAACATCACATCGCCAAGCTGGAGGTTGCCGCCAGGATAGGGACGCGCGCGAAGGGATTCGATGTAGTACGGCGGCTGCGGGGGAGTGGGGGAGGGGACAGGTGCTTCAGCTGCGGGTGAGGGGCCCGACGCCGGCGGGCTAAGTGCTGCTTGCGTAGAGCGAGTGGGGGTCGATCGCACGACTGTCGAGCCGCTGGTGCAGGCTGCGCCGGTGACGGCGAGTGCCAGGATTCCAGCAAGCAATCGCATGACCGGGACTCTACGGCAGCCGCCTTCGTAGTAGCGGTTTCCATCACGGCTGCTGAAGCTCTCCTGACGATCTGGCGTCGGTAAGGCTCGGCAGTTGAGAACGTCATTGCGCGGGTCAGTGGCCGGCTGATGGAAAGCCCGGATTTGACAGCTGACGCCCACGGCTGTTATCTTGCCACCCGCACTTCGGGTTGACCCGCTGGGTTGACTCTAGGGGGGTAGATTCTTGGTCGTAAGTCGATATGTGACGCACGCAGCCGTCCTGCTGCTGGCGCTCGCACTATCTGGATATGCGTCCTTAGGCCGCGGCCTCCCCGCTTCACTGAGCCTGCGACTCGGGGAGGTCAACGCAGAAGGACTTGTGATCGGGGAGGGGGGTCAGGTCGGGAGCGTACAGCTTGGCCGCCTTAGCACCATTGTCAAACCCATAGCGATTCCTACCGACGCGCCGATTTCGCACGTACCGAAGGTCTACGAGGTACAGGACGGCGAGTCGCTGAAAGACCTCGCCGCTCGGTTCCACGTGTCAGTCGAGGACATCCGGTGGTCCAACTTCTCGGACCTCAAGAACACGGCCAAGGATGTGGTCAAAGGCCAGAAACTGCTCCTCCCGCCGGTGGACGGCATCGTGGTCACCACGCAGCAGGGTGACACTCCGATCAGCCTCGGCAACACATACCACGTGTCTCCGGCGGCAATCGTGGACTTCAACTACCTTCGCTCATCCGACCAGGACCCACTCATGCCCAACTCGCAGTTGGTCATACCGGGCGGCAAGGGACCTGACCTCGAGCGGCCACTCGTGCGGAATACGTACGGCACGACTGTTCGGACGGCCGGCTACACGATCGGCCCCTTCACCGGGTCGTACACGGTTGCTCCAGGCAATCGCTTCCCGTATGGCTACTGCACCTGGTACGTCTACAACCGGCGGCAGGTGCCGTGGCTGGGAAATGCATGGGAGTGGTTTGCTCAGGCTCAGGCGGCCGGCTGGGCGACCGGTCAGACGCCGAAGCCTGGTGCGATCCAGGTGACCTGGGAGAGCGGATTCGGCCACGTTGCGTATGTCGAGTCGGTCAATGCTGACGGGTCCTGGACGGTGTCCGAGATGAACTTCCGAGGCTGGGCCATCGTCGACATGAGAACGATCAAGCCTGGCGGCGTGCCGCTGATCGGATTCATCCTCTAGAGGGCGGCGCCTACGAGGCTGCGACCACTGGCCAGGAAGGCGAGCACCGCCGCCGTTGCTGCAGCCAGCGTCAAGCGGAAGGACAGTTTGGGCTGGTCCAGGAGCGCGGTGGTGACGATGCCGGCAGCCAGGATCGTTGCGAGCGCCACGCCGGCGAGTTGGATGAGGCCTGGAGAGCCGGGCCCCAGCGCGACAGTAGCGTTGGCTCCGAGGAGGAGAAGGGCGGCCGCGGCGCCGGACCCGCGCTGGCCGATCGCCTGTGGGAGGCCGCGGACGCCCAGGCGGCGGTCGGCTGGAATATCCGGAAGCGCCTGGGTGAAATGGCCACCGGCACCGATCAGCGCACCCGCTATAGGCGCCCAGGTGGCTGGCCACCGAGGGCCGGGCAGGCTGAGCGCGACGGCCGTCGGGAGTAGCCCGAATGCCACGGTATACGGCAAAAAGCTGAGCAGAGTTGACTTGAGGCCCAGGTTGTAGGCCATTGCGAAGGCAATTGCAGTCAGGTGGGCGACGGTGAAGCCGATGCCGGAGGCCAGCGAGAGGGGGACGGTGGCGACGAGGGCTACCAGGGCAGCTGTACGGAGCGTTGTGGGCTGCAGCCGGGAGCTGCCCGCGCTATCACCGGCGGCCCGGGCTCGGGCCAGCGGTTTGTCCAGCCTCTGAGCCGCCAGATCGAGGTCGCGGTCAACGTAGTCGTTGGTCCAACCCACGGCGCACTGGCCCGCGAGGACTGCGGCGGCCACCCACCCGGCACCCCAGCCGCGACCCGCCCTGAGCACGAGCAGGCTGGTCAGGAGGGTCACCACCCCCGCCGGCTCTGGGTGACAGGCCAGCAGGAGATCCACCACCAGGGGTCTGGCTCGGGCGTCTCCCGCGTATGGACCTGTGGGCACGGCCCATCTATGTTCGCACCGCCTCAGCATTGGTCGGTGGCCGCGTTGGGTACGATAGTTGCGCTTCTAACCAGGCACCGGCGTTTCAGCTGCCGGCGAGCGCCGTGGGTCGGCAAAGGGCATGTGGCGAGCCCAACGGTCTGTAAAACCGCCGCGAAAGCTGTGGGGGTTCGACTCCCTCCCGGCCCACTCGTATTCGAAATCAACCCCCCAGCGGGAACAGAATAAGAGCCCCCAAAGCAGCTGCAACTGGTCGTCCCGCGCCGCAGCCGGCGCGGCCTGCTGCTGGGCTCGGCCTTCGTGCGGTGGCATTTGAGCTGCTGTCGGAATCTTTTGACCGGCGGCTGGCCAGTGCGGTCCCGTCAGGGATTCTTCGCGCCCTCGTCCCTCTCCCCTCCGACCGCAGCTGACAGCGATCTGTGATCGGTCCGACAGCGAAC
>Ga0126376_10000439_pt1 | contig 20114 bp, 19 predicted proteins | sample PanSoiMetPlot_15_FD_92760 | JGI IMG/M metagenome (GOLD analysis project Ga0126376, IMG submission 92760) | Tropical forest soil microbial communities from Panama - MetaG Plot_15 | ecosystem: Environmental > Terrestrial > Soil > Tropical forest > Bulk soil | place: Panama | collected 2016-02-17
CCCACCTACGCCGCTAGGGAAACAGACTTAGGGGCGCTGATAGTCGCGTCCCATGCGGCGCGGTGGGTGCTGGTGATCGTGTTGTTGCCGTATTCGTCAATGAGTTCGCGGGCCTTCACGGACTTAATCAGTTGCTCGCCAGTGAGCGGATGTTGACCCATGACTAAGCGGTCGTACTGCTCGCTAGTTACTTCGCCTTTGAGGTTCCATTCCTCTGCGAGTCGGCCACACCAACGGCCCTTAACTTCGCCCGCTTCGCTGTAGTAGTTCTCCTGTGCATTGGTGAAGTCCTGCTTGTAGTAATCCTGCGCCTGTGCGGCGGAAAGTGGTCCGGCCAGTGTCAACATAGCTTCACCTCAAAACTTAATATCGAGATCGTCCGCGTCGGCGGTGGCTTCGATTTTGATTTCCGTTTGGCGCTTATGATCGTGACCGTTGCTGGCGGCAAATGTTGGCGGCGCGACGGGTAATGGTCGGGGCGGTGCTGGCTTAATTGGTGGTAGTGTTGAGCGGGGCGCAAAGGCGCGGGCACGCTTCGGTCGCTCTATTGGTTCAATGCGAAAAGGAACGACAGCATCGCCATACTTCCAATAACCGTTAAGGTTTTCTAAGGCCATTATTTGCTCGGTGCTGACGACATAGTGCTGCTCAATCCCCGGTGCATAATTGAGTGAGTCGCGGCCATAGGTTTGCACTGATGCCGTAGTCGAAACGCGGGGCCGTTCGAGTTCTTTCTGGCCGATCATTTCCGACACCCAACGAGCGGATTCCGCTTCATTCGTGCGTTGGAAAATCTTTGTGTGCGAGGCTGCGATGATGGTGGCGGCGGCGTCCTGATAGTGCTGCCTGATTTGGGCGCGGTTCTGCGTGCCAATGATCGGTTTGATGTTGTGCTTACGACCCTCGACAAGCGCCGTTTCCAGTACGGGCAATCGCTTCAATGAGTGGGCCTCGTCAATCAATACCCAACACGGTCGATTTGGTGTCAACGGCGTCCGTGAAAGAAGTTTTCCAAACAGGATATTGAACTGTGCGGCCTGTAATCTCCTGAGTGCTTCGCGCGTGGTTTGGGTAGAGGTAATGAAGATGCGCCGGTCCCGACGCTGCGCCCACTGGTGGAAAGTAAACGGGCGTCGCTGCGCTTGCTCATAGGTCGGCAACAAGCGCATGGATTCGGCCACTTCCGCGAGCGTAGCGAGGACTCCGGCGCGTTGCGCTTTAGCGCCCCGGTCGATCAGGAAAGCGAGCTCGGTGCCGTGAACACAGCAATCGATCATCCGATCATCCGTGAGCCATTGCACAAGCTGTTCGGGTTCGGGATTGTAAGACAACATGCGGGCATAAATGCTGCGCGCTGCCTTGTTAAAAAACTGCGTAGTGGGCGGTGTGTTCGGGTGATCAGGAAACAAACTCTCCGCAATGAAATGGAGTTCTGCGGCGCGAACCTCGTCACCGATGGCTTGGCTTTCATGGGCCGGATTCCAGTACGGTGAGCGCACGTCGAGCGGGTTCAGAATGATGTCGGTTTCGGGATCGAAATGATGCGCCACAAACTCGCCAACAGGGTCGTAAATGACAACCGCCTCGAATTCTTTGCGGCTCTTAATTTCGTCTAAGAATTGATGCAGGATTTGACTCTTGCCCGTACCTGTATCGCCGAGGATGAGCATGCCTTCGCGTTCTTCTTCACGTGGTACGGTCAACCGATAAGAGGCCGGATTCAGACCGAAAATTTCTTGCAGTTTGTTGCTCTGCTGCGAGTAAACTTTCAGGTTATAGCCGGTGTGTATTTACGATGCTCTTTTTGATACTGCTTTGGGGCGAGTTCGCGAGTGCCGCGAAGCTGCTGACCTTGTACGAAACGGCGCTGGAAAACGTGATAGATAATGGTTGCGCCAACGGTGCCGACGAGAAAAAGTATTAGCGCCCAAAGCCACGCCGGACGCCAAAGAACGGTCAGAGTTTTGCCGTCATAGATCGCTTCGCGGAACCACTCATTTGCCTGTTTGTCGGTGAGCGTTTGCTTGGTCGCGTGAAGGTCTTTGATCGTGATTTGCGGGTCAATATCTTCTCTGACGTGAAAGAGCGTCCAACCATCTTTGACGATGACCTGGCCCTGCTCATCACGAACAGGTGTCACGTCGTGATCGGTAACTCCGATCTCGCGCTCGCGGCCAGTTTTGTGATCCCTGATGGTGGCCACAAGATACGTGTAACGGAAGCGCGAAAATGAAAAATTACTCATCAAACTGCTGCGCAAATACTGTCTGTAATATTCGCTCTGCAATGGCGAGAAATTGGCTCTTACGAAGTACTCGTGAAGCGGATAAAGTGAAAGCAAAGCTGCGGCTGCCGCGACCACAGAAAAGAGTCTTATTCGGTGCAGCGAGGTTCGAAAATTTGTGTACCCTTGCTCGTTCAATTTTCCAATTAGCTTGGTCATGACACAGTACCTCCGGGCCTCCAAAAAGGAGACTTTGTTTGTTCTTCGTTGTTGGTCTAAATCGGAGTCCGGTGGTCTACTAAATCCAAGCTCCGACTTCTTAGATGAGGCGCTAAAAGTGCATCGGCACTCTAGCGATGGGGCGTTCCCGTTGTGGACCGTGCAAATGTAATGCCGCTTCCTGTCAATGCAGGAATCTCTCTACTGCGCGATCTTTTGTCGGCTCTGATCAAGCCTTACTGTCTAGCGCCACTGTGTTACTTAGCAAAACATGGACCACACATCGCATGCGCTTTTTCTAGGAAAATTGATGGGTGGACCACTAAGCAGATCGCGGTTGCGGACAGTAACGTGTTTGACTGAACACACAAGCAAGGGATTCTGCTAGGTAAGTAGGCTTCAGTGCATGAAGCCTTGCAAAGTAGCTTCACTGATGCAGGATGCGTCAGTGGAGATCGAGGGGGTGTGTTACTTTTAGTCAGTACCTAGTCTTGCTTACGTCGCGATAACAACTCGGTAACGATCGCATCCGCTCTCTGATCCGCCTGCGTCGTCAACTTCGTCCAGGCGCTGGCGTCCGCTTCGCTCCGACTAAATAAGAGCTTGAATCCATGACCGATCAGAAAACGCAGGATGGCGAGCTCGGTATAGATTAGACGCCCGGTTTTACCAAACAGCGGGCCTTCACGCGCTGCCGAAAGCGCGAGCTTACGGCACCAGTTGTTTGATTCATCTCCCGAGGCTGCGGCTGCTTTTTCAATCGTTAGATATTCCTCGTCGGTCACTCTAAAGTTAATGTGTCGGGTTCGCTTTGTTTCGCTCATAGCTGCTTCCTCGCTTGGTCCTTGTGCCTCTAATACGCGGAGATCGCGGCGCTCTCCGTGTATACGCATAAACCGTTGCAAAGGTTGGACCAAGCGAATGTTCACGCGCTGCGTGAACACAGCGGCCCGCAAGCGGGGTGTCGTGTCACATCTTTCAGGTGCGCAGCACCTTGCTTTATTTTTTCGTTCGCAGTCGAGAATTTTCGAGACGTGCGGCGGGCTGACGATCAGCGTTGCAACAAACATTTGCAGGAATGATCGAGGCGATCAGGTAGGGTTAAAAACCCTAAAATGAAATGATCGATTAGGACAAAAAATCCTAGTGAATGAACCGCTGGCGATCAGGTTTGTAAGAAGCTCGACAGGGATGCATTCGGGAGTGCAGCACTGCATCAATTCCCACAGGGATGCATTCGGGGCGGCTGGTCGATCAACGATCTCGTTGACATAAGCTAAGACTGTCAGACTAGGCTGGATATGGCGGCTGGTTTCGGGCGCTCGATAACCTCTTCGCCCTTTGGGTTAACCGCTACTGCAACCCCGCTCCATGATTGTTGATACCCGTCAACCACGATAAGCTTTAATTCTTCGATTGCGCTAAATTTCGGGAAATAGACAGGCTCTGTTGCTTCCTCTTCGTCTCCGGTAGGCTCGCCTTCGTCGGTCAAGATCGGGTGTCCATAGCCCAACCCGCGCTGATAGGAACTGTAAGGCACAATTGATTTTCGGACGATAAAACCTAGCCATCCCACCGCCGGAAATCCCTCTACGGGAGAATCGGTACGTAGAACCTCCCGTAGATCGTCCATGTTTTCGCAGTCTGTATGGGTGATAACGACTTCTTCGGGGTAATCATCGTCGCATGACTCGATTGCGCTGCAAGCCTGAAACTGCGCGAGATCAAGAAGCTTGTTAATCCGCACCGGTTCTCTTTCTTTTACCTTAAAGTCGAGAGCGTACCTCACAAAGTTCGCTCGATGCGGAGTCTTGTTCTGTAGTTCAACGTAAAGAAAAACTTGGCAGATAGAACGGTTGCCTGGAACGGCACGGACAAAGGCTTGAGGGATTAACACGTCTATAACCGGGCGCGCGCTCTCATTACGTTTAGCAGAACGGTAGGCCGCTTCCACGGCAACGCAGAGCGCCATTACCAGCGACGATAGCAGGATAATTATTTTAGAGCGCCAAGACCACGTGGGAACCGGATTAACAAACGTGATAAGAAAACCGACCAAAAATACATAGACCGGAGCGGCGATAGTCATGGCCTTAAACCACCTACTCCGTTTGTATTCGTCCTTAATCGCTTGGACGTAGAATTGAAATCGATCGTGGAGGGCGTTGAGGAATGCCATCCCGTAAAGTTTAATGCGTTTCCCGTACGTGAGCAATCTCGAAAAAAGCTAGGGCGTCGCGATTTATTTGACGGCCAAAAGTTCGACCAGCCGAGTGCTATTGCACTCGGCTGGCGCGGGTCATTCTCAGGGAGGGATCATGCTGTGATGGGACCGAGTTGAGGGCGTCCGGCGCGGATGATTTGATCGGCGGCGCGGAAGATCTTTTGGGCGCTCTTTTCCGGTATTGCTTCCGCATTAGAACCGCTCCCACGGCTGAGCCAATGCTGGAGATAACCGCGAGCATAATCGGCGCCGTCAAGGCCCAACGATTCGCAGCAAAGCAGCGCCACGGATTCGGCTTCGACTTCGCACAGACTGCGCGGCGTCGTCTCATCGTCCGCAAAGTCTCCCTTGTCGCTGTGAAGAATGGAATGGGCGAGCTCGTGGAAAAGTGTCTTAAAAGGCAGTTGCGCAAGTGGGTTAATTGCGATACTGCGACCACGGCTAAACCCCTGCACATTTCCGTCTGTGTGATCGAATGGTACGCGCTCGATACCTAGCGCCTTCATCGCTCTCTCGGCGTCCCACTCGGGGATCGTAATCGGTTCAAGTTCTTGCCCGTCAGTCTGCGCTAAAACAAACCAACGCGCTTTATAAACAAAGCTGGTATAGGTGTGTTCTTCGTCTGAATCTGCCTCGCGGCGCTTGCAAGTGATCGGCATGCACAAACTGAGCGCCCGTTCGCCCCGTTTCACAAACCGTCCTAAGTCTTTCCACTTTGGAAAAGTGTTAATTGGGACCGGGCTGTAATCCGCGCAAGTTACGTGGAATTTCAAGGCGTTCTTTTTGTTTTTTTGTATTTTGTTTTCATCTATATCTCTAGCAGTAGGGGCTGTGGGAACTGTGGGAAACTCGCCGTTCTTTGGCGAGTTTTCCAAGCGCTGTGGGAACGGTGGAAAACCGCAGTTTGGTTTTCCACGGTTTCCATAGCGCGGCAGTTTTCATAGCCCGGGATTTTATTTTCACTGGTCTATGCGGATGTCGAGGCCGCGATTTTTACAAGCTGCCGTGGCGTTTGGCCGTCGGGAGACGGAATATTGGCCAGTCGAGCTGTGAGTTTACTCAGGGCATCAACCCCATCTTCTACAGCGCTCTTTTCTTCATCAGTGAGTTTTATCTCGCGCATCATTCGAGAGAGATTTACTTTTCCCTGGAGCAACAATTCCTTCATCGCCTCTTTCGGGCGGTAGAAGCTGCATTTGGCGCAAGCCATCCGGTGCACACATTGCTCGAAGAAATCGTAAGCACAGTAGCCGTGGCCCAGGTCATAATATTGCCAGGACTCGCCTCTTGCCGCGGCGCCGGTGGTGATGGCTTCACGATCGATCAACACATCGATCATCCGTAAGTTCGTGCGAAAGTAATCGGCATCAGCATAAGCTTTGGCTAGCTTTGTGGGCGTAACCTTCGCATAGTGCTGTGTCGCTGAAGGCGTCCGATGTCCGAGCCATTCCTGAAGTTCGAAGAGCGTCAACGGGTTCTTCGCGTTGTAAAGCTGGGTGGCCAAAGTGGCGCGCGCACGATGGCTGGTGATGCGCCCACGGGCATCCTTCTCAGGTACCCCGGCTTTGCGGCAAAGTAGTGGGATCAAAGCACCGTTCAGATAACTTGCGCCCAAACGCCGGCTGCGATAACTGAACAGATAGTGGACCATCTCACCTGTTTTTCGGTCGAGTGAGGCAGGCTGCAACGGCCGCACCTTTTCCCAGGCGACAACTGCCTCACCAAGAGTGCGGTCGACTGGCTTTGTAAAGGCCGTGCTGGTCTTGTTTGTGGGGACGTGCAGGAGACAGATAGTACCCTTCGGGAGGATCTCAAGCGTTGAGTCTACTTGCAGAGCTTCATGTTGCCAGCGGATGCAACCAACTCTTAAGCGGAGAATCTCGTCTGCTCGCAACCCGGCGAATAACCAGACCGCGGCAATCGCCTGGACCATGGTAAGTGGATACCAGGTCGCGCGTTCGCTTCGATTCCGACCAAACGGATTTTGCGGCAGATCTTGCGCGGTCAGACTGAGGCCGGCATTCATCAGCTTGGCCCACATATCAGCGTTGATTATGCGTGGGTCGGGGCCAACCAATTTCGCAATTGCTGGCGGGGTAGCAAGAGTTCGCTTCGGATCAAACCTTCGCGGGATCAGCTCCCATTCCTGTAGATCCCTGAAGAAGGTGCGCACGCTGCTGATGAGACTTTGTTTGGCTTTGGGTGTGAGGCTCTTTCCCAACTCACGCTTTCTGGTGATCTGCGGATCGGTGTATTGACCAACGGTCAGGCGGTCAACGCAGGCTATCCAGGCGAGGGATAACTCTCTGGTCCAATCAGCCGGATTGTGGATCTGCGGGTGTTTGTCAGCTAACCACCGCCCGACTTGTAAGGCGGAGTAATAAACGTGATTGCACTGCGAGCGAGAGGCCGTGCTGCACTCCAGCCAATGGACACACCACTCAGCCCACTCCTTGGGCACTCCGGAAGCGACTGCGTGGCTTACCGTCTTCGTCTTTCCAGTGGGTGATGGCAAAGCCAGCACCGGGTTATTTGTCAGTTCAGCCAGAGCTCTGGTGAACATGCCAAGCAAACCTTTGGCTCGGCTATCCATCTTGCTGGTGTGTGCTTTAGCGAGCACCTCTGGCGTCAGCTCCGTCAAGCGGGGACTACCATTCAGTAACAGCAGCTCGGCAATCAATCGCGGGTACCGGACTCGCACCATGGAAACTCCAAGGCCCCAGGAACGGAGCAGATCCGCAGTTGACTGGGACGCTTCTCTTAGGCGCTGCGAGCCAAACACGCGCTCTGCCAGGACGCGCTTACTAAAGGCTCCCAGGCCAACGAAGTCCGTAATCCCACGGAGCAGATAGGCAGTTGCAATCAGGTCCATCCGATAGCCTTCTGCCCGTTTGAAAGTTTGGCGAAACAAAGACGCGTCCGGGCAGATAGTTTCCTTCCACTCATGCTCTGACCAGCCCCAGAAAGAAACGCGCCGGCGTACCATCTCTTGAACGATGATCGAGATGACACAGGTGCTTGCGATCTTCGTGGCGTACAAAGCCTCGAGGCAATCGTTAAGTGGCGTCACCAAGCGACTCAACCTTTGACGAATAGAAGCATTAATGTAGGTACGTCTCAGCCCTTGTGGTCTATTCGCTATCTTGTTGAGCGCTTCCTCTTCAGCGGGAAAGAAGAGCTTGGTTTGATCGTACTGCGATAAAACGACTGGCCAGGACCATACACGAGCGGTTAGCGAGTTGTGTTTACGCTTCATACTCACCTCCGTGATCAGGCGCACCCGCCAGGCGTGAACCGAGGACATACTGGCGTCCAGCTTGGCGGCCAGCTCTCGCCCACTGAGATGAATGTAGTTAAGCGTGGTTTGAATGCTGCGATGGCCGGCGAAACGAGCAATCTCGTGAATATCCCAACCAGCTCGAGCGAGATCGGTGAGACATAAATGGCGCGTTGTATGAGTTGTGAAGCGCGAGAGCCCGGTACGTGCTGCTAGCTGCCGAATGATCTTGGACCAACTCCAGATCGAAATGGGTTGAGCGTGGTTGCGCCGCGACTCCGAGAGAAACAGTGGCCCGCTTTGTCGATTCAGAAGCTTGCGGTGGCGCAGATAGGCTGTTAGTAGTTTGCCAGTTTCCGACAGGTAAGGAACTACTCTCTCCCAACGACTCTTGGTAGTCTCCGCACGGATGCGCAGCAACCGCTGTGATGGATCAATGTCTGCGGTGGTTAACGAACACAACTCTTCACGGCGTAGTGCGGCATCATAGGAAAAAGCCAACATCAGGCGATTGCGTAAAGGTTCGTCTCGAACAGCAGTGAGTATTGTTCGCCATTCATCATCGTTGGGAATCCAGGGTAGCTTTCGATAACGAGGAATCAATCCGCGCTCACGTGCACCACCAAATCCCTTGCCGGCAACGTACCGTCCGCGGCCTACCGGGTTATCACGGCGAATGCCCGCCTCGACTAAGTGATCGAAGAACAATCGCACTGCGGTTAACCGTTGCTGTAAGGTCGCATTGGCCAGACCTATCGGTGCCTGATGTTCTTTGGCGCGCGCGAGCGGACGTTGTGAAAGCTCCTGCACGTAAGCCGCAACGTGCTCACGCCTCGCTTGCTCGGGTTGCACTGCTAACTGTGCGCAAATACGGAAAAAATCTTCTACCGCTCGGCCGTAGGCGTCGACGGTGTTCTGGGCCAGCTTCAAATCTGCTTGAATCTGCAACCAAGTCGTCGCGTTCGTAGATTGGGCTAACAAGGGATACTTGCTCCCCTTAATGCTGGTCATCATTAACCTCGCTCATCACGAAATGTAATTGCGATGGCATTCTGCGACAGGCCGTTACTGATTACGACTCGTCCTCACCATCCTCCTGGGCCGCTTGGTCCAGACCGCTTATTCCATATAACGCAAGTGGCATTGCACAAGCGCCAAAATTTGGTTGCCAACGGAGAAAGTGTGGAAGGCGCTATATGCCTTCATGATCAGACCTGGCTTAGTGACGGCTTCGATTAGTAGGGCGGACCATTTCGGGAGGTCGGTTGCTGTCGTTCTCGGGTGTTCCATCGTCGCGTGCTCCTTGTTGCTGTGTGGTTGAATTTTTTGAGGGGAGCTTCCCCCTCGTAGCGACCGGAGAAACACGACTGGGCCGCCCACTCCGCACACCGCAGGGCGCAATGGAATGGAGCATTCGAAGCGGCAGCGCAGAGTTGTGCGGATGGGCTGTCGTTTACGATGGAAGCGAGAGGGGTTAATGCATTTGCGAGGTGGTTTAGAGGACTTTATTAGCGGCGTGTTTTACTTGTAATCTTTTTCCGTGCTCGGCGTCGGATCGGCGTCCGCATCTTGAGCAAGTCGGTATACTTATTTGCGATCAACCATGTCACGCCCTGATAGCTTCTACCTATCAGGCGGGCGGCGTGAACTACTGAACCATCCGCTTGTACTAAAGCCTGTTTGATCAGATCGTGTTCAGCATCCCGTAGCTTTTGTTCGTACTCCCCTAGCATTTCGCTTAAGTCAAGCGGCTTGGTTAAGAGAACATCCACGGCTTCATCTCTGGACATCTCTCGGCGCAGGCTTTCGGCAAGTTTCCCCGCCGCCGCACTTAATCGTGAAAGAATTTCCCGACTCTGCGAATCTGACAACCACTCACGCGCTTGCTGATATGCCGCCTGCAAAGTATCCGGTGACAGGCGATCTACTACCTCGATCATTGTGAGGGCTGCTAATCCTGCTTTGTTAAGTGCGTCTGCTTCGTGAGCCACTTCTATCGCTCGCTGCAAGATCACTTGCGACCGCTCCCGCTTAGCTAAACGCGCCAGAGCGATTGCCTGTAGGATTAGCACATCCGCAAGCCAACATCTGTGCCCGACCTTTTGTAGTGATGTTGCTGCCCTGCGAGCGACAGCTTCGGCCTCTTTGAATTCTCCTTCTGCGATCAGTAGCTCCGCACGAGTGCTGTCAATCTGTGCCGTTCGAGTGCGATCCTTGAAGCGAACAGTTATGAGTCGCGCTTGGTCAAGATGTTTGTGGGCTTCTTTGAATCTACCTAGCTTTGAAAGCACGCGAGCTTCATTGTTCTTGACGCTCGCACAATAAACAAGATTCTTTGCCGATTTGAATTGATGCTCTGCGGCTTTGTACTCATTAAGCGCACGTTGAAAATACTCAGGCTGGTTTTCCGCAGTTCCGATTGTGCCCCACGTTATGGCAAGCTCATTGTGATATGAGCCTTTGACCGGTCGATAGCTGATGCTCGCAAACACAGCGCCATTATCAGTGAGAATTTTTAGTGCGTCGTAATGTCTCGCAGCCGAGTGTTCGACATCTACCAGTTTGAGAAGTGCCCGCGCTCGCTTGAGTCCTTTAGGCGGCAATCGTTCCAATGCCTCGTGCAGCATGATTCGCGCTTCGTTTACTTGTCCTTCTCGCCAATAGCAATAAGCAATCTCAGACTGTGCTTCGGCAGCTTCCCTGATGAGGCCGTTCGACTGGAAAATAGTGATGCTCTCCGTGATTAAGTTCCTTGCGTTCTCTTGTGCCTCTTTAATTTGATTGCGAGCGCCGATCCAGCCGGTCAGAATGCCCGTGCAAAGGAAAGCATTGGCAGCCGTCTCTGGTCTAAGACCTTGTGTATCGGGACGTGTGCCAACTCCATGCCACAGCGGGCGCATGATTTCAAGAGCGCCCTGCGGATTTGCTTTGTCTTTTTGTTCTATTGCTTTCTCGCATCTGGAAAGAGCTTCCTCATCACGCGACAGATGCGACGTGTCTAGCTTTGGTGAGGCTAACCTCAAGAGATAGACCTTCCTTTTAGGGTTTTAGTGGGAGGAAAGACTTTACGGGCCGGATATTAACCTTCATAGCCCAACGACGCAACATTCCTTGCAATCTCCATGTTTGGTTTTTTGCCATTTCTGATACAAGTTAGTTTGTATCGTCAAAAACAAGGGAGACTCAAAACATGAAACGCTTTGTCTTAGCTATCACTCTCACAGGACTTGTGTCTATGACTGTTCTGGCGGGCGATATACCGACCAATGATGTTGTATCACCGCCGCCACCGCCGACAACGTCGAGCACGTCGAGCACTGTAATTGTTACGGTGATACTCACCGTGCTTGGTCTGAGATAGACCACCACTACTGACTTGACTGTCATTCTCAACTGAGCACCCGCGCACAGCGCGGGACAGGTTAGGTGTGTCTCACAACCCATAAAAAAGAACTTGTATAAAATCCTGATCACGCCCGTAATGACTCCGCCTTGCGTTCGCCAACTCGTTGCAGAACAATTCGCGCACCTCATGGGGGGATGGTTAGCTGCCCCTGTGCTTCTGATTCATGTTTCCACTCCAGCGCAAGGTTTGCGCTGACGCTGATCGACGTGAGTCAGGCGAGGGGCATAGGGCAGTAGCAGACATTCAACCTTGCGGCAGAAAAGGGACTCAGATAGTGAGTCCTTTGGGCATGGATTGAAACTCTCTACTCGCTGTGTTGACCTTCAGTTCATGCCCACATTCTTCTCCACCGATGAAGGCCCTGTGAAGCGCGCCTGCCGTACTGGTTAATTGAGAGGGCGGTACGATCAAGCGCATACCCGACCGAGCAGGTCCAACATCGGCAAGTCCTTACGCATTTGCTTTCGCCTTTAAGCAGCGTTGCGTAAGGCAAGGCGCTTGCGAGGCCAAGGATTCGTTTAGAACCCGCAAGCGCCTTTTTTCAAATTTTATTCGGGGCAAGGACTCGCTATCAGGCTGGAGTCCTTGAGGGCATGGATTGAATCCTCAGCAATCCATGCCCTGCGTCTCTTTCTTAGGGCGAGGTGGAAGCGTCTCAATGGGCTATGCTCGTAACAGGCCAAAACTACTACCGAACAAACTTCGCCTTATTCGAGAACTGCTAGGGATGGTTCGTATGGAAGTGGCGAGCAAACTTGAAGTTACACCCCGTCGGCTTTCAAACCTCGAGACTGGTAGGGGCGAACCGACAATGATTGATGTGCTCGTCTATGCTCGATTAGCAGAAGTGCCTATGGAATTAATCATAGACGATATGTTCAGCGTCGATTCCTTTCGTCGTCGTTTACTGCGTAAGCAGAGACGTCGGACAAATACCGACAAATAGAATGAGCACTGAAAAACGTCACACGCTAACCGCATCACCGGATGAAATGTGCCAACAATTTCAGGGTCGGATTCTGTGCAGTCGTTGTGGTAACAGAGATTCGACCAAATTCACGTATATGTTGCCTATGGACGGTCGCGTATTAGTTCAATGTTCACCCTGTGGTCTAACGTTTTTTAAGTCGATGGAACCAAGCCAGAATAATACCGTTCAGAAATAACGGTGCCGTATTAATTTGCGAAAGAGTGGCGCATTGCCTCTGAAAAGCATTCTGAAAAAGTTGTTCTGTTGTTCTTGACAGCGAACAAACTTGAGAGTATATGAATGGCTACCTCCCTATCCTTGCCAATCCAAAACGTGACGTATTCAACTGAGGGAGTGTAGTGATTCACCAATTACCCCCGACCCGTTCACAAACTCAAAGGAGATCCACAAAATGGCTATAAGAGGTAAGAAATTCTCAGTATTTATCCTCTTCTCATTCGCTGTCGTTACTTTTCTGTTTGCGCTTTACCTCATGCCCGTTACCAGCAGCAAATCACAAAACCAAACTGATCGCGATGAACAAAAGAAAATGACTGAAGCCATCCGGCGCGGCGGTTATAGGGAGGCAGCCAGAATAAAAGGGCATTACGTGGGAACGGTGGATCCATATTGGGATTGGGCGAGTTTTGATCTTGAGACGCTCACCAAGAGCAGCGCCGCAGTTGTCATTGGCATTCCAGAAAAGAGCAGGGGGCAGCTCGACTCGAGTGGCGAGATGATAGTGACGCAATTTGATGTTCGGGTAAAAGAGACGATTAAGGGCACCCCTTTCGCCGAAAACTCAGTTGTCAAGGTGGCGCTGCTTGGTGGGAGAGTGGATTTTGAAGATGGAACCAGCGCTGAACTCCAGACACCTAAATCTGAGCCGATGCTTGAAGGCAGAAAATATCTCTTGTTTCTTTATGCAAACAGAAATGGCAGTGATGTTTACTTGCTTACTGGTGGACCGCAGGGACTGTTTGAACTCAAGGGTCAGGCTGGAATCAAGGCGCACGCTCGCCCCAATGACCCGGCAGTGAAGGAGGTTCAGAACCTGAGTGAGGACGGCTTGCTAGAGAAGATTAAGGACTATGCTCACAAATGGCCGAACTCTCAACAGTGCTGCAACTAAAACTCGTCAGAGGCATTGTCAAAGAGCGCCACTTTGTAGCGCTTAACACACTCCCCGTAATGTAGGGCTCGACATCTGAAGTTAGGAATCATCCTCATGACTAATCACTCTCCAAAAAGCAATGCTCGCAAACAGCGACCAGCCCATGCCGGAATAATCGCATTAGTTGTTGCAGTTTCAGTAACGGCTTTGACTGTTGGGTGGGTGGTATCGACGCGGGCGCAACAGTGTCAACAGAGCAGCGATGATAACTTGAGCAGATTTAGTAATAAGCCTCGTGACGGAAATGGAAATATCCACATCACGGTTAACTATTCAGCGGGGACAGAAGCATCAAATGCGATCATAACGCAGGCAATGCGAAACGTTATCAACGAATGGAATGCCTATTCAAGTTCAACGCATGTAGTTTTTGACCCGGCAACTCCGGGCCAGCAAGCAGATCTTGATTTCTACCACACAACCAGCTCCACCCTTACCGGAGGCTGTGCTCATTTCTCCCCCGACACGAGCCGGATTTATCACGGCGCGGAGCTTGAAGCAAGATTATCAACTATGGGTCAAGCTGAAGTCGAAGTTGTCTTGAAACATGAAGTAGGGCATTTCCTCGGTTTGGCTCACACTACAAGTCCCCCAACAATAATGAATCAGCCGCCAGCGGGTTCCACCTGTTCTAACGGTACGATCTCAACAAAATTTGTATTTCAGAGTGACGCAATTCAGGCAGGCAATTGCATTGCTACAGTTAACCCGACACCTACACCGACGCCCGCTCCGACACCGACGCCAGACAATACCGGTGGCAATGGGTTTTGTACTTATACATGCCCGCCAAAGATGGGATGGTATCAAGAGCCTTATCCAGACTGCACCTGTGTTTTTGATGGGGGCGGTACAGTGGTCGGCGATAGTCCTATCCTCATTGACGTTGCAGGCAACGGTTTTGACCTCACCGATGCCGTCTCGGGCGTCAGTTTTGATCTGGACAACGACGGAGTAGGCGAGACGACTGCATGGACAGCATCGGGATCAGATGAGGCATTCCTTGTGCTTGATCGAAACGGCAACGGCACGATCGATAACGGCGGCGAATTGTTCGGCAATTACAGTCCACAACCAGCGCCGCCGCCGGGTATCTTCCGCAACGGCTTTCTTGCCCTGGCGGAACATGACAAGCCACAAAATGGTGGGAATGGCGATGGCATCATTGATGGCAACGACGCGATCTACTCATTCCTGCGTCTGTGGCAAGACACCAACCACAACGGTATTTCTGAGCCGTGGGAACTGCACTCGCTATCCGATCTGCATGTGGAATCAATATCGCTGGATTTCAAAGAATCGAGGCGAACAGATCCGAACGGTAATCAGTTCCGCTATCGAGCGAAGGTTAACGGGACGCGTTGGGCATACGACGTGTTTTTTGGAGCACCTTAGGTGCTAAAAAACGCGCTGCATGGATCGCCCGCAGTTGAGAGGACTGCGGGCGATTTTGCCGTTGGTGATTGCGAGTGATTAAGACTTCGCGGTGCGGCTTGAAATGTGCAGGAATTACTTGACCATTGCGGAGCAAAAAAGACTAGAATTCACAGTTGGGCCACGCAAAGCGCAGAAAGGTTTGTACCGTAAGATGTACTGCCCAAAATGTGGGAAGGAAATCCCTGATGATTCACAGTTTTGTTTGCAGTGTGGCGGCAATCTAAGACACAAGACACCTGTATCGGCGCTTGCGGGCATCGCAGCCGCAGCCGCGATAGCGCTTGTGATCGTGCTTGCATTGATCGTTGCGATCGTGATTGCCACCCATGTGCGCAACGAATCCGCAAGACGCGATGATGAATCGAGCACACCGCGCCGGACGCTCACTCAGAACAATCCAGTCATACAACCTGAGCGGATTTCAATAGTTGATAAGGCGTTTCCGGTGGCCGCTGGACATTACGTCTATTACACGATCCCGCTAAAAGCAGATCTCTCCCATATCACCGGCCACTTCACAGCACAAGGCGGCAGCAACGACATTGAGGTACTTGTGTTAGACCAAGACGGCTTTACAAACTTCTCAAACGGTCACAGTGCACGGAGGTATTACACCTCTGACGGCTATGTAACCACAGGGAGTATTGATCTGAGATTGCGTCCAGGCACTTACTATGTAGTGTTCAATAACGCTCGGGCTATGCTTACTAACAAAGTCGTCACAGCTAAGATTGATGCAGAATTCTAAGCGTCGCCTAGTGAATACTCAGAACTGACGGCTGACCGATGCGCCACGCGAGCACTGAGATTTTAGAACTCCATAAGCATTGGGGTTTACTGAGTACTCAATATGTATTGTCAAGGATGCGGACAAGAGATTCTAATTAGCTCTGCTTTTTGTCCCGGTTGTGGTACTAAGGCGGCAGCGCAAAAACACAGTGACCCTGCCGTGCGAACAAGCACGGTCGCGCATGGTAGGTCTTTTGAACAAGAGGTGGCCCAATGGTTAGAAGTGAGATTGGGCCATCGAGTAGTTCAGCTAAACGAGTGGGTCAAGTGTGCCAGTGACCTCAAGCCTTTTGAGTGTGACGTTCATACCCAAACGTCCATTCCATTCTGGGACAAGGCGCAAAGGATCGGATTCGTGTTGTTCGTATTGGGTGTTCTGCTCGTAGCTTCGGGCACACGTGACGCGCAACAGATTGCAGGACTTCTCTTGCTGTTCGGCTCGGCGCTGATCGTTATTTCCAAAATAAAACAGCGACAGCGCAATTATCATGTTTGGGTCGAATGCAAAAATCTAGGAAAAAAGGTAAACCGCGATCACATTAGCAAACTGCACGCAACTACAGATCGGCTGCGACAGAATCGAGACGCAGAGTGGAGTCCTGATTTTGTGCTGTGCTTTTCCGCAACGGATTTTGAACGGGACGCTCTGGCTATAGCAAAACGGCACCGCATCGCGTGTTATCGAAAGTCTGGGAAGGGGTTTCAAGAAGTCTAAGGCTTTTTTCTCTTTGTACTTCACCCAATACTTCACCCAAATCCGGCGGCCCTTGGATACCCCAAGCCTCTTTGGTTCGGTTAGCCATACGGTTTCAGCCCATAGAAACGATGCCTATGCAGACCGCGCCAGCGTTTGGGTTTGATGCCGATTAGCTGAACGGTGCCGAATGGTTCGATCGTAGAATAATCGGCTACCCAAATTTCTCGAAAGCCAGTTTCGGCCATTTCGTTCATGAGTTGATCATCGAGATATCGAAGCATTTCTTCGCCGTCGCTACCGATAAGTTGGATCAAAAGGATCGTTGATTTCGGATAGCGCCAATTCGGAGAAGAACGTTTTTTGTCCTTGTTGTATGCGGCAAGTTGCACTAACGTCGCGGCGTCAAGACCGTGCACGTGATCTTCACCACCGAGAATTACTTCCCAGCGGCGCAGAATTGGGTCTCGCATGGCCTTCACGAGTTCCAGCCCGTATCGTCGACCACCTTTTTCACAGATAAAGTCGGGACGTTCGCCACCACCGACCAACGTCATTTTGGTGCCAGTAATATGAGAGTACTCCTCAAGAAACAACCACGCGACCTCGCGCTCCTCCATCTTCTTTCCGTCATCGTTGGAGACTACAATCATTTACACATGTGTGAGTGGCCCAACAATTAAGCTACGCGACGGCGCAAATTCATTAAAGCATCGTCGGACCGATCAAGTTATGTAACAACGCACCGTCGCCTGCGTCCAACGATTGGTTCGGTGCTCTGTTAGGGAACTATAGGTTCAAGGTTACTGCCAGCACCCGCAGCAATCGTTTGATGATCTGATTCGCCAATAACGCTAAAGGAAATGTCAAGTTCGTACGGGACATCACGCGACAGTTTTGGAGTCAGACACATTAGGAAATCGTAGAAGTCGTCAGATTCTTCCCATAAGTCGTCGCTGCCAGAGGGATGCGCTTTTGGAAAATATGTTTGGTGCCTAACCACACATCGTTCGCCAGGCGCAAGCTTAGGAACCACGTCGAATTTGACCATGATATTTTCGTTTACATCGTTGTAGCCCTGAACAAAGACTGGTGAGATCTGGATTTCTGTCAACTCGACATTCGCAGCACTCTGAAGTTCCAAAAGAAGTTTTGTGTTCCGGCGAATAATTCGAATGCTCAATGGGCTTGCTACATGTTCGTTTGCCATGATTGTGCTCCGTGATCAGTTTAAGAGAATTCGGACGATGGCGCTAATCAGCACCTTTTTGTTCTTATCGTGGATTTTCGCTCGAAACGTTTTCGTCGTTATGTTGCTAATCCAGTTCGGATGAAGCAAGTCTGCAATTTCTCTTTGGGTGATTGGAATGTGTGGGGAAAACTGTGTCGGTCTTGAATGGAAATAGGCGGTAATAAGCGTAAACTGGTGCAATCGTAACGGGCTGCGATCCGCGAAAAATGTTAGTAAATGTGGTCACAACGTAACAGGCGCACTGTTAGGTTGCAGGTTTCATGGCCGTGAGGTCGGTGCTCGAACTCGCTCGCTCCACCAGCTTTCATTGAACGAATTGGGCCATCGACCGGTGGCCCAGTTTATTTGTGCCTTTTGTGCCGAAACCGGCTTAGTCGCCGTCAGATCGCTTCGTTGAGATTTGCGAGCGCAGGTATTCGACTTGGATGTGAAATGAACGCCAAGGATCGCGACCTAATGAAACGACGTAAGGCAAGTGTAAAACAAGATCCATTAGCCAATAGAGACAGAATAATACAAGCCACCAATGCCGAAGGTCCGGGGTCCAAAGCATAGCTACCAGAAGAATCACGCTCGCTGACTGAAAATTCCCAGCGAGACTAAACGTCATACTCGCGATTAAATCGTGACTTCTCAGCACGGCAGGTAACTGTAACTGCTCCCACCAAGTGGACCATTCATCATCAGCTATTTCCCCGTTTAGTTTCTCGCGAAATGCATTCGCGATCTCAAGTGCTCGATCATCTCCCTCTGGGCGGAAATCGGAAATTATTTTGAGTCGCTGATTGTGAGTTTCTTCCGAGATGTACGGAATGTCCTCAGGTGCGGATGCGCCCAAATAGCCCTTCAACAGTGCTCGCCACACTGGGTCACGCCAAGGCTGTGGCCGATCTCTTAGCTTCTCGCGCTTTTCATCCCACTGGCCGAATCCGCGAATGAACCCACCTACGCCAGCACCAATGCGCGTAATTGCGTGTTGAATGACAAATCCTGCTGAAAACGTGCAAAGCAGTACAATGGCGATTTTTGTCTCATAGCCAAGAGCTGCGGCATTCCATAGCCTAATTAAACTAGACTGTTTGTTCAGAATGAAGACGAGAAGCACAGCGCTCCCAGGGATCAATGCCGCGAGGAACACAAAGAAACGTTCGAGGGCGACTTTTAGTAAGTCCATTCGGGTTTGATTTGCTCTAGATTTTTCCCAAGCTTCTATAGAAACCATGAAGCTGATCAGACATTCGCCCGACGATGACGTCGTACTCGGGAGTAAAGGACTTCTTAAATAACTTCACTCGGGCATGCAAGTCTCCGTTAGGGGTGAATGAAGTGCCTACAATGTGGTCCGTTTTAACATCCTTTGCGTATTCATGAATCTCTTGTTTGCCGTCACTACCAACCCAATGAGCGACATCTTTAGTTTTTCCTAAAATGGCCGGTATTACATATACTTCCTTAATACCGCTTAGACCAAATCTCCACACAGTCATGCAATAAGCAATCTTGGCAATCATTCGAAGGAAACCATTAATATCTATTTGGTAATCGATCTCAATCTTGTCCGTTCCATACTTGTCTATTAAATAGTCGATATGTTCATCGGGGCGAATCCTAAACGGATTGAGAGCGCACTGGCCGCTTTTTAAACCTAAAGGATGTGTTGCCTCTGGATAGTATCCGGGCGGTCCAATTTCAACCATTGGAATGAGAGAATAGTGGTCTGCAACGGGAACGTTGATTGTCTGTTCAAGGCCATCCTTTATGAACCGCATTGGAAATTCCGTGGGACGTTTCTTTTTGCTTCGCTTTGACCGAAGGTTCCAAGCGGTTCTCATTGGCAATAATGAATCTCTTGCATAATCGCCTTCAAACTTACTCGTGATTCTCCCGCAAGGCTGACAACTCGCTTTTCCAAGTACATGAAATCCGTTTAACGATTCTGGTATGCAGTGCTCATCGTGTAGGTTTTCTATAGAACCGCAATAAATACATTTTCCAACGGGCTTAACCTCTCTGTGTTCTGCAATTTTTCCACGAAACATTGACTAAATTATATCAAATGAAAACCAACACGAACTCCAAGTGAGGGGCGTGTGGTTTTAAGAGCAAGTAGCTTGGTAGGCGGCAAACAATTGTTCGCTCGGGCCGGTGATTGGGGTGAGTTAAGTGATGGATTCACCCAAAATTTTGTGGCCAATTTGTGGACAGAATGCGCAGCACATCGCAGTGATGCGCTGGCAACGAATAGGAAAGAACCGCAAAACCCTAATAAACTCGTGGTGGCTGCAACTTGTGAAGTGGCAAAAACTTAGCTCTTTGCCGCGTCTGGTGATTATGAATCCCACGCTCTAACCAGCTGAGCTACCCCGCCGTGTCGGCGTAGTATAGCAGAATCAGTAAGTTAGCTCTATCGTCGGCTTCATCAAATTTCCGCTTCTCACGTGTCTGCCA
>Ga0126376_10000440_pt1 | contig 20084 bp, 11 predicted proteins | sample PanSoiMetPlot_15_FD_92760 | JGI IMG/M metagenome (GOLD analysis project Ga0126376, IMG submission 92760) | Tropical forest soil microbial communities from Panama - MetaG Plot_15 | ecosystem: Environmental > Terrestrial > Soil > Tropical forest > Bulk soil | place: Panama | collected 2016-02-17
AGCAAAGATTTGGCCCGAGTTGAAAAGAAGTAAAAGCAGAATAAGTGTGAGTGTGCGAGGAATCATGAGGTTTCTCCAATCGTGAGGTTTTATAGGTCCTATCGGACCTATATTAATCTAGATCGTTGCGATTCTTTCCCTGAACTGCGCGTGGTGGAAATGGCAGATCGCAACCGCCAGAGCGTCCGCGGCGTCGTGAGGCGACGGCACGCTCTTCAACGCGAGCAGTAATCGCACCATCTCCTGCACCTGATGCTTCTCAGCGTTTCCATAACCAACCACCGTCTGCTTGATCAAACGAGGCGAATATTCGTGAATCTCCAGCGCAGCGCGTTCCGCAACGAGCAAAACTACGCCACGCACTTGCCCGAGTTTCATGCTGACCTTGACATTCGTAGCCAGAAACGCGTCCTCCAGCGCACACGCATGCGGACGATATTGCGCAATCACTTCCTCGAGCCCGTCGCTGATCCGCAGCAAACGCGCCGAAAATTTCATGCTCCCAGGCGCACGCACCGAACCATAAGCCAGCAGCGAGTAACGCCGCCCGTCGCCTTCGACAACGCCCCAACCAGTCGTCTGGCTTCCCGGATCGATTCCTAAAACGCGCATCGCGCGCAGTATAACTCAACCATAAAGTCAAAACCGCAAGTTCGTGATATTCTGAAACTTCCCCTCTTTAGCCCCCGACTTTTTTGTTTGTGTAAACATTTGTAAACGTCCGCTTTCATGAGTGAGTTCTTCGAATCGCTGGTGTCATTGGTCCGTAAGCCTGCGGACTACGCCGATGAAAAACCTTTTCAGGCAGAGTTCTTTAGTGTCGAACGTCTCGAGCAGTACGCACACACGCTCGCCGCACAGCACAAGACAGTCACGCGGAAAGGTCGCGCCCAACTTCTTCCAAGACTCGAAGACAACGGCCGCATACTCGAAATCGCTTACAAAGCGCTCGTCGAAGCGTTGCGCCAAGGTCACGCAATCTCACCGGCGGCGGAGTGGCTCGTCGACAACTATCACATCATCGAAGAGCAACTGCGTGAGATTCGCCAGGATCTACCCAAAAGCTATTACCACGAACTCCCAAAACTCGCCGGCGGTGAATTAAAAGACTATCCACGAATCTACGCCGTCGCGCTCGAATTAATCGCACACACCGACTCGCGTCTCGACACAAATACGCTGAAACGATTCATCGCGGCGTATCAAACAGTCGCGCCACTCTCGATCGGAGAGCTCTGGGCGGTCGCTATCACTTTGCGCCTGGCTTTAGTCGAAAACCTGCGCCGTCTCGCCATCACGATCGCGCGCGGCCGCGAGGAACGCGATGAAGCTGACAAGCTCGCAGATAAACTGCTCGAGCTCGCTTCGCTGCAACCGGCAAGCGTGATGACGTTCCTGAACGAACGTTACGGCAAACGAGAAGAACTACCACATGCCTTCCTGGTCCAACTCGTACAGCGTCTCCGCGAACAGCATCCATCGGTGATGCCGGTGATGGACTGGATCGAAAAGCAACTCGCGCAACAAGGCGCGAGCGTCGAACAAATCATCCATTCCGAACACCAGCGACAAGCGGCGGCGCAAGTCACGGTCGGAAACATCATCACCAGCATGCGCCTGCTCTCGACGCTCGACTGGAACGACTTCTTTGAAAAAGTCAGTCTGATCGAGCCGCTCCTGGGCGAAGATCCCGCGGGCGTCTACGCGCGTATGGAGTTTGCATCGCGTGACCGCTACCGGCACGTCATCGAACGAATCAGCAAACGCACGCGGACCAGCGAACTCAAGATCGCACAAGCAGCCGTCGACTTCGCGGCGGAAACAAATGAAGACTCGGGTCCGAACAGGCACGTCGGTTATTACCTGATCGACAAAGGCCTCTGCACGTTGGAAGCAAAGTTCCGCTATCAACCACGTCCCACGGAACGCCTGCGTCGATTTTTATTGCGACACGCAACAGGGACTTACATGGGCACGCTCGCATTCCTGACTCTGCTGATAGTCAGTCTGCTGCTCTATACGATGCGTTCACGCGGCGCTGGTTGGCCCATCATGGCGTTGGGCGCGTTACTGGCCCTGATTCCTGCCAGCGATCTCGCTATCACCGTACTCAACTGGGATCTGACGCATTTCTTTCCGCCACGCCTGTTGCCGCGGATGGATACGTCCGAAGGCATTCCCGAGAACGCCGCCACGTTCGTCGTCGTGCCCACAATCTTCCTGAACGAATTGCAGGTTCAGGAATTAGTCGAACACCTCGAGGTCCACTATCTCGCGAATCACGACGACCACGTCTACTTCGCTTTGCTCAGTGATTTTCCAGACGCCGGCTCCGAAGAGACATCAACCGATTCACACCTGCTCGCGATTGCCCAAAGTGGCATTGACGCGCTCAATCGCAAGCATGGCAACGACCGTTTTCATCTCTTTCACCGCCGCCGGCAGTGGAATCCCGGCGAAAACAAATGGATGGGCTGGGAGCGAAAGCGAGGCAAGCTCGAAGAGTTCAATCGCCTGCTGCGCGGCGCGAGTGATACCAGCTTCCTCGTGCGCACCGCCAACGATGAGCTGCTGAAAAACATACATTACGTAATCACGCTCGACTCTGACACTCAGTTGCCGCGCGACGTCGCGCGCAAACTCGTCGGCGCCGCAATTCATCCACTGAATCAACCCATCATCGATGCGTCGACTAACCGCGTGACCTACGGCTACGGCATCCTGCAACCGCGAGTCAGCATTTCACTCGCGAGCGCATCCCATTCAAAACTGGTTCAGATTTTCTCCGGCTACACCGGAATCGATCCTTACACGACCGCAGTCTCCGACGTTTACCAGGACTTCTTCGGCGAGGGAAGCTTTACCGGCAAGGGTTTATACGACGTCGATGCTTTTCAACGCACCCTCGAGAACCGTGTGCCACCGAACTCATTGCTCAGTCACGATCTGTTTGAGTCGTTGTTTGCGCGCGCCGCGCTCACCACCGACATCGAGCTGCTCGACGACTATCCTTTCTCGTACGAAGCCTACGCCAAACGTTCGCATCGCTGGACGCGCGGCGATTGGCAAATAGCACGCTGGCTCTTTCCGCGCGTGCCGGATGGCGAACGCCGAAAAACCCGAAACGTAGTGCCAACGATCGGTCGTTGGAAGATTCTCGACAACCTGCGACGCAGTCTCGTAGCTCCTTCGTTATTCCTGTGGCTGGTGGCAACGTGCGCGTTGTTTCCGGGTTCAGCGTGGCTCTGGAGTCTTTTCGTACTTCTGGTCATCGCGTTTCCTGTTTACTTGCACGTGACCACGGGACTGCTTATGCATCCGCGCGGGATCGCATGGACCAGCCATTTCTGGACCATCTGGGGCGACTTTCGCACCAACACCGCGCAGGTCGCGCTTTCGTTTGTCTTTCTGCCACACCAGGCATGGTTGATGTGCGACGCGATCGTGCGCTCGCTCTACCGTCAATTGATCTCGCACAGGAAATTGCTCGAGTGGGTGTCGGCTGCGGAGGCTGAAACTAAGGTGCGCAACACTTTCAGCTCGTTTGTGTTGTTCATGCTGCCTGCGCTCCTGCTGACGTTGATCGGTCTCGGCCTCACACTGGGCGTCAAACCGAGGGGCCTGCCGGTGATGGGCCCACTCGCCGTGCTCTGGTTGCTATCGCCGTTTATCGCTTACTGGGTGAGCAGACCACGCACAGCCGAACGAAAGTTTTTACCTGCGGAAGACTTGAAGTTCGCGCGCCTCATCGCACGACGTACGTGGCGCTTCTTTGAGACTTTCGTCGGTCCCGAAGACAACTGGCTACCGCCCGATAACTACCAGGAAGATCCAGCATCGGTTATTGCGCACCGCACCTCGCCGACAAACATGGGTCTGTTGTTGCTGGCTACATCCTCGGCGCGCGATCTCGGTTACGTTGGCGCGCTCGAATTCGTAGAGAGAGAAGAACTGACATTTGCGAGCATGGCCAAGCTCGGCCGGCTGCACGGTCACTTCTTCAACTGGTACAACACGAACACTCTCGAGCCGCTGTTACCGCAGTACATCTCCACCGTCGACAGCGGCAACCTCGCGGGACATCTGTTCGCAGTTAAACAAGCCTGCGTCGAGTTTCCTGAAACCACTCTCTTCGATGCACGCGCGATAGCAGGCCTCGCGGACACCATCGATGCCATCACCACTGAAGCCGCGAGTCTCGGCACCGTCCGCCAACGCACGGAAGTGGTGACGGTGAGACAGTTGCAGGACGAAATCGCAGCTTGCCGCCAGTTGCTGAAAGTGGGGACGGGCGAGAATCTCTCGTCGTGGATCGTGGTTTTTGATTCGCTTGATCGGCGCGCTTCGGAAATTGACGACATAGTAAGAGCCTTGGCCCACGAGCACGGCGAAGTCAGTTTCAAAGAGTTGCGCTGGTGGGTCGGCGCGTTGCAACACCAGGTCGGCTCGCGTCGCAGAGACGTCGAAGCGCTCACGAGCTGGGGCCGGTTGCTGCCGCTTCTCGAATCTGAAATAGGCGGCGAAGACACAGACTGGGTTCCGATTCTCAAACTGCTGCAACAGGTGCCGGCAGTTGCCGAGATACCGCAACTCTGTGACCGCGCCCTGGTCCAACTCGCCGCCATCCAGGAGCACGTCTCACCGACTCTAGCGCAAACAGCAGCGCGACTCACGAAAGCGCTCGAGCAGTCAGCCGGCAGTTCCGCTGACATGCTCGCGCGTCTCAGTCGCCTCGCACGCCGTTGCGACCAGATCATCGAAGAGATGGACTTCTCGTTTCTCTTCGACGTGGAGCGCAAGCTGTTCACGATCGGTTACAACGTCACCGCGTCGCGCGACGATGACTCTTACTACGATCTGCTCGCTTCGGAAGCACGTCTTGCGAGTTTCGTTGGGATCGCGAAAGGCGACGTACCGCAGGAGCACTGGTTCCGCATGGGCCGCGCGCTGACGAAGGTCGACGGCGGGCGCGCGCTGATCTCATGGACCGGCACGATGTTCGAGTATCTGATGCCGCTCCTCGTGATGGAGAATTATTCGGCAACGCTGTTGTCAGAGACTTATCGAACGATTGTCGATCGCCAGATCGAGTACGGCGAAGAGCGCGGCGTGCCGTGGGGCATATCCGAAGCCGCTTACAACGTGCGCGATCTTCATCTCAACTATCAGTATGGACCATTCGGTGTTCCGGGCCTGGGCCTGAAGCGTGGCCTGATCGAGGATCTCGTCGTCGCGCCGTACGCGACGATGCTGGCGCTGAGCGTCGATCCATCTGCAGCCATCAGCAACCTGCGCCGCTTGCAAAAAGAAGGCGCACTTGGACCATGCGGTTTCTACGAGTCGATCGACTACACCGCGGAGCGTTTGCCCGAAGGCCAGAAGTCGGTCCTGATTCGTGCGTTCATGACGCACCACCAGGGCATGAGCCTCGTGTCGTTGGCCAACCTGCTCTCAGAAGATCTTGGTCCAAGACGTTTTCATTCCGATCCCGCAGTGCAGGCAACTGAGCTGCTGTTGCAGGAACGCATCCCCGTCGGCGTGCCGGCAGCTCATCCGCGTGCCGAAGAAGTCCTGACCGGTCGCGTGATGCAATTCATGCCGGGCATGATCACGCGCGTTTACGAGTCGGCCGACCTCGACACGCCACGCACGCAGTTGCTCTCGAATGGCACTTACAACGTGATGATCACGACGGCCGGTGCGGGTTATTCGCAGTGCGAAGGCGATGCGGTCACACGCTGGCGTGAAGACGTTACCCGAGACAACTGGGGTGCGTTTATCTACTTGCGCGACGTGCGCAGCGGCGCAGTTTGGTCTGCGGGCCATCAACCGACGCGACGAAAAACTCAAGCGTATCACGTGGCGTTCTCAGAAGACAAAGCCGACTTCCGCCGTCTCGATTCGGGCATTTCCACGCGCATGGAAGTCGTTGTCTCCGCTGAAGACAACGCCGAGGTGCGGCGCATCTCGCTCACGAATCACACTTCGCGCGCGCGCGAGATCGAGTTGACCAGTTACGCCGAAGTCGTGCTGGCAAGTCCCGCTGCCGATGCTGCGCACCAGGCGTTCAGCAATCTGTTTATCGAAACTGAATTCATTCCGGGCGAGAACGCGCTCCTCGCACATCGGCGTCAACGCTCGTCCGATGATCGTCCGATCTGGGGCGTTCACGTTGTCGTCGCCGAAGGTGAACAGGTCGGCGCCGTGCAGTATGAAACCGATCGCGGTCGCTTTCTTGGACGCGGTCGCACGACCGGCAATCCGATCGCCGTGATGGAAGATCGCCCGCTTTCGAACACGACAGGTGCGGTGCTCGATCCCGTCTTCAGCCTGCGCCGCCGCGTCAGAATCCAACCGAACACAACAGTACGATGTGCCTTCAGCACCGCGGTCGCACGCTCGCGTGAAGAAGCACTCGCTCTCGCGGACAAGTATCACGATCCAAACATCTTCGAACGCGAGCTGCGTCTCGCCTGGACCAAGGCACAGGTCGAGATGAGTCACCTCAAAGTCGACGCGGAAGAGGCGCACCTGTTTCAACGACTAGCGGCGCGCATCGTCTATTCGGATCCCTCACTGCGCCCGACGCCACACGTGCTCGCGCTCAACACCAAGGCGCAATCCGCCCTCTGGGCTTACGGCATCAGCGGCGATCTGCCAATCGTCGTGGTGCGAATCAACAATTCAGCAGACATGCGCACGGTGAAGAAGCTCGTGCGCGGACACGAGTACCTGCACTACAAAGGTCTAAAGATCGATCTCGTCATCCTCAACGACACGCCGACTGACTATCTTCAGTTGCTGCATCAGGAATTGGACAACATCGTTCGGACAGGCGGACTTCAGGGACTTCAGGACAAACCCGGCGGCGTTTACCTGCGGCGCTCGGATCACATACCCGAAGCGGATCGCATTCTGCTGCACGCGGTGGCGCGCGTAGTCATTGTTGCTGAACGCGGTTCGTTTGAGGATCAGATCGAGCGCCTGCGCGTTGAAGAGCCGTTGCCGCCGCCGTTTGTGCCGCGACTGCCTTCGCAGACGTATCCCGAATTGACCGTGCCGCCGCCCGATCTCTCGTTCTTCAACGGGCTCGGTGGCTTTCACCAGGGCGGCCGCGAGTACGTCACCTTGCTGGGCGCGGAACAGTGGACTCCGGCGCCATGGTCCAACGTGATTGGCAACGCCGTCGAGTTTGGATTTCAGATCACTGAGACCGGCGGCGGATGCACGTGGTCGCTGAACAGCCACGAGAATCGTCTCACGCCGTGGTCCAACGACGCGATCAGCGATCCGCCGGGCGAAGTTGTGTACTTGCGTGATGAAGACTCAGGCACGGTTTGGTCTGCTACGCCTTTGCCGATTCGCGAGCGTGAGCCATACATCATCAGGCACGGACAAGGCTACAGTGTTTTTGAGCACACCAGCCACGGCGTCTCGCAGGAGTTGCTCGTCTTTGCGCCACTCGATGCGCCGGTGAAGATCTCTTTGTTGCGTTTACGCAATCGCACTCCGCGGAAGCGACGCTTTTCAATAACCAACTACAACGAACTGGTGCTCGGTGTTGCGAGACCGTCGTCAGCGCCTTACGTGATCACCGAGATCGATGAGGCAGCGTCGACGATCTTCGCGAAGAATCCTTTCAACAACGAGTTCGCGGACCGCGTTGCATTCGTGGCTACCAGTGAGAGCGTCGCGAGCGCGACATGTGACCGCAAAGAGTTTCTGGGACGAAACAGTTCGGTCGAGAGTCCTGCGGCCTTGAAGCGGCTGACTTTGGCTGGTCGCGATGGTGCGGGTCTCGATCCCTGCGCGGCGATTCAGGTGCTCGTCGAGCTCGCGCCACACGAAGCGCGCGAAGTCATCTTTCTGCTCGGCGAGGCTGCGTCGAAGGAAGCAGCACAATCAGTGGTGAACACGTTCCGCCAGTCAGGAAATGTGAATGCAGCGTTTGAGAAAGTGTTGGGCCACTGGGATGAGCTGCTCGGCACGGTCGAAATACACACACCTGACGTTGCACTGGACACGATGCTCAACCGTTGGCTGCTCTACCAGGCTCTTTCGTGTCGCATCTGGGCGCGCGCGGCGTTTTATCAATCAGGCGGCGCGTTTGGTTTTCGCGATCAGTTGCAGGATGTGATGGCGCTCGTTTACAGCAGTCCGCAAATCGCGCGCAAACAGATCCTGCTCGCCGCGGCGCACCAGTTCAAAGAAGGCGACGTACAACACTGGTGGCATCCGCCGAGTGGCCGCGGCGTACGCACACGAATTTCAGACGATCTTTTGTGGCTGCCGTTTGTGACTTCGTTCTACGTCAACGTCACCGGCGATGCTTCTGTACTCGATGAGGTAGTTCCCTTCCTCGAACAGGCCCTGCTCGCGCCCGATCAGCAGGAGAACTACACTCAGCCGGAAGTCTCTAAAGAAACGGCATCGATTTACGAACACTGCGCGCTCGCGCTCGATCACAGTCTTGCTGTCGGCAAACATGGTCTGCCGTTGATGGGCAGCGGCGACTGGAACGACGGCATGAATCGCGTCGGCCAGGGAGGCAAGGGCGAAAGTGTTTGGCTGGGTTGGTTTCTCTACACCACGCTCGCAGCGTTTACACCGCACGTCGAAGCGCGCAATCAGAAGATGCGCGGCAATCGCTATCACAAGCACATGGAAAACCTGCGCAAAGCACTCGAGGAGAAAGCTTGGGACGGCGACTGGTATCGTCGCGCTTATTTCGACGACGGCACGCCGTTGGGTTCGGCGCGCAATGAAGAGTGTCGCATCGACTCGATCGCGCAGTCGTGGTCTGTTATCTCCGGAGCTTCGGATCCGTTTCGCATGGGCCGCGCGATGGCTGCGGTTGAAGAGTATTTGATCAGGCGTGGTGATGGTCTGGTGATTTTGTTCACGCCGCCGTTCGATAAAGGCAATCTCGATCCCGGTTACATAAAAGGATACGTTCCGGGTGTTCGTGAAAATGGCGGGCAATACACGCACGCGGCGATCTGGACCATGATTGCTTATTCGATGCTCGGCGATGGCGAGCGTGCGGGTGAGCTCTTCGCGTTGCTCAATCCGATCAATCACTCATCGACACGAGCCGGGCTGCACAAGTACAAGGTTGAGCCTTACGTTGCGGTGGGCGATGTTTATGCGGTGCCGCCGCACAACGGGCGTGGCGGTTGGACCTGGTACACCGGGTCGGCGGGTTGGATGTATCGCGCAGGGCTTGAGTCGATACTCGGGTTCAAACTACAGCACGATCGGCTGGAGATAGATCCATGTGTGCCGCGTTGGTGGCATGACTTTGAGATCGTCTACAGGCGCGGGCGCGCGGTTTACAGGATTAAAGTCGAAAACCCGCTGGGTGTGAATCGCGGGGTTGTGAGCGTTGAAATGGATGAGGTCGATCAAAAAAACAAGGCAATCACGTTAGTTGATGACGAGAAGACGCACAACGTGCGGGTTGTGATGGGTGAGCCGGTCAAGACCGAGGAAGCGAGGAGCGAGCCGGCACAGCAGGCTCAAGCTTAATCGGGTCCTATAGGACCTATTAAGATCTCACGCCTTAGGCCGCAGCCATGTCCGCTTCGCTGATATCAAAATTCGCCGACACCTTCTGCACGTCGTCGTGGTCTTCCAGCGCTTCCATCAGCTTCAGCATCTGGCGCGCGTCGGCTCCCTCGAGCTTGATGTAGTTTTGCGGCACCATCTCGACTTCAGCAACCTGCGGCTCGACTCCCGCACCCTTCACCGCCGTGAGCACGGCGTCAAACGCATCCGGTGAAGTGATGATCTCGAAGTTGTCTTCATCGTCGCGCAAATCGTCAGCGCCAGCGTCGATCGCGAGCTCAAAAAGCTCTTCCTCTGACTTCGCGGCCTTCTCGACCACGATGTAACCTTTCTTCTCAAACATCCAACCCACCGAACCACTCTCACCAAGGTTACCGCCGTTCTTCGAGAAGATATGGCGAATCTCCGCCACCGTGCGGTTGCGATTGTCAGTCATCGATTGAACCATCAATGCCACACCACAGGGACCGTAACCCTCGTAAGTAATCTCCTCGTAATTGACGCCTTCCTCTTCACCCGTGCCACGGCGAATCGCGCGGTCGATGGTGTCGTTTGGCATGTTGCCGGCCTTGGCGTCATTGATCGCCTTGCGCAAACGCGCGTTCGCATCCGGGTCGCCGCCGCCGCTACGCGCTGCGACAGTGATCTCTTTAATAAACTTCGTGAACAGTTTGCCGCGCTTGGCATCGAGCGCGCCTTTCTTGTGCTTAATACTATGCCACTTCGAATGTCCGGACATTGGAATTAGATCCTTCTGGGATTGCGGGTTGTTAGGGTAGGCAATATATCAAAGACCGAGAAACTATCTCAACGCCTCATGGCGGTACAGTTTGAATTCGAGATACATAACGCCGAAGGCGTTCGCTAATTTCAGCCCAGGGTTGGAGCGCAGCGACAAACACTGGGACCATCAGGATTTTATCTCTTGAACCCTCCTCAGGAACAAGACGCGTAAGTCCAATGATTTCAACAACGGCGGATCGCGTCTTGTTCCTTAGGATTTGATAACGCGGGCCGCGCGCGTCTGTCGCTGAAAGGGTTCGCTGCGCGACAAACCCTTTAAGGTTTAATTGCTAACTGGGTGGCTTAACCCAGAGTTGTTGCTGCGCTCCAACTCTGGGCTGAAATTAGCGAACGCCTTCGGCGTAATCTGAACTTAAAACTATTTCAACGCCTCATACTCTTTTCGCGCCTGCACGAGGACCGGCAGGTCAGGATCCGCGTCTTTCCAGAGCTCAAAGAAATCCTGATACGACTTGCGCGCCGCAGCCGTGTCGCCATTGATGACCGCGGCACGGCCCAGACCCAGATATGCGAGTGTGTGCGCAGGCGAATACGACTCGACGGCCGGATTGTCGATTATCTGTTTGAACTCCGCCGCTGCTTCAGTGCCACGATGCTGTTCCAGGTAGAGACTACCACGCACATAATTATTCATGAGACCGGTTATGAGCGCGCGATCATAACCTCGAACCGACTCTGCCAGGCGAACCGCCTCCGCCAAATTGCCACGCCCGCTCTCAATCATCGCTTGAATGACCGGCGAGAGTATTGAATTTATGATGAAATCGGCCGGGTACTTCGTGCGTAACTGATTAAGTATCGCCTGCGCCTGACTAACATCACCGCAACCGGCATAGATAAAAGCAGCGCCGGCGAGACCATTTCGCCCAAGATTTAATGCCTGTGCCGCCTTTGTATTCTCTTTCGCTTGCTGAAACTTTCCAAGTACCCTCTGATTGGCCGCAAGTCTCAACAACTCTCTCTCCGCATTCTCGACACGGTGCTGAGTTTTCAACATCTCGATCGCGCGCTTCAGGAGTTCCTCCGACTGCTTTAGCTTTCCAAAATAGGCTGCGACGTTGGCACTGGCAATGATGGCTTGCGCTTCCTCCGGTTTGCCTCGGGCCCACTCGAGCTCGCGATCCATCCCGGCTTGATCTCGACGCAGGAAGCTGAATAAAAACCGGTTGTCGTGAGCGCCAAGTGAATCAGGGTTGAGTTTCTCGACCTCCTTCGACGCCTGTTCGGCTTCGTCGATTCGTCCCAACCCCAGGAAACTCGTGACTACGTTTTCGCGCCCCGTTATGTTGTTTGGACTCAGCCGTACTGCCTCCAACGCCTCTTTTAGAGATTCCTCGAAATTGCCAAGTATCTGGTAGTCGAGCGCAAGGTTGTTGTGCGGTATGAAGTCGCTGGGATAGAGACGCGACCACGTCTTTAATGTCTCGATGGCTTTATCGATCTCGCCGGTGATGTAGTTGTAATACTTCTCAGTGATGTAGAGACGTTCTCGTTCACTCACACGATCGCGAAGATCGTACGACTTTTGCAAGTACTGTTTCGCCGTCTCTATTTGCTCCTGGTTGATATAGAAGACACCGATCCGCGCATACGCCATCGCGAAGTTGGGATCGAGCTCGACAGCGCGGTTGTAGAATGCGAACGACTCGCGCGCGTTTCCTTTCGCTCGCTCGTCGTTGGCCATCGCATACGCCTTCAGCGCCTCGAGTGAAGAAGTCGTGGCTTGCTCGATACTCACGTCGTACTGTTGTATCGAGGCCAACGACTCGCCCAACTTCTTGCGCAGGTTCGACACTGCCGTTCCAAGCGACGACAGAACCTTTTCTTTACTCTCTGCTTCGATCTGCTCGCGTGCGATAGCATCTCCCGAACGCGGATCAATCGCTTCCAGAACGATGTTGTAATGACTGCCGATACTCGCGATCGAACCGGTCAGCATCGCCTTGATCCCCTGCCGCTCGCAGATCTCGCGACCAACGTCACGAGTGATGCGATCGCCGGGAGATCGGCCCATGAAGCGAAGCGTTTCGCGCACGCGATCTTCGGGAAAGAGGTTCAAGAACGGGGTTTGACCGAGATCGACAGCGAGCGCCTGCTTGAGCGTGCCGTCGAAGACGGGCTCGCCAGTGGTGTTCACGAAGTCAGTAAGCAGAATCGTGTCGCGATTAGTTAACCGGTGCGAGTCACGTTTATAAAAATAGAACGCTGAAGCAGTTGCGACCACGAGCAGGAGCGCAACGATCGCGGCGGCGATCTTATGACTGCGGATTCCGCTGACAATGTATTCCGCGCTCGAGACGTGTGACTTCTCAACAGTCGGCATCGCACGCTGCGGAATTGTCGGCGCAGCCCCCAATTCACTCAGACGCGAGCCACTGACGCTGGCCGGAGCTGACGATCGTTCGAGCTCCGATTCAAAATCCAAACGCTGCCTGAGGCGGCGCAGATCCGTGAGCAGCTCTTTGATCGTCTGGTAACGCTCGTCACGATCCTTGCGCAACGCTTTCATCACGATCCAATCGAGCTCGGCCGGCACGTTGGGAGCGAAGCGAGCGATCGGCAGTGGTTCTTTCTGCGTGATCGCAACGACGACGTCAGTCGAAGTTTCTCCTTCAAACGGAGTGCGACCGGTGACCATCTCGTAGATCACGACACCGAGACTCCAGATGTCGCTGCGTGCATCGACCGGTTTGCCGCGCGCTTGTTCCGGTGACATGTAGTGTGAGGTGCCCATCACGACGCCTGCATCGGTTTGCACGAGGACGCGAGTCGCGGCTTCAGCGTCTAACGGACTTCGATCGACAGTCTCGGTTAACTTGGCGAGACCGAAGTCCAACACTTTCACATAGCCGTTGCGACGGATCATGATGTTGTCGGGTTTGATGTCGCGATGAACGATGCTCGCGCTGTGCGCTTCTTCGAGTGCGCTGGCCACCTGGATGGCAATGTCCAGGATCTCGTGTGTCTCGAAACTCGAGCCGGCCATCTTTCGACGCAAGGTGACGCCGTCGATGAACTCGGTGGCGATGTAATGACGACCGTCGTCTACTCCGACTTCATGGATCGTGAGAATGTTGGGATGATTGAGATTGGACGCTGCCGAAGCTTCCTGCTCGAATCGATGGAGTCGATCCTTGTTGGTCGTGAACTCGTGACTCAGGACCTTGATCGCGACCTTGCGACCAAGTTTCATATCTTCGGCAAGGTAGACCACACCCATCCCGCCCGCGCCGAGCTTTTCGAGGATTCTGTAATGAGAGATCTTTTCCGGATCCATCAAAACCAGACTCTACAGGTTCTCTAACACTGAATCTGATACGCCATCGATGCTGACTTGTTTCAGACGGCCACTGTGTCCACTCAAGATTGTCACCGCGCTGCGCGGGACTTTGAAGGTCTTTGCCAGAACGTGAATCAACTCGTCGTTGGCCGCGCCGTCAACCGGCGGAGCCGCCAGCCGCACACGAAGCGCGCCGTTGTGTTCCCCGACTACTTCACTGCGAGAAGAACGCGGCACCACTTGCACTCTCAACACCAGCCGCCCGTCACGAATGTGATGCTCAATCAAGGTAGTTGCTTACGATCAAACCGCGCCGATCAAGAGCGTTCCGGCAACTGCAGCGCGTAGAAACACGATGATTAAGGCGGCCACGAGTGGCGAGATGTCGATCCAGCCAAGCGGTGGCAACATCCGTCGCAACGGGCCAAGCAATGGCTCAGTGGTGTTGACCAAAAAGTGCATCACCGGGTTTCTGTAACTGACTTGCCCCCAGGAGAAAACTACGCGCGCGATTATCAGTATCAGGTAGATCGACAGTAGCCCGTTAATAACGTATCCAACCGCAATAATCATTGCGCCTCGCGTCACGCTGTTCAAGACGCCCAAAATCGTGTCGCCAACAGTGGCCGCCAACCATCCGATGAAGTAACCGATTATGATGACCAGCAAGATGACTACGAGCGGCGCGAATTTCGGATCGACACCAACCTGGCGCAGACTGCCGCGCACCGGCATGACGAAACCGTCAGTCAGCCGTCGAATGGTGCGCGACGTCCAGGCAAATGGATTTAAATCCATTGCATCGGCGATCAGCCTGATAATCATCAGCAAGATTACTGCGATGATGACTAGCGAGATGGCCGAGTTCACAAACCAGAGAATACGTTGGATGATGAGCATAGTTTAAGGTCGTGGAACGCGTTCGCCAAAGATCGCGGTGCCGATGCGGACCATCGTTGCACCCTCGTCGATCGCAACTTCGAAATCGTGTGTCATACCCATTGACAACTCGCCTGTCCGATCTCCAAACGCACCGCGCTGATTCAGGTCGTCTCTCAACTTACGTAACCGACGAAAGAACGGACGGCTTTGTTCCGGGTCATCAAAAAAAGGCGGCAGGGTCATTAACCCGATCAGCTTCAGGCGTGTCAATGGTCCAAGACTGTCTACCAAATGAGTCAGCTCTGACTCGTCGATACCCGATTTGGTTTCCTCGTGACCCAGGTCGACTTGAATCAGCAGCGGCAGACTGTCCCTTTTCTCCTCAACGCAGAGCCGGTCAAGCCGCCGCGCCAGATCGACCGTGTCGAGCGAATGAATAACATCGAACAGGCTGACAGCACGTCGCGCTTTGTTGGCTTGAAGATGTCCGACGAGATGCCAACGGACTTTCTCACGCCCGATTTCAGCTATTTTGCCTTCCGCCTCCTGCACGCGGTTCTCGCCGAGATCCGTCGCCCCGAGGTCAATCGCTTGTTTAACAACAAGCGCCGGATGGGTCTTGCTGATGGCTATGAGTTTGACCTCATCCGGCTGCCGGCGGCTCCATTGCGTCGCGGCTGCAAGCCGCGCGCGAACGTCCGCAAGCCGTACTGCCAGTGGGTCTTGCGCCGGATCAACGTTACTCATGATCGAGTTTGATACGAAATCATAATAACCTAATCGCTAAAAGGTTGTAGTCGCGGCACAAATCTTGATGCTATGGTAGCCCAAGGGGGGAACTTTAATGAAACCTTCAATTTCAAGAAAACTGTTCGGAATAGTAGTACTGAGTCTGTTGATGATTTTTGCCGTATCGACTCAAGTATCTGCCCAGGGACGTGGTCGGAACCGGGACCGGCAGTGGGACAAGAAGTGTTCGAAATTCGTTAACTGCCATGATGCCCGTGATGGGCGTTGGGACGGTCGCGGACCCAATCGAGGGTTCTCTAACATAAACATCTTTCGGCGTCATCGGCGCGACCGCGACTTCGACTTCAATCGCGACAGGTTCGAGCGCAGACGCCGCCATCGCGACCGCGATTTCGACCGTGATAGGTTCCGGCGTCGTCGCGGGTAGGCATTCTTGACACACTTCGGATGCATTCGCATAATGACCTACCCGGCATTTGCGGATGTGGCGGAACTGGCAGACGCGCAGGTCTCAGAAGCCTGTGATGGTGACATCATGGAGGTTCAAGTCCTCTCATCCGCACCAAAACAAAATCCACCCAAAGTTCGTACAGAAGATAGGTCCCATGGGACCTATTTCTTTTTTCTGAAAATAATTGTCACGAATTTTCGGAGGTTGGTGTTCTGGTAGTAAGAGGTCCAGTTCCGAAAGGGGAGTATTGATGAACGTCGATCAAGCAGCTTTGATGGAAACCGATAACTTGAGACATACCGGTGTGCCCAGCTCACTGCCTGAGAGAACCGTGCGTTTGAAACTCGCTGACCGACCCGATCGCGACCGCATCCAGCGCGTTGTGGATCTGGCTGATGCACTGTTGTCAGAGGCAGAGACGTTGGCACGTGACAAAGCTTTCACTGAGGAAGCAACCCGACTCAAACCGTTGGACATTCTCGGTGGGATTAATTTCTACGACGAAGTACAGCGGTTCGAGACTCACCTGATTAAGATGGCGCTGTCAGAAACTGGTGGAAATCAGGCAAAGGCAGCAAGGCTTCTTGGAATTAAAGCAACAACCCTTAATTCCAAAATTAAACTCTTTCAGATTGACGTAGGCTAGGCTCCCCAGCCCGGCGTTATTCCCAGGGCGGCCCGCTGTGGCCGCCCTTTCAATTTAATTGACTGCGTCCGAGGCTCCGACGAGCTCAGCGTCAGTGACGTCGGAGACGAATAATATCTGTTCCTCATATAAATTCGAGTCGATCAACGTCTGAACGACGTAGCGGCCGGAAGTCGGGAACGTCACGTTCACGAAGAAGCTGATGTTGTCGGCGAATCCTCCAGCCGCGATCTCGAATAGTGTCGGCTGCGATACGACGACCGGATGTTGTCGATCGGGAGTAAGGATGCGCACCTCGGAGAGATAACTACCCTGCCCTTCCCAGTGATTCACAATCGCCAACTTGAGCACTGAGACTGGCAGTTGCTGCACGATGATGTTGTGGAAGACGCCCATGAACGAGAGCTTGTTGCCCACCTCGAGGCGAACGTCGTCGCAAAAGAGCGTGTAGTGTAATTTTAGTTTCTTTATGGTCGGCTCTGTGCTGCTCATGGTGGCTACTCTAACATTTCCTTGAATGCGTTTTCGTCGATTACGGTGACGCCCAACGACTCTGCTTTGTCGAGCTTCGATCCCGCGGCTTCGCCGGCAACGACATAATCAGTTTTCTTACTGACTGAAGAATTCACTCTGCCGCCGCGCACTTCGATCAGCGCTCGTGCTTCGTCACGCGTGAAACTACTGAGCGTTCCCGTCAACACAAACTGTTTCCCGGCAAAGCGCTCATCAACCGTTCCACCACTGCGGCGCTGGCTTTCGGTTTTTACCCCTGCGGCGCGCAGCCTATCACAAAGCGCGCGATTTCCTTCGTCGTCAAACCAGTCGCGCACACTCTCCGCAACTGTCAAACCGATCTCCGGAATCGCATCAAGCTCTTCAACGGTCGCTGACGTGAGCTTTTCGAGCGAGCCCAGCTCGTGCGCGAGGATGCCCGCCGTTCGTTCGCCGACATGTCGAATCCCGAGCGCAAAGATCAGATTTGCAAACTCACGCGACTTGCTCGCTTCTATCTGCGCAAGCAGATTGCCCGCCGACTTCTTCGCCATCCGCGGCAAGGCGGCGACTTGATCGAGCGTCAACGAATAAAGATCGCCGACGTCCTTCACGAGCTTCTCAGCGACCAGTTGCTCTGCAAGCACTTCACCCAATCCCTCGATTCGCATCGCGCGTCGTGAAGCAAAGTGAAGCAGACGACCCATCAACTGCGCCTGGCAAGCAGCCGCCACGCAACGCGCCACTACCTCACCTTCCGGACGCGAGATCAATCCACCACACACCGGACAATTCTTTGGCAGCTCGAATTCGGTTTCTTCGCCGGTGCGTTTGGAAGTGATGACGCTGAGCACCTTGGGAATGATCTCGCCGCTTTTCTCGATCATTACCCAGTCGCCTTTCTTCAGCCCCAAACGTCGAATCTCGTCCTCGTTGTGTAGCGTAGCGCGCGCGACTGTCGTGCCTGCAAGAAATACGGGTTCCAACAGCGCCACGGGAGTGAGCGCACCGGTGCGTCCCACCGAAACAAAGATATCGAGAACCTTCGTTGACGCTTGCCGCGCGGGATACTTGTACGCGATGGCCCAGCGCGGCGCTTTCGACGTTGCGCCAAACTCGTCCTGCAACGCAGTCGAATTGACTTTCACGACCAGACCATCGATCTCATAGCCGAGATCGTCGCGCAGCGCTTCCTTTTCATTCGCGAAGTCGATCACTTCATCGATTGTCTGGCAGCGCTTGCGATGCGGGTTGACACGGAAACCTGCCGTCTCGAGCCAGTCGAGCGATTCCCAGTGCGTGGGGAAAGGCTTCCGACCATTCACGAGCATGTCGTAGACGAACATGTCGAGCTTTCGGCGCGCCACGAGACGTGAATCGAGTTGACGAATCGCGCCTGCCGCCGCGTTCCGCGGATTCATGAAGCGTGCCTCTCCAGCTTCTTCTCTTTCGGCGTTGGTCCTTTCAAAAACATCACGCGGGATGAAAACTTCGCCGCGCACTTCGATCGCATTGTCAATCGGTTTGGTCTTGAGACGCAGCGGAACACTGCGAATCGTGCGTGCATTTTGAGTGACATCTTCACCGATGCGCCCGTCGCCACGCGTCACGCCGCGCACCAGCAACCCGTCTTCATATTGCAGCGACAAAGATAGACCATCGATCTTGAGCTCGGCGACGTATTCGAGCTTGCGACCCTCAGCCAATCTCTGGCAGCGCTCATCGAAGGCGCGCAGTTCGTCGATGTTGTAGCTGTTGTCGAGCGACATCATCGGACGCGTGTGAACAACTTCGGGAAATCCTTCCGCGGGTCGCCCGCCAACGCGCTGTGTGGGACTGTCAGGTGTGATTAACTCCGGATGCGCCGCTTCGAGCTGCTGTAGCTTTTCGAGCAGTTCGTCGTACTCGCGATCGGAGATCTCAGGCGCATTCCCGACGTAATAGAGCTCATCGTGATGGCGAATCTCCTCTCTCAGTTTTTCAATATTGCGTGCGATTGTCCGGGCGGCCAATGTCACTCCTTCTTATCCGCATGTTTCAACTTCGGTAACGGCGCTGTTGGTCTCGTGTCTTCATGACCTTCAGTCTTAGCCTTGCTTGCCGCCAGTTTGTGAATCACGCGTCCGATCAGTTTGATGCTGCGCAGAAAATCGTCGACGCGAATGTTCTCGTTTGGTCCATGCGGATTTGATCCGGCGTAACTGGTGCCAAACGATGCCACCGGAGTGGGCGGCTGCGAAACACCACAGACTGCGCCGACTGGTCCACTCGACGGATCCATCGGGTAGATAACCGGCCGTTTGCCAAACATTTCCGTCGTCGATTCGATAACCGCACGAGCCACGCGCGACTTCGCCGACGACTTCGCCAGCGGGGCACTGCCCAGCTCGATGATCTCGATATCCTTGAAGCCGCGAACATCGAGGTGCTCGCGCAAGAGTGTGATAACTAATTCAGCCGAAAGATCCGGCACGAGGCGGAAATCAAGACGCGCCATCGCAGTGCTCGGCAAAATCGTCTTCGCGCCGGCCTCGGTGTGGCCGGTGTGAATACCACAGATCGTGCAGGTTGCACCGAATATGTGTTCCTTGACGAGCGTGTGTCCCTTCATGGCACGGACCCAGCCGCCGATCCGAAACTCACGTTTGAGTCCGATTTCATCGAGCTCGATCGCTTTCAGGACCTCCGAGTCTTCATCACTGATCGGAGCAAGGTGCGACGAGAAGCCATCGATCGTGATCACGCCTTTCGGCGAAGTGATTGTCGCGAGTGCCTGGACCAGGCGCCAGGCTGGATTCGGAACGATCGTGCCCCACTTCGAATGCAGATCGGAACGGGCGCCAAATGCGCGCAGCTCGAGAAAAGTGATGCCCTTGAAACCGAGGCTCACGACCGGATTCTCTCTGGTGTCGCTCGAACCCTCGTCCCACAAACAACCGTTCGCCTGCAGGAGCTCCGGATTCTCAGCAGTGAACCGGTAAAGACTGGGACTGCCGAGACCATCTTCGCCCTCGACGATGAAACGAAGCGTCACCGGAAGTTTGCCAAACGTTTTTTGATAGGCTTCGATGGCAGCCAGTCGTGCCACGAGATCGCCTTTGCTGTTTGCTGCACCGCGCGCGTAGAGCTTCCCATCTTGTATCGTGGCGGCGAACGGCCCCGAAGACCATTCGGTCAGTTGGCCCACCGGCTGCACGTCGTAGTGACCATAG
>Ga0126376_10000441_pt1 | contig 20080 bp, 21 predicted proteins | sample PanSoiMetPlot_15_FD_92760 | JGI IMG/M metagenome (GOLD analysis project Ga0126376, IMG submission 92760) | Tropical forest soil microbial communities from Panama - MetaG Plot_15 | ecosystem: Environmental > Terrestrial > Soil > Tropical forest > Bulk soil | place: Panama | collected 2016-02-17
ACGAACTACGGCTTCCACAAGCTGAGCAGCAATGTGTTTTACGATCACTACTCGCTGCTGCGCACACTGGAGGGCGGATTCAAGCTGCCTTGTCTGAATCATGCTTGCGACGCCAGCACGCAGGCGATGACGGATCTGTTCGGGCAGCCGTAAAAGCCGTTCGGCATGAGTCGAGGAGGTCATTCGGGATCGGCCGCAAGCAAGGCCGGTCCCGATCTGCTTTCAGTTTGGAACCCATCGGCAGGTTTTGGGTCGATTAGCTCGTACACACGCAAGTCTTTCCGAATTGATCAAATCAATTAGGTCTATCCGTCGCCGTGTGAAGAGCGGCGCTTCATGTGGGAACCCCCGCCATCGGCTGTCCTTCGGGCGGAGCTCGAACTAACTATTTCGGATACCAATCCAGCAAGCGCACCTCAATGCCTGTTCCTGCCAGCGCCTTCTGAAAAACGGAAAGATCCGATCCGCGGTAGTGATAGGGGATCACGATCTTCGGATGAAACGCCTTGACTGCGTCGGCTGCTTCTTCGGGCGGCATCGTATAGGGCAGATTCATACACACAAATGCAACGTCGATATTCTTGAGCGCGCGCATTTCGGGCACACCTTCGGTGTCGCCAGAGAAATAGAAGCGCTTTCCGCCATAACCGAGGACGTATCCATTGCCGCGTCCTTTGTCGTGGAAAAGCTTGCCGGGAGCCGGGCCGCGTTTGAGGTTGTAAGCGGGGATCGCCTCGATAGTCCAGCTCTGCCAGGTCTTCGTTTCTCCGTTGGCGATGGGCTTCGCGGCGCTTACGGTCTGCACGACGGCGGGCGGCGCAAAGATTTCAGTGTCACCCTTGCTGATGGCCTTGATGGAATCTGGATCCATGTGGTCGCCGTGGATGTCGGTGATCACGATCAGGTCCGCCTTGGGTAGCCCGGAGAAGCTCACGGGCTTTGCGGGATCGAGATAAATGACCTTGCCTCCGGCTTCGATCAAGGTACTCGCATGGTTGAGTGGAGTGATTTTGACCGAGCCGGCCGAAGTGGGAAACGTTTGCGGCTCAGCAGCGCCGGACGCCAGCGAAGCGATCGTGAAAAGAAACAGAAAAGAACAGAGCGTGCAGATGGCTTTCATGCGGTCCTCGTAGTCTCGAAAGAATATACCCTAGTCTTCATCCGAAGCTTGTCGTCAGCCTGGTCGGGCGCGGAAAATAAAGTGAAATTTAAGGTACTGATATATACTTATGTATAGTATGGTATACTTGGTCTGTTATGGCACTCAGTATCAAGAGCATAGAGGTTGAAAGGATAGCCCGCGAGATCTCGTCTAAAACAGGAGAATCTCTGACCGGAGCGATCCAGAAGGCGTTGGAGGAACGGCTTGAACGCTTGAAACAGGGGCGCCGACAACAGATTCTGAAGGGACAGTTGGAGGAAATTCTCGAGCGCGTAGACCGACTGCCAGTCTTGGACTCTCGCTCCCCGGATGAGATTCTTGGCTACGATGAACATGGGTTGCCACGTTAGTCGTTCGCGCATATGGTGATTGACACCTCGGCGATCGCGGCGATTTTCTTCGACGAACCTGAGCGACAGAAGTTCCTCTCCGCAATCACGTCGACTCAAAGTCGGCTCATCTCGGCAGCGACTGTGCTTGAGGCGGGAATCGTCTTGGAAAGCCGGCAAGGAGAAGCCGCCGGAAGAGAGTTTGATCTGTTCGTCGTCCGAGCGAATTTGCAAACTGTGTCCGTGGATGCCGACCAAATCGATGTGGCCCGCTCAGCTTGGCGCAAGTACGGAAAAGGACGCCACCCCGCAGGTCTCAACTTCGGCGACTGCTTCGCTTACGCCCTGGCCAAGTCCCTCGGAGAGCCTCTGCTCGCAAAAGGGACCGACTTCTCTTTAACCGACGCACCAGTTCTTCCCTGACGTGGCTATGCAGACTGGGTGCCCCACGTCTCGATTTTGAGACGTGGCGATTTTACCTTGGGAGAACCACAGTCAGCTCGACACGAGGAGCAGACGAATCTGCTGAGACCCCTACGCTCCGACCGGCTCCGCCTTCGTCGCCAGTAGCTGCCTTAACACATATTGCAGGATCCCACCGTTGGCGTAGTACAGCGCTTCCTGCGGAGTGTCGATCCGCACCAGTGCTTCGAACTCAATTGGATCCTGACCCTTCGCTTTGGCTTTGACTTTCAGCGTACGTCCGGCAGAGAAGCGTTCAGTTACGTCGCGGATGCCGGCAATGTCGAACACTTCTTCTCCCGTCAGGTTGAGAGATTCGGCGTTCTGCCCCGCGGGGAATTGCAGCGGAAGGATGCCCATCCCTACGAGGTTCGATCGATGAATGCGTTCGTAGCTTTCGGCAATGACTGCACGCACGCCCAGTAGTGCCGGGCCCTTGGCCGCCCAGTCGCGCGATGACCCAGAGCCATACTCTTTGCCCGCCAGAATGACGAGCGGCGTTTCGTCGGCGCGGTATTTTTCGGAGGCGTCGAAGATCGACATCTCGGTGTTTGTCGGCAGATGCCGCGTGAACCCTCCTTCGGTCTGCACCAACTTGTTGCGGAGGCGGACGTTGGCAAATGTCCCGCGCACCATCACTTCATGATTGCCGCGCCGTGATCCATAGGAATTGAAGTCAGCCGGCTTTACACCATGCTCCTGCAGATACTTCCCTGCGGGGCTGTCTTTCTTGATCGAACCCGCCGGAGAAATGTGATCCGTCGTCACGCTGTCGCCGAGGAGGGCCAGCACTCTTGCTTTCTTGATCTCTTGAACGGGAGACGGCTTTACATCCATGTCATCGAAATACGGAGCGCGTTGGATGTATGTCGACTTCTGATCCCAGGCATACGTCTCCCCTTTCGGCACGGAGAGACCGCGCCAGCGCTCATCTCCCTGAAACACTTCACCATAGGATTTCGAAAACATGTCCGACGAGATCGAATGCTGAATCGTTTCTTCCACCTCGCGCGAAGAGGGCCAGATATCGGCAAGATAGACGGGCTGCCCATCGCGTCCTTTGCCGATCGGATCTTTGCGCATGTCGACGTCGATGCGCCCGGCAAGCGCGAAAGCTACCACCAGAGGCGGGGACATCAGATAGTTCGCACGCACCTCGGAGTTGATGCGCCCTTCGAAGTTGCGATTGCCCGAGAGCACCGAAGCAACTACCAACTCCTTCTCATCGATCGCCTTCGAAACTTCTTCTGGCAGCGGACCGGAGTTGCCGATGCACGTCGTGCACCCGTATCCGACCAGATGAAACTTCAACTTCTCGAGATACGGCATAAGCCCGGCTTGTTCGAGATAGTCACGGACAACCTTCGACCCTGGGGCCAACGACGTCTTCACCCACGCGGGAACGGTCAGTCCTTTTTCAACAGCTTTCTTGGCAAGGAGTCCGGCACCGATCAGCACCGACGGATTCGACGTATTCGTGCAAGACGTAATTGCCGCGATGACTACGCTGCCATGCTTCAGCGAATCTTTCACCGAAGCGGAAACATGCTCATGCACATTGGGATCTTCGACGCCCACAGCCGCAGGACTTCCACCTTCCTGTTCCCAACGTGCGCTATTCGCCGCCGCACCAACGGGTGCCGCAGTCTTTGCCACAGCTTTCGGCTTAATCAGCGAAGGCAGCGCCTTGCTAAACGATTCTCCCGCCTGCGAGAGCACAACGCGATCTTGAGGTCGCTTCGGTCCCGCAAGCGACGGCTCGATGGTTGCGAGATCAAGCGAGAGCAACTCCGAGTATTCCGCCTCCGGAGTCTTCTCGTCATGGAACAATCCCTGCTCGCGGGCATAAGCCTCGACGAGCGTAATCAACTCCTCAGAGCGTCCAGTCAACTTCAGATACTTTAGCGTCTCTTTATCGATCGGGAAGATGCCGCAAGTCGCCCCGTACTCCGGAGACATATTCGCAATCGTCGCGCGATCGGCAAGCGGCAGATCCTTGAGGCCTGGCCCGAAGTACTCAACGAATTTCCCGACGACGCCGTGCTTGCGCAGCATCTCCGTGATCGTCAGAACGAGATCGGTCGCAGTAGCCCCCTCGCGCAACCTCCCAGTCAGCTTCACACCCACCACCAACGGAATGAGCATGGACACCGGCTGGCCAAGCATCGCCGCCTCAGCCTCAATTCCACCCACGCCCCACCCCAGAACCCCCAAACCATTCACCATGGTCGTATGGCTGTCAGTACCGACCAGCGTATCGGGGTAGGCAGAGCGCTTGCCGGGGCCTTCATGAACGAAGACGACGCGCGCGAGGTATTCGAGGTTGACCTGGTGAACGATGCCGGTGTCCGGAGGAACAATGGCAAGATTGCGGAATCCGGTTTGGCCCCAGCGGAGGAACGAGTAGCGTTCCTTGTTGCGCTGGAATTCGAGCAGGGCGTTCATGTCCAGGGCATTCGCTGTGCCGAATTCGTCGACCTGCACCGAGTGATCGATCACCAGTTCCACCGGTTGAAGCGGATTGATCAACCCGGGATCTCCGCCTAACTGTTTCATCGCATCGCGCATGGCGGCGAGGTCGACCACGCAAGGGACCCCGGTGAAATCCTGCAGCAGGACTCGGCTGGGCGTGAAGGCGATCTCTTTGTCCGGCTTGGACTTACTGTTCCATTTGGCCAGGGCGCGGATTTCTTCTTTGGTCACGTTGCGGCCGTCCTCGGTGCGCAGCAAGTTTTCAAGCAAAATACGCAGTGAAAATGGCAGGTGCTTTGTGGAAATGCCCGCGTTGTCGAGTGCGTCAAGGCGGTAGATTTCGTATTCTTTGCTGCCGATTTTGAGGGAGGAGCGCGAATTGAAGCTATTTAAAGACATTGGGCCTTCCTTGGAAGGATGAGATCTGCACTGGGATGTAACTTATTAGTTTAATGCCTTGGCGGAGTGGTAGGAAAGTTGGTGTCGGGTGTTGAGTCGTTACGTTCGCCGCTTCGCTTCTTGCCTAGTCACGGTCCGCCTGGACTTATAAAGCTAATCTGCGCTCATTTGATCTGACCAGAGCAGGGGTTTTTCGTCGGAGTCTTCCAGCGGCAAAGTCAGTGTGAGCAGAGTACCGTTGGAATCCGATGTAATCTCGAGCGAACCACCGAGTTCCCGCGCTCGTTCCCTCATGCCAGCAACGCCGACACTGGTCCTAGCGCCTCCACCGAGCAACAGGCGCAGAGTTCCAGCTGCGATGCCTCGCCCGAAGTCCTGGATTTTCATTTGCACATGCTGATCATCTAGAGTCACGCGGATGTCGACCTTGGTACTTTCGGAGTGACGGTGGACATTGGTCAGAGCCTCCTGCAAAACGCGAAACATGGCAATTTCTATATCGCGGCGCAGCCGGCCAAAGATCGGCGGCAGGAAGAGGTTAACCTCAATGCCGCTGCGCTGCGCGAATCCGTCGACATACCATTGGGCCGCCGAGCCGAATCCTGCTTCATCCAGCAGCGGCGGATGCAACAGATGGGAAATCGTGCGCGTCTCCTTCAGACACTGTTCTACGATGCGAGTACATTCTGCGATGACGTCAGGTTGCAGGTCGGCGGAGAGAGCGAGAATGTCGAGGTGCATCTTGAGAGCTGCCAGATATTGGCCGAGGCTGTCGTGCAGTTCGCGCGCGATGCGGCGGCGTTCGTCATCCTGCAGCGTGAGAATGCGTCCGCTCAAACGTCGAGCCGCTTCTTCGGCGATCTTCCGGCCCGTGATGTCGGTATTGATCTCCATCCATCCGGCAGGCTGGTTGTCTTTATCAAGCAACATGGTCCACCGGCTCACCACCGTGATCTGGCGGCCATCTCGGGTAGTATGCAAGAGCTCGCCCTCCCAAGATTCCTTTTCCTGAATCTCAGCAATTGGGATCGAGGACTTCGTTTGCAGCAGGCCGGATGCGAATTTTCCCATGACTTCGTGCGACTTCCATCCGTAGAGTCGTTCGGCTCCGGAATTCCAATACACGATGTCGCCCTTCGCGGTCTTTATGAAAATCGCGTCGTTAGCGAGGTCGAGAAGAGCAGCCTTTTCGATTACCTCCGCGGTTCGTTGTTCAAGCGCGGCGGTACGCTCACGGACTCGTTGTTCGAGTTTTTCGCGCGCTTTGCGCAGTTCTTCCTCAGCTCGTTCACGATTGAGGATATTGCGGCGCGTAGATTCGCCGAACGCAATGATGACCGCCGAGAGGACCAGAAAACCGAGAAGCCCCGAGAGGCCGATATCCCCCTTGCCAGAGAAAGAGTGGAAAGGAGCAACGAACCAGTACCAGATGCCGATTGAACTAATCACAACCGATACGATCGAGGGACCGATTCCGCAGTACCACGCTGCAAAGACAACTGCCAGCCAAGCCGTGTGGTACGGGTATTGCTCGCCGAAGAAGGGATCGAGCGCATTCCGCAGTAGCAAGGCGCAAACTGCCGCGAGAGCTCCCAATGCGTAGCGGATGACGCTTGCCATTGGCTGCGGCATGGAAGCGAGAATGCGGATTGACTTGTCAGAAGACATAAGCGCCACAACCACGATGGCCCAGGCGCTCCTTCCGAAACCGAACGGTTACCGCACGAGCAAATCCTCAAAGGAAAACTGAATCTAATATACGCGCCAAGAGTACGTTGTTCGCTGCTTTGCCCGGGTCCGGAGTGTTCTGGAAATGAATCGTCAACGAACGTTGTGCCAGATGTGATAAAAGACGACCCCGAACATGAACACGAGATAGATGCGAAGAAGCCAGAAAAGGGTTTTTTCAATCGGTGTGAGGTTGCGGCGGGGGCAATGCTGGTGCTGTTTGGCTGAGATCAGTTGGTCGGGCTCCAAAGCGGCAACAATCGAGGCGATATCTTCTCGGTTCACGGGCTCGACCTGGGTCTGCTCCATGCTATTTACCTCCAATCAACGCAAGGGCATGCGGCGAAATGACGCTGATGCCGAAAAGAATGCCGGCTGCAATCAAAACAATCACGACTCCAAGCGCGAGAATATTGGCCCACCAGGGACTGACGAGGTCGCCCATAATCTCGCGGTCATTGACCAGCATGTACAGGAACAGTAACGCCGGCGGCATGGCGAGTACCGCAATCACGTTGACGACAAGAACGATATAGACAAGAGGAATGCCGGGAATCAGAACGAGTCCCGCTGCTGCGGCCGCCTCGAGCACCAGTACCAAATAGAACGATTTCCCCTGCCGGAAGGGCAAATTCAGGCTGTGGGGGCGGTGCGCGACTTCTCCAAAAGCGTAAGCCGACGAGGTGGAGATCGTCACCGCGGCGACCATGCCCGCTTCGAATATGCCTAGCGCAAAAAGGGCCGAACCCCATTTCCCAACGAATGGCTGCAAAGCCTGTGCGAACTCAGCCGCTTCGAAGTTGCCCGCGGACATGCCGTGCACAAACAACGGCGCGGTGGCAACGATCGCGGCAAGAGCGGTGAGTGCTGCCAGGGCCGCGCCAAGTACTGTGTCGATACGTCCGAAGCGAATGTCGTGTGTGGTAAGGCCCTTATCGGCGATAGCGCTCTGCTGGAAGAAAAGCATCCAAGGCGTGACGGTTGCGCCGATGTTAGCCAGCAGGATGAGCACGGTCTCTTGCGTTAACCCTCCGGGCAGGGGTTTCCAGGTAATCAACGCGGTGCCGATTGCGCCCCAATGCGGGTGTCCTAATAAAGCAACCGGTACAAAGATGAGATTAAAAAGAGCGGCGGTGAGCGTGACGCGCTCCCAGGTCCAGTAGCGATGCGCCATAAGCGCCGCAAACAAAACCATCCACGCGGCGAAGACGGAGACGAACGGCGGAATACCGAAATATCCCAAGCCAGCTCTGATCGCGATGAATTCTGTGACCAGCGTCAAGAAGTTTCCGACCATCAGGTCGACCATGGAAAACCATCCCCAAAATGGGCCGAAGCGGTCGAAGATGAGTTCAGCGTGGCCGCGATGGGTGGCTGCTCCGAGGCGCACGGTCATTTCCTGCACGACGCAGGCCATTAGGAATGTCAGAACCACGAAGGGAAGAAAGAAGCCGATTCCGAAACGCGCGCCGGTGGCCGAGTAAGAGAGCATGCTGGGGCCATCGTTTTCGCCCAGCATGACCAGGATCCCGGGACCGATCAGCAGCCAGAGTAGTCGCGCCCGCGACCACAAGCCGCCGCTGGCACGTGTCTCCCAAACGCGTTCGCGGTCATGAGCGCGATCGATGTCTTCGTGGGTGAGAACGATTTCCGACGCCGCGGGAATAAGATCGGAAGGCACCATTCCACGCGGCTTCGGTAATGTCTTCGGTTCAGGCATGCAGAGAAGACGGACACCCCAAATAGTTAGCCTAAGTATACAACAGCGTGTAAACCATAGTTAACTATTATTCGAGACAATTTCTGTGCTGCTAGTGAATGGCCCGAAGTAACGTTCGTTTTCCCAGGTTATGCCGCTGAGCGCCTGAATGTTTTGATTCTCGGAAAAGTTTCCTCTGGTAGAAGAGACGCACCAGAATTACCCATGGTTTTAGGCCGTTGTCCGCATGTTCGCGGACGCTTCGCGGCTGGGGACTAGAGATGAATCCAGTTAGAGAGGATCAATGCCAAGGTACCCGTACCTACAATCGTCCAGAGCGTAGCCCCCTGCAGGAGAGGGCGCACACCCACTTGTTTCAATGTCTTTTTGTTTAGGCCGGTGCCGATCAAGAATAGGGTCACCGTAAGGCCAATTTTCCCCAAGTGATTCAGCGCAGCAAAACCTGGGCCGAACGCGGGCACCAGAGTGTTGAGCAACGCCGCGACACAAAAAAGCAGGATGAACCAGGGCCACTGGATACGCGCCTTGCTCTTCAGAGTAAATGCCGTCACGATCGAGAGGGGGACAATCCAGAGAGCGCGGGCCAGTTTGACCGTCGTGCCTACAGCAAGCGCAGCAGGACCGTATTTTGCCGTAGCGCCCACCACGGAGCTTGTGTCATGAATGGCCAGGGCCGACCAGAGCCCGAACTGGGACTGACTCATGTGCAGAGATGTCCCTACGAGAGGGAACAGAAACAAAGCGATGGAGTTGAGGATGAAAACCGCACCCAAAGAGACGGCCATCTCCTCTTCGTTGGCGTCGGCGATCGGACCTACCGCCGCAATGGCACTTCCACCACAAATCGCCGTGCCAGCCGCGATAAGGAACGAAGATTTCTTTCCAACACGAATGAGATAGCCCAGCCCCAGCCCGATCAACATAACGGCGGTAATGCTGATGGCGGTGTAAACAAAGCCCGAGCGTCCAACCTGAACGACTTCGTGGAGATTCATGCCGAAGCCCAGACCGATGACTGAGGCCTGCAAAAGAAATTTCGACAGGCTCTTGCTCTCAGCGTGAAACGGATGCGTGAGGACGAGACCGTAGACCAGGCCTCCCAAAAGAGCGAATGGCGGCGAGATCAGGCCGCTGGCCGCCAAAATGATCCCCACAAAGAAGAGCCGCTTGTCCATCTACAGGAGTTTCGAACGAGGTGGAGAGAAGTGTCCAAGCAGCAATTTCAATTGGCGATAAGGGAAACTTATCAACCAGCGGAGGTTGCCGGTGGCTTATGCGAACTGGAGAGACTACGTCCCCGTGCCAGGGAGAAGGTACGGAAGGCGCCGGCAGGACCGTGTAATGCGGGCCCGGTGCGAGTGACCAGGGAGAAGTGGCGAGCAATCTCAAGCCCACGGACTTGGCCGACCTTCAAGGTGCCAAGCTCGAGTTCTTTTGAAATGGCCCAGCGGGAGACAAATCCGACTCCAAGCCCGGCCTCCACGGCAGACTTGATGGACTCAGTGGAATCAAGATCCATCACTCGGCGGAACGATCTCAGTTTGAGGCCGGATTTTTTAAGCGCAGTCTCAACCACGCGCCGGGATCCGGAGCCCTGCTCGCGCATGAGCAGGTTCGAGGCCAGAAGCTTCTGTGCCGAAAACTGTGTGGAATCGGAGTTCGGCGGGACGATAAGCACCAATTCATCGCGCATGAAAGGCTCGGTGTGCACTCCGCTTTGACGGGCCGGACCCTCGATCAGTCCGATTGCAACATTGCCGTGGAGCAGAAGATTGACGACCTCCTCGGTGTTGCCGCTGTGCACCGACAGTTCCACACGGGGATGTTCGCCGAGGAACGCTCCTATCAGACGGGGGAGTACGTATTGCGCGATCGTGGTGGAGACACCAAGCGAGAGGTCTCCCGAGAATTGGCCGTCTTCAGCAGCGAGATCTCGCTCAGCCTCAGATACCAGATCTGCAATCTTGCGGGCATACGTCAAGAGCGTACGGCCTTGGGGAGTGAGCGCGACGCGATTGCCGGAACGATCGAAGAGGCGTACCTCAAGATCGTTTTCGAGCGCTTTAATCTGCAACGTGACCGCAGGCTGCGTGAGAAACAGTTGCTCGGCTGCTTTGCGGAAGTTGAGGTGCTCGGCGACTGCGCGGAAGACTTTCAGCCGAAAGTTTTCAAGTTGAGCCACGGAGAGATTATCTATGGTCTCGCGATTTTGTCACGTTGAGGGTGATCTTCCCGGGCATCTCGCGACAAAATCCCCAGTTCTCGCGTCAAACCCGCGCGAGACCCTTCGACTGCGCTCAGGGCAAGAATGGGGTACCCATCAATGCTTGGTTTTCGAGGCAGCCGTTAGCCAGACTCGCTCCGACGCCGCCGGCCCAAGAGAGACCGTTCCTTCCGGAGTGACTAGCGTAAGGGTCTTATCGTAGTTTCGTTCGAGTACGCGCAGTTTGGCGCCAGGGCGGATGCCGCGGTGTTCAAGAAACTCGAGCAGTCCGCGGTCGCGCTCGTAAATTCCACTGACCGTGTAATGCGTGTCGAGCTCCGCATCGGCGAGAAGCACGAGTCCGCGGCGGCGGCGGCTGGCGGAGCTCTCGATCTCACTCAAGTTTCCGTGTGGACAAGCGCCGCCCGATCCTAACCTCGACAGAAGCTTCGCCTCGAAATCTGGAGAGACAGCATGTTCCAGACGTTCGGCTTCGTCGTGAACTTTCCACCACTCCATGCCGAACATTTCTGAAAGCATGCGCTCGATCAGGTGATGACGAAGAGTCAGCTTGCGCGCGATTTTTCGACCAGCGGCCGTAAGACCCACTTCGCCGCTGGCAGCGACGCGTACAAGGCCGTCTTTTTTGAGGCGCCGCAATGCCATCGTCACCGCGGGCGGAGAGACTTTTAACAAATGCGCCAGACGCGCAGAGATTACCGTTTCGCCTTCGGTCTCAGCTTCGAGGATGGACTTGAGGTAGTCCTCCTTGGAGACAGTGATCATTTGTGGGGATTATACGATGGAGAGTTAATCGTGGTTAACGCCGGGGTGGAGCGGACACTCCTGTCCGCTGATTTTGATCTTGTTTCTGATCTTGATGTTGCCGTTGTCTGGCGCAGTCGTGTAACGCCAAAATCAAACGCAAACCCGTCGGACAGAAGTGTCCGATCCACACGAAACAAACTCAATAAATGCAAAAAGGACAGTCCGGAGCCCCCGAGACTGTCCCTCTAAACCCTCCCGGTTAGAAGGGCAACTTGATGACCCTACGGTACTGTGGAGATGTTGCAAACGGATTGCAGAACGATGAATATCTGATGAATTCGGGCTCTCTGGCGCTGCTATAGTAATCGGTTAGTCCCGGAATCGTTGACATCTGTTTTCTCCGTGCGAGAGGAATTGATGCCTTCCACTACCTTGCGTAAGACCGAGCAATCGCGGCGTCTGCAGCAGCGCGCCGAGAGCATGATTCCTGGAGGCGTGAATTCGCCGGTGCGGGCTTTCCGCTCAGTGGGCGGCGATCCACCGTTCATCTTGCGCGGCAAGGGATCGCATGTCTGGGACGCCGACGAGAACGAATACATCGACTACATCGGATCGTGGGGACCACTGATCCTCGGGCACGCCGAGCCGAACGTGCTCGATGCGATCGTGGCGGCCGCGTGTAATGGCACCAGCTTTGGTGCGTCGACACCTTCCGAGGCCGATCTCGCAGAGCTGGTCCTCAGCGCGTTTCCGGGTATGGAGAAAGTGCGCTTCGTCAGCTCAGGAACAGAAGCGACGATGTCCGCGATCCGGCTGGCGCGTGCGTACACCAAGCGGAAGTACATCATCAAGTTCGAAGGCTGCTATCACGGACACGCGGACGCCCTGCTAGTAAAGGCGGGATCAGGAGTGGCGACGCTCGGGATTCCGGGCTCGGCAGGCATTCCCGAAGAGTTCGCGATGTTCACGCTGGCGCTGCCCTTCAACAATCTGTTCGCCGTAGAGCAGGCGTTCCAGAAGTACAAACATCAGATCGCGTGCGTGATCGTCGAGCCGGTGGTCGGCAACATGGGATGCGTTCCTGCGGCCGATGATTATCTGGTCGGGCTGCGGTTGATGACGGAAAAGGAACGCGCGGTTCTCATTTTTGATGAGGTGATGACCGGCTTCCGTGTGGCGTTCGGCGGAGCGCAGGAACTCTACAACATCAAGCCCGACCTGACAACGATGGGCAAGATCATTGGCGGAGGTCTTCCCGTGGGCGGCTATGGTGGTTCGGACGAGATCATGAACATGGTCGCGCCCGTTGGACCGATGTACCAGGCGGGTACTCTGTCAGGGAATCCGCTGGCCATGGCAGCCGGCTGCGCCATGCTGAAGCAGTTGAAGGAGCGCAAGGGCGAGATTTATCCCAAACTTGAGACGATCAGTGGCCAGTTGGTGGAAGGTGTCTTGGCTGCGGCCCGAGATGTAGAAGTGCCCCTTTGCGCCAACCGTGTGGGATCGATGTTCACGTGGTTCTTCCAGAGCGGACCGGTGACGGATTGGGACTCCTCCTCGAAGTCGAACACTGAAGCATTCGGAAAATTCTTCCGCGCCATGCTCGATGCCGGAGTGTATTTACCACCCTCGCAATATGAGGCGATGTTCCTCGGGACGACACACACCGAAGAAGATGCACAGTGCACGATTGCGGCTGCGAAGCAGGCCCTTGGAGCAGTGAAGTCGTAAACACGGGGGCTAAAGCCCGGTCCTGTCCGGCCTAAACGCGGCGCTGAAGCGCCGCTCTTCCACGGTCGCGCAAGCAATATTCCACCTTTCAGTTGTCATTCTGACCCTGAGCGTAGTTGAAGGGAGCAATCTGCTTTGTTGCCGCTGCAGAGGAAAGCAGATTCCTCCCTTCGACTACGCTCAGGGTCAGAATGACAAAGTCTTTCACTTAATCTCAAGCTGTGGGTCATTTGTGCGCCGGCAACAGCGCCCAGATCTGCGAGTCTTCCGCGCCGATCACCCATGAGCAGAAGCCTTGCAGGCCGCGATCACGAACCAAGTTGAGCCGCTCCTCGAATCCATGCCTGTCGGTATAGAAAACCCAGTCCCGCGTATCGTCGCGGTAAAAGTAAAACCATGAGACGCGGTCGAGGGTGTCCCATTCGATTTGTGGATGATATGCAGTGATCAAGCCCTCGATCTCCGGTTGATTGACGTATTCCGCCGTAGGGTTTGGCTTCTCGTCCTTCCCGGGATCGCCGGCGAACCAGTGATATCCGTAGAGCGGAATTCCCATCGACAATTTCTCTTTCGGGACGAATTGCAGAGCATATTCGACGTTCTCGACGATCCACGGATATCCCGCGACTGGTCCGGGCATGGTCCAGCGCGTGTTCTGGTCGTAGGTCATGAGGCAAATCAGGTCGACCGATTGCGCGAGCGCTTTGAGGTCGAAGGATCCGCGCCAGTTCGCATACAGCCAGTGCGAAAACGCACTCTTACCGGGATAGCCCGGAGCATTGGGTACGGTCGCGATAGTGAGTTGCAGGTACTCTTTGTGCAGCGCGGCTGCGGTTTCAGCCACGAGCGATGTGAGCAGGTCGCGGTCTGTCCAGTTGACGTTTTCGAAATCGAACTGGAAGCCGGTATATCCGTTCTTCTTGCATTCGCTGAGGAGCGCGTTGATGAGTGCGGTCTTCGCGGGCTCGGTGGTGAACAGTTTGTGCAACTCGGCTTGCGTCATGAGCGCGACGATCGGCATGACCGGCACGTGATGGGCGGTGGCGGTTTTCATCACGTCAGGATTCGGGCCTCCCCACACGAGTCCGTTGCCGTCAACGTGGTACCAGGCGGGTACGAGGATGTCGACCTTGTCCGCGTGCTCGGTGAAAGACTGTACCGACCACGGTGTGTCCATCATGTAGAAGAGGGCCTTGGGCTGGGCAGAAGCGATTGCCGCGGTCGAGATGAGGAATAGGAAAACTCGCATCATGAATACTCCCGATTGAAAAATCCCCATTTCTCGTGCAAAAAAACGCGCGAGAAATGCGGCACACATTGACTCTAAGTTTTCGCGACCGCTTGTGACGCACCCAGCATTTGCTGGATCGTTACGAATTCGTATCCTACGGACTTGTAGCGCGCGATCAGATGATCGGTGGCCGCGACGGTCTGACTGCGGTCGGCGCCGATTTGCCGATGACCTCCGTCGTGGAGCAGGATCACGTCGCCGCCGTGAATTTGGCGTGAGACTTTTTGTTCGATTACCTCTGCTGGAGGAGCAGTCCAGTCGTAGCCGGTAACATTCCACATGACCGGCTGCAGACCAAGTTCGCGGGCCACGCGCAGGACGGCAGGACGGCGTCCGCCAAATGGTGGACGAAAGAGTCTCGAGTGCTCACCGATTGCGTCTTGCAAAGCAGAGCGACAGTTCGTGAGCTCTTTCCGGACTTCCACTGCACTTTTCAGAGTGAGCAACGGGTGCGTGAATGTGTGATTGCCAACGACGTGTCCAGCCTCGACGATTTGGCGGACGATATCGGGTCGCTGCTGCACAAATCGTCCGATCAGAAAAAAAGTTGCGTGTACATTGTGCTTGACCAGCACCTCAAGCAAACGAAGTGTATGCGGATCGTTGGGACCGTCGTCGTAGGTCAGTGCGAGCTGCTTTGTCCCGCGTGCGAGTCCCGTGAAGGTATGCCCGTACCACTGCCCCGTTGGCGACATCGACTGATAGCCAGCAGTAACCGCAGCGGCCGCAACCGCAGCCATACCAGCGAGCAGAGATGCGAGCATGGAGGAAATTCTACTTGATTGAGTCATTGAGCGATCGGGCCATTGGGGGATTGAAAAACGACAGAGCGAGTGATTTTGAACTTCAATGACTCAATGACCCGATCACCAAATGACTCAATGAGTCAGTCACTCAATCGCTGTTAACTTTTCCGCAATTGCCAGTGAGGCGCATCCGAGATATCCTGCCTCTTCCGAGTACAACTGCGAGCTCATGGCCAATCTTTTCGAACTGCCCCGCTATATTGCTGTGGAAGGTCCCATCCGAGTCGGCAAGAGCACGCTGGCCGGCATTCTGGCCGAGCGGCTGAATGCGCAGCGCGTCACAGAGCCAGAAGCGAATCCTTTCTTAAGTGCGTTTTACGACGGCGAACGCGGCGCGGCATTCCAAACGCAGCTCGCCTTTCTGGTGCGGCGCTTCGAACAGTTGCAAGCGCTCGACCTTGGTCCGCAATCGAATCGGACGGTTATCGCCGATTTCATCTTCGAAAAAGACAAGCTGTTTGCCTGTCTCAATCTCACCGATCAGGAACTCGATACTTACAATCGCTACTACAACCACTTCCGCGAGCAATTGCCCACACCCGATCTCGTCATTTATTTGCAGGCGACACCCGAAGTGTTGAAGAAGCGGCTGAAGAAAAAGAATGCACCCGGCGAGAAGGCGGTTAGCGATGAATATTTGGAGGAAGTGGTAAAGGCCTACGAGCACTTCTTCTTTCACTACACGTCGTCGGACCTGCTGATTGTGAATACGTCAGAGATTGACTTCGTTGACCGCAACGAAGACCTGCAGGAACTCTTGCGCAAAGTCACCGAGCCGATTAAGGGCACGCAGTATTTCCTGCCACTGGGTGGGCAAGAAGCGGCGAACGCGTAGAATCAAGGGTCAGTAATCAGTGGCCGGAGGTCGAGACGACGGTCCCACTCTCAACTCTTTCTCTTTGCCTCATTCGGACGTGTGGCTTCCGGATGACAACCCATTGAAGCAACAGGATCAGGTCTCCCAGACCTGCAAGAACCAGTGCTGAGAATTTCGGCTCTTCTGACAGCGCGGCAGCTACTGAGCCAAGAAAGCACGCCAAAGCTGACAAGAGAACGATCCGGTCGGTCACAATTATTCTGGTGAGTTTGCTGAATCGATAACTCAGCACCGCCATGATTGAAGTCAGTATCAAGAAGCCGATCCGAATATATCCGCGCGGGGAAAACCAGCCTAAAAATGCCCACAGTCCTAGACGCATTACCACGAAACCAGGCAGAAAATAAAACCATCTACGCCAGAAATGGACGGTTGTCGAAAGAATGACAACGAGCGCTGCCATCAGAATCCATCCCGCAAACACATGCTTACTGTCTTCGACCTTGGTGATTTGCAAATAAGCGAGCGCGAGCAGCGCAATAGTGGCCAGCGTGGCGAGCAATGCGGCGGCAATCTTGAGGCCCGACTTGGCCTGTTCAGCAACAGAACGACGATCGCGACTAATCCGCATGAGAGCAACCCGAGTCCGAGAATTGTACCTCTCGTCAGGTTTCGTGGCGAGGAAACGAATAGACGGACAGCGTTCTTCCTAGCCTCGAAAACTCCGGGTCGGCCGTCACCAGCCACGCGCCCCGCTCGATGGCGAGTTCGGCGGCGAAGGAATCGGCGTAACCCAGATTGTGTTTCTGCTTGAGAGCGGCGGCGCGGGTGGCGCGATCGCGGTCGGCTGCGACGATGGCTAGCGGCAAGTCCTGGACATCCTTTTCAACCCGTAGTGCCCGCCTTTCTCCTTCATTTCTCCAAATGACGTAGAAGACCTCGCCCCAGTTCACCGCCGACATCAAAAGGGGAGCCTGTTGTTCGAGAGCCTGATCAAGAAGCCTCTCGACTTTGGCAGCTGTGCCTTCTCGGTCTTCCAAGAATCCGATGACAGCATTTGCATCGAGCACGTAGCGCCGCATTGCTTATCACTTTTCGCGTTTGCGCTCTTTCTCCCGCTCGGCAAACAATGCATCGAACATAGTCGGTGCCCCAGGAGTGGGTTTCAAACAACCACGCATTTCACGGATTCGATGCTTCACAGGAGTCAGAACCAACCGCCCGCCTTGTTCTGACCACGTGGCGGAGATTCCCTTGGTGAGTCCATGCCGTTCGCGCAACTCGGCGGGAATGATGACCTGGCCTTTCGAGCTGATCGTAGTGTGGTAAGTCGCCATAATCAATATCTTACCATATGAATCGATGTAAGACACATATAGATCGTCTTACTCCATGGCTTCCCGCCCTCGAAATGATACTCCGGAACTTCTTGAAAACACTGGCAAAAATCCCTATCGACGAAGCAATCGCGGCGCAGCTAAAATACCTCCAGCGTCATCCAAGGTGTAGACGCCACGATGCGTGCACAGGCTCTATCCGCCCGAGGCGGAGGGGCACTGGAGGACATCATGAGTATCACCCCGATCGGCGGGGCTTCGTTTGGCAACCCTGGCCGAAAAGTAACGACCGCTTCTCTGCGGGACCAGAAACTCCACCACGAACCCATCACTTGCCTTACTGCTTACGACTACGCGACCGCCCGTCTGGTCGACGAGGCGGGCATCGACATGGTCCTGGTCGGAGATTCTCTGGCCCAAACCATGCTCGGCTACGACAACACCCTCTCGGTCACGATGGACGAGATGCTGCATCACGTCAAAGCCGTCCGCCGCGGCGTGAAGAACGCGCTGCTCATTGCTGACATGCCCTACGGTTCGTATCAGGTCGATACGAAAGATGCGATCCTCAATGCCGCCCGCTTCGTGAAAGAAGGCGGCGCCGAGGTGATCAAGTTGGAAGGCGGCGAGCGCCGCGCTGACTTGATCCGTCGCATTATCGACGCCGAGATCCCTGTAGCCGGTCACATCGGCCTCACGCCGCAATCCGTTAATGTGATGGGCGGATACAAGGTCCAGGGAAAGAACCTGGGCGGAATCGAACAACTGATGCGAGATGCCGTCGCGCTCGATCGCGCGGGCGTGGCTTGTCTGTATCTCGAGGGAATTCCGCGCGAAGTGGCCGCGATGATCACTGCTGAAGTTGGTACACCGACGATCGGCATCGGTGCTGGACCAGAGTGTGACGGACAGGTGCTCGTATTCCACGACATCATGGGGTTAACGTTTGGACCCGCCGCGAAATTTGTGCGCCGATACGGGGATGCAGCCGCGTTGATCACCAACGCGGTGCAAGGGTTTCGGGCGGATGTACGCTCGCAGCACTATCCGTCGGATGAGGAGTCGTATCATTTGCCGAAAGAAACGAAGACGGCGCTTGATACGGTGCTCATGCGGAAGCGCGCCATGGCCCGGTAAGGCGTTGTGGTTCAGTCGGACTCACGAAATGGTTGCCCCGCGCTTCGCGCTCGAAGGGCGGGAACCCCGACGGCAGTCGCTGCGTATACTTGATTAGGGCCGATTTGGGTGATTCGGGGTTGCTGATTTCAATGTCGGCCCATCCTGTCAGGCTGAAGGGAGGTAGCCATGCTTCTTGCTCACATCTTTTTCTTCCCGTTCTTCGGCTTTGGATTCGTGATGTATTTCCTGCCGTCGATCATTGCGCTGGCTCGCAGCAAGCGCGATCTGCTGGCGATTTTCCTGCTGAACCTTTTCCTGGGATGGAGCATCATTGGGTGGGTAGTAGCGTTGATATGGGCGGCGAAGCATGACGCCCCCGTTGTAGTGAGGTAAGCCGGTCCTTGAATCTGAAGCGTACGTGGTGGATATTCATTCTTCTCGCGGCATTAGCTGCCTGCGAACAACCGGCAGCACAGCAGCCGGATCCGCAAGCCCTTCTGCAGGCGATTCCCTCTGCCGATTCCGCAAAGTACGAGAGCGTTCGCGACATGAAGAATTGGCGGAATCCGTATTTGATCGTACGGCCTGACGGCGTGGCCCTTTACGATACAGCTGATAGTGCAGAGATTATTCTCAATCCCAACGAACTTCTGCCGGCACTCGCCAAACTTCCGTCGTCCGATTGGCCCTATGGACGCGTCGTCGCCGCGACCGAGAACAACATTCGCACCTCTGAGCAGGACGGAGTGGCGATCCGCAAGAACAAGGGCATCGTGGGCGGATTGCTCCAGGGTGCTCATATCGCGGTGAGATGGGTGCCAACTGCGTGAGAAACATCGACAACATCTATTCCCCGATTCGTTCACTCTGATTGAAGATCTGCACGACCATTCACGACATGCGTTCGGCCTCCCGCGCGGCCCGACAGAAGGGGCAGCGGCTTGGGTTTGTGCCCACGATGGGTGCGCTGCATGAGGGACATCTATCGCTGGTTCGGACGGCGTCCGCGGCGAGCGGCGTAGTAGCTGCCAGCATCTTTGTAAACCCCACGCAGTTTGGGCCGAATGAAGACTTGGCCAAGTATCCGCGATCTTTCGAGCGCGACTGCGAGATGCTCGAGCGCGAGGGCGTGGACTTCCTCTTTGCGCCGTCGGTCGAGGAGATGTATCCAGCCGATGCAGTGACCTGGGCGACCGTAGAGGAGCTGAGCGGCAAACTCGATGGGCGTTCGCGCCCCGGACACTTTCGCGGCGTCTCGACCGTCGTTGCCAAGCTGTTTCACATCGTCGAGCCGGACGCTGCTTTCTTCGGGCAAAAAGATGCCGCGCAGGTAGCGATCATCCGGCGCATGGTGCGCGATTTGAATCTGCCAGTCGAGATTGTCGTCTGCCCCATCGTGCGTGAACCCGATGGGTTGGCGATGAGTTCGCGAAATGCCTATTTGGATCCAGAGCAGAGAAAGCAGGCGTTGTTGCTGCATCGATCGCTTATGCGCGTGCAACAGATGGCGGAAGCAGGAGAGAGGGATGTGGCTAAGTTGAGCGCCGCAGGCCGGGAGACATTTGCGAAAGAACACTCAGTCCGGCTCGACTACTTCGAGGTCGTCAATCCTGACACGCTCGATCCGGTCAGCGACATCACTCAGGGAGCGCTGGTCGCGGTAGCCGCTTACGTGGGAACGACTCGATTGATCGATAACCTGTTGCTCAAGCCAATTCCCACGTAGCTCAAAGCTA
>Ga0126376_10000442_pt1 | contig 20004 bp, 19 predicted proteins | sample PanSoiMetPlot_15_FD_92760 | JGI IMG/M metagenome (GOLD analysis project Ga0126376, IMG submission 92760) | Tropical forest soil microbial communities from Panama - MetaG Plot_15 | ecosystem: Environmental > Terrestrial > Soil > Tropical forest > Bulk soil | place: Panama | collected 2016-02-17
CGGCGACAGGATCAGATTCACGCCTCCCGCGAGAGCCAGCGTCGACTCGCCATTCCGCAAGCTCTGACAAGCCAGATGAACTGCGACCAGCGACGAAGAACAAGCTGTATCCAGCGCAACGCTTGGTCCATGCAAGTCCAGAAAATAGGAGAGACGGTTCGCCGAGATGCTCAGAGCATTACCTGTTCCAAGATATGCATCCACGAGTCGCGGATCGCGTAGTTGGATCTGACTGTAGTCGTTGGTGGAGATTCCGATGAAAACTCCGCAAGACGTTCGCGCCAGATGCCCTGGTATCTGGCCACTGTCCTCGAGGGCTTCCCACATGACTTCCATGAGAAGTCTTTGCTGCGGATCAATTCGCGCCGCCTCTCTTGGGGAGATGCCGAAAAACTCTGTATCAAACTCGGCAACGTTTTTCAGGAAACCGCCCCAGCGAGTATTCATCTTGCCGGGTGCAGTGGGACTCGGATCGTAGAAGTCATTAAGACTCCAGCGTTCTGGTGGGACTTCGGAAATCGCATCTACGCCCTCGCGCAGCAGACTCCAGAAAGCCTCCGGACCATGCGCACCAGGAAAACGACAACCGATGCCGACAATCGCAATCGGCTCCGACTGGTTCTGCGCAACACTGCCACTTTCAAATTCCAGTTGCTGCGGACCAGCTCCTTCGGCCAGGTATCCAGCCAGCGCGTTGATGTTTGGGTACTCCCAAACCAAAGTCGGTGAAACTCGTCGCCCTAACCACGTTTCCAGATCACCCAACATACTCACTGCGGCGCTCGAAACCAGACCATAACGAGCAAAGGGTTCGTGGACGTTCAGTTCCTGCGGCTTGATACCCAAATGCGCTGAAAGATGCTCGAGCAACCAGGCGCTGATGACTGCCTGAGACTTTGAGGGCTCTCGCGATTCAGTTCGGGCTTCTTCTTTCGCCGCAGTGTCAGGCGTGATGGTTTTTGCGGCTACACTCGGAGCTCGTTGTTTCCATTGCGCAACGATGTTCAGCGTTCCCTGTTGAAAGCTTGCACGACAAGCATGCCGTTGGATCTTACCGCTGGACGTTTTGGGAATACTGCCGGCCTGGAGAAAGGCCAGGATGTAAATCTCTAACTGGTTCTGCTCGGCAACATCCTGCCAAACGTTGGCGCTAATGCTGTCGTATTCCTGTGGCTCAACCTTTGATTCGATCTCCGCCACGATCACCAAACGCTCAGCGCCATTCTCCTCCAGCGCGAATGCCGCGGAGGCTCCGCGCCGGATTGCAGGGTGGCTCTGCTCGACTGTCCATTCAATGTCCTGTGGATAATGGTTACTGCCGTCGACGATGATTAGGTCTTTCAAGCGACCGGTGATGAAGAGTTCGCCGTCACGCATGAATCCCAGATCACCCGTCAACAGAAATGGACCTTCTCCAGTATTCAGGTGGGCTCCGAAGGTGCGCTCCGTTTCTTCCGGACGGTTCCAGTATCCTTTCGCGACTGAAGGTGACGAGATCCACACCTCACCTACTTCATTGTCGTTGCACCTTTTTGCAGATTCGTGATCGACGATCACCACTTGCGTTTCGTGCGCAGCACGTCCACACCCGACGATCGTGCGCGACCGAGATCCTTCCAGACCACTGTCCTTGATGCGGCCCAGTTGCTCGAGTGATTCGACCTCGACATTAAGGAACTCAGGCACGCTCGTGGCCCTGCGGGTCGTCACCAGGAGAGTGGTTTCGGCGAGACCGTAAGCCGGATAGAATGCCTCCCACCGAAAGCCTTGCGGAGAGAACTTCTCAAAGAACTTGACGAGAGTTTCCAGGCGAACCGGCTCGGCAGCGTTATAGGCGATGCGCCAACTGCTCAAGTCTAACTTCGCGCTCTCACCCGGTGTAATTTTGCGAGTGCAAAGGGCGTAGGCGAAATTTGGACCACCTGTGTGCGTGCCGCGAAAAGTGGTCACAGCCTGCAGCCAGTCAGCGGGGTGCTTCACGAACGCGAGCGGCGACATAATGAAACTCTGAAAGCCGGTGGCAAGCGGCTGGATCACGCCATGTACGAGACCATCATCATGAAACTGCGGTACCCATACGACAGCAACGCTCTCAGGGTCGTATCCCCAGGCTTCGCGAATACAGATCGAGTTGTGCAACACATTCCCATGACTGACCATTACGCCTTTCGGCTGTGAGGTGGAACCCGACGTATATTGCAGGTACGCCAGCGAATCACTGTGCGCAGGTGATTCACGCCAGTCGTGCGCCAAACGAGCGTCAAGCCGGTCTGTTGCCAGCCATTGCATTACCGGCAAATCTTTAATTCTGCCGAACGATAGTTCCAGTAATTGGACGGTGGCCGATGTAGTTAGACCAAACAACGGAGCGCCATCTTTGACGATAGCCTGTAGTCTTCCCATCATCCTTTCGAGTCGAGCCTCGTCAGGAAGAGGGGCGGGGATGGCAATCACTCCGGCATACAAACAACCAAAGAAAGCAGCGATAAAATCCAGTCCTTGCGGGTAGAGCAGCAGCGCACGCGCGCCTTTCGCATTTGCTTTCTGAAGCAAAGCGGCAATTGTACGGGCGCGTTCATCCAGTTCTGCACAGGTGAGGTGAGGGCCTTCAGTCAGATCCTCATTCAGGAGAGTGTACAAACGCAGTTCGGGCTGTTGTGTGGCTCTCGAGCGTAGTAGTTCGACCAGCGTCGACATGGGAATTGAATTCGCTTAGCAGTCTTTTGCCGTCGGGGAATTCAAAAGTAATTGGAAGGACTTCAAGAAATGACGAGAGGCACCATCCCCCGCACTGGAACCCGGTGCCTTTCGGCATTGTGTGATACGAACGGATTGTCTGATTTCTTAATCGGAAAGTCTTTGGACAACGACTTGACCGATTTGGTGGGTGTTGGGCTCGCGCTCAACCTGTGCGGCACGGAGTTCGGTCGCGAGGATTCGTCCGTTTATCTTTTGAATTTCAAGTATTACAAAATCAAAGTTCGAAGCCTGCGTCTTGCCACCAGGGAGATTCGAAATAAAACTAACGTGGCCGTAGCCGTTCGGATTGACCGTGTAAGTTCCGGTGAATGTGAACGGGAACGTTTCGCTCACGATTTGACCGCCGCTGATGGCGATAGTGTTGCCAAAGGCGGTGCCGTCAATGACGTTTCCGTTTCCGTCAAAAGTCAGCGTGCCCAGACTCGTTGCGAGGCTGGCCACATTGTTTAGAAAAGCGTAGCGGCCGTTCAGGCTGGCTAGTGAGAATTCGGTTCTTGGCAGATTGTTCTGGCCAGCATCAGGCTTCACCACAGGCGCGACCAGGCCATGTGCTGTTGCATTGATGTTTATTGCCAACACGATTGCCAAAACCAACAAAGCGACTACCGACTTGTTAAGTGTTTTGTGTTTCATTTGATCTCCTTCATTTTCTGCGTCTCCGGTTTATCCGGGGTTAAAAGTCCAGATTCGCAGCTCGGGCTAAACTAGAGACATTAGCCTTAGTGCGAGTGACGTGCGTGATTTAACGGATTACTACTGTGGAACTACTGAGCGTCCAACTTCTCGAGACAATCAAGATTGACGATGACTTGAGCTCTGTGGGTCACGGCCTTGAGCAGCAGCGTAACCCGATCGGAGTCTTTCATTTGTCGCTCGAAAATGCCGACAAATCCTTTAAATATTCCTTCTTTGATTACCACTTCGTCGCCGGGTCGCAGTTCGCCTGACATCAGGATGTATCCTTCCTCGCTACTGCGCGACTTCATCAACATGATCAATTCGTCGTCGACCACTGCCGGCTGAATGCCAATGCTGACGATGCTGTGAACTCCTCTGGTGTAACGTATTTTGTGAAGCAGTTTCTGAACATTGAAACGAGCGAAGATGTAACCGGGAAAAAGCGGCAGGTGCGTATATGTTGGTGTGGCCGAGCGGCGAATTTGGCGTCCCTTTCGCCACGGCGCAAAAGTTTCAACTTGCCAGGCCTTAAGATTATTTTCAGCTCGCTCTTCCTGTTTCGGATGAGTGTGGATTGCATACCAGTGGCGGCTGTATTCCACCTGTAGAGCAGACATTGCGAGTCCCCTTAATTGGTTACCCTGGCGGAGAGAGCGGGCTTCCGGGAGCCGGGGCATCCAAAAGTCAATTCGATTAAGGAGTTGAGTTAAAACAGAGGCGACATTCCTATGGGAGACAGGATCGTCTGGGCTCGCAAATCAAATACCCAAGACTGTAAGGTAGGAATTGGACAGAGCTACCGCCGTTCATGGGCTGAGTCGGCTAAGAGGTCGGATATCGGTGCGCTCTCCTTACCTAGGCGCAGCGGAGCAAAAGCGAAATTACTCTATTTAGGAGAAACCGACCTGGTTCACACCAAAATTGGTGCCGCCCAATCCTGATTTTGTGAGGATCTTTAGCACGCGGAAAGAGTCGGTTCTGTGCGCTACCACACATATGAGAAACAGGCAGCAGATGGTTTTCCCAAAGGTATTTTCAACCGAAACCGATCTACTTATTGGCTGACAGGGCAAGCTCAATGAATGCCCGAGCTCCGTGTTGACATGTTCTTGTTCCAGCAAGTTTGGTTTGGACTCCGGCTTGATCTGATCTCAGCGATGTACAACTTGTTTGCTTCAGAACGGATCAGTCTGGAATTGCCGCGTGTCATGAATAGGGTGTGGCAAGTTAAGACTTGACGCATGCTTGACCCACACATCCTTCGTCCTGACTTGCGCAACCGCGTTCACGGCAGTCTCGTTTAGCTGCGAAACTCGTTGTGGTCCTGAGCTTGACGGGCAGAGAGCGATTCATGACCTGATCGAAGCCGATCACGTCAAACTCTGCTCGGAACATCTTTCACTCAACCGCGAACACGTCCTCTAGAGCGCGATTCATGACCTGCTCAAAGCGGATCACGTCAAACTTTGCTCGGAACATTTCTTACTCAGCCGCGAACGCGTCTTACAGAGCGCGATTCATAACGTGCTCAAAGCCGATCACGTCAAGCTCTGCTCGGAACATTTTTTACTCAGTCGCGATCAGGTTGTGATCGAATAACGACAAGTAGTCCACAAGGATTTTGACACGAGAATAAAATTCTCATTTCAGTTGATTTATCTGTAAGTTTTCTCCATCCAGCCCGACAAATAGGTTGCCGGCTGAAACCGGTGTGTGGCACGCAAGAGGAGCATGTGTGACGCATTTTGTTGAGGAGAGACGAAATTAAGTAAAGGAGCATTGGAATGAAATCATTAATGAACGGGATAATTGTTGCGTGCTTGCTAGTCACTTTGGCAGGCGCGACAGCGTTCGGTAACACGAGGAAGTCGGACATCGCTTTCTCGACTGACACAAAAGTGAACGGTACCGTCGTTAAGAAGGGCAAGTACGAAGCTGTATTTGACGAGCAATCTGGTGAGTTGTCGATCTTCAAGGATGCGAAACTGATCGTCAAGACCTCGGCCAAGCTCGAGAAGCGTGATCAGAAAGCGCATGGTACCGAGGTTCAGACCATTCTCGAAGGTATGGATCAGAAGTTAGTCAGCATTACGTTCAATGGCAGCCACGAAAATCTGGTTGTTGGTCAGGCGGGCATGCAAGCAGGTGGAAATTAATTACTTTCTTTTCGATAAGGCGACTCGCATCTCGGGCTCAATTTTGAGCTTTGGGCTGCGTTTCGCTTGTTTCGGCGACTCAACGTAAAAAATAAACTAAAGCAATCATGGCGAAAGCCACCAGGATTACGCATGGAACAAAACGGCGCCATATGAGTCGGTCGATCATGTTTTCGGCTTCCATATTCATCGCGCACCGTGGACAGCCGCGTGCGTTTTGCTCAAGCACGTTGCCACAATCTCGACAGGTTTTTGTGCTCAGTACCATTGGTCCACTGCAAGTTAATAAGCTGGTAGATCACCCGATGATTTGCTACGGATTCGCGTATACACTACTCTACTGGTCCATGAAGTTCGCATTGGTATGAACGCGCCACAGGGTAAGTTCCCCGATGAATCTCGCGATCCTGGTCGTTGGCTGGACGACCACGGCGATTATCTTTTCAAGTATGCGGTTTTTCGACTGCGCGACAATACCGCCGCGGAAGACGCCGTGCAAGAAACTTTTCTCGCAGCACTCAAAGCTTACAAAGAATTTCAAGGGCGCGCTTCGGAACGCACCTGGCTCGTCGGGATTCTGAAACACAAGATCGTCGATCATTTTCGGCGCGTAATGCGTGAGGCTCCCCTCGGTGAAGAATCTGATGAAGGTCCCGAGCACCGCGAGTTTTTTGAACGGCCCGAGCCGTGGCAAGGTCATTGGAATAACAATTACGCGCCAAATGAATGGCATGCAACGCCGGCAGAGCTGATCGAGCGCAACGATTTCTGGAAAGTATATAACGACTGCCTCTCGCCCTTGCCGCAACGAACTGCCAGTGCTTTCACGCTACGTGAAGTCGATGGTCTGAAAAGCGAAGAGATCTGCGAGATTTTGAGCATTAAAGTGAACAATCTTTGGGTTATGCTTCATCGCGCTCGGCTACATTTGCGCAACTGTCTTGAGCTAAACTGGTTCCGACGCGAACAGTGAGATGGCGCTGAAACTCTACGACAAACTGAAGCACTCGATTCGCTTCTGGCTCCTGCGAAAGTTGCCTACTTGTCAGGAGACTGTCGAAAAGATCTCACAATCAATGGAGCGATCGCTTAGTTTGCGAGAGCGAATCAACCTGAAACTTCATCTATGGATTTGTGCGTGGTGCCAGTGGTACATGGAACATCTGCATATCATCCGCGAAACAGCTCGGGCCAAAGCTGATGAACCACCTGACTTTATGTCAGGCGCTGGTCTTTCGAACGAGGCACGGGAACGAATTCGCCGCAACCTGACAAACCAAAACTAAAAGAACGTGTAAGGGTCGAGGGCACACTTCCGACAACTGTCCAAGAGGAGCGGTTTGTCTGCAGACCAGCTATGGATTCGTCTAACCACAATCATCAACACACTCCGAACCGATTTGGCGTAATACCCACGCCCGTCCGGTTAAACGCAAATCCGGAATATACGGGCAAAGGTGTAACGGTGGCTTTTCTCGATTCTGGATTCTTTCCGCATCCGGATCTCGTGACACATGTGAACCGTGTTGTCGCTTACGAAGATCTGACCGGAGAGCGGCACAGTTTATTTTCTACTGAGCCAGTAGAGTCCTGGCAATGGCACGGAACACAGACATCGGTTGCCGCTGCCGGTAATGGACAACTCAGCAGTGGCGTTTATCGTGCGTTGGCTCACGAATCAAAACTCGTGCTGGTAAAAGTAAGTGAACGCGGTCGCATAACTGAAGAAAACATCGCACAGGGTATTCAATGGATAATTGAAAATCGTGAGCGTTACAACATCCGCGTGCTGAATATATCTCTGGGTGCAGACGACGATGTTCCGTGTTCGAAGAGCATCATCGATCAGGCTGCCGAGGAAGCTATCCGGCAAGGGATCACAGTTATCGCCGCGGCCGGAAATTCAGGTGCCGATGGCCGTCATTCTATTCCGCCTGCTAACTCACCCTCGGTGATCACGGTAGGTGGATACACGGATCACAACCAGTTGAACGGGACTGAACTTGATCTGTATCACTCAAATTTTGGTATCACTGCGGACGGCACGGTTAAACCGGAGATCGTCGCGCCCGCGATGTGGGTAGCAGCGCCCATTCTACCCGGAACCAGACTTTATGAACGAGCTGAAGCCTTATCGCGCCTGGCTGCTGCCGTGGACTATGAACTTCGAGATCTCGCGGGCGAGCTGCAAGAAGCAGCCGAGCTTCCTGAGCAAGTCGCGAACTCAGATGCGGCGGGAATTCGAGCGTACGTCGAGGCGGCGTTGCAGCTCGAGAAGATCGTAGCTGCGCATTACCAGCACGTCGATGGAACATCTTTCGCAGCTCCAATTGTAGCGTCGGTTGTGGCCCAAATGATTCAGGCGAATCCAACCTTAACGCCGGGCGCAATCAAAAACATTCTGGTTTCCACAGCTGATCGTATTGTGACGAAGTCTGTCATTCGGCAAGGCTACGGAGTTGTAAACGCCAGACGTGCAGTGGAACTGGCAAAAACTGAACACCACGCGTTGGACGTTGTGGGATGCAAACCGCCTCGAGTCGAGAATGGCCGCCTGATGTTTGTCTTTCATGACGATAGCGCGCACAGCGTTTCGGTTGCCGGTGACTTTAACGGATGGAGCCAAGCCGCGACGCCGCTCAAACGAAATGAGTCCGGCCTTTGGTTCGCAGAGATTGTCATTCCAAGAGCCGGACGTTTCGAATACAAGTTCATCATCAACGACCAGCGTTGGATTGAGGATCCGAGCAACGGCATGAAAGCTCCTAACAATTATGGTGGCTTAAATTCGGTGCTCGTGATCGAATGAAAAGGAAAGCTTGAAAGCGTTTATAACGATCAAAAAAGTATTTAGACGATGGCTTCTGCGATCGCTTCAGCCGTGCGAAAAGATGGTCCCACTGATGTCTGAATCAATGGAACGATCGCTCGGGCTTTGGGAGTGGTTGCAGCTGAGATTACATCTGCTGGTTTGCGTCTGGTGCGCGCGCTATCTCCGACAGATCAAGTTTCTTCGCCAACTCTTGCGCGACTCTGAAAGCTCACGACCTCTGTAAGGAATACCAACCACAAACGACTACGTAATCGGAAGACGGAGTGATTTTGAGATGGGGTTAATTACTCAAAACAGTATGAGTGCGTTCGACATCCTGAGCTTGCGAGTGAGCACGCCGGTAGCCTTGATTTCCAACGTGGCACAAGAAAACGCGACTCGGTGGTCCACCAGAATGGTTGCAGCGTTGAAAAAGCATTGGCCCGAATATCTGATGGAGGCGATCGAGCTCGGACTGTTCATGTTTTCCGCCTGCGCATTCACGGTTTTGCTTTACCACCCATCATCGCCGATAGCTCAAACAATTCACAATGGCGTATTGCGGCGACTGCTGATGGGCACGGCGATGGGCTCAACGGCAATAGCAATCATCTTTTCACCACTGGGCCAGAGATCGGGAGCGCACTTTAACCCATCAGTGACGTGGACATTTTTTTGGCTTGGGAAAATAGAAGCGTGGGATGCAGCCTTCTACACACTGTTTCAATTCGCCGGCGGCATCGCCGGCGTAATGCTCGCATCGCTCACGCTCGGCAAGTTGGTCGCGCATGAGTCGGTCAACTATGCCGCAACGGTCCCAGGCAGAGATGGACCAATCGTCGCATTGTTCGCCGAGATCATCATTTCTTTCATTCTGATGTCGGTGGTCCTCACCGTCTCTAACACGAAACGATTAGCACGGTGGACAGGAGTGTTCGCAGGTGCTCTCGTCGCAACTTACATAACAATTGAATCGCCAATTTCGGGCATGAGTATGAATCCAGCACGGACCTTAAGTTCCGCAGTTGGCGCACAGGTTTGGATGTCTCTCTGGATTTATTTTGTCGCGCCGCCTATCGGGATGTTGCTGGCGGCGGAAGTTTATCAACGACTGAAAGTGTGGCCCGCAGTCGCCTGCGCGAAGCTGCACCACCACAACAACCAGCGTTGCATCTTTCGGTGCAACTTTGAAGCTAACCAATAAAAGGAGAAATCGAAATCATGAAACGTCGAGAATTCGCAATTGGTCTGGCGCTGCTGATGGCTTGCTATCTGACCCAATTCACGGTCGCCACTGCAACGCGCAAGGTCGAACCAACCAAGTTCACAGTTCGCGTCGAAAACATTTCCAACCCGGAAGGCATGACCGCTTCGAACGGTCAAAAGTTTCCGTTTGCGTTATCGCCTGGCATGTTTGTGTTAAGCGACAAGAGCGCAGTGCTTTTCACCGAAGGAAAAGCCGCGCGCAAAAACGGCCTCGAAATGCAGGCTGAAGACGGAGATCCATCCGGATTAGTGGCCTCGCTCGTCGCAATGCACCACAGCTCGAATCTGCATGGCGTCTTCAATACACCCGTTGGGGCAATGGCCGCAGGTCCAATTCGGCCCGGTGATTCATACGAGTTTACGATTACGGCTGCACCGGGAATGAAGCTCTTCATGACACAGATGTTCGGCCAATCGAACGATTGGTTCTACGCGCCCGGCGCAAACGGCATTGCTCTGTTCGACGCCAAAGGCGCGCCCGTCAGCGGTGATATCACGGATCAGTTTTACTTGTGGGACGCTGGTACCGAGAAAGATGAAGAAATCGGTATTGGTCCAAACCAGGGACCGCGACAAAAAGGCCCGAACACAGGTGAGGATGAACATGGCGTGGTACACCGCGTTAAAGATGCGCGCTGGACCGGAAAGAACGCTGAGTTCTTTCGCATCACGATTACGCCTGAAGGAGGCATGTAAGTCATGAAGGCCATCACCAAAATCACATTAACGACTTTCGTTGTCTTGAGCGCCGCGCTTTTCACGAACGCGCAAACAGTCGAAAAGAAAACGCTAACCATCGATGGAGCACGAAAGGTGATTGCAGGCGCTGTAGCTTACGCAAAGAAGAACAATGCACCCGGCGGCGTCATCGCAGTAGTTGATGATGGCGGCAACCTGATGGCCTTGGAACGTCTGGATGGAACGTTCGCCGCCGGAGCAAATATCTCGATCGGAAAGGCGCGCACGGCGGTGCTTTTCAAGCGGCCAACGAAGGCATTTGAAGACATTATTAAGAATGGTCGCACAGCGATGGTTGCATTGCCCGACGCCTACTTCACACCGTTACAAGGCGGTGTGCCAATCACGATCGACGGGCAGATTGTCGGCGGAGTCGGTGTGAGCGGCGCTGCCAGTGCGCAGCAAGATGAAGAGCTCGCGATGGCTGGAGCTAACGTACTCACACAGGCAAAAGAAAGCGGGACGACACCAGCGAACCAACCCTCGGTGCTCTTCTTTGATGCGAAACAGGTGAGCGCGTCGTTTTCTACCGGTGCAGTCTTACTCGACGGAAACGATCGCAATTACATGGTCCACACCAGTCGCCGGGATAAACCCGGGCTGGCCGAGATCCACGCTTTGGACACAGACATAATTTACGTGCTGGAAGGGACGGCCACATTTGTGACCGGCGGCACGGCAGTGGACGCCAAAGAGATCGCGCCTAATGAATTGCGCGGATCGCGAATTGAAGGTGGCGTCACGCGACAGCTATCAAAGGGCGAAGTAATTATCGTGCCGAACAATACCGCACACTGGTTCAAGGAAGTTAACGGCGAGTTTCTGTATTACACGATCAAGGTTCGTTAAGAGCAATTTAAAGGAGGCAGCAAATGAATTCGCGCAGATTCACGTCATCATTCAGGCTTGTCTGTTTAATACTCCTGCTCGCAGCCGTTTACGCCGGTGTCTCTTCTAACCTGACCCATGCATCGGCACGCGCGAAGACATCGGCTGACATTCCGGCAGGCAAACCGGACGCAATGATCGATCTTGGCTCGGCCGAGGGGGTAAAGACTGTTAAAGCCGAATGGCGTTACAGTGATACGAAGATCGTCGAAGCTGATTTCCGCGGACCCGGAGCAGACAAGCAGCCGACCGGCGCACCGGTCAAAACATACGATTACACGCCACACGCCGGTGGCGCGGATTTCGACGATTCAAAGTGGGAAGTTATCAGCCCGACCACCTTGGATCAGCGGCGTGGCAATGGTCGACTCGGCTTTAACTGGTATCGCATCAAGTTGACGATTCCCGATCGCGTCGGTGATTTCGATCCGACTGGATCGACGGCCGTGTTTGAAACGTCACTGGACGACTACGCTGAAATCTGGGTTGACGGCGAGTTGTCGCGCGCGTTGGGGCAGTCAGGCGGGTCAGTGATTGCCGGGTGGAATGCGGAGAATCATCTAGTTGTCGGCCGCAACGTCAAACCCGGTCAACAGATTCAGCTCGCAATTTTCGGCGTTAATGGTCCCCTCTCAAATCCTCCGACCAACTTTATCTACATCCGTTACGCAAAGCTCGCATTTTATAAGACCGAACCTGGCCCGGTATCACTGACGCCAAGCGAAGTGAATGTCGAGGTTGTGCGCAACGATCCGGCGATGGATGAAATCGTCGGCCCTAATCCGAAAGTCTTCAAACTTGCTGAAGGATTCAAGTTTACTGAAGGTCCCATTTGGATCGATAAAGATGGGGGCTACTTGCTGTTCAGTGATCCGAATGCAAACACGATTTACAAATACACGCCGAACGGAAATCAAGACGGCAAGCTCGAAGTCTTTCGGACGCCGAGTGGTTACTCCGGGGCAGACATCGCAGAGTATGGCCAACCAGGATCAAATGGCCTAAGCCTCGATCCGCAGGGCCGTCTGACGATCAATCAGCACGGCAACCATCGAGTTGTGCGCGATGAAAACGACGGAACGCAGACCGTTCTGGCGGACAGCTATCAGGGCAAGCGACTTAACAGTCCGAACGATCTCGTTTATCGATCCGACGGTACGCTCTTTTTTACAGATCCGCCTTTTGGTTTTCCAAAGTTCTTCAACGACGCACGAAAGCAGTTGCCCTTCAGCGGTGTCTACTCCATCTACAATGGCAAACTGCAACTGGTGAGCAAGGACTTTACTGGACCAAACGGAATCGCATTGTCGCCAGATGAAAAGTATTTGTACGTCGGGAACTGGCCACGTTCATTAACAGGTCAGGAGTTACGTAAAGAAGATGAACCTGCCGGCGAAATCGGAGATAGGCACAAAGCGATCATGCGTTACGAAGTGCAGGCCGACGGAACTCTGAAAAATGGAAAACTGTTTTTCGATTTCACGAATGCGCCAGGTGAGGACGGTCTCGACGGAATCAAAGTCGATCAAAAGGGCAATCTCTACGTGTCTGCACCTGGCGGTTTGTGGGTGATCTCAGCCGAAGGCAAACATCTTGGGACGATCATTACGCCGCGTCATGCACATAACATGGCCTGGGGTGATGCTGACGGCAAAACATTGTACCTATGCGCTCGTTCGGGTTTGTATCGAATTCGCCTGAACATTGCCGGCGTACGACCTGAGACCGTCAATACATCGTTGGCGCCGGCCATCGTAAGGCTTGATTCGCGATTGGACCAAATCGTTCCGGCCAACGCTGAGCTTGAAAAGGTCGCAGATGGCTTCACGTGGGCGGAAGGTCCAGTGTGGAATCGCACCGGCAACTATCTCCTTTTCTCAGATGTCCCAAATAATCGAATCATCAAGTGGAAGGCTGGGGAAAGAGCCAGTGTGTTTCTGCAACCAAGCGGATATAGCGGCACCGAGCCTTTCACCGGTCGCGAACCTGGATCAAATGGATTGACGTTCGATAAAGAGGGGCGGCTTGTCTTCTGCCAGCACGGCGATCGGCGCATTAGCCGTCTCGAGAAGAACGGCACGCGCACGACACTGATCGATAATTATCGAGGCAAGCGACTCAACAGTCCAAACGATCTGATCTACAAATCAAATGGTGATTTGTATTTCACCGATCCACCTTTTGGTTTGCCTAAGACGTTCGACGATCCGAAGAAAGAACTTCCCTTTCAGGGCGTGTATCGCCTGTCGCGTGACGGCAAGTTGACGCTGCTCACAACCGAAGTCATGGCGCCGAATGGAATCGCGTTTTCTCCCGACGAGAAAAAACTCTACGTCGCTGATTCAGCGCGCGCACTCTGGTTCGTCTTTGACGTCAAGAAGGATGGCACGCTTTCGCCCGGAAGGGTTCTGTTCGATGGCACTGAAGAATCCAAAGGTCGGCCTGGAGTAGCAGACAGCCTGAAGGTGGATGTATTCGGCAATATATTCGCCGCGGCGCCGGGTGGTTTGTTCATCATCGCGCCCGATGGCACGTTGCTCGGCCGCTTTGATTTGGGTACGGCTACGGGAAACTGTGCCTGGGGCGAAGATGGCTCGACACTCTTCATCACATCAGACACGCGTGTTTATCGAATTCGACTGAAGACACACGGAGTCGGCACAACTGTCCAAGGGTTCAAGAGACTAGGTGAGGTAAAGGTCTTTACATTTACAAACGGACGAAGCGGAGGTGCGCAATGAGCGTCAGCAAAATCTTAGTAGTTGTGTTCTGTTTGATTCTGTTTGCCGGCGCGGCAGTGGCGCAAGATCCCGTCCCGCTTTATCCGCAGAATTACAAAGTGCTGCTGGAAAACGATCGGGTACGCGTACTCGACTTTCAATTGAAGAAAGGTGCGAAGGAAGATTTTCATGCACATCCGGCTGCGGTCACGTACGTCCTGGCACCATTCAAGATTCGCTTTACCTTCCCTGACGGCAGCACGCGAATTCGCGAAGCGAAAGCAGGCGATGTTTTTTATGGTGATGCTTTAACGCACGCGTCTGAGAATATCGGCGACACCGATGCACACGGACTGCTAATTGAGATGAAATCAACAGTCAAGTCAGTGGCGAGTGAAGCTGACTTACTCACTGCTATCACGTTTATTCGCGGACCAGAAGGAAGCGAACAGGAATTACTGAAAGAGCTGCTTTCAACCACTGTTCCGACACGCGCCGAGCCTGGAAACCTCAGATATGATCTCTACCAATCGCCTCGCAATCCAAACTATTTCATGCGCTTTGAGGTGTGGCGCAACGCGCAAGCATTAGAAGATCACAAAATGATGCCGTTTCTCAAAGCATCCTTTGAGCGCCGCAAGAACAAGGGCTGGATGACTGAGATCACGACGTGGAAACGTGTTTCTGACGGTACGAAATAGATGATCTTCAACCGGAGAATTGCGTCGGTTTCACGGCTTGGGTTTCGTCGACTGGTGTGGCTGTTTCCGATCGCCTACCTGCTGCACGTACTCGAAGAATTGCCGCGATTCACCGCCTGGGCCATGCGCTACGCGAGCCCAAATTTTACGATGCGAGACTATCTGGCCGTTCATTTAACTGGAATTGTCGTAGCCGTGGCAGCACCACTAGTAATTTCCTACTTCTCAAACCGCTTCGTCGTCTTTATCTTTTTTACTTTCGTTTTCACTCCTGCGGCTTTCTTCAACATCGTCTTTCATGCGGGAGCTACATTAGCGTTCGGAGTCTATTGTCCGGGGTTAATAACTGCTTTAACTCTTTACCCGGCCGTCTGGTTTCTGGTCAGTCGAAGCGCCTTGCGCGAGAAATTGCTACCTCTGCCCTTAGCGATTGTTTCGCTCGCAGTGGCTGGCTTATTTCACCTGGCAGATGTTTCTCACAATGTGTTCAAGGCGTGGTAGCGGAACGAGCTGTAAGTTTCGGTCTGCCGGCCACGACTAAGTGTCAGGCGCTTCTCAGAATCGCCATCCAGTTGTTTCTTATTGAGGTATGTCAATGGCTGCGCAAATTCAAACAGTCTCAGTTGCAAAGAATCCATTTGAGAAGTTGGGAGCGGTCTTTGTTCGATACGGCTTAGTTCTAGTCCTGGGCTGGATTGGTGCCATGAAGTTCACAACCTATGAAGCTGAGGGAATCAAAACCCTCGTTCAGACCAGTCCATTGATGAGCTGGATGTACAAGCTTCTAAGTCTGCAAGCAACGTCCAATGTTATTGGCATTGCTGAACTGACCGCGGCAGTACTAATTGCAATTAGACCACTGGCGCCAAAGCTATCAGCGATCGGGAGTGTGCTGGCGGTGTTTACATTCCTGACGACACTTACGTTTCTGTTTTCGCTTCCGGGCTGAGAGAAGAGTCTCGGCGGTTTCCCGGCCCTCTCGGGATCCGGTGGGTTCCTGCTCAAGGATACGGTGCTCCTTGGAGCGGCACTCTTGACCCTCGGAGATTCATTGGCGAACGAAAAGCGGGAGCGTTAGGTTGCGGCTACAAATCTATGAGTAGTATTGAAGAGGTAGTTCGCAAAATCCTCGAGCGGCGGGCAAACATTCCCGAAAGCCGCAGCCTACTCGTTGGTGTCAGCGGCATTGACGGCTGTGGGAAGGGTTACCTCGCGGTGCAACTCCAGGCGCATCTCGCGCTCCACGGTGTTATTCCACCAATACTGAACATAGACGGTTGGTTGAATCTACCTCACAAGAGATTTGATCAAAGCGCGCCTGCAGTAAATTTCTACGAGAACGCGATTCGTCTCGATCAATTCTTCAGTAAGCTCGTCCTACCTTTAAGGGACCGGCGCTCTATTCATCTTGTGGCGGACTTTGTCGAGGAGACTGCCTCAGAGTATCGCAAGCATAGCTATGATTATGAGGACGTCTCAGTGGTATTAGTCGAAGGAATCTTTCTCTTTAAGCCGCAATACCGAAAGTATTTCGATCTCGCTATCTGGGTTGACTGTTCGTTTCCAACAGCACTGGCCCGAGCAATCGAACGTGCACAAGAAGGGCTTTCACCGGCAAACACGATTGCGGCTTACGACACAATTTACTTTCCGGCACAGAGAATTCACCTGGCCCAGGACAAACCGCGGGAGAATGCAGATCTGATCTTCGAAAACGATATTTACGCAAAGAAACCTCTTTTGAATCGCCAAAGACAAATCCGCTACCCGAGTCATCTTACCCTGAACTAAAAACCTCAGTTGGTTGGTCCATTAACTACGTGTCGTGGAGCTTGACGCTCCACTACAGCGGTCGTAGCATTGCGAACAGCCAGTCGAAGCCCGCTCCGGACTTCCCCCGAAAGGACTGATCCGATGACTTACATTCGCGAAACCCCGTTCAATGAAGAAGACCATCCTACACTTAAATTAATCAAAGAAGACTATGGTTTCATTCCCAACTTCTTTAAGGCACAGACGGCACGCCCCGATCTACTTGACGCGGAAGTGCAGCTTGTCGATGCAACTTTGATCAAGGATGGCGCGCTTACTCGCCAACAAAAGGAATACATCTTCCTGGTCTGTTCCGCCGCCAACCTCAGCACTTACTGCGTTACTGCTCACTGTGAAATCATTCGTATGCTCAAGATCGAAGGACCAGAGCCCGAGCAAATCGCCCTCGATCACATGGCGACTGATCTGCCAATCGTCGATAAAGCACTGCTGAACTTCAGTCTGAAGCTGAACAACCACCCGCTCAAGATTACTCAGGACGATATAGACGATCTCAGAACCTACGGCTTCGACGATCAGCAAATCCTCGAAACGGTCATGTGCGTGGGGCTTGCGAAGTGGGCAAATTACATCGGGTTTGGACTGGGAACCGTACCTGATTACGAAATCCGAATCGACCTCGAGAAAAGCAAAGCTATCGGTGCGTAGCCGTCAATCGGTGTTTGTCTGTGGCTCTTTTAGTTCGCAACCTGAGCGAATGCGGTCCATCACCTTTGTTACCAGCGGCTCAGCGATCGGCTCAGGATATTCAAACGATCCACTTTCAGTGACGATGCGCAGCGTCTTGCGAGTCGAATCATAAAGCACCTGACACGTGTTGCAGTGGGCCAGATGAGCCTCAAGCTGCTCGCGAATCTCGCTCGCTACGTCTTCGTCGAGAAGGTTGCCCAACTCACTGATAAAGTCCCGGCAGCTAATCATGATTTACCCGCGCCAGTTTTTGAGAAATATTGGACCATTGATTCCCGCAGCATCAAACGTCCCCGCAACACGCGCGCTTTCAGCCCAGGAATGCTAAGGCCCAACGCTGCCGCCGCTTCTTCAGTCGAAAGTTCTTCCAAGTCTCGGAGCATCAGTGCAACGCGATACTTAACCGGCAGCTTCATTACTTCCTTCTCGACGAGTCTCCGAAGCTCTTCACGCGAATAAAAATCTTCCGGGGTCTCGGTCCAAGCCTGGATGTTTCGTGGCCTGAATTCTTCATCGTCTTCGTCAAGTCTGTCAAATTCTTTTCGGCTTCTTACTCGTTGGAGTCCAGTGTTAATAGCTATCCGGACCAGCCAGGTAGAGAGTCTCGAACGTCCTTCGAAATGCGGCAGATGCTGGAAAGCCTTGAAGAATACGTCTTGTAATGCATCTTCAGCTTCCTCTGGGCTACCGACAATGCCTAGTAAGCTGCGGTAAACTCGGCGCCCGTGCTTTCGAACCAATTCTTCGAACGCATCTGTTTCCCCATGCCGTACTCGCTCGACAATCTCAAAGTCAGGGTCATCCGACACAAAATCATCTGATAACTCCGCTTCTAGTATTTGACGCTCAGAAACGACCGGCGGATTCACTTCTTTTACGGGAAAAATTATCCGCGGTTTGAAATCCGGTTCAGTACCCAAACCCACTTGTATGCAATTGAGTAACTGAGTAAGCCCAACCACCAAAACAGCTTCTAGTATTTGTTCATCATTGAAATCAGATTTGCGCAACGACTCAACATCGGAATCTGTAAAGGAATGCGGACTGGAGGCAAGCTTTCGAGCGAAGTCAAGCAAGACAACGTCCGATTCCGACAGATTTGCCTCGCGATGATCAATCGCCACCTGTTGAGATTTTTCAGGCTTTACACCCAAAAATTGCAAAGTCTGACAGTGTAATGCGGGAAAGTATGAGTTGTTATTTTCGGCCGATACTGCAAGCAGAATAAATTCTTTCTGCACGCGGCTTAAGGCGCCTTTATTAAACAGAAGCTGATCAAGCAATCGAATCTGTGCATCCACAAGATCCGGCCTGATCATCTGTGCGCGATAGATCCTCGGCGCCAATCCGAAGTTTCGTTTCAGCGTCGTCAAATTCTCTGCGCTTAGAGCATCATCGACTTCGGGCAAATAGCCCACTGCAATTCTCCTGGCAGAATTCTCAAAACCAGCGAAGCATACTCCAGTCCGCAAAGCCGTCGCCAGCCGGATTTTAGTCGCTAAAAATTCTGCATCCCGATAAGAACCCTCGCGTCTAATGATTCAGAGAGACCAGTCAAGCTCGGTTCATAAACAACAGTTAAGCACTTCAACCCCGGAGGGCGAGAGATTGCAAGCCACCACGGACACACAGCAGGGACTTGATCCGAACAAATGGTTGGATTGTCACGGTGACTACCTTTATCGATATGCCCTGGTGCGCGTCCGAGAAGCAGTGGTGGCCGAAGACTTGTTGCAGGAAACTCTGCTGGCAGCCGTCAGTTCTTATCAAGCGCACGCCGGTCGCAGCTCTGAACGAACCTGGCTCGTAGGAATCATGAAACACAAGGTGATCGATTACTTTCGTCATCTGGCGAGAAATGCACAGTTCCAGTTGACATCGGAAGACGACGAGATCGAATGGTTCGAAGAGTCTGGACCATGGCAGGGTCACTGGCGCGAGGACCGAGCGCCCACTAGCTGGGGCGGCGACGCTGGCCAATGTTTGGAGTCGCGCGAGTTTTGGAAAACTTTTGAGCACTGCTTATCACAGTTGCCGCAGCAGATGTCTATTGCGTTCACCCTCAGAGAGATCGATGGCCTCACATCAGCTGAAATTTGCGAGATCCTAAATGTTACGCCGAACAATCTCTGGGTGCTGCTTCATCGCGGACGCAACAAACTGAGACACTTGCTTGAAGTTGAGTGGTTTCAAAAACGCACGCCCGCTCCACCTCAAAAACCGAAACGCTCGACCCCGTATACCGCTGAAACAACGGCTGAAACACACCTATCCTACCGAGTTGCCGCCGCGTGAAATGAGGTTGTAAGGATTCGCCAGCATCCGCGACCAACAGTCGGTTACGAAATCTGAAGAGGAGAATCTGAAACATGTCAAACAGATTGAAGGTGGCTTTACTTGTCCTTATCGTTGCCGGTTTCGGCGCGTGGTATGCATTCAGGCCCGAGCGGCTTTTCATCAATCAAAAGGTAAACGAACAGTTTCCGACTGCCTCTGCGGTCCACGATCAACTCGCTTCAGGTCAGTTTCACAGCGGTGCACATGAAACCAAAGGCATGGCCACGGTGTTTCAGCTTGCCGACGGCAAGAAGACGCTACGATTGACCAATTTTGAAACGTCGAACGGTCCCGACGTGCATGTTTACCTCGTCGCTGCTCAAGACGCCAAAGACAACGACGCCGTTACGAAGGCAGGCTTCGTAGACCTGGGTTCTTTGAAAGGAAATATCGGCGACCAGAATTATGACCTGCCGGCGAATGCA
>Ga0126376_10000443_pt1 | contig 19990 bp, 13 predicted proteins | sample PanSoiMetPlot_15_FD_92760 | JGI IMG/M metagenome (GOLD analysis project Ga0126376, IMG submission 92760) | Tropical forest soil microbial communities from Panama - MetaG Plot_15 | ecosystem: Environmental > Terrestrial > Soil > Tropical forest > Bulk soil | place: Panama | collected 2016-02-17
CATCGTATTACGTATCGCGTGATGGCAGCGCGGTTGTGATTTCGTTTACTGCGCCAAAGGCGACACCAATGGGTGTCTCGCAAAAGACCACCCTGACGACCTCTGCGCCGGAGCAGACTACGCAGAAGCCCGCGGAGGCTTCGGTTCACGCTGCACAGATTCCTGCTCCTCGCTTTGCCTTGCCGGGCGAACTGACCCAGCCCTCCTCCGTCGCACTGGCATCGTTTAGCGAGAAGAACTCAGCGGTCCACGCGGAAGCAAACCCGCAGCAGGCCGCCCAGCAGGCCGTTCAGCAGGCAAATGTCGCTGCCACAAGGCTGGCAACGGATGCCGCCCAATCCGCGCCTGCCCAGACGTCGTCGGCCAGGTATACGGGAGAACCAATTTCAGTCAACCTGAAAGACGTGGATTTGCGCGACTTTTTCCGCCTGATTCACGAGATCAGCGGGTTGAACGTGGTGTTGGATCCTGCGGTCAAGGGCAGCCTAACGATCGTTCTGGATGAAGTGCCGTGGGACCAGGCGCTAGACATCGTGCTCCAAAACAACGGTCTGGACAAACAGTTGAACGGCAACGTTTTGAGGATTGCCACGCGGGCGACGCTGAAGTCCGAGGCGGAAACCCAACGTGACCTGGTGAAAGCGCAAGCCGAGGCCGTTGATCCGGTTACTGTCACGCGCGTGCTGAGTTACGCGAAAGCCGCGACTTTGAAAGAGACGCTCAAGAAGTTCCTCTCTCCACGCGGCGATATTCTTTCCGATGATCGTTCGAATACCTTGATCATCCGCGACATTCCTTCGGTCATACCGACTCTCGACAATCTGAGAGCGCAGCTGGACCGCAAATCGCAGCAAGTGGAGATTGAAGCGAGGGTGGTGTCCGCGTCGCGCAATTTTGCGCAGGATATCGGGACGCAACTCGCGTTTGCGACGTCCACGGGCAACAACGTGTTCGGAGGTAACTCGGCCGTAGGTGTCAGCCCGATCTTCCGTCCGTTCATCCCCGGGGTGTCCACCTCGCCGGCCTTGATTAATGGACAGCCACCGGTGCCCCAGGCCCCCGGCAGCACGACACCTCCTCAGGCAACGAATGTCGCGATGCCATTAGTAACCAATCTTGGCGCCGGCACTCCTACCAGCGGCATGAGCTATGTATTTACCTCGGCGAATTTTGCATTGGATTTCATGATCAGCGCGGCGGAATCGAAGGGCATAGGTAAGCTGCTCTCGAAGCCCAAGATCTTCACGCAAAACAACGAAAAAGCGATCGTCAAGCAAGGTACGAAGATTCCTATTCAAACCACGATCAACAATACGATTTCCGTCCAGTACATCGACGCTGTGCTGAAGCTGGAAGTGACTCCGCAGATTACCGCGGAAGGCACCGTCTTCATGGACGTGCTCGTGGAAAACACGCAGATTGACCCCGGTATTCCGCGTATTCAAGGCGTTCCGGCCTTGGATACCCAGTCGGCCGAAACCAAGGTCACCGTGGCCGATGGCGGTACTGTTGTGATTGGCGGGGTCATCATTTCCTCGCAGCGCGTGGACATCTCCGAAGTCCCCATCGTGGGCACCCTCCCGATCATCGGGAACCTGTTCAGGCGGAGAAATGTCACCACGAACTCTCAGGAGCTGTTGTTCTTCCTGACTCCGCGAATTTCTCCCGGATAATTCAGAGAAGATTCTCTTCTAACAAAGGGCGGAAACGGGGAGACTCAAGTCTCCTCGTTTTTGTTATGGATACAACGTTCCAGAATCGGCGGCGGACATTGGCCGGACTCCTGCGCGAGTCCAGAATCGACTCGCTATTGGTCACACATCCCGCGAATTGGTTCTACCTGACGGGATTCACTGGCGAGTCGGGCGCCCTGGTGGTTTCGAAAAAAGGGGCGACGCTGATTACTGACGGACGGTTTGTGGTGCAGGCAAAAGAGGAAACCGCAGGCGTTCGCGTGCGGCAGCAGAAAGGGGCCGCGCTCGAGTCCGCCGCGCAAATGCTGAGGGACGCGAAGGCCCGTAAGGTGGGCTTCGACGCAGTCCACATGACCGTGTCTCAGTTGCAAAGCGCGCGAAAGGCATCAAAAGGCCGCCTAGAATGGGTTCCTGCGGCGGGAATGGTAGAGGGGCTGCGAGCACGCAAAGACGCCGGAGAACTGACGCAAATGCGCAAGGCAGCAATCCTGGCGGGGGAGATTGTGGAACACGCCATTGGTTTGCTGAAACCAGGGATCTGCGAAAGAGAAGTCGGAGCCGAGATTGAGTATCAGATGCGCAAACGGGGGGCCCGCGGTCCGGCCTTCGAAACGATTGTTGCATTCGGAAGCCGGGCCGCCTTGCCGCACGCCCGTCCCACCGGCAACCGATTGAGGAAAAATGAGTTGGTGGTGCTCGACCTGGGTGTTATACTCGGCCACTATTGCAGCGACATTACGCGCACGGTCTTTGCGGGGCATGCGCCAAAACGCATCCAGACTTGGTATAAGGCGGTCCTGGAGGCCCAGGGAGCGGCGATTTCGGCGGTGAGAGAGGGAGTAAGCTGCGGAGAAGTCGACGCAGCGGCACGTCGCGTCCTGGAAGGTTATGGCCTTGGCCGTCTTTTCGTCCACAGTACCGGTCACGGGCTGGGCCTGGAAGTACATGAGGACCCCAGAGTTGCGAAGGGGCAAGCGCGGCTCCTGGAACCTGGAAACGTAATTACGATTGAACCTGGCGTGTATGCGGAAGGCATTGGGGGCATTCGCATTGAAGATGATGTCGCCGTGCACGCTGGCAGCACCGAAGTGCTGACCCGGGCACCGCGGCATCTCATCGAACTCTAAAACGCATGAAACGCAAACAGCCTACAAAGTCCAGTCCGACGTTTGCCAACCCTGAAATGCAACAGATCGAGCAGCTTTTTCAGTTCATGACTGACCACAATCTCGAGGAATTTGAATACTCGCGCGGAGATTTGCATATCCGGCTGCGCAAGCCGTCATCAGGATTGGTATTATCCGCGTCGCGGGCTGCGTCGGCCCCTGAAATCATTGTCGCAAACCCGGGCAACGCAACTCCGGCGGCTCCGCAAGCTGGCGGGACCGCACCAGCAGCACCGGAAGGGCGGGCCACGGAAGACCTTCACCTGGTCAAGTCCCCCATCGTCGGAACTTTCTACGGTTCGCCGAGCCCCGGCGCGGGACCCTTTGTGAAAGTTGGCGCGTTCGTGGAAACGGGGCAGACGCTTTGCATCGTGGAAGCCATGAAGCTGATGAATGAGATTGAATCGGACGAATCGGGCGAGGTCGTGCGAGTTTTCGTGGAAAACGAGCAGCCTGTCGAGTACGGACAGCCTCTCTTTGGCATCCGTCCCAGCCGGAAGAAATAGCCGGCACGCCAAGCTATGTTTCAGAAAATCCTAGTCGCCAATCGAGGGGAAATTGCCCTGCGCGTCATTTGCGCCTGCAAAGAGCTGGGCATTTCCACGGTGGCGGTTTACTCAGAAGCGGACCGCAATTCGCTGCACGTGCGCTTCGCCGACGAAGCGGTTTGCATCGGGCCGCCGCGGAGCAGCGAAAGCTACCTCAATATTCCGCAGGTGATCAGCGCAGCGGAAATCACCAACGTGGATGCGATCCATCCCGGCTACGGCTTCCTTTCCGAAAACGCCAATTTTGCCAAAGTGTGTGAGGCTTCGGAGATTACGTTCATCGGTCCGCGGCCGGAAATCATCGAGCTGATGGGCGAGAAAGACCGCGCGCGTCGCGAAGTGAAAGCCGCAGGGCTGCCTACGATTCCGGGAAGTGATGGAGTTGTGGAAGGAGATGGGCAGCTCGCGAAGGAAGCAGAGCGCATCGGCTATCCGTTGATTTTGAAGGCTTCGGCGGGCGGCGGCGGGCGCGGCATGCGCGTGGTTCGCAAACAGGAAGAGCTGCTGGGCGCTTATCAAACGGCGCGCAGCGAGGCGCAGCAGGCGTTTGGCACCCCGGATGTTTACATGGAGAAGTTTCTAGAGTTTCCTCGGCACATTGAATTCCAGGTGCTGGGGGACCAGCACGGCAAAGTAATTCATCTGGGCGAACGCGAATGCAGCATTCAGCGGCGTCATCAGAAGCTGGTGGAAGAATCGCCATCGCCGGTGATGGATCCGAAACGAAGGAAAGAGCTTGGCGCGATGGTAGTCAAGGCTTTGCAGGCTATCGGCTACACGAATGCGGGGACCGTTGAGTTTCTGATGGATCAGGATGGCTCGCTGTACTTCATTGAAATGAACACGCGCATTCAGGTGGAGCATCCGGTCACGGAATTGGTGACCGGCGTAGATTTAATCAAGGCCCAAATCCGGATTGCCGCAGGCGAAAAAATGGAGGACGCGACTGGGGCAGTTATTGCTTCCGGCCATGCCATTGAATGTCGGATTAACGCCGAGGATCCGGACACTTTCGTGCCATCGGCGGGGCGAATCACTACGTTTCAGGCGCCGGGCGGGACGGGGGTGCGCGTGGATTCGGCGGCTTACGCCGACGCGGTCATCCCTCCATACTACGATTCGATGATCGCCAAACTCATCGTCAAGGGGCGCGACCGCACGGAAGCCATTGGACGTATGAAGCGCGCCCTCGAAATGTTTGTAATCGAAGGAATCAAGACGTCCATTCCATTGCACCGAAGGATTGTGGCCGATCCGAGATTTGTGTCGGGGAATTACAATACGCACTTCATTGACCGGCTCGTGGGAACCAACGGAAAATAAATCGGCATGCGTCTTGTTCTCCCACGGCTGTATGTGATATTAGACGCAGCGTTGCTTAGCATTCCCGAAACAGACTGCGCCCGCCAACTTGTGGATGCCGGTGTACGGCTGGTTCAGTACCGGGATAAAACGGCGTCTTCGCGCGAACTGTTTGAGAGCGCGAAGCGCCTTTCCGCAGAGTTGTTGCCACGCGGTGTTACGTTCATCGTGAATGACCGTCCCGATGTCGCGGCACTTTCCGGTGCGAGCGGAGTTCATGTTGGTCAAGAGGACTTGGGCGTCGAAGAAGCGCGCGCCGTTGTGGGGACGGGCAAGATGGTTGGCATCTCGACACATAATCGCGGGCAATTCGAGCAGGCAGCTGCCACTTCGGCGGACTATATTGCCGTGGGGCCCATTTTTTCAACTTCCACCAAGTTGAATCCCGATCCTGTGGTCGGGACGGAATTCATCCGCAACGTCCGGGCGCTGACGGAGAAACCCATCGTTGCTATTGGAGGGATTACGCTGGAACGCGCCACCGACGTCGTTGGCGCAGGCGCGGATTCGGTTGCGGTGATCAGCGATATTCTTCGCGCGTCCAGGCCGGGAGAACGCGCGCGTCAGTACGTGGAAGTGCTGGAAGCCGCGAACCACGCGGCTGGCGTCTAAAGACGATATAGGCTCGAAAGGCATAAGGAACTGACACATGGCTGAGAGCACCCAAGCGATCTCATCGGCAAGCGCTGCGAGCGAACACGGGTTCGTGCGGGCCATCGGGTTGTTCGACGGCACGATGATTGTTGTTGGCTCGATGATCGGCTCGGGCATTTTCATCGTGGCGGCGGAGATTTCGCGCGAAACGGGCTCCGCGGGTGGATTGCTACTGACGTGGATCATCACCGGTTTGCTTACCATTTCCGCAGCGCTCTCCTACGGCGAGCTGGCTGCTCTTTTTCCGCATGCGGGCGGTCAATATGTGTATTTGCGCGAAGCGTATTCGCCGCTATGGGGATTTCTGTACGGCTGGACGCTTTTCCTGGTGATTCAGACCGGAACGATCGCGGCTGTGGCGGTGGGGTTCGCGAGATACCTGGGAGTGCTTTTCCCGTCGATCTCGCCGGCCGCGTGGATTATCCATCCGATTTCGCTGGGCTCGAAGTACGCCATTAGCCTCTCGGTTCAGCAGTTGGTCGCAATTTTGATGATCCTCTTCATTACCTTTCTGAACACGCTGGGCGTTCGGCTGGGCAAGCTGATTCAAAATATTTTCACCAGCGCGAAGACGCTGTCTTTGATCGGGCTGATTTTTCTGGGAATCTTTGTCGGTAGGAACGCCGGAGCAATCAGCGAGAATTTTAGCCACTTCTGGGCCCTTCATAATCCGCAGGCACTCGAGCCCGGCGCGAATTTCCTCAAAAGCTTTGTGCCCACGGTTACGGCGGCGAGCGGCGCGTTTGGATTGCTCGTGGCGTTTGGCGTCGCGCAAGTCGGCTCTCTGTTCTCGGCGGACGCCTGGAACAACATCGGCTTCACCGCTGCGGAAGTAAAAAATCCGAAGCGCGACGTCGCGCTTTCCATGGCTTTCGGCACCATCATCGTCATCACGCTGTATTGCCTGGCGAATCTGGCTTACTTGTTCACCCTGCCCTTGGTGCAGATTCAAACGGTTCCTGACGATCGCGTGGCAAGCGCGGCGTTGAATGCAATATTCGGTCCCGTTGGCGCTGCCATCATGGCCGTGGCCATTATCATTTCGACGTTTGGGTGCAACAACGGACTGATTCTCGCCGGCGCACGCGTTTCCTACGCAATGGCTTGCGATGGCCTGTTCTTTCGCGCCACCGGAAAATTGAACAATAAAGGCGTGCCAGGCTCCGCGCTGATTTATCAAGGGATTTGGATCACCATGCTCATCCTGATGCGCACGCGGCTTGTGGATGCGGCCGGCGTGGTTACCTATGGCAATCTCTACAACGACTTACTGAATTACGTCGTCTTTTCTGTGCTCATTTTCTATGTGCTAACCATCGCGGGAATCTTTGTGCTGCGAGCGAGACGGCCGCAGGCGGAGCGTCCCTATCGAGCGGTCGGTTATCCGTTCATACCCTTGCTCTACATTGTCGCCGCAATGGCCATTATGTTTGTTCTGTTGCTCTACAGGACGCAGACAGCTTGGCCCGGCCTTGTCATTGTGTTGCTAGGCGTTCCGGTTTATGGGTTGTGGTCACGTCGGATTTCCCAAGCCGCACCGGGTAACAGTTAATTTTCTTGTAGGGTGAAGCGCGCCGCGCCACTACAATGCTCTAGGCCAAACTGGTAGTGACGGTACTGAGTAGATTCCCGAGAGGAGGAGTTGCATGGGCAACCCCTTGTTTGCGACGAAGCCGATTGAAACGCTGATGAAAGAGGCGGCCGACTCAGGAGAGCACAGCCTCAAGCGCGCTCTCGGCCCGATCAACCTGGTGACACTGGGGATCGGGGCCATCATCGGCGCGGGAATCTTTGTCATCACCGGCCAAGCAGCTGCGCAGTTTGCTGGGCCGGCGATCATCATTTCCTTCGTGCTCGCGGGCGTCGCCTGCGCATTTGCGGGACTTTGCTACGCCGAATTTGCTTCGATGATTCCCATCGCCGGAAGCGCCTACACGTATTCCTACGCTACGCTTGGCGAGTTGATCGCTTGGATCATCGGCTGGGACCTGATCCTCGAATATGCCTTTGGAGCAGCAACGGTGGCAGTCGGCTGGAGCGGGCACCTGCGCGCTTTCATGCGCGATCTCGGGTGGAACCTGCCCGCCATTCCTACCTCGAGGTTCACGTTGTTCGGCATGCCTGTGCAATTGAAGTATGACTACGTGGGCTTTCTCGTGATCCTGGTAATTACCACGATTCTGGTGATTGGTATCAGGGAATCGGCTAATTTCACCACAGCAATCGTGATCCTGAAAGTTGCGGTCGTTTGCATGTTCATTGCCTTGGCGACAATGTTTCTGGCGTCCCATGACTGGAAGCCGAATTTCTGGCATCCGTTTATCCCAGCAAACACGGGGACACGCGGAGAATTCGGCTGGTCGGGAATCCTCCGTGGCGCAGGCGTTGTGTTCTTCGCATATATCGGGTTTGACGCCGTCTCCACTGCAGCGCAGGAGGCCAAGAATCCAAAGAAGGATATGCCGCGTGGAATTCTCGGTTCCCTCGTGATTTGTACCGTGCTGTACATTCTGGTTTCAGGATTGTTGACACACTTGGTTCCGTATTCGCAGCTGAATGTTCCCGACCCCGTCGTTGTCGGAATTCGCGCTACCGGGCAGCAGTGGGCCACTTTCCTGGTTGAGCTAGGAGCGCTTGCGGGTCTCGCGACGGTCATGCTGGTGATGCTGCTCGGGCAGTCGCGCGTCTTCTACTCGATGTCTCGCGACGGGCTCCTGTGGCCTTGGGCCAGCAAGATTCATCCTCGTTTTCGAACGCCGTACATTAGCTCGATGGTAGTAGGCGTTTTCGTAGCGATCCTCGCGACCCTCCTTCCCCTCCATATTCTCGATGAAATGACAAGCGTCGGAACGTTGCTGGCGTTTGTGCTTGTCAGCGCGGGTGTCTGGGTCATGCGAAGGACGCATCCGGATTTGAATCGTCCTTTCCGATGCCCGATGGTTCCCGCAGTTCCCATTCTGGCGATTGCGTTCTCAGGCTTGCTGATCGTCTCTCTCTCGTACTGGACACAGCTTCGGTTGCTGGTGTGGTTGGTCATTGGACTGATCATTTATTTCAGCTACAGCGTGAAGCACAGCAAAGTCCGCAACGCAGTGAAATAGTCCGCTAATGGCACGGGACTCGCAGCTCGACGTGTCCCTTTCCTGACTCTGCCGAGAGTGGGCCAAGCCTGCGAGCCAGCGCATCTTCAGGTAGAGTATTTCTTCCGACTTCAAACCCATGAAACTCCTGCTCAAGAGTCTGAAGGAAGTCTGGAGCCACCTTTCTTGGCTGGACGTCGTCTGCTCTGCCGTCGTCGTGGCCGGATTGCTCGTCGAACTCCTTGGCGGGAGGGGTGGCGTTTTCAACTTCATTGAGTACCTGGCGGTGCTCGCGGCCGTCTACATTCTCATCCGTTTTGTGGGTTGGTGGAGAAGCAGGCTGCTCTGGAGTTTGCGGAACCGGCTCATTGTTGCCTATTTGTTTATTGCCGTCGTCCCCATACTTTCCATTGTCACTCTTGCCGTGTTTGCAGGTCGTATTGTCTATTCCCAGCTCGGCGCCTACCTTCTCCATGAAGACCTCCAGGAACGCATCGCGCTGATCGCGGATATCGCTGAACATATTGCCGCGGCGCATGCCACTTTGCCCGCGAGGACCAGCGAAGAAGAATCCGAGCGCGTGCTTGCGGCTCAGTCCACTGTGCATGACCGCGAACTCCCGGGATTAGCGATTACTTTCTCAGACGATATAGGGTTGCTCCGAAAGGTGGCTGGACCGAACCCTGGGTTTGCGGGAATGGTTCAAACAGACAAGGAGCTATCCTTGGTGAGCATTCGCGCGATGCCGGAGCATGGGCGCGTCAGGGTGGTTACCCTGAGCGTGCCGATTACGCCTGACTTCCTAAGCGGTATCGCGCCAGACCTGGGAGTGATCCAGCTTAGTTTGATGGAGAAATATGTTCCCGGCATGCGGCAAGGGGTCATCTACTCGACCGCTGGCGCTCAGTATTTGACCGCCGACCGCGTTGTGGCGCGCAACCGGTCGCTGCAGCCAGCAGAGATTTGGATTGACGCACCAGTCGAAGTGGTGTCACGCCTGGACTCGGTGTATGTGGGACCGAATGGAGCTTTCGAGCCGGTCCGGCCGGTCCTCGCGTTCTTTAATGCGCGACCATCTCATCTAAATGCACGAATGTTCACATCTTTGGGTGAGTTGCGGGACACGTATCGTCTAATGGCTATTGGTTTGGCAGCGCTCTTTCTTCTGGTGGGAATGCTGGCTTTGGTGCCGGGGGTTGTGTTAACCCGCCGTATCACGAATGCGGTTGCCGACCTGTATCAGGCGACACAGTTCGTTAAGGAGGGAGATTTTTCCCATCGCGTTCAGGTGAAGCAGCGCGACCAATTGGGAGAGTTGGGCGAGTCCTTCAATCAAATGACCGGCTCAATCGGCACTCTCATCGAAGAGCAAAACAAGCGGCAGCGGCTGGAAAATGAAATTTCCATCGCTCGCGAAGTGCAGAACCAGCTTTTCCCGAGCACACTACCTTCAGTTCCAGGCGTGGAGATCGAAGCGATCTGCAAGGCGGCTCGCTCGGTCAGCGGAGACTATTACGATTTCATTCAGCTCAGCCCGACGCACGTGGCGATTGCCATCGCGGACATTTCCGGCAAAGGGATCTCCGCAGCGTTGTTGATGGCCAGTTTGCAAGCGGCTTTGAGAAGCCAGGTGCTCACGGAGGGGAGCGAATCCGCCAGCACCGCGGACCTCGTGGCGCGGCTCAACAAGCATCTTGTGCGCAACACGGGAGACGACCGCTTCGCCACGTTCTTCATCGCCGTCTATGACAGTTCGACACGGACTTTGCGCTACACGAACGCCGGTCATCTTCCTTCGTTTCTGATTTGCAATGGTTCGTCGCATCTGCTGGACAAGGGCGGCATGGTGCTCGGCGTCCTGGAGGATTATGTCTATGAGCAGGGCGTGATCCAGGTTTCGCCCGATTCACTGCTCATTGGATATAGCGACGGCCTGGTCGAGCCGGAGAATGTCTACGGCGAAGAGTTTGGGATCACGCGGTTGAAGGAAGCTGCTATTCGGGTTCACAATGCGGCGCCCTTGATGGTTGCGGAGTCGCTCATGGCCGCCGCGGAAGAATGGGCGGGAACTCCCGAACAGGCTGATGATATGACGGTCATCGTCACGCGGCTGCGGTAGAACACCAGCTTTGCGTAAGCTATACTGAAAAATCTTCAAGAGACTGGTTGGGGGGAAATGTCACTTCGGAATCGTGTGGCGCTGGTGACCGGCGGGAGCCGGGGCATCGGCCGAGGGCTGGCGTTGCGGCTCGCGCAAGATGGCGCACGCATCGCTATTGCTTATCGCTCCAACAAAGGAGCGGCTCAACAGACGCTGCGTCAGTTGCAAGCCGGTGGGGTGGACTGCGTCGCGGTAGAGACGGACATCACCGATTCCAACCGTTGCGATCAGCTCATCAAGACCGTGGCAGACCGTTACGGACGCTTGGACGTGGTGGTCAACAACGTCGGCGATTTTCGCTGGGGCATGCTCGGGGAATCGTCTTTGCCGGATTGGCAGAGCATTTTCGCATCAAACCTTTTTACCGTTCTTTATATGTCCCGCGCGGTGCTGCCGCACATGAGAAAGGCGCGCTGGGGACGCATCATTAACATGGGCGCTGTGGGCGCAGAGCGTGCGTTTGGCCAGGCGAAGATTTCTGCTTATGCTGCAGCCAAAGCTGCCGTCGTGGCGTTATCGCGCTCACTGGCGCTCGAGGAAGCCAAGAACGGCATCACCGTCAACGTTGTGAACCCATCGAGCATCGACGAAAATGAGTTGACGCTGGAAGAGGCGCGCCGCATCCGCGATGCGCGCTTCCCGATTGGCCGCCCGCCGACGGTTGAAGACGTTGCTGCCACGGTTGCCTTTTTTGCCTCCGAAGAGGCGGAATATGTTACCGGGCAGGTCGTCAATGTCAGCAGCGGCTGGATGCTCTGATCGTTCCGTGAATCCTTCATGAAAGCTCTGACCGCCATCGAAATGCGCGAGGTGGACCGCCTCACCACTGAGCGTTACGGGATTCCCAGCTTGCAGCTCATGGAAAATGCAGGAACGCAATTCTTCGATTTCCTTTGCTCTGCCTATGGCAACGTTGCGACAGGTGATGCAGCGATTTTGTGCGGCAAGGGAAATAACGGAGGCGATGGTTTCGTAGTCGCCCGGCTTCTTCAAGAAAAGGGCTTGAAACCCCAAGTCTATCTTTTGGTTGATGGGAAAACGGTACGCGGTGACGCAGCCGAAAATCTTGCTCGCCTCAAGAATTCCGGAGCGAAGATTCTGGAAATCACCGACTGCAAGCAATGGGATCAGGTTCGCAGCGAAGTCGCCAAGTCGCGGTTGATCGTCGACGCGCTTCTTGGCACCGGCCTGAAAGGCAAAGTCGAAGGCTTGCTTGCTTCAGTGACTGAAGACCTCAACAAGATTTCGCGCGGCGCCACCTCTTTGCGGCCCGAAGCTGTGGTTGCGTTGGACACTCCCTCGGGACTTCCTTCGGATGGAGAGCCCGCTGACGGACCCGTGATTCGGGCTCACGCGACCGTCACTTTCACAGCTCCGAAGATAGGTCAGCTTGTTTCGCGGGATTCGAAATATTGCGGGAACCTTCACGTGCGGGACATTGGGTCGCCGCCGGAGTTGATTGAGGAGCTTGGCAAAGGAAAAGTTCACTTGATCGAGCCCCAAGAGTTCTTGGAACTTCCGTTGCACCGCCAAGTTGATTCGCATAAGGGCAAATTCGGCCACGTGCTGGTGATTGCAGGTTCACTCGGCAAGTCCGGCGCAGCGATTCTTGCGAGCCGGGGAGCGTTGCGTGCAGGAGCCGGTTTGGTGACCACGGCGATACCAGATGTGCTTCTTCCCGTTGTGGCTTCGGCGCAGGCGGAGCTTATGACCGAGCCGCTTGCTTCCACGAAACCAGGCACAATCGCGGCAGCAAATGGAAAGGCCGGCCGCCTCCGCGGGTTGATGCAGGGCAAGACACTTCTGGCCATCGGTCCCGGAATTGGAACTCACAGAGAAACGCAGAACTTCGTCAGGTCTCTTGTGCGGCAAACGGACTTGCCGGTGATCTTGGACGCTGATGGGCTAAATGCACTTGCAGGGCGGGCGAAGGACTTAGCCAAGCGAACGTCGAAGTATTTGGCGCTTACACCGCATCCCGGAGAAATGGCAAGGCTTCTCGGCGTCTCGAATGCCGCGGTGCAAACGGACCGGCTGGAAACTGCGTTGAAAGCTGCGGAGGCTTGGAAGGCGCACGTAATCCTCAAGGGCTTTCACACCATTCTGGCGACGCCTAGCGGCCATGCCTTTGTCAACACGACTGGAAACCCGGGCATGGCCAAAGGCGGGTCCGGAGACGTTCTCACTGGAATCCTCGCCGGAACAGTTTCGCAGCTTGGTGTGCAGTACTGGGAGCGGGCATTGGCACTTGGTGTTTATCTCCATGGGCGAGCTGCCGACGAATCCGTCGCTCAATCGGCAGAAGCGGGCCTTCTGGCTGGCGAAATTGCCGACACGCTTCCCGCCACCTACCACCGGATGCTCACGGAGATGCGTCAAATTGCCTGAAGAAATCATCACCCATTCCGCCGAGCAGACCATCCAATGGGGTAGGGAATTCGCCAAACGCTTGCAACCCCCTGTCCTGGTGTTACTTACGGGCGAACTGGGCACTGGCAAGACCGCGTTAACCAAGGGCCTGGTCTCCGGCCTGGGCGCGGCCAATGAAAACGACGTGACCAGCCCTACCTTCACTCTCGTTCATGTTTATGGCCTGCTAGCCAAGGTCTATCACGCCGATCTTTACCGCATCGAGACCTTTCATGACTTTGAAACCCTCGGCCTGGAGGACATGTTCGCAACCCCCGCCGTGGCCATTCTCGAATGGTCGGAAAAGTTTCCCCTTCCGTCACCCTGGCCCGTCGTTCGGGTTCGGCTTGAACATTTAGGGGCCGACTCCCGCAGGATTTCTGTGCTAGATCCCGAGTAGTTGCCTTGCGAGGAATCCCATCCGCTAACTATCTGGTTACGCCTGACCTTTGGGTTCCTTGCCCGGACCCGGCCTGACTGCTAGCTTGAAAGAAGCCCGGTGGCCGAAGGACATGTCCAATACGCTCTCCATACTTAACTCGGCCCAGCCGTCCGGAATCGGCCTGAAGAGTTACAACGTCACTCTCCCCATGGGCACGCTGGCCATCGGCGTGGACAATATTCACCACGACGTTTTCCTCAGCCCTAAGTTTGTTCAAGCTGCGCGCGATTATCTCTTTGATCTTATCCGCCAGCACACGAATTCCCAGCAATCCCACGGCATGGAGCCACGCCCAACGCGCGGGCTAGACTCCGTGGCGTTTCGCAAATTGCTATCCGAACTTCTCCAGAGTTCGCTGACCCAGGCCAAATACCACAAGAACATTGAGATCGACCTTCTTTTCCGCCTGAGCCTGCTGAAGTTCCTTGCCTCGGAAATCGCCAATCAGTTCGCGAACATCATCCAAGAAGGGAAGGAGTGGGTTCGCCAGCGCGGCGAGCATTTTGAGCGCAGCCAGCAGGCGCATGTCATCAAGGCGCGCTTGTCGGAACTTCAGGCTTCGCGTCGCTCAGTAGTTCGCCGCATGGGGCAGCAGGTGGCTCAGATTCTGGCGGATGTCGAGGACAACACCATTGCCAAGACGCGCCGGGCTTTGTTCGGCGAGGATTTTGCTACCTACTATGAGCTCTGCAAGAACCGGCTGATTTTTCTGGATGGCGGCAAAGACGACGTCTTCTTCCTCGAGCACTATGTCCTGCTTGGCAACTACGCAAAGGACCCGGACCGCTTCGAGGCCATGGACGCGCTGTTCCAGGAATTCCTCCGCGAAGCCGGCATCACCGTATCGGATGATCCCGCGAACAAGGACGCCGTTGAAACGCATAAGGCATTGATAGAAAGGGTTCAGGCAATCCGCAACGAGATAACCAAACTCGAGGAGCACCGTGAAGCCACCCGAAAGCGCCTGGGAAAGGGAGAGGGTTTTTTTAATAAATTCCTGAGTTCGGACAATCCAGCGGACCTGAGAGCCTCGTTGCATGACGTTGAAAGCCGCCTCCAGCACCAGGAACTGAAGCTGGAAGAATTGGACCCGCAGGTCGAAGACGCTCGTCAAAAGTTGGACTTCTTCCGCAAGGGCAAAGCATCCCGCCTCGGAGAGTTTCTCGACGATCCCGAAAACGCGCAGCGTCTGTTCGATCCAAAAACCGGGCCTGAGGAGTCTGCGCCTCTTCGCGCGCAGCTTTTAACGCGTCTTCTCGACCGCCTCGAACAGCACGAAATGCTCTTTCATGTGCTGGCCAGCTACGAAGTTCGCCCGATTGCTGCCGAGTATTGCCCGCCGTTGCATCTTCAGCAACTTCGGCGGGCGCTGGTTTCCAAGGATGAGCTGAAGCAAGTGGAAAGAGTCATCAAGCAGGTTCCAGCGAAGAAGCTGTCGCTTCGAACCATTGAAGAACTCTCCCGAAGAATCCAGCGGTACTCTCGCGACGAAATGAAGGAAGTCATTTTGCGCTTTGCCGGAGATTTCTTCCGCTTGCACCGAGACCTGCGCGACGCCGAGCATCTGACGACCGGCATGGAGCGCATCAACCTGGTCACGACGGAAAAGGCACGCGAGTTGTCGCGCATGAATAATCGACTCTACGAGTGCGTCCTTCAGGAAGAGGCGCGGCCAGAGCAGGACAATGTCATTTCACACGTCATCATCAAAGCGGACGTTCGCGGTTCCACGCGCATGACCCAGGACCTTCTCTCGCGCGGGCTCAATCCCGCTTCGCATTTCAGTTTGAATTTGCACGAGCCGGTAAAGAAACTTCTCGACCGTTTCGACGCAAAGAAAGTTTTCATCGAGGGCGACGCCATCATTCTCGCGATCTTCGAAACGGAATCTTCCGCGGCTTACGCGCGCCCTGTCGCTAAAGCCTGCATCCTGTCGCGCCAAATTCTTGCGGTCTGCAACTCCTACAATGAACGGGCTTCTTCCAGCGATTTCCCCGCTCTCGAGCTTGGTCTCGGCGTAGCCTTCCAGGGCGACGCGCCAACTTATTGGGTGGATGGCGATTCGCGCATCATGATTTCCAAGGCACTGAACCTTTCCGACCGTCTCTCTGGCTGCGCCAAGTTGGCCAAGCGCATGCTCGCCAAACAAAAATCGCATTTCTCCGTATTCCAATTCCTGAACACCATGGAAGGCGCTTCCGCGGAAGAATTAGATGAATTTCTCGTGCGCTACAATATGAACGGCATCGAGCTCAACGAGGAAGGCTTCAAGAAACTCTCCGAAGAAATTTCCCTCGACACCATCGAAACCAAACTCGACCTTCCATGGGGCAAGCAGAACGTCACGCTTTTCTACGGTGAAGTCCCGCTCGGCGAATCCGTTGAGTTGCTGGTGCTTCGCAAAGCTTTCGCACGGCAGTTGCTTCCCGACGGAAAAGTGGGCCGCGCCACCGAACATTGTTACTACGAAGTTTGCACCAGCCCGGCGCTCTACGATCTCGTTGCTGCTCTCATTCGCACCAACCAGGCCGCTGCGCTCGTTTCTCAACGTAGCTAAGCTCCCAGCGCACCTAAAATTCGCTGGCCTTGAGCGCCTCGGATGCCTCTCTATGCTGCTCGCGGAGGCGAAAGGGGTCCGGTGATCCCCCGGCCTTCAAATCCGTTCTGAGTACTGCGCACCAATCTGCAGCAATACGAAGCACAGCGAAATAGCCAGTGTTTATACGGCCTCGAGGGTATTCCTTCTACGCAGCAACAAGCACGTCTGCGCACTAAACGACCAAATGAATAGCACCCCAGTAGCCCGGGGACACCCAGCATTCTGGGCCAGGAACGCAGAAAGAATTCCTTTCCCCAAGTGAGGCCGGAGCCGGAACACCTTTGGCGGGTCGCGGCATAGCGATAGGGCTAGTAGCCGTCTGATCCAAAAAACTTTCAAGCCATGGTAGGGCTTGCCCGTCCTGATCCTATAACGGTGCGGGCTAGTACAAACTTTGGCGGGTTTCCCGTCTCCCAGGAGCTGGGCATCTCACATAACGACTAATGGCTCTTGGATGCGTTTAATCGCGCCAGTCCACCCCTGGCAACATCGCTGTATCGAAAAGAAGCGTCGTACATCCGTTGGTCAGCTAGAAGTAATGTCCAACACAGCACGCTCACGCTCGTTGTCCGACCAAATCGTATTTCGCCAGAGCTCGTCATACTTCTTTCTGGTCTTGCCAGAGGAAACAGTCGGTCAATCCAGATCGCGACCTGCGTTACTTACCAATTTAAGCGTACAGTGTGCTGCCTCAGCCGAGGCTCCGCGCATTCTCGGTCTAGCCCCGCGAGCGTCCTAGTCCTCGAATAAAGGGAAGCCCAAGTGACTCACACGTTGCTCGAAAGCGCTTCCGTTATTCTCGCGACGTCTGCTTCCCGCACTCGAGGATGTGTGGGCAGGTTGATCAGATGACGCGAAACCATTTCTGCCCTAGGACACAGGCCGCTCACATATCCACCACAGGAAGGCGATTCGGCCTCCTCGAGAACGGAAGTGAACCAAGTTCCTGATACGCAATGAGGGCTCACCCTGCGGAGGGCCTTATCTCGGTCCGACACCCACACCGGGAACCGCACCCAGGAAAGGTAAACTCCCTCGGCTACTTTGGGCAGCTTCAAGCCGCACTGGGCGAGCCTTGCAGAGTAGGCAGCGGCAACAAAAGCACGGTGGGCCACGTTCTGCTCAAGACGCTGTAACTGACCGAGCAGGACCGCAGATTGACCATTGCTGAAGCGCGTTGCGTAGTCTTTGGGTCGAAGCCCTTGGCGCTCCTCACGACTTGTTGGAGTCGGAAGCGGATTGCGCCGACCGAGAAACTCGTACGCTAACCGGGGCCAGCGGTAGACGTATGGATGGGTCAGAAAGTGATATGCGACCAATTTGAGGAGATACCGAGCCACGAGTGAGCGGCGCGGCCAAGGACACGCTTCCTCGAAGTCGCGGATCTGCTGGGCGAGAATCCGATCATCGGTCACAACCATACCCCCCATGGTGCTCGAGATGGTTTTTGTTTCCTCGGTACTGAAAATTGCCGCACGGCCAAAGCTCCCCACCGGGCGTCCTTTATAGCGGGCTCCTAAAGCGTGGACGCAATCCTCGATCAAGATCAATCCGTACCGTTTTGCCAAATCCTGAGCACGGTCGAGGTCCACAGGGATTCCAAATGTGTGTTGGAGGATTATCGCTCTGGTCTTTGGTGTGATTCGCTGTTCCGCTTGCTTTAGATCAATGTTGTAATCTTCTAGGCGGCAGTCAACATACACGGGCTGCGCACCGGTGTAACGAATCGCGTTGGCAACGACAATGTGCGTAGGCACCTGGAGCAGCACTTCGTCGGTAGGCCCAATCCCCAGAACCTTAAGCAGGCCGAATAAACCCACTCTCGCTGCAGAAAAGCTAATCGCAAAAGGTACACCGATGCGGCTCCCAAAGCTTTCCTCGTAATGGGCAATCTGGGGACCACGGAGGGCGTGAAAGGGAGTCATCAAATGGCGTAGCGCTGTGAGGCAATCGGCCCAAGAAGTCGCACCCCCCAGTTGGGCGAGACAGCGGGGGAGGATTTGCGATATGGGTCCGCTTCTCGTTGCTTCCCAAAATTCCATGCCGGAGCCGACTATCATTACATTCCTGAAACATGCTAAAGGTACGAATAAATATAGTCCCCCAGCAAACTCGTGGCTCTTAGAGGCATGTGTCGCCAAATCCTCGCCAAGTGACGACTCAGGCCAGCCTGTGTCCTAGAGATGACGGCACGGTAGTGAGAGGCAGGTGCTGGATAGTAGTACCGATAGAGCGGTTTGGGTAACGCACCCCATTTCCTTTTGAACTCGGCAAGGTTCGGATTGTCAGCTGGAACCTCGCCGAGATCATACCACCGGAATCCTCTTGAACAAGCGTCATGGATCGCACACCACTGAAGCAAGTCATTTGGGCGGAGACCAAAGTCTCCCGGGCGACAACCGTTGAAGGCATAGTACGAGGTCTGCCCCAGTCCTAAGATTATGGATCCGGCGAGCAGCCTGGTCTTGTTTCCCTCTCTGCGCTCGGCAAGCCACAGCCGCATTAGCCCCCGTTCGTGCATTAGCTCCCAAAGCGCCTTAAAGAAGCGGTAAGGGCGAGGGGGAATAGCGTGAAACCGCAGCGTGTAGAGATAGATGGGATACCAATCGCGAAGGTCTTTCTCGTCATTGGCAAGTCGAGTTTCTACATGATGCTTCTTTGCTTTGCAAATCGCCCACTCGATACGCGCGTGATTCCGCGCGTTGCCGAACCGAACGAGCTCAGGTTTTTTCGGAAGGCCGTACACGTAGGACAAGCGCCAGACCGTCCGCGCCATTCCCGGTACCAGCTCGTCGAGATTCAGGCCACATACCTTCAATTCAAGCTGCCTGTGTCCCATTTCGCCAGCGCGGCGAACTGCCTCCTGGAGCAGTAGCGCAGCCGCCTCGTCCGTGACGCAGAGTGGGCCGGCCAACGGGGTGCGTGGTAGCGAACTCAGTCGCGGGCCCAATTGATGGCTACCGAGATTTGTGGGCAATCCCCTTGTTGCCATCAGTGGCAGAATCCCCCTGAGGTTCCCACTTTCGTCCTGACAAGCGAGGCCGATGCAGCGTGTGCCGTATTCCCTCTCCAGCGCTTCTAGCCAACTGGGGTGATGGAAGATCAACGCATCAGGACAGTAGACCAAAAACTGCTCCCACCTAGGATCCTTGCGGAAATCTATCTCCGCTACGTGCAAGTTCCCTCCAAAATTCAGGCTGCAAGACCTCTTCTCCGTGAATCGCTAACTCGTGAGCTCCTGCAGTTCGGACACACACACACGCGCTGTGCATAGAGGACTGCTGAGGAACAACGGCGAAAATTCTACCCGGTCAGAAAGGCTAGTCCTGTCGCCACATACGTTGGAACTGTCAGTTTTGACAGGCGCGCGACACTCGCCCGCCAATACGGTCGCGCGCAACCTATTTTCCCATAAGCCACGAGGCTGGGTGTGCCGGGCCGGGCCCACAGGAAATCCAGCCTCGCGAATTTTGCGACTCGCCCTTTTTATTTAATCTTTTCTAGGATGTGAAAGGCTCGGCAAGTGTTAGAACCTCAGAGATTGTCATTTCCTCAGTGGCGCTTGGGATGATCAATCTTAAGGCGCTATAAGGCGCTTGCCCAGTGCTGAGTGGTTGCCCAGCAGTCGGGCTGTTCCCATCGTGAACAGAACGAAAAAGGAAGTCGAATAGGAATCCTCCGCTGGAGGACTCATGGATGAGCAGCAATCCGCTCCAATCCGGCTTGGGCCGACCGTGAAGCGGAGCTCGACTTCGCCCCAAATACTGGCCTGCGCCGCGGCTCCATGTACGAAGCCCTTGTTTGGGAAAATGTTGACCTTCAAGAACGCACGGCGACCACTCCGAAAACAAAGAACGGCGAGCAGGTTGTCGTTC
>Ga0126376_10000445_pt1 | contig 19971 bp, 12 predicted proteins | sample PanSoiMetPlot_15_FD_92760 | JGI IMG/M metagenome (GOLD analysis project Ga0126376, IMG submission 92760) | Tropical forest soil microbial communities from Panama - MetaG Plot_15 | ecosystem: Environmental > Terrestrial > Soil > Tropical forest > Bulk soil | place: Panama | collected 2016-02-17
GCCGTGCAGTACAAAGGCCAGTCGCTGATCGAAGGCATCGATAACTGGCACAAGAAAGCTGAAGGCAAAACAGCCATCGATTACGGCTTTCACCTGATCACCACCGAACTCGAAGACAAACAGATCGAAGAGCTCTACACGGCGATGGATGAAGGCGTGACCAGCTTCAAGATGTTCATGGCTTATCCGGGCGTGTTTCTCGTAGACGACGCCACCATCTTTCGCGCCATGTCAGCAGCGGGTCAGCGCGGTGGTCTCATCTGCATGCACGCTGAAAACGGGATCGTCATCAACGAGATCATCAAACGCGCCATCGAACAGGGCCGCACCGCGCCCAAGTATCACGCCCTCACGCGCCCAACGATCGCCGAAGCGGAAGGCGTTCATCGCGCGATCGCGATTGCCGAGATGGCAGAGTCGCCCGTGTACATCGTTCACTTGTCATGCGCTGACGCGCTCAACCAGGTGCGCCAGGCACGCGATCGCGGCATTCCCGCGTTCGCGGAAACGTGTCCGCAGTATCTCTTTCTTTCGATCGATAACTACGACGAGCCCGGCTTCAATGGCGCGAAGTATGTCATGACGCCGCCGTTGCGTGAGAAGTCAAACCAGAGCGAGCTCTGGAAAGGTCTGAAGATGGACGACCTGCAAGTGATCTCAACCGATCACTGCCCGTTCTGTATGAAGGAGCAGAAAGAGCTCGGGCTCGGCGACTTCACGAAGATCCCGAACGGCGCGCCCGGTGTCGAGAATCGTGTACCGCTGATCTACAACGGCGGCGTGGTTGAGAATCGCATCAGCCTGAATCGCTTTGTCGAGTTGACTTCGACCGCGGCGGCGAAGATGTTCGGCCTCTTTCCGAAGAAGGGCACGATCGCCGTCGGCTCCGATGCGGACATCGTGATCTTCGATCCCGAAAAAGAACAGACGTTGAGCGTGAAAACACAGCACATGAACTGCGACTACAATGCTTACGAAGGCAAGAAGCTCCAAGGCGTAGTCGAGACGGTGCTCTCGCGCGGCAAGGTTGTGGTCGATAAAGGAGAGTTCAAAGGCAAGGCAGGTGATGGACAGTTTTTGAAGCGCGGCACGTGCGTAAATATTTAGCCAGGGATTTAACGGATTCCCCTACGGAGATGACAACGACATGCTAGCAGCGATACTTTTCTTATTGCTGTTTCAAGGCCAACAACCGAGCCCCTCGCCAACACCTACTCCACAAGCCAGACCACAAGCTTCGCCAACGCCGGAAGAACCTCCGGTCATAACCAGACACGAGATTCACGTTGGCGGCGCGACGATCAAGTACACCGCGATCGCGGGCATGATGCCGATCAAGAATCGCGAAGGTGAAGTTGAAGCACGCATGTTCTTCACCAGCTACGTAGTCGATCGCCCGGATGGTGCGCCGCCGCGGCCACTCACCTTCTCTTTCAACGGTGGTCCAGGTTCGGCTTCCGTTTGGCTGCACATGGGCGCGATTGGTCCAAAGCGCGTGAAAATGAATGCGGACGGTTCGATGCCGTCGCCGCCGTTTGAACTGGTTGACAACGAAGGCACGTGGCTCACCAAGTCGGATCTCGTCTTCATCGATCCGGTCGGGACCGGTTACAGCCGCCCGGCGCGTCCGGATCTGGGTGCGAAGTTTTTTGGGCTGCAAGGCGACATCGAATCGGTTGGCGAGTTCATTCGCATGTATCTCACGCGTTACGAGCGTTGGACCTCGCCGCTCTTCCTTGCGGGCGAGAGTTACGGCACCACGCGCGCCTCAGCTCTCTCAGGCTACTTGATCGATCGCGGCATCGCCTTCAATGGCATCATGCTGATCTCGACGATCATGAACTTCGAGACCACTGCATTCGCGTCCGGAAACGATCTTCCTTACGCCTTGTTCCTGCCGTCGTACGCGGCTACGGCCTGGTATCACAAGAGACTTCCGCCGGATCTTCAATCAAAACCCGTCGGCCGTGTGGTCGCGGAGGCGGAGAGCTTTGCTTCCGGCGAGTACATGCTCGCGCTCGAGAAAGGCTCTCGCCTTTCGGAGCAGGAGCGTCAGGACATGATCGCAAAGCTCGCGCGCTTCACGGGACTCGATCCGAAGTTTCTCGACTACGCGAACCTGCGTGTTAACCTGAACCTCTTTCGCAAGGAGTTGTTGCGCAGCGAACGCCGCTCGATCGGACGTCTCGACAGTCGTTTCAAAGGTTACGACTCAAACCTCGCCACAGACAGCACTGAGTATGACGCGAGTGAAGCCGCGATTCGGCCGCCCTACACATCTACCTTCAACAACTACGTTCGCTCGGAGCTCGGATACAAAACCGATCTCGAATACTACATTCTCGGCGGCGGCATCGGACCATGGAACTGGGGCACCAATAACAACTACGTCGACACCAGCATCGCGCTTCGCAACGCGCTCGCGAAGAACCCGTTTCTCAAGGTCTTCGTCGCGATGGGTTATTACGACATGGCGACGCCTTACTACGCGGTCGAGTACACGCTGGGTCACATCAGCATCGACCCTTCGCTGCTGAAGAATTTCTCAACCAGCTACTACGAAGCCGGACACATGATGTATATCGACGAAAAGTCGCTCAACAAACTCCACAGTGACGTCACCAAGTTCATGGACGACTCGATGCGTAGATAATCATGGCTGAAACAATTCAACATCCCGACGGACGCGTCGAGCTGAAACCGGAAGCGCTCGAAGATATCAGCCAGAGCCCACTCTACAACGAGGACCTGGCGCCGGTTCCCGTTTCGCGGCGCAATTGGACCACCTACAACTACGCTGCGCTCTGGATCAGCATGGCGCACTGTATCCCGACGTACATGCTGTCGTCAGGTTTGATCAGCGCCGGCATGAACTGGCGGCAGGCGCTTATCACGATCCTGCTCGGCAACACGATCGTGTTGATTCCGATCCTGCTCAACTCGCATCCTGGCACGAAGTACGGCATTCCCTTTCCGGTTTTTGCGCGCGCCGCTTACGGCACGCTTGGGTCAAACGTTCCCGCACTGATGCGCGCGATCGTCGCGTGCGGCTGGTTCGGTATTCAGGCGTGGATTGGCGGCGAGGCATTGAACACGTTCTTTAAAGCGATCATCCCGGGATGGCAGGCGCTGCTCGGTGGTCCCATCGGCGGTCACACGCCGACTGAGTGGTTGTCTTTCCTGTTGTTCTGGAGTTTCAACATCTACATCATCTATCGCGGCATGGATCTGCTCAGGAAAGTTGAAAACTGGGCAGCGCCATTCGTCTTGATCATGACCTCGCTGTTGCTCGCCTGGGCGTTGTGGAAAGCAAACGGAATCGGTTACCTGCTCAATCAACAAGGAAAGTTTCATACGCTCGGCGAGTTCTGGCCCATCTTTATTCCGTCGCTCACCGGCATGATCGGTTTTTGGGCCACGCTTTCACTCAACATGCCCGACTTCACACGCTTCGGTAAGAGCCAGCGCGATCAAGTCGTGGGACAGGTGGTGGCGCTGCCAAGCACGATGACAGTCTTCGCGGCGATGGGCGTGATGATCACGTCGGCGGCAGTGGTCATCTATCCGCACATGAAACCCGAAGAGCTCTGGGACCCGATGAAACTCGTCGGACAGTTTCAGAGCGTCGTAGTGATCGCGATCTCGATGTTCACCGTCGTGGTGGCGACACTCGCGGTCAACATCGCCGCGAACGTTGTTTCGCCGGCCAACGACTTCGCGAACGCGTTTCCGAAGTGGATCTCGTTTCGCACCGGCGGACTCATCACCGGCGTCATCGGCATTCTCATGCAACCCTGGCGACTACTCGCCGATCCTTCCGGTTACATTTTCGCCTGGCTGGTTGGTTACTCGGGCGGTCTCGGATCAATCGCCGGCGTCTTGATCGCCGACTACTGGCTCGTCCGCCAAAAGCGACTGGAGCTTGGCGATCTCTATCGCCGCGAAGGAACTTACAGCTACAACGGCGGCTGGAACTGGCGCGCAGTTATCGCCACCCTGATCGGCTGTGCGCTCGCGTGGATCGGACTCGTCGTACACAGCCTCAGACCGCTGTACGATTATGCCTGGTTCGTCGGCTTCGGCGCCGCCGCCATCACCCACTTGCTGCTCATGAAAGCAAGCTCTAGATAACGGATGTCGCTAAATGCTATAAAACATATATCTTTGAGTGACGAGGAAAGCTCATGCCACGCACAGTTAAATGCGCTCTGATACAGTGTTCAAACGCCGCCGCCACCGATCTGCCTATCGAGGAGATCAAGCGGCTGAATATCGAGAAACATCTGACCTATATCGAACAGGCCGCGCACCAGGGTGTGCAGATCCTCTGCATGCAGGAGATCTTCACCACGCCCTACTTCTGTGCGGAACAACAGCCGCGCTGGTATGAAGCGGTCGAACGTATTCCCGATGGTCCAACCGTGAGACTGATGCAGGAAGTCGCGAAGGAACACGGCATGGTGCTCATCGTGCCGATTTATGAAGAAGAGCTTACCGGCATCTACTACAACACCGCCGCGGTGATCGATGCGGGCGGAAAGTACCTCGGCAAGTATCGCAAGAATCACATACCGCACGTGAATCCCGGTTTCTGGGAGAAGTTTTACTTCCGTCCGGGCAATCTCGGCTATCCGTGCTTCGACACGGCATTCGCGCGCGTCGGTGTTTACATCTGTTACGACCGTCACTTTCCGGAAGGCGCGCGCGCACTCGGTTTGAACGGCGCCGAGATCGTTTTTAATCCGTCGGCGACTGTGGCGGGCTTGTCCGAATACTTGTGGCGGCTCGAACAGCCGGCGCATGCAGTTGCGAACGGTTACTTCATCGGCGCGATCAATCGCATCGGTCACGAACAGCCGTGGGACATCGGCGAGTTTTACGGTCAGAGTTACTTCTGCGATCCGCGCGGACAGTTTGTCGCTGAAGCGCCGCGCGATAAGGACGCGCTCGTGGTCGCCGATTTGGATCTCGACAAGATCCGCGAAGTGCGCAACACATGGCAATTCTTCCGCGACCGCCGCCCCGACACCTATGGCGCACTCGTCGCTGATTAAGGGAGTTAACTATGGATTTATCAATCACAGTCAACGGCATAAAGTTCCCCAACCCGTTCGTCCTCGGCTCGGGACCGCCGGGAACAAATGCGCGCGTACTCGCCAAGTCATTCGATGCGGGCTGGGGTGGCGCTGTGGCGAAGACGGTCAGCCTCGAGTCTGCGAAGGTCGTGAACGTCGTGCCGCGTTACGGGAAACTGCGTTCGCGATCGACAGGCGAAGTGATCGGGTTTGAGAATATCGAACTGATCTCAGATCGACCGATCGACGTTTGGCTCGACGAGTTTCGCCAGGTCAAGAAGGAGTATCCAAACAACATTCTCATCGCGTCGATCATGGAAGAGTACGAGAAAAGCCGCTGGCAGGAACTAACGCGCATGGTCCAGGACACCGGCGTCGATGGTTTCGAGCTCAACTTCTCGTGCCCGCACGGCATGACTGAGCGGAAGATGGGATCGGAGATGGGCGAGCATCCGGATCTCACTAAGGAAGTGACGAGCTGGGTCACTGAAGTCGCGAAGATTCCAGTGTGGGCCAAGATGACGCCCAACATCACTAACATTCGCGAGCCTGCCCTGGCTGCGGTAAGTGGTGGCGCAAACGGTATCTCCGCTATAAACACGATCCTCTCCGTGATCGGTGTCGATCTCAACACGCTGCGACCGATGCCGACCGTGGAAGGTTACTGTGTTCCGGGCGGTTATTCAGCGCAGGCTGTGCGGCCGATTGCGTTGCGAATGGTGAGCCAACTGGCGCTCGCGATCCCGGACGACGTTTCGATCAGCGGCATCGGCGGCATCGAAAACTCTCACGACGCGCTCGAGTTCATGTTGCTCGGTGCTTCGACTGTTCAGATCTGCACCGGTGTGATGCTGCAGGGCGTGAAGATGGTGGAAGAGTTGAAAGAAGGCGTCGAGAAATTCCTGGTTGACAAGGGCTTCGAGTCCGTTCAGGAGATCGTCGGTAAGAGTCTTCCTTACTTCTCAACGCACATGGACCTGGTCCAGAAGATGAAAGCCGCGAAGCGCTCGAAGGCCGGCGAAGCGAGCCGCGATAATGAATGGGCGCAGAAAGACATCACCGAAAAGACCGCAGAGCTAACTTCAAACTGAGCCACAATAAGGCACAAAAAGCACATAAACAGAAATCTTCTTTTGTGCTTTTTGTGCCTTTTTGTGGCTAACTGATTTCGGCGATGACAGGGGCGTGATCGGAAGGCTTTTCCCACGTTCGAGGCTCCATGTCGATCCACGTGCGAACACTTCGCGACACGAGTGGCTCGCTGATCCAAACGTGATCGATGCGCAGTCCGAGATTGCGACGAAACGCGCCGGCGCGATAATCCCACCACGTGAAATGACCACCCGCCTCTTCGTGCAAACGGAACGCGTCAGTGAATCCCCAGTCCTTGATGTGCTGTAACGCGGCGTGCTCATGATCGCTGAACATGATCCGTCCCTGCCACAGCCGCACGTCGTGTACGTCGCGCTCTTCGGGAGCGACGTTGAAGTCGCCGCAAAGCAGCACCGGCGTGTTTCGATCGTAATGCGCATCAAAGAACTCCCGCAGCCGCTGCATCCACGCCAGCTTGAATTCGTACTTTTCGGAGCCGACCGCCTGCCCGTTAGGAATGTAGACGTTGATGATGTTGATGTCGTCGACGGTGGTGGTGATTAGACGCGACTGCGCGCTCTCATCGTCACCCGGATAACCGCGATGCTTCGTGTCGCACGCACAACGCGTGAGTATCGCGACGCCGTTATACGCCTGCTGTCCGAAGAGTTGGCATTGATACCCACGTTCCTGAAAAAGCAGCGTCGGAAACTTGTCGTCAGTACACTTTGTTTCCTGCATGCAGAGAACGTCCGGCTTGACCGCATCGATCCAGCGGATGACGTGCGGCATTCGTACGAGTATTGAGTTGACGTTCCAGGTTGCGATTAACATGCTGCGATCAATAACCCGCCAATGAGCGCGCCACGTCGCGCGATGTCGTCGGCCTCGATGTGTTCGTGAATCGCGTGCGCGCCGTCGCCGCTGATTCCGAGTCCATCGAGCACCGGTATGCCTATCGCGGCGAGAAAGTTTCCATCAGACGCGCCGCCCACCTGCGCTTCGCCGAGCTCGAAATCTAGCTCCGCCGCGATCGCGCGGGCCTTCTCGTAAAGCTCGACAACGGCAGCCGTGCGCTCCATCGGTGGCCGGTTGATGCCGCCCGAAACGAAGACTTTCGTGCGCTCATCGATCGGTTTGAGATTTGAAAGGATGCGCTCGATTTCCTGCGACTCAGCCGCCGTCGAAAAGCGAACGTCGATCTCGCCCTGCGCTTCAGCAGCAACCACGTTCGACCGGGTGCCGCCATGGACCACACCGACGTTCAAAGTGATTCCTGAACCCGAGAGGTTGAGTGCGTGCAGTTGCTCCGTCTGCCGCGCCAGTTCGAGAATCGCGCTCGCGCCTTTTTCAGGTTCGAGTCCCGCGTGTGCTGCTTTTCCTTCGACTTTGATCGCGAAGATCCCGGTCCCCTTGCGGCCGGTCTTCACGCGTCCACCCGATGCTGGCGGCTCCATCACGAATGCACACTGCGTTCGTTGCGCTCGCGCGACCCGTTCGAGCAATGGCCACCCGTTCAGGCTCCCGACTTCTTCATCGCACGTCAACGCCAACGTCACACCAAATGCAGGCGCCACATTCGACTCAGCCAGTGCTCGCAAGACTTCGATCGCAAGCGCGCAGTTGGCCTTCATGTCGAAGATCCCTGGTCCATAAATCCTGCCCGCCTCGCGTCGCGACGGACGTTCGGCTATCGAACCGCGCGCGTGTACGGTGTCCGTATGGCCCACCAACATGATCTGTCCTGCGTTACTTTGCTTCTGAAATGCTTTGATTAGGAGATGCTGACCAAAATCCTGCACGTCGACACGCTCAACCTCATCAACACAGTTGAGTCGGTTCGCTTGTTGGACGAGCAGATCAACTACAGCCCGGCTTCCCTGCTCGTCGCCCGAAGGCGACTCAGTCTCAACCAGCGATTGGATAAATGCCTCGATCTCCGACTGCCTCGCTTGCAAAGCGGTAAAGATCTGACGTGCGACTGAACTCATTTGATGATCTCTTTACGTACTGTCAACGCCTCTATGCGCGACAAGTTAACTGCGTATCCGATGCCCGGCGCATCCGGCGGCTTGATCGTGCCGCGCGTACTCACAGTGACCGGCGGATCGATGATGTCTTCTTCCCAGTAACGCGCGCTCGCCGAAACGTCGCCGGGCAAAGTGAAATTCGCGAGCGTAGACATCGCGATGTTGTGGGCTCTCCCGATGCCCGATTCAAGCATGCCGCCGCACCAGATCGGGATCTCATTGTCACATGTGACAGCCTCGACTCGTTTGGCTTCCGTGTGCCCGCCGACGCGCCCGAGCTTGACGTTGATTATCCGGCACGAACTAAGCGCGATCGCGTGCGCAGCATCTTCGGGCGACTGGATCGATTCGTCCAAACAGACTGGAGTTCGAATCTGTCGTTGCAGAGTCGCATGATCGAAGATGTCATCGTGGGCCAAAGGCTGCTCCAGCATCATCAGATTGAACTGGTCCAACTGCCGAAACAGCGAGACATCGGCAAGCTTGTAAGCTGAATTCGCGTCGCCCATCAAACGTATGTCCGGAAACTCTTTGCGCACGCGTTCGATGATCTTCAGATCCCAACCGGGCTTGATCTTGATCTTGATGCGCTGGTAACCAGCGTCAACCTCTTTGCGAATCTTCTCCAGCAGGATTTCGGGCGTATCCTGGATGCCGATGGAAACTCCGCAAGCGATCTCGCTACGCACGCCGCCGAGATGTTTCCACAACGGCACGCCTTCGCGTTTCGCTTCCAGGTCCCAGCAGGCAGTTTCAATCGTGGCTTTCGCCATGCGATGACCGCGCAAGCGCTTCATCAAACCGAACGCCTGCGCTGCGCCGTCGATCTTTTTTCCGATGACCATCGGCGCGAGGAACTCATGGAGCGTTGACCAGGCGGTTTCCGTCCACTCGTAACTATAAAACGGTCCTTCACCGGCCGTGCATTCTCCCCAACCCTCGGCGCCGTCTGCATTGATCACGCGCGCGAGGACAATGCGTCGCTCAGTAGTGCGACCGAAACTAGTTTCGAAAAAGTGGACGAGAGGCAGGCGAATTTCGCGCAGTTCAATCGACTCGATAAGCAAAGTAAGAAGGTGTTCCTCCGTAGAGGCATTATGCACTACCGGCACATGATTCAGCTATTGACACTGCCACAGTGCGATACTATAGTCGTCGTACCCCGAACGCCCAGCTGACGAACCTCCCATTTGCTCAATAAGCCATATCTGCAAATGCAATGAAGGAGTAGATCTATGTCTCGTATGGAAGTCTCGAAGTTGGTCCGAAGGGCTTTGGTGCTTGCAGTACTAATCACTGGCTTGGCGCTCTCATCTTCGGGGTTGGTAGGAAATAACGCTGGCGCGGCGATCTGCTGTTCTCAGTGTTATGTCAACTTTGATAATTGCTTGAATAACTGCAGCGATCAGGCGTGCATTGATCAGTGTAACGTTACGCTCGAGCACTGCACCCGATTCTGTGACTCCGGCTGTTGAAAGATCGTAGTTGTAGATTGCTTTAACTACTCGGTGAATTAACGGGGGCAAACTTTTGCCTGATGAGTATTTCTGTGCCTTGGTGCTGTGATGGATCGCTTCTCTAAAAAAGTCGAGCTTGTCGCAAATATCGCCATCATTCTGGTGGCAATCTCGCTGGTTGTGGTGCTGGTGAAGCGTTTTGTCTTCACTCCCCGCAATGAGAACACGGTCCAGTCAAATGTCGGGGCTAAGCTCTCTCAACCGGACATTGACTGGTCAAAGAGTAATAAGAATGTGGTACTGATGCTGTCGAATACGTGCCACTTCTGTACTGAGAGCGCCCCTTTTTACAAGCGCCTGGTCCAGGAGCAAACACAGCGAGGCACGTTTCGCCTGACAGCCGTTTTGCCGCAACCTGTTAGTGATGGACAGAAGTACTTGAATGGACTCGGCGTTGAGATAAACGAAATCAGGCAACTGTCACCGGGAGGAATTCGAATAAGTGGGACACCGACAATTCTCCTCGTTAACAGCGCGGGAGTCGTGACTGAAGAATGGCTCGGGAAGTTACCTCCGGAAAAGGAGAACGAAGTTCTCAGCCGATTGCAATAACTCTTTTCGAGTGGGCTTCCCAGGACGAGTCCTCGAGTAGTGCGTCAGTTTGAAATTTGGAATACGCCGAAGGCGTGCGCTAATTTCAGCCCAGGGTTGGAGCGCAAGCGACAACCCTGGGTTAACCCATCACATTCCTCAATCAACCCTGAAAGGGTTTCGCGCTTGCGAACCCTTTCAGGGTTAATCGTTAATTTGCGTGGATTACTCTCCCAGGGTTCTCGCTACGCTCGAACCCTGGGCTGAAGTTAGCGAACGCCTTCGGCGTATTTGTTTAGACTTCAACCTGAAGCTCGCTATACCTTGACCTCCCCATGCGAACCTGATAAAAGGCAACACACTTTTAACCTGCCGGCCTCATTATAGCCTCCGGTGTTCCTCGCAAATTTTGCGGAGTTAGTGAATCTTAATTCAAAGCAAAGGAAGACTGTATGCGTCTGATTAGCCCCCTTCACCCGACACGGCAAGCGCGTGTGTTCATCGCGTCTGCGTTAGTCGTACTCGCCGTTTTTGCTTTCATGGTCTTTTTGAGTTTTTCGTCTCGCGTTCAAGCGGTTTCGACAAACGTCGTAATCAGTGAGTTTCGCGTACGCGGACCGAATGGAGGAAACGACGAATTCATCGAACTGTACAATCTTTCCGGGGCTCCTGTTGCCATCGGCGGTTGGAAGATTAGAGGTTCAAATAATACCGCGGGCGTTTCTGACCGAGCCACGATCACGGCCGGCACCACGCTCCAACCCGGATGCCATTACCTCCTTACGAACTCCGCCGCGAGCGGTTACAGCGGCACCGTTGCAGGGGATCAAACATATACAACTGGCATTACAGATGACGGCGGCATCGCACTGACACTGTCCGACAACACGATTGTGGACCAGGTCGGTATGAGCACCGGCTCGGCTTTCAAAGAAGGCACTGTGCTCACCAGTCTCGGCGCAAATAATTTGAATCGTGGCTACGAACGCAAACCCGGGGGCGCGGCTGGAAGTGGCACTGATACCGACAACAACGCTACTGACTTCCAACTCATTTCACCCAGCGATCCGCAGAATTCGGCCGGTTGCGCCGCACCAACTCCGACGCCGACACCCACTCCGACGCCTACACCAACGCCAACACCCACCCCAACACCAACTCCGGGTGTTCCGGGTTCGGTGGTGATCAGTCAGCTTTACGGTGGTGGCGGCAACGCCGGTGCTACGTTGAAGAACGACTTCATCGAGATCATCAATCACACCGGCGCGCCGATTGATCTGAGTGGCTGGTCCGTGCAGTTCGCTTCAGCGACTGCTACGACCTGGAACGTCACACCGCTTACGAATTTTATTCTCCAGCCGGGACAGTACTATTTGATCAAACAATCCCAGGGCGCCGGAGGCACCGTGGATCTTCCCACGCCTGATGCTACCGGCACTGCTTTGATGGGAGCGACGTCCGGGAAAGCCGCTGTCGTTAGCAACACAACTGCTTTGAGTGGCGCATGTCCTTCCGGCGCCGGCATTATCGACATGGTGGGCTACGATGGCGCGAACTGTTTTGAAGGCGCCGCCACTCCTGCTCTCACCAACACGACCGCTGCGATCAGAAAGAACGGCGGCTGTCTCGATACCGACAACAACCTTAACGACTTCGCAATTGGCGCACCCAATCCGCGCAACAGTTCGTCACCGACAAACAACTGCGCGCTTCTTTCCGGCACTGGATCAGCTAATCCGTTTGGCATTCAGCCGGGAGACAGCTCGACGCTCACTGTAAATGTTTCTCCGGGAAGCGATCCAACGAGTACGGGAATAACTGTCACTGCCGACCTGTCGTCAATCGGCGGCTCGGCGGCTCAACCTTTCTCGAACAACGGTGGAAACAGTTTCAGTTTCCTGGCAACGGTTTCTGTGGCCACAGTTCCGGGACAGAAGAGTCTTCCCGTCACGATTAACGATGCGCAGGCTCGAAGCGCCAGCACGACAATTGCGCTGCTGGTCCAGCAACCGCACGTCGTGATCAGTCAACTGTACGGTGGTGGCGGAAACAACGGTGCGACTTTCGCAAACGATTTCATCGAACTTTACAATCCAAGCGGATTGACGTTCGACCTGACTGGCTGGTCACTGCAATACACTTCCGCGACCGGTGATGGCTGGGAGTTCACCAGACAGCCACTTGGTGGAACGATCGCTCCGGGTCAGTACTATTTGATCTCGCTCGCCTCGGGAGGCGCTAACGGATTACCGCTTCCGCCTGCGAACATCAACGGCGAAATCAACATGAGCGGCACAACCGGCAAGGTCGCACTTGTCAGCCACTTCGATCCGCTTGTCGGTAATTGTCCGCTCGGTGATCCGAGCATTGTCGATTTCGTTGGTTATGGCGGTAGCGCCGGCTGTTTTGAAACTGCGAGAGCGACAGCACCTAGCAACACGACCGCAATTTTCCGTGGCAATAATGGTGCCACCGACACGGACAACAATCAGGCGGACTTCACAGCTGCAACACCGAATCCGAGACGCACGGCGCCGATTGTCGAAATTGGTCCAGCCGTCTTCAGCAGCGATCCACGCAACAACGGCATCAACGCTCCGCGCGACGCGAGCATCACTATCAACTTCACTGAAAACGTCGACGTAGTTGATCAGTGGTTCAATATCAGCTGCGCCACAACCGGACTTCATAACGATGCGACGGTTGCCGGTGGACCTAAGACTTATGTCATCACACCAAACGTGAATTTCCTGGCCGGCGAGCAATGCACGGTCACGATCCTGAAAGACCAGATTCACGATCAGGATACCGATGACAGTGGTCCAAACACTGACACACTCGCTGCCGACTACGTGGCGACGTTCACTGTCGCGACCGGTACTGCGCCACCGTATCCACCGAGCGTTCACCTGACGTTTGGTAATCCGAACGGTGCCACCGCCGATATCAATCAACCCAACAACTACCTGATGGAGAAACCGGAGTATGCACTCTCGTACAACCGCGACAACGGCCGTCCAAACTGGGTGAGCTGGCATCTCTCGGATGAATGGGTCGGCAATCTCGCACGCGTCGATACCTTCAGACCCGATCCGGCCGTCCCGCCGCAGTGGTATCGCGTGCAGGCGACCGACTTCTCCGGTACTGGTTTCGATCGCGGTCACATGACACCGAACGCCGATCGCGATAAAGAAACCTCGATTCCGATCAACCAGGCGACGTTCCTGATGTCGAACATGGTCGCGCAAGCTCCTGATAACAATCAGGGACCGTGGGCGGCTCTGGAAAGCTTCCTGCGCACTCTCCTACCGGCCAACGAGCTCTACATCGTTTCTGGTCCAGCCGGAGTCGGCGGCACCGGCAGCAACGGCTTCTTCACTACGGTTGCAAACGGTCACGTACTAGTGCCTGCGTCTACCTGGAAAGTCGTGCTCGTGCTTCCGAAAGGTGATAACGACATCTCACGAGTCACAGCGGCGACAAGGACCATCGCAGTGATCATGCCGAACACCCAGGGAATCAGAAATGATGATTGGCACAATTACCTGACCACGGTGGATGCGGTCGAAGCTCTCACGGGCTACGACTTCTTCTCGAACGTTCCTGACGCGATTGAAAATGCGATCGAAGCAGGGACCGACGGAAACAATCCGCCGGGGACGGAGGGTCAGTCGGTGACAACTGCGGAAGATACGTCGGCGTCGATCACGCTGACCGCAGTCAGTCCGCTGGCAAGTCCAGCGTATACCTTCACGATTGTCACTCCGCCCGCGCACGGTCAGTTAACGGGAACCGGAGCCAATCGCTCCTATCAACCCGATCCGGACTTCAACGGCAGCGATAGCTTCACGTTCAAGGTCAACGACGGAGCGAAAGACTCGAATACGTCGACCGTAACCATCACAACCACTGAGGTGAACGATGCGCCGTCCGCTACCGACGACTTAGCCAGCACCGATGAGGACACGAACCTCGAGATTACGGCGTCGAATTTGGCAGCTAACGACAGTGCCGGTCCGGCAAACGAGAGTGCGCAAGTGTTGACGGTTACGAGCGTTTCAGCAACTGCTGACACGCACGGAACAGTCTCGCTCTCGAGCGGAACCATCACCTACTCGCCAGAGGCAAACTACAACGGTCCCGCCAGCTTCACCTATCAGGTCTGCGACAACGGGACCACCGATGGCGCGCCTGATTCCAAGTGTACTACCGGAACCGTCAACGTTACGGTGAACAGCGTCAACGATGCACCGACGCTCAATGCAATCGCGAATCAGACGGTCTATGTCGGCAACACGTTGAGCTTTACGGCGGCCGGTTCCGATATCGATCTGCCGCCGGAAACGCTGACATACACCTTGACTGGTTCAGTTCCGAGTGGAGCTGCAATCAATCCTTCAACGGGTGCTTTCAGCTGGACTCCGACAGCCGGACAGGCCGGCCAGATTTACACTCTGACCGTGAGAGTTACCGACAACGGCAGTCCGAATCTGTTTGCGGAACAGCAATTCACGGTGGGTGTCGCTTACACGTGGTCCAACCTGGTGGCGCCTGTGCAAGCCGGTGGAACTTACAAGGCCGGACGCACGCTGCCGATCAAGTTCCAGTTGACCGGCGCGAGTGCGGGTGTGACTAACGCGGTGATCAGACTGCTGATTTTCAAAGTCACCGATAACGTCGTCGGCGATCCAGTGGACGTTGAATCAACTTCCGCTGCGTCCACCGGCAACCTGTTCCGTTACGAGAACGGCTTCTACGTGTTTAACCTCAACACGAGCGGAATGACAGCCGGCACTTACCAGTTGCAGATCGACATGGGCGACGGCGTGATACGGGCCGTCAACATCTCGATCAAGTAGGTTGATTTTAACTCTGCGTGCTGCGGCCCGCTGCGTCCTCTGCGTTAAACAAGTTCTTCCAACGCAGAGGACGCAGCGGGCCGCAGAGCACGCATAGAAAGCCTCAAAAAGACCGATCTCATCCTGCCTATGTGACCGATTGAAGTCACGTTGACCAGAATCCTGTCATTCGCGAAAAAGTGCCGTTTTTCCTTCTTGACCTGCCCCAAAATGGTCTGGTAATAATCAGCAATCAGGCCCTTGCCGGCCACGCTTGTCCTGCCGGTACACCTCTCGAAAGTGCGATCTCCGTCACGAGTGTTTTGGGAGGGTTACCCATATGTTCGACCGTCCAAGCCGGCTTCCGCTACGACGAACTCGCCAGCAAAAAACCACTGGACCAGCTCGCGTCAGAACGTGGCGTATTTTCGCGACCGCAACCATCGTTGCGCTCGCGTCCGTCTATGTTGCGTTCGCCGCGATCTCTCTTTCAACTTCCGTTCCTTACAGTCAGAACTTCAACAGCATGGGTATTCCGCCGACCAGTCCGGCGATCTCGAATTTGCCGGCTGACTTTCGTCAGGAAACGATTGTCCCTCCCAGGACACTCGGCAGTTTCTCCGGCGGCAGCTTAACAACTTCGCGAGCTGCGGGCGCAAATATGGCCAGCAACGCTTCCCCTGGCAGTTACAACTTCGGCGCCGGAACAGACACTCTCGGTAATTCCGATCGCGCGTTCGGTTTTCTCTCGAACGCTACCACAGCGGGCAGCGGTAATCTGTACGCGCAGCTTCAGAACAACACCGGTGGTCCTCTTTCTGGCCTGCTGATCTCGTACGACGTTGAGAAATATCGTAACGGATCAAACCCGGCAGGTTTTCGTTATCAACTGTTCTATTCACTTGATAGTCTGAATTGGACCAACGCTGGACCAGACTTCTTTACGGCCTTCGCACCTGATGCAGACAATAACGGCTTCGCGACTGTTCCCGCCGCAACCGTTCCAGTTGCTAATAAGATCTTGAATGTCTCCGTACCTAGCGGCGCACAAATCTTCCTGGCCTGGAACTATTCGGTTACATCCGGATTCGACACCTCGAATGCTCAGGCACTCGCGATCGACAACATTTCGGTTTTGGGCTTGAACGGTGGAGCGACAAATCCGACTGGCGCCGGCGCCGCGAATCCGAGTTCGGTCGCCGCGTTGAGCTCAACGCTTTTGACGGTGACTGTGACACCCGGCACAAACCCGCCGAGCACCGCGCATACAGTGACTGTCGACCTTTCCGCAATCGGTGGCAGTGCCTCGCAACAGTTTTTCGACGATGGCACGCACGGCGACGTTACCGCCGGCGACAAAGTCTTCTCGTTCAACGCCACGGTCGCGCTCGGAACGAATGGCGGTATCAAATCGCTGCCATTCACCATCAACGAAACGAGCCCGTTCACTCGCACAGGAACTGGTTCCATCACGCTCGGCGTGCTGGCCGCGACGAATCCGTCTGGAGTTGGCGCAGCCAATCCGAACTCAGTCTTGCCAGGTGCAGCGTCGACCTTGACAGTGACGGTTACGCCGGGAATGAACCCGGCAAGCACAGGAGTTGTTGTGACTGCTGATCTCTCGTCAATTGGTGGTTCCGCCAGCCAGCAGTTCTTTGACGACGGTTTTAATGGTGGCGATGCGGTCGCGGGCGACAACGTCTTCACGTTCGCCGCGACAGTCGCGCCACTCACAGCGCCTGGTCCAAAGTCGATTCCTTTCTCGATCGCAGATAGTCAAGCGCGTCCCGGTGGTGATTCGATCAGTTTGACCGTTCAACAGCCGCCTCCGCCTGTGGAGCACCTCGTCGTCGTAGCTACCGACCCGGTCGCCGGCGGTTTGAATGCGCCATACGACGCCACGGTCAGCGTTGACTTCAGCAAGCCGGTGAATGTTGACGGGAGCTGGTTTGACATCACCTGCGCGAGCTCCGGTCAGCACAACAGCGCCACAGTTGCGTCTTACAACAACTCGACGGGATACCACATCACGCCGAACACAGGCTTCCAGTTTGGCGAACCGTGTACGGTGACGATCTTCCACAGCAACATCAGTTCACCAAACATCGACACGCTCGCCGCGGATCAGTCGTGGACCTTTACGGTCGTGGCGGCCGGTGCGCCGGCGCCGCATCCGCCGAGTGTTCATTTGACGATGGGCAATCCTTCGAACGCGGTGGCTGATCCACTGCAGGGCGATAACTACCTGATGGAGAAGCCGTCGTTCGCACTCTCTTACAACAAAGACAAAGGCACGCCGAATTGGGTGAGCTGGCATCTCGAAGACGCATGGACCGGAAACCTGCCGCGTACAGAGACGTTCCGTGCTGACCCGGCAGTGTCGCCCGATTGGTATCGCGTGCAATCGACTGACTACGCTGGTTCCGGTTTCAATCGCATTCAGATGACTCCGGATGCCGATCGCAACAATCCGGCTTCGATCCCGCTCAACCAGGAAACGTTCCTGATGTCGAACACAGCGCCGCAGGCATCTGATAACCAGGCTGCGTGGGACGGTTTCGAAAACTACCTGCGCACGCTGCTGCCCGACAACGAAATCTACATCGTCGCCGGGACACAAGGTGCCGGCGGCATCGGCGACAATGGACCAGCCACGACGATCGCGAACGGTCACATCACCGTTCCGGCTCACACGTGGAAAGTCGCGCTGGTGTTACCAAAGGGCGAGAACGACCTTTCACGCGTGAATGCAGCGACCCGGACCATCGCCGTGATCATCCCGAACATTATCGGCAGCGATCCGGATTGGCATAGTTACCTCACGACAGTTGATGCGGTCGAAACACTTACCGGCTACGACTTCTTCTCAAATGTTCCCGACAATATCCAGAACGCGATCGAAGCTGGAATTAACGGAGTTAATCCGCCCGGAACTGAAGACCAATCGGTGACAACGGCGGAAGACGTTCCGGTTGAGATCGCGCTGAACGCCGTCAGTCCGCTCGCGACGCCGACGTTGACTTTCACGATCGTCAGTCAACCCGCGCACGGAGTGCTGTCAGGTGATGGGCCAAACTTCACCTACACGCCGGCGCTGAACTTCCATGGTTCGGACAGCTTTACGTTCCGAGTCAACGATGGCGGCCCGCAGGACTCGAACACTTCGACAGTGAACATCAATGTCACGGAAGTGAACGACACACCTTCCGCGAACGGCCAGGCAGTTAGTACGAACAGCAACACGCCGGTGGCGATCACGCTAACTGGAAGTGACGTTGAAACTGCGCCTGAGAATCTCGTATTCGAGGTGACGGTGAACCCGGCGCACGGCAGCCTGTCAGGCAGCGGCGCGAATTTGACGTACACGCCGAATACGAACTACAGCGGTCCGGATAGTTTCGAGTTCACCGTGCGAGATACTGGTGACGGCGCGTCAGCACCGTTGACGAGTGCGGCGGCAACAGTCTCGATCACTGTCAACGACACGATCGCGCCGTCGATCAGTGCACCTGCGAACGTCACCGTCAATACGGGTCCGAATGCGACGACGTGTGGAACTGTCGTAACTGATGCACAACTCGGAACCGCAAACGCCAGCGACAATTCGGGCAGCGTCAGCGTCGGGCGCAGCGGTGTTCCGAGCGGCAACATCTTCCCGGTTGGCACGACGACCATCACTTACACTGCGACTGACGGAGCCGGAAATTCGACTCCCGCGACACAGACAGTCACGGTCATCGATAACACAGCCCCGACTCTGTCTGCGCCCGCGCCACTTAGCGTGAACGCAGACAGCACTGGTCACGCAACAATTCCCGACGTTGTTGCGTTGACCACCGCCAGTGACAACTGTGGACCAGTGACCGTAACGCAGAGTCCGCTCGCCGGTACGATCGTGGGAACAGGTATGCTTACGATCACGATCACGGCGAAAGATGCGGCCGGCAACACAAGCACGGCCACTACGACGTTTACAGTTAACAGCGTTAACGTTGGTGGTTTGACGTTCTCGCTCATCTCGCCAACAACGGTCAAACGAGGCAAGCCGGCTAAGCTGGATATTGCCTACGCCAACACGAGCGCGCAGCAAATGTCGGTATCGTTTATCGTTAGCTACACGAGCCCGTGCGGAAGCTTTGTTCTCGATACCGTGGGACCGGTTTCCATCAACGCAGGCGCACACAAGAACGCCAACGTTCCATTCCACGTGCCGAAGACGGCATGTACTGGTGAATACACTCTGACGCTGGAAGCGTATGTTGGAGGAGTGTTGGTTGGTACTGATACGGCAGTCCTCACCGTGACGCCGTAATCGAGAACAGTGAGCCCACTAAGTCAGGACGCGGGAGGACGGGGGGCAGGTTCAACCATTCGGCTCGATTGAACCTGTGGCCATCCTCTCGGTCCTGACTTGCCCCCGAAAAAAAGAAATATAGGACCTATAGGACCTATTCTGTCGAGACCTGACTCTCTTTATTCAGTGCGGCGTGGAGTGTGTGCCAGGGAAGCGTGGCGCATTTGACGCGGACGGGAAATTCGCGGACGCCGGCGAAGATCTTCAGGTTGCCGAGATCGTTCTCTTCCGTTTCCTCGTTGAGCTTGCCCGTAACCATCAGGTGAAACTCGTTGAAAAGGTGTTCCGCCTGTTCCTTGCTCTTGCCTTTGACCGCCTGCGTCATCATGCTCGCCGCGGCTTTTGAGATCGCACAGCCTGAACCTTCGAAGCCGACGTCTTTCACCAGATCGTCTTCGAGATCGAGATAGATGGTGAGCTGATCGCCGCAGAGCGGATTGTAGCCCTCCGCGGTGTGATTGGCGTTTTCGAGCTTGCGAAAGTTTCGCGGCTTCTTGTTATGGTCGAGGATTACCTGCTGGTAGAGTTCGCTTA
>Ga0126376_10000446_pt1 | contig 19932 bp, 16 predicted proteins | sample PanSoiMetPlot_15_FD_92760 | JGI IMG/M metagenome (GOLD analysis project Ga0126376, IMG submission 92760) | Tropical forest soil microbial communities from Panama - MetaG Plot_15 | ecosystem: Environmental > Terrestrial > Soil > Tropical forest > Bulk soil | place: Panama | collected 2016-02-17
AACTCCGTTGCACTTACGATCCGGCTACAAGCGGCGGTAACAAGCCTGACGGTCGAAAGGTAAAGTCCTCCATTCACTGGGTCTCAGCCGCTCACGCTTTACCGGCGGAGGTTCGTCTCTACGACAACCTTTTTCTTAAAGAGGATCCGAACGAGGTTGAAGCAGGACAGGATTTTACTGCGAATCTGAATCCTGATTCATTGCAGGTACTGCACGATTGCAAAATAGAACCGAGTGTGCGAGACGCAGAGCCTGGGACTAAGTATCAGTTTGAGCGCCTTGGTTATTATTGTGTTGACCGCGACTCAGGGGACAAAGTGGTGTTCAATCGGACTATTGGCCTTCGCGATACGTGGGCAAAGATCGAAAAACGCGCAACGACCGGCGCGTGAGCGAATGTAGCCACAAAAAGGCACAAAAACACAAATGTGGCGTTTGGGCGCTCTGACCTAACCTTCCTAACTTATGTGTTTTTGTGCCTTTTGTGGCTAAAACCAGGCTCTGGAATTTCGTGAACAATCTCAGGTTGTTTTACGCGACAAGTTTCTAAGTCATTCTCACTCATTAGACCCGAAATCGCGTCCATGTAACCAACCGCTATTATTCCATTTTCCGTCTTCCACCAGACAACTTCATCCAAGTCGCTTACCTGGTACTCTTCCGGTCCCGTCCTCGTTTGTAAATTAATCCATGACATTAAATTGTCCTCTTGTTCTGGAAACAATCTAGTGCCCGCTTGAAGCAACTTGTCTGGCGAGAGTTTAGCATTTTTCATCCGCCGGTGGTTCCGCTGATTTGGACCTTTTGAGCCTTTTTGTGGCTATCCTATCTTTCGGCAAACGAGTCAGGCGTGATTATCTTCGGATTTGAAGCGTGCATCAGGTATAATCAAAACCATTTATGGTTGCCTTGGAAGAAACCATTAGCATACCGCTCGTTGTTACCGAGCATGGGACCATTAGAATCAAGGGCTCGCGAGTGAGTCTGGATTCTATTGTTCATCATTTCAAGCTCGGAGCGACAGCCGAGCAAATTGTACAGAGCTTTCCCTCTCTCAGCCTTGGCGACGTTTACTCAAGCATTGCCTACTACCTTACACATCGCCAGGAAATGGAAGTGTATCTGGAACAACAAAAAGTCGCAGCCGATAACCTTCAGAGCCAACTCGAGTCTAATCCTGGTTACCAAGCCGAGATTGCCGAACTACGCTCTCGCATATTGGGCCGCTGGACCGCGGCTCAAGAGAATGGCGAGGCAACGCCGACAGCATAGACCGAACTGTCATGCTTCGGTTGCTCATTGATCAAGATCTCGATCACGTCATCCTTCGCGGTCTGTTACTTCGCGTTCCGAACTTGGATGTCATAACGGCTCATCAAGTCGGCCTCAGTAATGCGTCCGATCCTGAAGTCTTAGCATGGGCGGCGGAGCAAGAGCGCATTATTGTTACGCACGATCGACGCACAATGCCCTATCACGCAACCAGTCGTATCGCCAGAGCGGAGAAGGTTGCTGGTATCATCGTTGTTTCGAGGCAATTGCCCATCAGCCAAGTGATCAATGACCTTGAAATAATTGTTTCATGCAGCAATATGAGTGAATGGGAGAACATTGTTAAGCATCTACCCCTTTAGCTCAGGAAGTGGGGTGCTGGTCTTCTTAGCGAGATTCTCTTGAAGGCTTGAAGTTCTTGGAATCTCCAGTTGTCTTTAACGTTTGATTGTTACGACAACAATAGTCCCAAATCCTCGCTGGTAATGTTTCTTATCACACTATTGTCCGCATTGATGATGGCGTCGGCCAGCTCTCGTTTGGTTGATTGAAGTTCGAGAACCTTTTCCTCGACTGTGTCGCGCGTGATGAGTCGATAGGCAAAGACACGATTTGTTTGGCCGATGCGATGCGCGCGATCGATAGCTTGCGCCTCGACCGCAGGATTCCACCATGGATCGAGCAGGAAAACGTATTCAGCCGCAGTTAAATTAAGACCCTGACCGCCAGCTTTCAGGCTGATCAGAAACAATTTACAGTCTGGATCGCGCTGAAATCTTTCCACCGCAACTCCGCGATTGCGCGTCTTGCCGTCGAGATATTCATACGCCACGCCCTGATCGTCCAATCGTTTGCGGATGATGGAAAGAAAGCTTGTGAACTGCGAAAACACAATAGCCTTGTGTCCCTCTTCCGTCACCTCGCTCAAAACGCGGCAACAGTACGTCGAGTTTTGCGTTTGGGGTGTCATCATTAATCGAGCCGGCGACCAGTGCAGGATGGCACGCGGTCTGTCGTAAACGCAGCAGCGCCTCGAGTATCTGAATCTTTGATCGATTGATACCCTGACGCGAGACTCTCTCCAATAGTGATTGGCGATAGTAGTCGCGCAGTTCTTTATACTGCCGCTGCTGCCGTTCGTCCATTTCACAATAGATCGTCTGCTCTAGTTTTTCGGGAAGTTCCTTTGCGACTTGCTGCTTGGTGCGCCGCAGAATAAACGGGCGCAATGCTCGCGATAACATAGCGCGCGATTTTTCGTCTGGCTGCTGTGTTCTATTTGTCGAAAACTGAAATATTGACGCTGAACCAAGCATCCCCGGATTCAGAAATTCAAATAGACTCCACAATTCCCCGAGATGATTTTCGATTGGTGTTCCGCTCAGTGCGAGACGCTGTCGACCCTTCAAGAGCCGTGCGGCCTTCGCTGTTCCGTGGCGGCATTTTTGATCGCCTGCGCTTCGTCGAGAATCACAAAGTCAAATTCGACTTCGTTGAAATGGATTACATCGCGACGCAGAGTTCCGTAGGTGGTCAGGATCAAATCGTAGTTCTCAAAATGGGCATTTCCTTTGATTCGCTCGCTGCCGGTGTGGCTCAGGACACGCAACTTCGGAGTAAACCGCGCTGCCTCCTGTTGCCAATTGAAGATTAGGGACCGCGGAACAACTACCAGCGAAGGTCGAGATTCTTTGTTGCGGCGTGATTCCAGTAGCGCGAGTACTTGAACTGTCTTACCCAATCCCATGTCATCTGCGAGACAGCCGCCAAACTTGAATCGCTGGAGAAACTCAAACCAGCCCAGACCATCGCGCTGATAATCTCGTAATTGGCCCACAAATCCGCGTGGTGCTGGGACGGGTTTGATTCCATCAAAGTTCTGCCATTCCTTGCGAACGCGCGCGAACGTTTCATCGCAGGTGATTTCCGGTCGTGCTGCGAGCAGGGCGTCGAGCACTCCGGTCTGCGTTCTTTGAAAGCGCAGGTGGTTCTCTTCGGTTACGCCGAAAGACGCCAGGAAACCGTATCGTTCCAGCCATTCTTCCGGTAACACGCCAAAACTTCCATCGCCGAGAATCTGCTCTTGAGTGACATTATTTCAGACCAATGGTAGCCGCTGAAGTACTCGTTGTCACTCACATGATTTCTCTGTGTCTCTGTGGTTAAAACTACTAACAAACCACAGAGACACAGAGACACAAAGAAGGTTTAGTTTTTGACTAGACTTAGACGCACGTCTGTTGTAATGATTCGCAAATCCTATTTCCGTTGATCTCGAGGAGAAAACCATGCCTGAAGCTCGCGGTTTATTGTCCCGCTTTTTATTAATCATCGCCGTAATCCTGTTGTCGCTGCCCTTAGGCACTGACGCCAACGCCCAGGCGGACCTGTCGCCTGAGCTTCGTAGCAAGATCGATAAACTGGCTACCGATGCATTGGCGCAATCAGGTGTGCCAAGCGCTTCGATCGCGGTGGTGAAGGATGGAAAGATCATCTACTTGAATGCTTTTGGTTCGGCGCGACTCGAACCAAAGACGCCGGCAACCTCCGGGATGCGATACAGCATTGGTTCCATCAGTAAACAGTTCACTGCGGCGGCTATGTTGCTCTTGCAGGAGCAGGGAAAACTGTCGCTCGATGACAAAGTAGCGAAGTTTATCCCTGATCTAACGCGAGCGAATGAAGTGACGATTAGGCAGTTGTTGTCGCACACCTCCGGCTATCAGGATTACTGGCCACAGGACTACGTCATGCCGATGATGCTGCAGCCTGTGACCGCCGCGAAGATCCTCGACATGTGGGCACGAAGGCCTTTGGATTTCGACCCGGGGACAAAGTGGCAGTACAGCAACACCAACTACGTCATTGCCGGCATGATAATTGAAAAGGTCAGTGGCCGACCGCTGCTGCAATTCCTTCAGGAGAAAGTATTCTCGCCGCTCGGCATGGCAAGTGTGGCCAATACGGATGAAAAGAAGTTAGGTGATACGGATCCGACGGGGTACATGCGTTATGCGCTTGGACCATTGCGAGTCGCGCCCAAGGAGGGAGCAGGCTGGCTTTTCGCGGCCGGCGAGCTGGCGATGACTGCTGAGGATCTGGCGAAGTGGAATATTTCGATCATGGACCAGAAACTCCTTCGACCCGCTTCATATCGAGAGTTGGAACGTGAGGCGCAACTCAACAACGGTCTTGGAACTCGTTATGGACTCGGCGTTACCTTGGCGACAGAAGCCGGACACCGCGCAGTCTCTCACGGTGGTGAAGTATCGGGATTCGTCTCGGAGAGCATTGTGTTTCCGGACGAACGAGTTTCGGTGGTGGCGTTAACAAACCAGGATGCCTCTTCCGCAGCCGATGATATTGCTCACGGCATTGTTCCGTTGCTCTTCGATCAGAACGATCCGGCAACACCCGAGAAACTAGAGCAGGCGCAGAAGATTTTTGATGGACTGCAGCACGGTACGATCGACCGTTCGTTATTCAGTGACAACGCCAACGCGTATTTCAGCGAGCAAGCGTTGCAGGACTTTGCGAGTGGTTTGGCGCCGCTGGGTACGCCGAGACAGTTCATACAGGTTCGACAAGGATTGCGTGGTGGAATGACATTGCGAGTGTACATACTGCGTTTCGATAAGCAGACACTGCGGGCGTGGACTTACGAACTGCCCAACGGAAAATTGGAGCAGTACCAGATCGCTGTGCAGAATTAGCGGCGAACACGTGACTCAATTGAAGCCCATCTTTCTGCTTGCCGACAGTCAGCTTCTTTTTTGGCGCGAGAACGGACAGCTCCTTATTGAGAGATTAGTGAAAGCGAGGACGCGAGACCGACTGAAAGCCGCGTACGTAGGGGCATCGAATGGCGACGACCCAGCTTTCTATGCGATCTTCGTGTCTGCCATGGAAGGAGTTGGCGTCTTCGACCGTGGAATGATCCCTTCCGCTGTCTCTGAAGCGGACCTGGCATTTCTCAACGACGCTGACATTATCCTGCTGGCAGGTGGTGATGTTGAGATGGGATGGCGCACCTTCCTTACCAACGGATTAAATAACCACATTGTTAGAAGATATTTTGAGGGAGCGACTTTGATCGGTATTTCTGCCGGAGCCGTTCAACTGGGCCGGGGCTGTCTTGCTGCAGATGGAACACTGATCGAAACCTTCAAACTGGTTCCATTCATTATCGGCGCCCATGAAGAATCCGATAACTGGAGAACGACAACAGAGCTCTTGCGGTTGTCAACACCCAATACGAAGGCGATCGGTTTGCCGGCAGGTGGTGGCGCTATTTACCACCAGGATCGTACAGTCGAACCTTTACGTCACCCCGTGGTGGAACTGTCGCTGAGGGACGGTAAGATCCATCAAACTTTCCTCAGAAACTAAACTTGAGCGCGAACTGAATCAGGCGCGGGTTGTTGCTGGTTGAGACACTGCGACCGAAGTCGCCGGGGTCGCCTGTGATCTGACCAGTGTTCGCGTTGATGGATGTCGCAGCCACCGCGCTAAGGTTACTTATCGGATTCGCGAAGTTGACGTGATTGAAGAGATTGAAAAACTCCGCGCGGAGCTCGATGTTCTTTGACTCTCCAATCGGGAAACGCTTGATGACGGAAAAGTCGACATTGGATTGCGATGGCCCGCGCAGAACATTGCGACCGACGTTTCCAATGTCAGTTCCGGTTGCGGCTGCCGTCGCGGTCCCGTTTGAACTTGGAATCACTCGACCCGCGAGTACAACAGGCCGCACAAAAGCGAATGGATTGAAAAAATATCCAGCGGGTATGTTACTCGTCGCAGTGCTCGTTGTTGCTCCCGCTGCCCAACTCGGCCGTACGAGTGCGTTGTTCCCGCCACTCAGTCCAAAGAACGAGCCCGAGCCGCCGTCAGTTATGTCGATGGGCAAACCGGACATTGCCGTGACTATCCCCGCCACTTGCCAGTTCGAAAAGATCAAATCAGCAGCTTTCGAGTGCCTGGCGAAGTCCGGCCGCGGCAGATCCCACAGATAGCTCAACACGAGGCGATGAGTGCGATCGAAGTCTGATAGCCCGCGATTCGCACGGCTATCGAGTTGATTGCCGGCGATATTGATCGTGTCCCTAACCTCACCTGTGCTGTCACTGCCGCCCGAGGCGTTGTCAATCGATCTGCCAAAAGTGTACGAAGCCAGGAATTGAATTCCTTTCGAAAAACGCTGAGTCAAACTTAGCTGAAGTGAGTTGTAAGTCGATTCAGCAGTGGACTGAATCTGAAGAAAGTTTCCAACTTCAACACCTTGATACGGCGCCCGAAGCGCAACATTCGCGGCAGCCGGCGTGTTCGTAGTGATTACCTGGTGCGTCACGGCGTTGATGATTGGAGACTGCGGGCTGGCGAGTCGTGCCTGGTTGATGGCAACGTCACGGATCAGGTTGCGTCCGCGTGTGCCGACGTAAGCTATCTCCAATAACAGATCTCTCTTTAGCGAGTATTGAATGCTGGTGTTGAACTGATGAAAGTACGCCGTCCGCAGATCGCGATCGAATATTTGACCGGCAAGCGCAACACCTTTTACCAGCGCCGGGAACTGATCTTGAGAAGGCAAAGGAAAGAAAGGATCGGCAAAGGGAACCGTCGCGCCGGTCGGACTTCTTCGGATTGCATAAGTCGGTGGCGAGTTGATTGAGATTCCAACATACGCATTTGAGGGACGTGAATAAAAGATCCCATAACCGCCGCGCACAACCAGTCGTCCCGAATCAAGTGGCGAATAAGCGAAGCCCAGGCGCGGTGCGAAATTGTTTGGGTCGACGCTCGTCAACACACGTTTGCTGACATTCGGCACATCCGGTAAGTCAAAATCCGGGATCACATTTCCGGCCTGCACGAAGCCGCCGATTGGTGGACCAACAGGATTTCCCGCGGCGTCCACTTCCATTCTCGGCTGGTAAAGCGCCGGATCGAAAGTCGACAACGCGCCGCGAGTTTCATAAGGCGGAAGATCCAACTCATAACGCAAACCGAGATTCACGATCAGCTTACGCGATAACCTCCAATCATCCTGAAAGATGAAACTGTAGTCAGCAGCTCGCAGGTTACGCGTGCTGATACCATCTCCATACACAGTGGCATTAGCGAGGCCAAGTAGAAAATTGTTGAAGCTCTGGAAGGTTATCGAGCCGCGCCGGTTGTTATTCGCAGCGAGATCGTTTCGATAAAAAACTGCCTGAGCACCGGTGCGAATGCTGTGCTGGCCGCGGATGATTGAGAGAATATCAACCAGCGTCGTAGAAGATTGAACGTTCTTTGTATCCACGTTTGTCCCAGCGTTTCCGATTGCTACGGCATTCGTTCCGACTGGTCCAATACGAATTAGTCCGAGTCCGGGAAATACGCCGGCGTTTGCTCGTTTAATGCCGACATCAGAATCGCGCACTGGGTTTTGGCCTGACATATCGCCACGAATGAAGCTGTAGCCAATCCGCGCTTCATTGATCGTGTTGGGGCTGAAGATATGAATGTTCTCAACCGCAATCAAACGGTTGTTCTGCTGTTGGTCGGCGCCGAAGCCGGGAACGTTTGCAGCGCTTGTCGGTAACGCAAAAAAATGTGGAGCGTTCGAGAAGAAGAACTTCACCGCGAGCCAGTCTTTATCGTGGACGCGGTAGTCGATATTCGCGTTGAATTGATCCTCGTGATAAGTGGAGATAGTCGAGCCGGAGTAATGACCATCAGGCTGCGGTGTTGGGATCAGGAATTGGCCATCAGGCAGTTTCGTATTCAGAAGCGCGAGTGCCACCGGATTAATCGACGTTGCAGGAGGCGCAGCCGGCGAAGTCCGCGGACGAAATGTCGACAGCAGTTTTTGCTGCGATCGATCATCAGTCAGACCCGGTGCGATCAAGACGCTCGAGGTCAGGCTATTCGGCGAGGCACCGTTGCGCTCGCGCGTTCCCTGATACGAGACGAAGAAGAATAATCTTTCAGCTTTGATTGGACCACCCAACAGCCCGCCAAAAACATTACGCGCCAAAGTCGGACGGCTAACACCCGCGGCTTTTAGGAACGGATTGTTAGCGTTAAGCGCATCGTTACGGAAATATTCATAGACGGCGCCGTTAAAATTATTGCCTCCACTCTTCGTAACTGTCTGAACATTGCCGCCGGCCCCGCGTCCAAACGTTGCGGGATACAATGAGGTCTGAACCTTGAACTCATGAATGCTTTCCGGCGCCGGCACAGCCACAAACGATGCAGCGTTCGTGGCCACGTTGTTGGCATCGACTCCATTAATCTCAAAATCGTTTTGCGTTACGCGCGCGCCGTTAACAGAGATGTTTTGCGAATTGCGGCCCAGCGCGGTGTTGTCAGCGAGAGCCACTGACGTACCTGGCGAAAGCGCCAGAATCTGTGTGAAGTTTCGCGTCGCCAGCGGCAACTGGGAGACCTGCCGCGTGCCCACAACACGGCCCAGTTGTGGTCCGTCTTGTTGTATTAGTTGATCGACTCTCAGTGATACTGTGTCTGGACCTGCCGGAATCAGATGAACATTGACCGTCGTTGTTTCTGTAATGACAACCTCAACCGGATCGAATACCGAAGGCGCGAATCCGTTTGCAGTAATTCTTACTTGATATTTACCTGGCGGCAGGAGCGGGACGTTGTAGTGCGCATCATCGTCAGGAGTGACTTTTCGCTCTGCGGCGGTTGTATTGCTGCGAACAGTGATCTCAGCCCAAACTACCAACTCACCTTTTTGATCTCTGACTGTTCCGGCGATACGACCAGTCGTCGCGCTTTGAGAGAATGCGGAAGGTGTGCAGAGGACCAAAACGCTCACCCAAAGTAAGGTTTTCACGATCATTGTTCGGATTCCCTTGGTTCAGTTAAGTGGTAGACCAGTTGTTTGTGTGTGAGTACGGACCTTGTCGTCGGCGGCACGATTTAATCTCGAAAACCTGATCCTGTCAAACTCTTGCCACATTTCCGCAACATCCGGTAGAATCCCCGCCTCGAAGGTAGCCTGCTTTTCACGGTCCACTCAAGCGTCACTCAGCTCGAAGGAGACAACTTAATGTCCACTCAAGTGATTGAGATAAAACCCAATCCGACACCTACACCCACTCAGCCGGGCGTGTTTGATCCCAAAGCCGCGGTGACAAACGCGTACGACACACTTTGTTGGCACAACGACGATTCAGAGGCGCACTGGCCTGCGCCGAACAAGGACAACCCAACCGGTTGGTTTCAATACCAGATTGCACCAGGAGATACTTCAGATACGCTCGCGCCGGGACCTGGCAACCCGCCCGGTACCCCGTATACGTTGGACTACGTTTGTGCTAACCACGAGGATGAGAAGGGCACTATCACCGTAAACCCGCAACCGTAGTCTGGGAGGCTGATTTTTTGGTACCACCACCCGCTCACCTATGAAGGAGGCAGCATGCCAGAAAAACAAATCGTGAGTAATCAAGCACGCATCGAGGATGGGAACGATCCTAAACAAAAGTCAGAAGTGAGTCGTCGAGAGTTTCTCCAAAAAAGCATGATGGTGACGTCAAGCCTGGCGCTGACTGCGATGCTGCCCTCTTTAAGCAAGGCAGACTTGGCCGAAGTATTAGCGCCGCCGGCGACTTGCCAACCCGGCCAGACGCTTATGGAAGTAATGGAAATCAGTGCGAAACGCCCAAACCCCACATCCCCCGGAACACTGCAAGCCGTGCTCAAGATTATCAATGAAAACAAACAGTACCTGGCGGCTTCGGCTGCGGGCGGAGGCAAAACGACTTGCGCGAGCGGGCAGATGCGTTACTTCTCGGGCTACGATAAGGCAGACCCAAGCCACGTTTGGCCAAATTCTTATCCTGAAATGGCGGGTGGTCCAGCTCCCGGTCCAACGCTGCGCTGTAAAGTGGGAGACACAGTTCAGATCACACTTCTGAACCACGTGAAAGTCAGTGACTTTGGAAAGAGTTTAGACGTTGCCGAGACCGGCGGGACCTGTGACGTCTCTATGTCTGTCGGTCCTGGCGGGACCGCAGTGAACACTTATCCCGGTAACCCTTCCTTTGAAATGCCACCTGATTGTTTCCACGGTTCGAGCTCGACTAATTTGCACTTTCACGGCACTCACGTCAGTCCCAACTCCGTGGAAGATTATGTTCTCGCAAATACACGCCCCTCACCGAGAGATTCCAGCGGCAAGCCAACGGTCGATGAGAAGTATGTCGAAGCGGACTTCGCTGAGATCTTCAAGATGTGTTCAGAGGGTCACACGCCACAGTTGTGGAAGGATTTACCCAAGAACTGGCAGGACAAGCAGGAAGACCTGCTAAAGAAGTATGACCTGACCGCTCCGTGGCAAGGTGTCAACGGGCCAGTGGACGGAAAGCCGGTCCTGCCGCTTTCGCAACAGTTATGGCCCAAAAACCAGGCCGCCATCGACAGTTGCACCTGGCCGCAATACTACATCGGCGCGTATCCCAATTGTTTCACGCTTCCGGTATGGAAAAAAGATGATCCAAAGAGTCCGAAGATGGGCCAGGCGCCCGGGACTCACTGGTATCACTCTCACAAGCATGGCTCGACCGCACTGAACCTCGCCAACGGTATGGCCGGCGCTCTGATCATCGAAGGTGAATACGACGAGAAGCTGAAACCATTTTTTACCAAGCAGGTAGTGTTGGTGATTCAGCAGTTTGGAACGCAACTCAACCTGATGAGAAACGGGATCAATGATCAGGGCCAGGCGAACAAAAACATAAGTAGCGACCTGGTTTTCGTGAACGGCCAATACACGCCTGTCCTGGAGATGAACCCCAACGAGATGCAGCTATGGCGGATAATCAACGCCTGCCACCGGGCCCAGATTCCGCTTTCTGCGCCTGCTGGTCTCAAGTGGGTTCAAACCGCACAGGACGGCGTCCAGCTCCACCAGGACAACTACAACCCCGCGGTCACTAATGCTTCGATTGGTATTCCCGCAGCCACACTTCCAGGAGGCAAGATAGGTGGCAGCCTGGCGGCCGGCAATCGAGTTGACTTTCTCGTACAGGCACCCAGCACGCCCACCAGCCAACCGATACCTGTTAACTTTGGCACCAAAACGCTTTTCACGGTTGTGGTGAAGCAGGGTTCAAAGGTCATTCGTGATCCAATGCCATTTCCGACCACAGCTGAGTTTCCGGTGATGCCGCCATTTCTCGATAACATCGATCCCAACAAGGTTACCGTCAGGCGTGCACTGCATTTCGCGTCCAACCCGCCGAAAAACCGGAGCACCCAGGGGCCGTCGTTTGCCCCTCCGACTCACACCATCGACGGCAAGCAGTTTGATAACACGATCGATCAGTCGATGGTGCTCGGCGCGACCGAAGAGTGGACTTTGTATAACGACAGTCCTGGCGCCGCGCATCCTTTCCACATCCACATTAATCCGTTCCAGGTATTCGAGGTCCTTAACCCGGCAGTGAGCAAGAATCCAGTCAAGCTGGAGCCGCCATATGTCTGGTTTGACGACTTCGCGATTCCGCCCGCAGCGGTGCCGCCAGACGGAGACGGTAAGACGCAGGTCTCAGGTTATTTCAAGATGCGTACGCGATTTGTGGATTTCGCCGGCGTGTACGTTCTGCATTGCCATATCCTTGGACACGAGGATCGCGGTATGATGCAGTTGGTCCAGGTCGTTTCAAATACCAGTCATATGGAGCACAACTGAGCAGCTCTCGCTGCTTCAGCTCCGCAATTCGCAGGGAGGCTATCCGATTCCGAAAGGTTCGGAAGCCTCCCGTTGTCTCAGCCCTCACTTTGAAGAGGAACATAACGGTGATGTCATGACTAAACCCACACGCGTTCTCATCTGTGGCACAGGCAGCGGCGCCCATGCTCTGGCAGCGGTCGCTTCAAGAAACGGCTTCGAAGTTTGTGTCCTCAGCCAAAGTGCTGAGAAGGCTCAGCGATGGACCGAGTCACTGCAACGTCAGCCACTGGCCGTCATCGGACGTAACGGAGCTGGTCCATGGACGGCAAATTCTTTCAGTGTCACTCATGATCCTGCGGTGGCCACTTGCGGATCCGATCTCATCATCTTTGCTGTTCCCACTTTTTCGCACGAGCGATACCTCGAACTGTTGGAACCGGAAATCAAAGACGGCTGCGTCATCGTCGGGCTGCCGGGGCAGAACGGTTTTGAATTCGAAGTGCGCAATACGCTGGGACCGAAACTCAAAAACTGCGCAGTTATAAATTTCGAGTCGTTACCGTGGAGTTGTCGCGTGGTTGAGTTTGGTGCAACGGTCAAAGTCAACGGCACAAAAAATACGCTGGTCGGAGCCATCGAAGGCGATTTGACGAAGATTAAAGTCAGGCCGGTATTGGAAACCCTTCAAAGACTTTTGGGCGAGTTCCCAAAGCTGAATCTATCTGGGCATTTGCTCGGCATTAATCTCATGTCGCTGAATGCTTACAGCCACCCGCCAATCATGTACGGGCGCTGGAAAGACTGGGACGGCAAGCCACTCGATCACGAGCCGCTATTTTTCCAGGGCGTTGATGAATACACCGCGGCCTTGCTTGAAAAAATTAGTGATGAAGTGGTCGCCATTAGCCGGCGTGTCATGGCGGAGTATCCGGAGGTTGATCTCTCGCAAGTCATCCCGATGTATAAATGGGACATAGCCCACTACAGCGATCAGATCGCAGATAAGACGAACTTGATGACCGCACTGCGGACGAACGCTCTATATCAGGGCAGAGCACATCCGATGGTCCAGACCGGCAACGGTCAATACATTCCCGATTTCAACCATCGCTTTTTGTTGGAAGACATTCCGTGCCTCGCAGTCATTCGAGGTATTGCTGAGATCGCGGGGGTCGAGACTCCGAACCTCGATACCGTTTTATTGTGGGGTCAGGAGAAGTTGAACAAAGAGTATCTGGTCGGCTCGAAATTGATTGGCAAGGATCTGGCGACCACTCGTTGTCCGCAGCGATACGGCATCACAACGATCGAAGGACTGTTGGGCTGCATGGATCAGTCACCACGCCCGATTGCAATGAGCGCTGCAATCTCGAATGCGAGCGTGGCTGCGAGGAGTGAAGTGATGTCGGAGCTGTCATAAGCAGGTGCGACTTCAACCACGTCGCCGCCGATGAAGTTGAGTCCCCTGAACGAGCGCATCAGGTTGAGTGCTTCAAAGCTGGTGAGGCCGCCAACGACCGGCGTACCTGTTCCCGGAGCGAAAGCAGGGTCGATGCCATCGATATCGAATGTCAGATAACACGGGTCCGAACCGGCCACGTCGCGCAGCGTTTGTAAAAACGCAGAGCGAAGATTCGAATCATGAAAGTCGTGCATGTTGAGAACGTGAATTCCCGCTTCGTGTGCGAAGTCGTTATACCTGGCACTGCCGATGGATCCGCGAATTCCGATCTGAAATATTCGGTTGCCGGGTACGAGGCCCTCTTCGATGGCCCTGCGGACGGGAGTTCCGTGATGATACCTTTGTCCCCATCCCTCGTCGGATGTGTCAGAGTGAGCGTCAAACTGAATGACCGTGAGCTTCTGATATTTCCTGCTCGTCGCGCGAAGGATTGGCAGCAACACTGAATGATCGCCGCCGAGCGACACGACCGCCGCCCCTTGTTGCTGTAGTTCGCTGATGCGCGACTCGATTTGACGAAATGTCTCAGCGTAGTCGAAAGGGTTGACCTGTACATCGCCAACATCGACGCAACGAAGGCGCTCGTACACGCCGACTTCCATTTGTTGACTGTAGTTTCGACCGCGGATTGATGATTGACGAATGGCGTTTGGACCAAACCGCGCTCCAGGACGATTGGTCACCATGCCGTCGTATGGAATGCCCAACACTGCGAGGTCGAATTCCTGGTCGCTGAGGTTGGCCACGAACGGCAGGCGACCGAACGTCGTGATACCACTAAAAGCAGGCTGACGAGTTTCTGGGTGCTTCTTCAATGGCGATTTTCCAAACCGGCAAGGTAACGTTCGAACCTGGTCAGTCTCACGATTTTGTTCATGGATGTCAACGTACTTGAGTGTAAAGCGAGCCATCTCTTGGGGCTCTGGACCAAAGAGTAGAGATGCCACGGGCTTGCCCCGTGGAGTGTCACGCTGTTCGCTACACCGATTGTGTCAAGCAGCAAAATTGGATGCCACGGCCTTGGGCCGTGGAGGCTCACGTTCCCAGCTAAATAGCAGCAAACGTGAAACTCCACGGGGCAAGCCCGTGGCATCTGGAGACGTTAGTTTTGAGGATTCTCTTTAGCAGCGAACGTGAGACTCCACGGGACAAGCCCGTGGCATCTGGAGACGTTAGTTTTGAGGATTCTCTTTAGCAGCGAACGTGAGACTCCACGGGACAAGCCCGTGGCATCTGGAGACATTAGTTTTGAGGATTCTCTTTAGCAGCGAACGTGAGACTCCCCGGGACAAGCCCGTGGCATCTCTACGGGCCGCCCAATCTGGGGACCACTCCGTCGCGATCGTGGGACTCGGCCCAAAAGGTCTGTACTGTCTGGAACGGCTCCTCGCAGAAGTTAACGCTCGCCCGCTGCTTTGTGGAATCGAGATTCACCTCTTTAATCAATCATCTTATTTCGGCGCCAGTCCGGTCTACGATCCCGAACAGCCTGAATACATCCTGGTCAACGTCAGTGTTGGTGAGATCGATTTATGGTCGGCGAGTGATCCACCTGTCGCCGCGGGAAGGGGACTCAGTTTTGTCGACTGGTACCAGAAAAAGTTCCAACCGGATTCACCTCTTACAGGCGACGAGTATTTGTCCCGCGCAGTTGTAGGTCGTTACCTGACGGATGGATTTCGCCGCCTCCTCGATCATCTGCCGCCGCGTGTTTCGGTTTCCTGTCACGTGGGCGAAGTGTTGGACATACGGCGAAACGGGCAAGGATACCAGTTGGAGTTTGCGGACAAGGATGGACACAAAGAGGAGATTCTGACAGACAAGGTTCTGCTCGCGACCGGTCACTCGCGATCTGTGCCCGGCGAAAAAGAGAAACAGTATGCGAGCTTCGCCGCTCAGCATCTCGGATTAGCGTTCATCCCATTCGTTTATCCAGTCAGGAAGTCAATGAAGCCCATCCTCGCCGGAGCGAGGGTAGCGATGAATGGCATCGGTCTCACCTTCATCGATGCGGCTCTTGAACTCACTGAAGGTCGCGGCGGCCGCTTTGTTCGCTCAGGCTCATCGCTTTCTTACGAGCCCAGCGGTAACGAACCTCTTTCAATCATTCCATTTTGTCGCAGCGGGCTGCCGATGATTCCGAAGGCTTATGATCTGCCGCCATTCATGCGTCCGCTTACATTTTTTACGCCGGCAGCGGTGTCAGAACTCAGGACCAAAACTCCCGGTGGAAAACTGGATCTCGAGCGAGATTTGTGGCCCCTGTTCGAACTCGAAATGGAGTTTCATTACTACCGCGTCGTTATGGGAGACGACAGCTCAAAACTGGAAGCATGTGGAAACGACGGAGCGGCGATGCGGCGGGTCGTCGACTCGTATCTGGAGACGCATCCTTCGCAAGCGCGTTTCGATTACCGGGAATCATTGGATCCCGTGGGCAGGCGTCGATTCAACGACGGAAAGGAATTCACCGCCTTCGTCGCACAATACATGGACCAGGAGATAGCTCGAGCAAAGTTGGGCCAGGCTGGTTGCGGGATCAAAGCAGCTATCGATGTCTGGTACGAAGTAAGGAAGGAACTCGGATCAGTTCTTCAGTTCGGCGGGCTGACACCGGAGTCACACCGTAAGCTGATTGAGTATTACTTTCCGCGGTTCAAGCGAATTGTCTTTGGTCCACCGATCATCAACATTGAGAAGTTGCTGGCGCTTGTCAGGGCTGGGTTGATCAATTTTTCCGTAGCGCGCAATCCATGCGTACTGGCCGATGAGTCTGCCGGTTGTTTTGAGTTGAAATGCGATGAGAATCCGAAGGCGGTGATGCAGGCTGAGATTCTGGTCGATGCTCGTTATCCTTCCACGAACATTCTCTCGGATGCGGCGCCGCTCTATCGCAATCTGCAACGCCGCGGGTTAGTTAGAGCATTTGAGAATCGGTCGTTGTCGCCGGATGTCTTGGGTTATGTGCCCGGAGCTATTGACATGACAGAGGGCTCAAACTTTGTGGTTGACGCCGAAGGCGTTGCAAACGAAGACATCTCAGTGATCGGGATTCCCACCGAGGGAAACCTAATCGGTAACAAAACGATCGGGAGAGGCGATTACCCGGGCACCTGGGCCGCGCAAATTGTCAGGCAGTTGGCATGTAAGGAACGGACGCTTCAAGGAGCGCCGGTCTAGCTGGGCCGCTTCAGAGTCCTGCTATCGACGTCGCGGACATGTTGTGCGAACTTCCAGCGATGGCCCTCCGGGTCGACACACTCATACACGCGATCCCCGTAGAACTGCTCTTTCAGTTCGCTGGTAATCTGCGCGCCAGCTTTCTTTGCACGCTCGTAGTGAGCGTCAACGCCGTCCACAAAGATGTAGAGTCGTTGACTTATCTTGCCGAGTGACTTTGGACTCTCCCGCAGCGGACTCTCGGACGTAAGCCCCACCATGACCAGGCTGTCAGCCACTTCCAGATCACCATGCACGACCATGCCATTTTTATCCGTCATTCTCAAACGAACTTCAAAGCCAAACGCATTAACCAGCCAGTCAATGGCGGCGGCAACGTCATCGTAGAATAGATGTGGCGTAATGCGCGGCATATCGCTTGGCGGATTTGGAACCATGGTTTTTCCTTTTTGAGTAAGGTGTTTCGAAAGAGGTAGTCTTATAGCGAAATGAAATTAAATTGTCCAACTTCCGTCGCTCGCCAGTAGTGAATCAGTTTTGAATTTCTAAACAAATACGCCGAAGGCGTTCGCTAATTTCAGCCCAGGGTTCGAACGTAGTGAGAACCCTGGGTCTACATAAAATAATGTGCATGAACCCTGAATCAAATTCCAGACGTTCGCACTACGCCCACCGTCGGTAACCTGCCCTCGTCGGCCATCGATTCGCAGAGGACGCGGCTTACCGCAAAATTGCGGAAAAATCCTACTCAAATAAGAAAAACCGATCTATTATTCCGCAACAATTCCAACCTCTCCCTGAATAGTCGAAGCACTCTCCCCGCATCGCTGTGCCAGCGATCGTCTCAACTCGATGGAGGTGCTTATGAAACTCATCCCGACAAGCGTCAAGATTTCTCTCCTTCTTTTAGCTTTACTAATTTTTGTCACAGGCTACTTCATCTCTCCCGCCCTGACGCAAACTCGCGAGCGAACAGTCGGCCCGAGCCCGACTGAAGCCAATGCGAAGGTCGCCGACATAATCAAGACAGACGTCGACCTGGTCACTATCGACGCGCTCGTGCTTCAGAAAAATACCTCACGCGTGGTCGGCAGTTTGAAACAGGAAGACTTTCTCGTCTCCGAAGACGGCAGCCGTCAAACCATCACCCATTTCAGTCAGGACAATCTCCCGCTTTCAGTTGTTCTGTTGATCGATCGCGGCGGTTGTTTGGATCCGTTCGGCCAGGAAGTGCGCAGGGCTGCGAACGATGCTTTGTCGCGATTGAAGCCGACTGATGAAGTTGCGGTGATGACTTACCACGATACCGTCGAACTGCAACAAGGCTTCACGCGCGATCGACGTTTGCTTGAGCGGGCGCTGAATTATGTGCCGGCACATGACGAACGCGCGAATCATTGTCTGAACACAGTCTTTGACGCAGCGGCCGACTACATGATGAAGGCGGGTAATCCGACTGGCCGGCGTGTGATCATTGCGATCACTGGCGTCACGCGTAACTGGGATTGCGCAAATGGACCATCGCATACCGCCGCGACTCATTCGGTTTTTGAATCGGGCAGTGTTGTCTGCGGCATCATTCCGAAAACGCCGGAGCAGGTGGCGGAGAACGGCATGATGCGTTGGGCCACGCGGTTCGGGCGGATGGCCGGTGTTCAGTACCTCGACATTCAGAAACTCGCTGACGAAACGGGCGGCGAAATCCTGCGCGACAAACCTGAAGAACTGGACCAGTCGTTTAATACGCTAATCACGCATCTGCGAACGCGCTACAGTTTCTCCTTCGTATCGACCAACAAGAAACGCGATGGCACATTGCGGAAACTGAAGGTCGAGTTAGCGGACGGCGTCCAGAAATCGCAGGGCAAGTTGGTCGTTAAAGCGCGGAAGAGTTACGTAGCGCCGAAAAGCTGAAGTTAAAGCGCGGAAGAGTTACGTAACGCCGAAAGCTGAAGCCTGCGCCTCTGGATGAACGCCGAAGGCGTTGGCTAATTTCAGCCCAGGGTTCGAACGTAGTGAGAACCCTGGGTACGCATGAAGAAAAAATTTGCATTAAACCCTGAAAAGGGTTTCTCCCGGGGCGAACCCTTTCAGGGTTAATTGATAATCGTAGCTGGCTCAACCCAGGGTTGTCGCTGGCGCTCCAACCCGGGGCTGAAATTAGCCAACGCCTTCGGCGTATATTTGTCTCGTCGGTATTTAATCAAACCGCTCTGGGCCGGAACTTTACTTAAAGCCCCACTTCTTCAACGCGCGATCGCGTCGACACGCGGACAACGGTCGTGCCGAGGAGCTTACGATCTTTATCACCTCACTCGTTTTGCGGTCGACGGTGAGTCGCAAGCAAGCGCAGCCATAACCGTAATTAACGTTTGTTGTGACCCATTGCTTCGACGGAATGTCAGGCCAGTCGCCTTCAGCTTCATATCCGCCCTGTACACTGATGATCCACTCACGCTGTGCGTCATACAGCGAAGCGTTCGCAGGAGTCGGATTGCTGAACCAACCACATCGCGTCTCTACTTTTTCAACAGTCGCGTGATCCAGCAAAACCGGCTGGCTGTTTCCGAGTGCGACTGCAACCACCAGGATCAAGCTAATCATCAGCACGGGAATTTTTCTTAGTTGCATGGGAGACCTCTAAAAAATTAGTGGACCATCGATCGCGGAGATATGGTAAATTATTTTGGGGCGCGATTGAAGGCCCTGCTTTCGGACCACACTCGCCGGAATTTATCCCGGCGAATCTCACTTAAAACTCTCTCTCTCCCCGACAACAGTAAGTAACAAATCAGACGCGCAAACCATGACCAGAACAGTTCTTTGTTTGCTTGGTTTATGCCTTCTGCTGCCCTGTCTGACCCAAGCTGCACCTGCAACTGAGACACAAGAGCTCAACGTGCGTGACTTTGGAGCGGTTGGCGACGGCGTTACCAACGATGGTCCAGCATTTCAGGCAGCGCTCGATGCGCTCGCCACAGCCGGCGGCGGAACACTCTTTGTGCCTGCAGGCCAGTACGCGATTACTACGCCTGTGAGCAAAAACTTCGCCGGAATGGCATCGTCAATCACGATAAAGGGTGTCGAGTCGCTGACGCCGGTCAGTCCTCCCTCCGCGCCGGGCAGCGAACTCGCCGAGGGATTGGACTTGTTGACTGAAGTCTATCCCCGCACCGGGATACCGGAGAATGCATTCAGTATCTCAGGACTGCAAACGCTGTTCGTCAGAGACATCGCGTTTGTCGGAACGGAAGGAGTGCTTACGGATGCTGCGAACACTCTGTTTCTCAGCGACATTGAGAAAGCACAGATCAAACACAGCGAGTTTTAT